>Ga0326597_10013833_pt1 | contig 10587 bp, 8 predicted proteins | sample RVTome_12_FD_203789 | JGI IMG/M metagenome (GOLD analysis project Ga0326597, IMG submission 203789) | Soil microbial communities from uranium-contaminated site in the Upper Colorado River Basin, Wyoming, United States - RVT100D185 | ecosystem: Environmental > Terrestrial > Soil > Contaminated >... | reverse complement strand
GAGGGGGGGTCGGCGTTTCGTCGATTCATGACGATCGCGCGTCCCCACCCTCCCCCAACCCCTCCCTTGAAGGGAGGGGGGTTAAAAAGATAGACCTCGTGCATCGGCGTGCATCGGCGTGCATCGTCACGCCAAGGTTTTCTGCATCGTCACCCTAAGTTTTCGGGTGTGCGATTGCACTGGAGCAGTGCCGGAGTTGGACACAGCACGGACCGAAACCGAAGATTTATGTGTGACAGAGCACTAGCGTGTTATCGCGGTCTAAGCGATCCGGCTCCCCCACGGCTAAGGCCATGGGCCACCCCACCCTTGCTGCGCAAGGGGGCACCCTGGGCTCGCTGTTTGGGAGCCTAGCCAGGTGAGTGCTTTCGCCGCAAAACATTTGATCTATCCGATCCACGAGCGATTGCTCAAACGGAAAACGTTTCGGTATTTGCGCGCGATGGAAGCATCCCAGTGGCACGCCCCGACCGATATCCTCGAACTACAACGAACCAAACTCCTTGCGTTGCTTCGACATGCGCGAGCGGTCTCGCCGTTCTATCGAGCACGGCTGGGCGTTGAATCCGAAGGCATCAGCTCGGACAATCCGACAGCGGATGCCCCATCCTTCGATCCTGGCGCGGGGCGGGGTACGGATAGGATTCCGGGACCATCACCCGGTCAATCCGTCCACCGCCCTTGCTACACAAAAATGAGGCACTCATCTCTAGGCGAGATTCTGGAGTCGCTACCACTACTGTCTAAATCAGAAATCCAACAATCCATCGAGCACATGAAATGGCAGGACGCCCCAGGCGGACTAACTTGTCAGAGCACCGGTGGATCAACCGGCAACCCACTCGCCTTTTACGTTGACCGCCGCCGGCAGGGGTATGATCAAGCCGCTCGGCTGCGGAGCCACCGCTGGTTCGGCGTGGAGGTCGGCGAGCGTGAGCTCTACTTGTGGGGATCCCCCATCGAATGGACGCAAACCGATCGCCTAAAACGGTTGCGCGATCGGTTATTCAATCATCGTTTGCTCAACGCATTTGCCATGTCTCCGGCACAGATGGATCAATACCTCGATCAGTGGGATCGCTTCCGCCCGATCAGCCTTTACGGTTATCCCAGCAGCATTGCGCTGCTCATCGAGCACGCCCGGACCAGGAACCGAACACTGGATTCGCGACTCCTCAAGGCCGTCTTTGTAACCGGCGAGGTGTGCTTCCCTCACCAGCGACAGACCATCAGCGAATTCTTCGGCGTTCCCGTCGCCAACGGATACGGGAGTCGAGAGGCTGGGTTCATCGCGCACGAATGCCCTGTAGGCAACATGCACATTTGTGCTGAAAATGTAATCGTCGAGATCATAGACGCCGACGGTCGCCGCATCCCCAACGGCGAATCCGGCGAAATTGTTGTGACCCACCTCGACGCGTTCGGCATGCCCATGATCCGCTACCGTACCGGCGACTTGGGCCGCCTGCGAAACGGTCGGTGTGCGTGCGGACGTGGATTGCCCATGATGGACGTCGTCTCCGGGCGGACGACCGACTTCATCGTCCTTCCCGACGGAACGGTGAAACATGCCCTTTCCATCATCTACCCCCTACGAGGAATGTCGGGGGTCCGTCAGTTCCGTGTGGTTCAAGATCAAAATCACGCCGTCTCGGTGCAGGTTGTGGCCGACGATCGCAGGATGAGAATCACGCTCGAAGCCGTTGCCCAGCGCATTCGCCCGGTGATCGGTGATGAGGTGGGTCTGAAGGTAGAGCTGGTTGATCACATTCAATGTCCCGAGTCCGGGAAACACCGCTACGTAGTTTCACATGCACCACAACCCAACTCGAACGTGCGCGCGGGGGACACCGCTGATGCCTAAAATATCAATCAAACCGATTGTCGGGCAGCACCGTCGCGCAGAGCCCGATCTGCATCATTCAACTTGCGCGGTCCATCTGCTGAGCGTGAAACAGCACGCGGAATGGAATCGCTATGTTGAAGGCCATGCCCAGGGAACCATTTTCCACACGCTCGGATGGCGCGATGCGGTGCGTCAGGTCTTTCGCCACGAAGACCTTTACCTGACAGCCACACGCCACGGGGCGATCGTAGGTGTGTTGCCCCTTTTTCTCGTGAAAAGCCAACTGGCCGGACGTATGCTGGTGAGCGTGCCCTATGGCGTCGGCGGCGGGATCATCGCGCGCGACGCCGAAACATATGCCGCACTCTTTGACGCCGCCCGCCAAATGGCAGAAGCTCGGCAGTGCCGGGCGATTGATTTGCGAAGCGAACTGGCCTCAGTGCCGAACGTGCCTGCGATCGACCGCTACGTCGGCTTTCGCCGCGAGATGCCCGAAAACCCGCGCGACGTTTTGAGTTGGTTGCCACGCAAAGCCCGAGCGGCGGCGCGGAACGCCGGAACCAAATTCCAACTCACGATCTCCTTCGGCGACGAGCATCTGGATACGGTCTGGCGACTCTATACGCTCAGCATGCGGAGGCTTGCTTCCCTGGCTTACCCTTTGGCGTTCTTCGAAAAGCTCGTCGCCTATACGCCCGATCAACATCTGGTTTCGCTGGTCAGATGGAAGGGACGCCCCGTCGCCGGGTTGGTATCGTTTCTATTTCGCGATCGTGTTCTGCCCTATTTCATAGGCACAACCGACGACGCTCGCCGATGCAGCGCCGCCAACTTCATCTACCTCAAGGCCATGGAACGCGGGGTCAGTGACGGTTATCGCGTCTTCGACTTCGGTCGAACACGCCGCGACAACGCCGGCAGTTTCGATTTTAAGAGATTCAACGGCTTCTCGCCTGAGCCCCTAGGATATCAAATGTTTACGTTATCGGGTCATTCTCCGCCGGATCTTTCTCCGACGAATCCGAAATTCCGCGCCGCTCGGTACGTTTGGCCACACCTGCCCTTGCGCGTCACCACGACGATCGGCGCAAGGGTAGCGAGACACATTACTGGATAGCGCCATGAACATTCTCTATCTCGCACACCGAATCCCGTTCCCACCCGACAAAGGTGACAAGATACGGTCATTTCGTGAGCTGCAGCGATTGGCCAGGGATCATCGGGTCTGGTGCGCGTGCTTTGTGGACGACGCAAACGATGTCCGACACGTTGGGGCGCTGAAAGAATACTGCGAAGATGTGATTGCCATTCGATTGCACAAACGGACCGCCCAAATGCGTGGCCTGTTGGGGCTTGCGCGTGGTAACACGATCACCGAGTCGTATTACAGCCACCCCGCCATACGCCGAGCGCTGAGTGCGTGGTCTTCGTTCATCGATTTTGACTCGGTTGTGGCGTTCTCGTCGAGCATGGCGCCCTACGCCCTTGACGTTCCGGCCCGGCGACGCGTACTCGATCTCTGCGACCTCGATAGTCAGAAATGGCTGGACTATGCCGCTCGCGCTCGCGGACCCGCTCGCTGGTTCTATGAAACGGAAGGCGCTCGGCTGGCCGCGCGGGAGCTGGAATGGATCGAACGCTTCGACGCCACCCTACTCATCACACAAGCGGAGGTTGAAGCCCTTTCGGCACCCGCCGCCCCCGGAAAAGTCCACGTGATAACAAACGGCGTTGAGATTCCTCCGGCACGGAGTCCGGAGCAACTGAGCACCAGTGGGCGTAACTCTGCTTCCCGAGCCGCAGGCTTCAGCCCGCGCGAATTCTCGTCGTGCGAGGAGCTTAGAATAGCAAATGACCCGGCATACCAAATCGGGAGTCACTCTGATAGATCGCGTCATTCTCCGCCAATCGTCGGTTTCGTGGGGGTCATGGACTACCGCCCCAATATCGACGCCGTCACCTGGTTCGCCCGGACGTGCTGGCCCGGGATACGATCGAAGCACCCCTCAGCCATTTTTCGGATCGTGGGGCGCCGCCCAACACGGCGCGTGCTCAAGCTGCAAAAGACCCCAGGAATCGAAGTGGTTGGAGGCGTTGACGACGTAGATGAGGAAATTCGGCGATTCGATGTGAGTGTCGCCCCCATGCGAATCGCCCGAGGTCTGCAGAACAAGGTTCTAGAGGCCATGGCCGCAGAAAGGGCCGTGGTCCTCACGCCGGAAGCGGCGGAGGGGATCGCCGCGGTCCACAACCGACACTTTATCGTCACCAGTGAACCTTTCGAGATGACCAATGCCATCTGCAAATTACTCTGCGATGCAACAAAGCGTCAGCAAATCGGCGAGGCCGCCCGCCGCCTGGTAGCCAGCGACTACAACTGGGACGGTGAGATGGATCGCTTCGCCATGCTTGCAACAGGATGCTCAGAGCCCATTTCGTCGACCCATCCCGTCCCGGCAGATCTACCTGTGAAATTGCCGGCACAAACCCAAAATGGTGTCAGGACGATTTTCTAGACCCGTTATGATTCCTCCTGACACCTTTTCCTGGTTCAAAATATTCCCGCTTGACATATATCCGTTACGGATATATAATGGATTCATGGAGAAGAAAAAACCCCACAAGCCCCTCACGCCGGCGGTGCTTCATATCCTCCTCGCGCTCTCAACCAGAGAGCGGCATGGCTACGGTATCATGCAGCAGGTGAAAGCCGATTCGCAGGGAAAAGTGAAAATGGGACCGGGAACCCTCTACGGCTCGTTGGGTCGTATGCTTGAGGCCGGGTTGATACGCGAGAGCGACAAGAAAATAGACCCCGATATGGATGATGAAAGGAGAGTGTACTACAAGATCACCGGCCTCGGCCAAAAAGCACTTGCGGCGGAGTTGGAGCGATATCGCGAGGTTGTCGGGATGGCCGAACAAAGACGACTTGCGCCAAGACCTATCACCTATGGCATCTAAATATTCGATACGTCAATGCCGCAACTGGTATGCGAAACTGCTTCGCTTCTACCCGAAGCCGTATCGCGAACGCTTCGGTGAGGGAATGGAACAGACTTTCAACGATCTCTGCCGGGAACGCCAAGAATCCGGAGAAGGGTTGTTCGCTCTTGTACTTTGGGTGTTCGTCGAAACGTCTGCAGGAATTCTTAGAGAGAGGATTACTTTTATGATTATGCAATACAATCACTTGATCCGCATTACGCTCGCGACAGCGTTCATTTTGCTTCTGTTGCTGTTGGCGATGCAGTTCACTGATGAAGTGGTCTGGGATTTGGCCGATTTCGCTGTCGCCGGCGCCCTCATGTTCGGCGCTGGTCTGACTTATGAGCTGGTAGCGAGGAAGGCGGACAACATCGTGTACCGAGCCGCCGTCGGCGTCGCGGTGGCGGCAGCTCTCATCCTCGTTTGGGTGAACCTTGCCATTGGGCTCATCGGGTCTGAGGACGACCCCGCCAACTTGTTATATGTCGGGGTTCTCGCCGTCGGAATCATCGGTACCTTCATCGCACGATTCCGGCCACCTGGAATGACACGCGCGTTGTTCGCGACGGCGCTCGCGCAGGCGTTGGTTGCCCTAATCGCGCTGGCCGCCGGGTTGGGCTCCACGGGGCCGCTCTGGCCATGGGATATCTTGGTCCTGAATGGATTCTTTGCCGCGCTGTGGGTCGGATCGGCTTGGCTGTTTCGGAATGCTTCGCGGGAGCAACCTGCCGCGAGCGCAGGGCCGAATGGTTGACCCACCGGCGAAATCTCATGTAGAAAGTCGAGTGTTTTCGACCGGGCCATAATACGTGTCAGGCCATAAAAGTGTCAGTAAGAATGTTCCGGCTTACTAAAAATTCCTGGCACCTTCATCCCCCTGCCCAATTTTGCCCGTTAAATTGTCGACGCGGTCGATGCCGTCCGCGCGACCAAAACAGCCGATTTATGAATTATACGTGAAAGGCTTTCCAGCCTGTCGCCCCTCTCTAGCACCGGAAATGACCGACTGGCAAGCCGATCCCAAAGTCAGATTGAGTTTTTCAACGAAATGAGAGGCGATCCACCTCACACTTCCAGAGGCACGCTTGTTTGCACGCGGTTTTCGGCTAGAATCCTATAATATCTTCCATTTTAAGAGCGCATCGATGGACAGGCACTGCATCGGAAGGGCCGGTATTGGAGAATAGGGCGATTGAAACGCAAAATGAAGCTACGATGACGACGCAAGCGTACGAGCGGCGTCGACCATCACCGCACCCGGTTTATTGGGTGATCGCGGTCGCTTTGGTGGTCATCGCCACTTCGATGGTCACCCGGAGTAGTGTACCGAATCTGAGCGGTGTAGCTCTGGGGCAACCCACCACCAGCAGCGGCGCCCGGGGCGTTTTTGCCTTTTCCGGGCAGTTGTCCAAGAATACGTACGGCGTTTATCTCGTCGATGTGGACGCGATGACCATGTGGACCTACGAATATCTGCCGCAGAAAGAGTGTCTGAGACTGGCGTCCGCGCGGACATGGCGTTATGATCGTTATTTGGAAAACCACAACGTGTGTGACCTGCCGCCTGAGGCCGTCGAGAAAATGATCGAGGACCAACGCGAATACAGGCGGCAGTCTAGCGAAAGTCAGATGCCGTAACCGGCGGAACGGGTTCGGTCACGTGCAGGGGACAAAAGCGTATGGCGAAAATGTTCTATTCGGCATCTGAGGCGGCCGAAAAACTTGGTCGAACGGAAGACGAGCTCAAGAGCTTGGTTCGTGAGGGCAAGCTTCGTGAGTTTCGTGACGCCGGCACCGTAAACTACAAAGTTGATGACGTCGATTCGCTCGTTCCGGAACCCGCGCTAGACGGGTCGGCCGCGAACAGCGCCATGGGTAGTGCTCTGGGGGGCAGCTCCCTGAGTTCCTCCGCAAGCGGCGACATACTGCTTGAACCGATAGACGACTCGAGCATAGAATTCGCGCCCGGTGGCAGTGATATCATTGCGCTGGACGAGAGTGATCTGGGCGGTACGGGTTCGGGCAGCGTGACGGGCACGGGCACGGCGGCCTCGCAGCAATCGAAGGGTGATACGGTCGTTCCATCGGTTGGGGTCAACGTCTTCGACGACGACGATCTCGACGAGCAGGTCGATCCCCTCGCACAAACCGCTGTCACGGACGTGGCAGGATTAGGCATGGAAGGCATCGGCAGCGGCTCGGGTATTTTGGATCTCACCAACGAGAGCGACGACACCTCACTCGGGAAGGATTTGATCGACGAAATCTATACCGCAGATGAACCGGTCAAACATGGATCTTCGTTGGGCATGGGGGAAGATACGCGAGCGGGCATCGATGATACATTGCCGGAAGAGGGGGCGCTGGACGACGAGGCGGAAGCGGCGCTCTCCGGCGCTGGAGCCGCTGTCAAAGCCCACCCCAAAACTGTCGGCCGCGAAGTACGCGAAGTAATAGTATATGGTCCTGATCCAGCGTCGTCGGCGTTGACGGCCCTGCTTGTCGTGGCGTTGGGGGTCATGTTGGTGGGCGGTCTGGGGGCGGCGTCCTTGGTCCGTGGCATTACACCTTCGCTTCTTGAGGCCCTATACCCCAAACTGTGGATGTTTTCTGCCGGCTCGCTGGTGGTGGCCATAATCGCCGGAGCGATCACCTTCTTTGTGGCGAAGAAGCGCTCCGGATGACCGACCGGCAGGTCGGTCGCGGATGCACGTGCGGTCGCATCTGCAAAGCGCGGTAGTTCTGAATTCGAGCATAGGTTTTTTTTGGGCGACCGATTGGAATGGTTGTACCCAGCAGAGGAGGCTTGCGATGTGCTGTGGCGGTAGGTTGATTAGCTGTGTTGTGGTCGGTGGGTTGTTGGCGTCGCTGAGCGGCTGTGTCTCGCTGAGCGAGCATCATCGCTTGAAAGCGCAACACCGGAATGTTCTCGCCGAAAAGGTCTCGCTCGAACAGGAATTGTTCGATGTGCGTACGGCCAACGACTCGTTGCGTACGCGGCTGGGGTCCATGGAAATGGAGAGCGGTACGCGGGGAGAATTGCTTGCCAACCTGCGCAAAGAAAACTCCCTGCTCGACGAAATGCGCCAGACGGCACAATCCACGCTCGAGGAGATGGCCCAGCGACAAGCTCTTGGGGACATCTCCGTTTCCGGACCGCGCCTCCCCGAGGCGCTGGATTCCGCCCTCAAGCAATTCTCCAGCCAACATCGTAATTCCGTAGACTACGACGCCGCGCGTGGCATCGTAAAGTGGAAATCCGATCTTCTCTTTACTGTCGGCAGTGATGTCCTCAAAGAGTCATCCATCGAAGGCTTACGAAGCTTCACACAGATCATTATGTCGCCGGCGGCTTCCGAGTTCGAGGTTCTGGTTGTCGGACACACCGACTCGCAGCCTATCGTCAAGGCGGAAACGAAGGCGAAACATCCGACCAACTGGCATCTTTCGGCGCATCGTGCGATCGCCGTTGCGTTCTCGCTGAAGAAATACGGCTATGAATCGCAGCGCATCGGAATCGTGGGTTACGGTGAATTCCGCCCCATCGCCAATAACGCATTGGCCGATGGTAAAGGCCAAAACCGCCGGGTTGAGGTTTATCTCGTCCCGCGTGGTGCGCTGGTTCAAGCTTCGGCGGCGACCGGATCCGATGTTCGGATGACGGCGCGCCAGCCCTAGCATCCCGGTTGATTTCGAAGCAATTGACACCCTGAAAAGAGTCTTTTTCGAATGATAGCGGACGGTGATCCGCGCGGGCACTGGCCCATGCGGCGCCGTCCGTTCTCCATAATCAACTCCAAGATGCCTGGGCCGCATGTCGATCACTGGATCATCCCCCCCTAGCATGTATAATCCATCTGATGGTTTCGCCGGGGCTCGGTCTCCGAGGGTCGGGGGCGACACGGCTGGAGCAAGCTCGCTTCTGCTGTGGCGTCCGTTGTCCGGTTTTTGCCGAAAGATCTTGGGCGTTTGAAGCGTCGCTCGAGCGTCAGGTGCGATGTAGGATGGAATAGAGCGGTATGAATGAAATGACCTCACCCGTACACGCACGCGGAACGCCCCGGGCTCATCCTTTCAAACGCTTGGTGCTCAAACCCTTCAGTAGTGTTTGGTTGGGGATATCGCTCGCCATCGTCTTATTCTTGTATTGCTCGATAGGAAGTGCCGTGCCACTGGTACGGCAACTCCCTGCGTTGGAGATGACGGAATTCGAGTGGTTCCATTGGTGGCCCTTCAACTTGCTCATGGTACTGCTGTGCCTTAACTTGATCGTGGTGACCGTGCGGCGCATTCCGCTTCGCTGGGTGAACGCCGGTGTGTGGACGATCCATTCAGGCATCATTATTCTATGCTTAGGAAGCTATTACTATTTCGGGACGAAAGTGGAGGGCGACACGCCGCTTTTTCGGCGACGAATCGAGATCTCGCTCCCCGGCATGGACAAGCCCGCCTATTTGCCCGCACTTCCCGGCAATCAAACGACCGTGGACGTTGGTCCTGATCGGTGGCAATTCCAGATTGAAAGCACGAACACCTCTTGGCCCATTCTGTCTGAAGAGCACAAGGGTGAAACAGCCTACGCCGTAAATGTGATGGTTTCCCCACCCACGGGTAATCCGTTTATCCGTCAACTGCTCAGTGGTTTTCCTCAATACACCGAGGACGTCATTCCCGAACAAGGTCGAGCGATCAAAATCGAATCGATTGGTCGCAAGCTCGTCGTTGAAGAACTGAGAATCGCGTTGACGTACGAGCCGCAGGACTATTTTCACGTGATGGACACCTGGGCGTTGTACGCGCGACGCAGCGGTGAAACCGAATGGACCCAACGACCGATCCACGGCATGCCTCGGTATAACGACCGGATCGGATCACGGGATCAGGTGTTCATCGACCCCACGCACCATGTTCCGGTGCGCTCGATCGACCTGGAAGTTCCACCATCCACCGGCGCGGACGCATTCGGTTCGGCATCGGTGCGCGTCACCGGATTCTTGCGCTACGCACAAATGCAAGCCCAGTGGCGCGACGGCGGAGATCGGCTTAACCCGGTCTTGAGCGCCAGTATGATCCCCTCGGACGGCGCCACCGCCCCCGTCGAGCTGGTCGCTTTTGATCCCACACGTAGTCAGTCGCCGGACGGCATGGTTCAATTTGTCTGGCTCAACGATTTTTCGGCCGTCGACACACTACCCACCGACGCCCGCGCGACACTATCGATTACGGTGCCGGGTACGAACGTCGCCCTGGACATCCCCATAACCTCCGACAGCGTCGTAGGATCCGACGGCCCTTACACCGATCTGGGTCAGTCCGGCTTCGCCTATCGCATTCACAATTTACAGGACAATCTGGCACTCCAAAGTCCGGCTCGCTCCGTGTCGGTTGCCATTGTGGGGATCAAAACCCCCGAGGGAGCGTTCACACGCATGGTGGCCGACCGTCCCGAAATGACGCGCGACATGCGCGACAACGGTGATCCGCACATGCCGGATGGAGGTGCCGCAAAGCAAGTCGACGAGCGGATTAAGATGAGCTATCAGCCGCGTTCCGCGCCGATCCTCTTCGCCGCTCACCCGCGAGGTTTGCACTTGATCGTCAACGGTGCCGAAGGACGGATGCTCGGCAGAGACGTGCGCATCGGCGAATCCGTGGAAATCGTTCCGGGGCTGGCCGTTCGCGCGGACGCTCTATGGGCAAACGCGACGAGCGAAGTCAAACCCTATATCGTACCACCCTCGGCGCGGCGCGTT
>Ga0326597_10013832_pt1 | contig 10587 bp, 5 predicted proteins | sample RVTome_12_FD_203789 | JGI IMG/M metagenome (GOLD analysis project Ga0326597, IMG submission 203789) | Soil microbial communities from uranium-contaminated site in the Upper Colorado River Basin, Wyoming, United States - RVT100D185 | ecosystem: Environmental > Terrestrial > Soil > Contaminated >... | reverse complement strand
GGGCCGGGAAATCCGTACCCGGAGGATACTTGTCCGGTTCGTCGGAGACGATGGCGATGCGCTCGATGCCTTCGGCGCGCACCTGGCGGGCGATCATCGGCACGCTCAGATTGCCCTCGTGCGCCTGTCCGCCGGTCATGGCGACGGCATCGTTGTAGAGGATCTTGAAGGTCATGTTGACGCCCGCGGCCACGGCGGCGCGGATGGCCAGGATGCCGGAATGGTTGTAGGTCCCGTCGCCGAGGTTCTGGAACACATGGGCGCGCTTGGAAAACGGGGCCTCGCCGATCCAGTTGGCGCCCTCGCCGCCCATATGGGTGGCGCCCTCGGTGTGGCGCTCGGGGATGTACTGCACCATCCAGTGGCAGCCGATGCCGGCATAGCCGCGCCCGCCCTCGGGGATGACGGTGGACGAGTTGTGCGGACAGCCGGCGCAGAAATAGGGGATGCGGGTGGCGAGATCGGCGGTGTTGCGCACATTGGCCTCGGCCGCCGCGATGGCGGCAAGGCGGCCGGTGATGCTTTCGGGCAGGCCGCGCCGCCCGGCGAGAAGGCCCAGGCGCCGGGCCAGCGCCACGGCGATCTGGTTGGGCTCCAGCGTGCCGTAGGCGGGAAACAGATGGGCGCCTTCCTCGTCCTTCTTGCCGATGACGACGGGGCGCTTCTTGGCGTTGTAGAGTTGCTCGCGGATCTGGGTCTCGATGAGGGAGCGCTTTTCCTCCACCACGATCACCAGGTCGAGCCCTTCGGCGAAGGTCCTGATGAACTCGGGATCGGCCGGCCACACCAGCGCCAGTTTGGCGAGCCTGATCCCCAGCTTGGCCGCCATGGTCTCGTCGACGCCGAGGTCTCCCAGCGCCTGGCGTACGTCGAGATAGCTCTTTCCCGTGGAAATGATGCCGATGCGCGGCTTCCTGCCGCCGGCCATGACGATACGATCGAGGCCGTTGGCGCGGGCAAAGGCCACCGCCGCGAAGCGCTTGTGGACGTGGATGCGCTTTTCCTGCTCGTGGCGGTCGTCGGACGGGCGGATGTTGAGCCCGCCCTGCGGCATGTCGAAATCCTTCGGGTAGACGATCTTGATGCGCTCGGGATCGCCGTCGATGATGGCCGTCGATTCCACATTGTCGTGCACGCATTTGAGCCCGATCCAGCAGCCGGAATAGCGCGACATGGCCAGGCCGTAGATGCCGTAGTCGAGGAGTTCCTGCACGCCGGCCGGGTGCAGCACCGGCATGATGGCGTCCATCAGGGCGAATTCGCTCTGGTGCGGGATGGTGGAGGACTCCGCCCCGTGATCGTCGCCCATCAGCACCAGCACACCGCCGTGTCTGGACGAGCCCGCCGCATTGGCATGGCGCAAGGCATCGCCTGAGCGGTCGACGCCGGGGCCCTTGCCGTACCACATGCCGAAGACGCCGTCATAGGCGCCCTCGCCGCGCATCTCGGCCTGCTGGGTGCCCCACAGGGCGGTGGCTGCCAGGTCCTCGTTGAGGCCCGGCTGGAACAGGATGTGCCTGGGTTTGAGGTAGTTTTCGGCCCGCCCGAACTGCTGGTCGAGGCCGCCCAGCGGCGAACCGCGATAGCCGGTGATGAAGCCGGCCGTGTTGAGGCCCCGCGTTTCGTCGCGGGCTTTCTGGGTCAGGACCAGGCGCACCAGCGCCTGCGTGCCGGTCAGGAAAACCCGGTCCTTGGCGAGGTCAAAGCGGTCTTCGAGACGGACATCGGCAAGCGGCATGAAAGTTCACCTCAGGGGGAATTCGAGCCTTGCGGTTTTTTATGTCAGCATTGCTGACATATTGGCCCGGTCAAAATCAAATCACGAATCCTGCACAGTGAATGTGGCCCCGCCTTGACGCCATGGCAAGGCATGTTGCCAATGATCTCCATTACGGCTATCATTCATGAAGCGGGGCACCCACGGCCGCCCCGTCAGGCGTGATCGCCCAAGTGCCGTTCGCTCTGTTATGGAGGGAACCACGATGGGCAATTTTTTCATTTCAAACCAGGACCTCTGGCAGGCAATGGCACGGCCCGGTCACCCGCGCGTCTTCGATGTGCGGCGCGCCGCGGCCATCGAGGCCACATCGCGCTTCATCCCCGGCGCCCGCTGGCGCGATCACCTGAAGGCGACAGAATGGGCCGCCAGCCTGCCGCGCGACCGCGCGCTTGTCCTCGCCTGCATGCACGGCCACAATGTCAGCCAGCTTGCGGCATCGAGCCTCAGGGCAAAGGGTCTCGATGCCCGCGCCTTGGCCGGCGGCATCGAGGGCTGGCGCGAAGCCGGCCTGCCCACCCTGGGCCAGTCGCACCTGCTCCCTGTCGCCGCTCAGGCCCCCGGCCGCTGGGTCACCCGCCTCAATCCCAAGATCGACCGCATCGCCTGCCCGTGGCTGGTTCGCCGCTTCATCGACCCGGACGCCGAGTTCTATTTCGTCGAGCCGCAATGGGTGCTCGAGGTGGCCAAGGAAATGGGCGGCGTCGCCTTCGACACGCCGGGCGCGCCCATCGAGCATGACGGCGAATTGTGCAGCTTCGATACCCTGTTGCGCGAATTCGCCCTCGACGATCCCGCCCTCCACCAGTTGGCCGTCATCGTGCGCGGCGCCGATACCGACCGCAACGACATCGCCCCCGAAGCCGCCGGCCTCCTGGCCGTCTCCCTCGGCAACGCCCTGGTGGCCCGCTCCGACCACCACGCCCTCGAACTCGGCTTTCCGGTCTATGACGCCCTTTACGCCCGGCTGCGGCTGGCCGCCGGCGAGCGCCACGGCTGGACCCCCATGCGCACCTGAGGCGGCACGCCATGACCCACGTCACTTTCACTGAGTCCTTGCGGGTGTGGACCCGCATCGGCCTCACCTCTTTCGGCGGCCCGGCCGGGCAGATCGCCATGATGCACCACACCCTCGTCGATGAGCGGAAATGGATGGGCGAGGCGGAATTCCTGCGCGCCCTCAATTTCTGCATGCTCCTGCCCGGCCCCGAGGCCATGCAGCTTGCCACCTTTGCCGGCTGGAAGCTGCACGGCGTCAGGGGCGGCCTCGCGGCCGGCCTGCTGTTCGTGCTGCCCGGGGCGCTTGTGGTCTTTGGCCTTTCGGCCATCTATGCCCAATTCGGGCAACTGCCGCTGGTGGCGGCGCTGTTCTTCGGGGTCAAGGCGGCGGTCCTGGCCATCGTCGTGGAGGCCCTGCTGCGCATCGCCCGGCGCGCCCTCAAGTTCACCTCGGACTGGCTCATCGCGGCGCTGGCCTTCCTCGCGCTGTTCGTTCTCAACGCCCCGTTTCCGCTGGTGATCGCGGCGGCCGCGATCATCGGCTTTTTTCGCACCGGCAAGACCGCCACGGCCCCGCCCGCCGGCACGCCCGTCGACTGGCGGAAAACGCTCGTCACCATCGCGGTGTGGCTCGTCATCTGGCTGGCGCCGCTGGCCATCCTCGCCGCGATCATCGGCCCCGATCACATCTACACCCAGATCGGCCTGTTCTTTTCCAGGCTCGCCGTGGTCACCTTCGGCGGCGCCTACGCGGTGCTCGCCTATATGGGCCAGGCGGCGGTGGAGACCCACGGCTGGCTCACGCCTGAGCAGATGATCGACGGGCTGGGCCTGGCCGAGACGACGCCGGGGCCGCTCATTCTGGTCACCGAGTTCGTCGGCTACATGGCGGGGTTTCGCGCCTCGGGCCTGATGGGATCGCCGGCGGGCGGCCTCATCGGCGCCGTCATCGCGCTGTGGGTGACATTTGCCCCGTGTTTCCTGTGGATCTTCGCCGGCGCACCCTATGTGGAGCGCCTCGAGCACCAGCCGCGCCTGTCGGGGGCGCTGGCCGCCATCACCGCCGCCGTGGTCGGCGTCATCCTGAATCTGTCTTTATGGTTCGGCCTGCACGTCGTCTTCGCCGAGGTGGCGCGGGTGAAGGCCGGGCTCATCGACATGGCCTGGCCAGGCTGGGCGACACTCGATTGGGCGGCCCTTGCGCTCTCCCTCATCGCCGCCTTCGCCCTGCTGCGCCTGCATCTCGGCATCATCTGGACGCTGGCCCTCACCGCCGCCCTCGGCCTAGCGTGGCGGCTGGTCGTGTAGATCGGGGTTCACCGATACTCCCGCGTCATGACCGGGCTCGACCCGGTCATCCATTCCGCTCGCCCATCCAACTGCCGAAACCCAGGCGGAATGGACCACCGGATCGAGTCCGGTGGTGACGGATCAGTTTGTTAGGCATTGCAGATGGAGCAACGCTTGGAGAACGAAGTACGCGCATGTGGCCCCTGGGTCCGCGTGTCAAGCGCGAGGATGACACACCTTGAGGCAGCGCCGCCCTCTACGCCCCCCACCCCCAGAAATCGTTGCCCAGTTTCGCGTAATGCCGGGCCAGCACCATCTTGTGCACCTCCGAAGCCCCGTCCACCAGCCGGGCGCAGCGGGCATAGCGGTAGATCCATTCCAAAAGCGTGTCGGTGGAATAGCCCCGGGCGCCGCACAGCTGGATGCCGGTATCGGCCGCCTTGTGCAGCACCTCGGCCACATGGATCTTGGCCATGGAGACTTCCTTTTGCGCCCGGTCGCCCTGCTCGAGCTTCCAGGCCGCGTGCATGGTGAGGAGCTTGCCGATCTGGATCTGGTGGGCGATATCCCCCAGCATCATCTGCACGCTTTCACGCTCGGCGAGTTTCTGGCCGAAGGCGTAGCGCTCGTTGACGTAGGCGCTGGCGATCTCCAGGCAGCGCTTGGCCATGCCGGTCCAGCGCATGCAGTGGGTGAGGCGCGCCGGCCCCAGCCGGATCTGGGTGATGCGCAGCCCGTCGCCCTCCTCCAGGAGGCGGTGCTCGATGGGAATTTCCAGCCCGTCGAACTCCAGCTCGCACACCCCGCCATGCTCGTCGGGGCCCATGTTCTCGATACGCCTGACGATCCTCCAGCCGGGATCGTCGCGGTGGAACAGGAAGGCCGATAGCCCGCGCCGCGGATCATCAGAGGTGCGCGCCATGAGGATGAAATGGCTGGCGACCGCGGCGCCCGAGATGAACCATTTGCGCCCGTGGATCACATAACGGTCGTTCTTGCGCTCGGCGCGGGTGAGCATCATGCCGCCGGGATCGGAGCCCGAACCGGGGTGTGGCTCGGTCATCGCGAAAGACGAGCGCACCTTGCCGTCGATGATCGGCTGCAGCCACTTGTCCTTCAGGGCGTCATCGGCGAGCACCTTGTTGAGCACGCTCATGTTGCCGTCATCGGGCGCGTTGCAGTTGACGATGACGGGCCCGAAGATCGAGCGCGCCGCCTCCTCGTAAAATACCGCCCAGCCGGTGATCGCCAGCCCCAGGCCGCCGCGTTCGGCGGGCATCTGCGGCGCCCACAGGCCCGCCGCCTTGGCCTTGTCGCGCATCGGCGCGACCAGCTCCAGTTTGATGTTCTCGTACTCGTTGTAGCTCTCGGGCCGCGCCTCCAGCGGCATCACCTCTTGGGCGATGAATTCGCGCACCCTGAGCCGCAAGGCCTCCAGTTCCGGTGTGATGGAAAAATCCATGGGTATCCGACGCCCCTTCCTCTAGACTGCCGTTCGCCACCCGAATGTCCCCCAGCTTGAGGCCCCATGCAAACAGCAAATGCGCGCAGCGCCGACCTCCCCGCCCTGGCCCCCTTCGAGCAAAGCGAATTCGCCGCCCGCATCGAGCGCGCCCGTCATGGCATGCGTGCGGCACGCCTCGATGCCCTCCTCGTCACCACCATTCCGGCCTTTCGCTATTTCACCGGTTATTTCCCCATCATCGCCGAGAGCCCGGCGCGGCCGTGGTTCTTCCTCCTGCCGCTGGAGGGCCAACCGCAGGCCATCATCCCCGCCATGGGCGTTGACGACATGGCCGCGGCAAGCTGGGTCGCGGCCATCGACGCCTGGTCCTCGCCCAACCCCGGCGATGAGGGCGTATCCCTCGTTGCCCGCCACATCGAAGCCCTCGATACCCGCTTCGGCGCCATCGGCATGGAACTGGGGCCGGAAACCCGGCTCGGCATGACGGCGGCCGATTTCGAGACGCTGAAAGGCCGCTTGCGCAACCGCGCCATTACCGATGCCGCCCCGCTGGTGCAGGGCCTCAAGGCGATCCTGTCGCCGGCCGAGCTTTCTCGCATGCAACGTGCTGCCGACGTCGTCGGCGATACCTTTGCCGCCGTTCCCGGCCTGTTTGAGCACGGCATGAGCGAGGCCCGCCTGCACCGTCTGTTCCAGGCCGAGGTCCTGTCGCGCGGCGCCGACTATGTGCGCTATCTGGCCATCGGCTCCGGCCCCGGCGGCTATGATTCCATCTGCCGCGGCCCCCTCGCCCGCGCAATCTCCACCGGCGACGTGCTGGCGCTGGATACCGGTTCGGTGGTCGATGGCTATTTCTGCGACTACGACCGCAATTTCTCCATCGGCCCCCCGTCGCCCGAAACGGCGCGGGCCTATGCCGCCTTGCACCTGACCGTGGAAGCGGGCATCGCTGCCGCCCGGCCCGGTGTCACCGCCGCGTCGGTGTGGCGCGCCATGGCCTTGCGCCTGACCGGGGCCGGGCTCGAGGCGGGCTCCATCGGGCGCATGGGCCACGGCCTCGGCATGGCGCTGACCGAGCCGCCCTCCATCCATCCCGACGACCAGACGGTGCTGGCCGAGGGCATGGCGCTGGCCATCGAGCCGGGCCTTCTCTACCGCGATGCCGGCGGCGTCGCCCGGCTGATGGTGCACGAGGAAAACATCGTCCTGACCGGGGACGGCAACCGCCTCATCACCCGTCGCGCCCCTGAAGAGATCACGGTGATCGCGTGACAGCGGCGGCGGCCGGCGCGATGCCTTCACCCCTCCGCCACCCGTCATCCCGACGGAAGTCGGAATCCAGAAAGCCCGTGGTACGGCCTTGCCCTGTGGCTTTCCGAACCCCAGCCTGTGTCACCCTCGCGCTTGACGCGAGGACCCAGGGCCACACGCCAAAGCCGCGCATTGTGCTTCTGGGTCGTCGGGTCACGCCCGACGATGACAGAAGGAAGGGTCCACGCACCGGTTGGGGGGGTCCAGGAACTACCGGGGCGAGGCCGACGCGGCAGCGTCGCTGCAATGGCTATTTCGAGATCAGCATGTGGCCGCCATCGACCATGACGGTCGAGCCGGTCATGAAGCCCGAGGCCCGCGCCGAGGCCAGCAGCAGGAGCGTCCCGTCGAGATCGCAAGGAGCCCCAAAGCGCCGTTGCGGAATGGCCTTGGCAAGGGCCTGGCCGGCGGGCGAGGCAAGAAAGCCGGCAGTGAGTTCGGAGTGGATGTAGCCCGGCGCGATGGCGTTCACCCGGATATCGTGACGGGCCAGTTCCAGCGCCAGCGCCGCGGTCATCTGCACCACCCCCGCCTTGGCTACCGCATAGGCAGCCAGTGCGGTGGCGACGCGAAAGCTCAGGACCGACGCGATGTTGATGATGGTGCCGGCCTTGTGCGCCTTGACCATGCGCCGGGCGGCTTGCTGGGCGGTGAACCACACGGCATCCAGATTGGTATCGAGGACGGCCCGCCAGTCGGCTTCGGCCATGTCGAGCACCCGCTTCTGCCTCGAGATGCCGGCATTGTTGACGAGGATGCTGACCGGACCCCAGCGCGCCTCGGCGGCATCGAAGGCGGCTGCCACCGCCGCCCGGTCGGTGACGTCGGCCGCCGCCGCCAGCGCCTCGCCGCCGGCCGCCGCGATGCGCGCGACCAGATCGTCCAGCCGCGCGCGTCGCCGCGCCACCACGACGACCTGGGCGCCGGCCGCGGCGAGCGTTTCGGCGAAACGCGCACCCAGCCCCGACGAGGCCCCGGTAACCAGCGCCACTTCGCCCGTCAGGTCGAACAGTTCTTCAGCCGTCATCGCCACCACCAGGGCTCAGAAATTCAGCGACACATCGCGGTGCGACGAGTTGCAGCGGGCGATCTCCAGCGCCGCGTCCTTCAAAAGGCGCGGCTGCTTGCGCAGCCCGATGGTCGAGCGGATTGCTTCCTCGTAGGTTTTCAGACCGGGGAGCAGTTCGCTTGCCGCCCGGGCCCGCCAGGCCATGTCGGCATCGAACGCAGCAAGCGCGGCCGCATAGGCCGTCTTGACCTTGTCGGGATCGGGGGTCCTCGACTTCAGCGCCTTGCGCATATCCGCCAGCTTGTCGCGAATATCACTGCTGCCGGGAATGGGATTGAGCATCTTGACCAGCGCCTGCACCTTGCCTTCCATCACCTCCGGCGGCTCGCTGTCGAGCGCCGGGCCCAGCGCCTTCAGCATTTCTCCGGCAGGGGTCAGGCGGCTGGCGGCGGCGATCACGCCGATATATTCGGTGATCGGCTCATAGGCCTTGTCCACCCCGCGGCGATAGTCGGCGCGCGCCTTGTCCTCGGCGGCCTGGAGCTTGGCGAAGGTCTTGTGGGTCTGTGTCCAGTCCGCCGGTATGGTGGCGACCAGCGCGTCATGCTCGGCTTCGAACTCGGCAATACGCATTTTCAGTCGCGCACGCCGGTCGTCGGCATTCCTTTCGCCGTCGCGGATCCGGCCGAGCCGGATTTTCATCTCGGCGATGACGGGTTCGAGCTTGGCGGCGTCCTGTTCGATGCGCCGCACGGTGGTAAGGACGGGACGATAGGCCGGCGCCGCCTCGTCCACCGCCAGTTCCGCCTTGCGGATGGTCGCCAGGTTGTCGAAGGCCTCGCTGGCCAGGTCGAGGCTCGTCTTCAGCCCGCGCTGCATGTCCTTGGGCAGATAGCTGGTGTCGAGCCTGCCGGCCTGGGCGATGGCGGCGCGAATGGCATCGCCATTGCGGTCGAACTCGTTGAACACCATCACCTCGATGCAATATTGCAGGCGCGGATTGACCGGCGGCGGCGCCGTCGCGGACAGCAGCGACATGCGCATGGGCAGATAGTTCACCAGCGGCGGGAACATGCCGACGATGGCCAGGCCCACAAGCTGCAGGATGATGAACGAGACGACGCCCTTGTACATGGACAGCGTCCTGACATTGGGCGGGGCGACACCGCGCAGATAGAACAGGGCAAAACCGAAGGGCGGCGTCAGGAACGAGGTCTGGATGTTGAGGCCGATCATCACGCCGAGCCACACCGCCGTCACGTTGGCCGAGGGATCGGCCAGCAGAATCGGCGCCACGATCGGCACCACCACCACGGCGATTTCGATGAAGTCGAGAAAGAAGCCGAGAATGAAGATCACCGCCATGACGATGATGAACTGGCCCCAGAAGCCGCCGGGCATGCTGGTGAGGAACTCGCGCACGTAGTCCTCGCCGCCGAAGCCGCGGAAGGCGGCGGTGAGCATGGCCGCGCCGAGCAGGATGATGAACACCAGCGAAGTGGTCTTGGCGGTCTCCACCATGACGCCGCGCAGCGTGTCCTCGATTCTGAGCGCCCGCCAGCCGCTCCACACGATCGCCGTCAACAGCACCATGACGGCGACCACACCGAGCGTGATGCCCAGCACGTCGCGGCTGCTTTCCATGGCCTTGACGTTCATGTTGAAGGTGCGGTGGAGGACGATGATGACGACCACCGAGACGAGCGCCATGATGGCGGGAACGAAAGCCCGGGGCTGGCCTTCCTTGAGCTTGTAGCCGGCCATGAGCAAGGCGCCTATCGCGCCGATGGCGCCGGCCTGGTTCACGGTGGCGATGCCGGTGATGATCGAGCCCAGCACTACGAAGATGAGGGCAAGTGGTGGCAGCAGGATCAGCACCACCTTGGCGAAGAAGCGGCGGTCGTACTTGCCGGCGAAATGCACCGCCGGCGCCATCTTCGGCCGCAGCAGCGCCAGCGCCAGTACGAACAGCATATAGATCCCGACCAGCAGCAGGCCGGGCACGAAGGCGCCGAGGAACATGTCGCCGGCGCTCGTCGACACGATATCGAACTCCGAGGGCATGCCGAAATCGCCGGTGGCGAACTTGTAGAGCGCCTTGCGCGTGGCGCTCGCCTGGTCGACGGCGCTGGAGAGCTGGTCGGCCAGGATGATCAGCACGATGGAGGGCGGGATGATCTGGCCCAGCGTCCCCGAGGCCGCGATGGTGCCGGTGGCGAGTGAGTGCGAGTACTTGTTGCGCAGCATGGCTGGCAGCGAGATGAGGCCCATGGCCACCACGGTGGCCCCGACGATGCCGGTGGTGGCCGCCAGCAGTGCGCCCACGAAGATCACCGAAATGCCCAGGCCGCCGGGGACCGGGCCGAACAGCTGCGCCATGGTCACCAGCAGGTCCTCGGCGATCTTGGAGCGCTGCAGCATGATCCCCATGAAGATGAACAGGGGAATGGCGATCAGCGTATCTCGCTCCACCTCCCAATAGACGCCACGGAAATTGGTGACGCCGGCGGTGAGCCACTGCACCGGACCGCCTTGCGCGAAATAGGCGGCTGGATCGCCGGCCAAGAGATAGCCCGAAGCCGCCGCGATGGAGATGGTGAGAATGGCCGCACCCGGCAGGGCGAAGGCCACCGGATAGCCCGAGCCCAGCGCCGCCATCATCAGGGCGACCAGCAGAAAGATGAAAAAGAGCTCCATGGGTCGGTGCCGCTCCCTGCCGGCCTCAATGCGCCCCGA
>Ga0326597_10013831_pt1 | contig 10587 bp, 9 predicted proteins | sample RVTome_12_FD_203789 | JGI IMG/M metagenome (GOLD analysis project Ga0326597, IMG submission 203789) | Soil microbial communities from uranium-contaminated site in the Upper Colorado River Basin, Wyoming, United States - RVT100D185 | ecosystem: Environmental > Terrestrial > Soil > Contaminated >... | reverse complement strand
TACACTTCGCCGATACGACGCGGGGTGGAGCAGTCTGGTAGCTCGTCGGGCTCATAACCCGAAGGTCGCGGGTTCAAATCCCGCCCCCGCTACGAAGAACCCCCAGGTCAGACGGCCTGGGGGTTCTCTCTTGGTTCGGGACGGCGCGGTCGTGTCAAACGGGTGTCAAACCTCTGAAGGAGATGACGTGGGCCACGGGGCGAAGCCATGCTACGGTCAGCCCAGAACCTCAGGTTGGCAAAGGGCGGGCTCGATTGGCCAGCCTGCTCGTACCACCGAGAGAGGCCAGCGATGTACTTCTGCACCTCGCTGTTGTGCCAGACGCGGTCGGCCTCATATTCGAATCGAGCGAACTGGTCACGCGAAAACACGCCCGATCTCCTGAAGCCACAGACAAGATCTAGGAAACTCAGGAGTTGATCAACCTTCGGTTCGAGATCCGAGCCATGGAACTCAGGTCCGTATTCGAATCGACCATACTCAATGAGATAGGGGGCGTCACGCTTGTCCCCTTCACGGAACAGATCCCGGTACAAATCCGAGAGCAGTTCGGCTCGCGAGACTTGCCTGCTCAACCTCATCTGACGCCAGGCGATCGCAGCGGCGGCCAGCGCAACCGCTACGAGGGCGACATTGGCTATGCCCAGCAGTAGGTTGACTTCCTCAGTGGTCATGTCGGCTACCGCACTCCATCCAGTCGAGGCTGTGATCGCGCTAGAGAGGCCGCCATCCGATGATTTCTGGGGAGAGCTATGTGCCGAAATGGGCATTCTGCTCGTCTGGCCTGAGGTCTTCGACCGTCTGTTCGAGTGAGGCGAAATCTATAGGCAGTGGCATGTGACCCGCTGAGGGTGGAGGATTCCATCTCGCGACACCGTGTGGTCGGATTATCGTTGCTGGAGAGTGCCGAGCAACGAGACTGAAGAACCCCGTCCCCAAGGGTTTTCGTATTGCACGCGATGTGGGGCTGCGTTGCGCGCGACTGGCGCCTGTGCGGATTGCGGCCCCAAGAAGCGGCCGGGTTCTCGACGAGTCGCTTCCTCGGTTCTGGTAGGGATCGTCATCTTGGCGCTGGTGATAGGGGCGGCGGTCGGCTGGTTCGTCGCGAACCGTCGACAGCCCGTCCGCGTGTCTGTGGGACCCACTGGCGGCGTGTTCACTCTCGATGGGGGTCTTGAGCTTGTGATCCCGCAGGGAGCTTTGGCTAGCGATACTCGTATCGAGATCAGGGGCTTCGACGCTGAACCGGGGTCGGAAGGCGGACCCATCTTCGACGTGTCGGCACATGCACCGTTGGAGGCCCCCATCAGTCTGATTCTCCCGTTCGAGACGAGTGGTCTGGATTCCCAGGCGACTGTGGTTTGGGCCGAAACGTATGTGGAGGGCCTAGGTGGGTGGGTACCCGTCGATGGTGTCGTGGACTGGGAGCGTGGGAACGTCACTGTCGAAACCGACCATCTGTCGATGTGGCGGACGCTGTGGCGCCGAATAGTCCCAGTTGCTTCGGCGCCGTCACCTGTCGCGACCGAGGCCGCGTATGTCGCCATCGGGGACTCGTACTCGTCCGGCGAGGGGACGGGATCATTCACGCACGATACCGATATCAACAATTCGAACGAGTGTCATCGATCCACCAATGCCTTCCCGGTACTCGTGGCCGATCGTTTGTCTCTGGCCGACGCCTTTCTCTTCAAGGCCTGCTCTGGGGCAACAACGGCCAACCTTATTGACGCTACGGAGCGGGGAGACAGGCACTACGTCGATTGGGAACTCGAGGCACAAGCCGAGTGGCTCTCAGAGGCCACGAAGATCGTCACCATCACTGTGGGAGGCAATGATCTCGGTGGATTAGAAGGAGGTATGGGAGAGGTCATAAGGAAGTGCGTCCTTGGGAGCTGTCGATCACGCTTTGTGGGGGCCGGTGGAGATGAGATCAGTCAGCGAGTCTCGGAACTCCGCCCGAATCTCGATCAGGCGTTTCAGGCGATCTCTGAGAATGCTCCAAACGCAGAGGTCTTTGTCATCGCTTACCCCCGGCTGTTTCCGGACTTGTCACGTCTCTCCGATTCGGATTCCGGCACAGCTGGCTCGACCGCCGTCGCCGTATTCTCCGACGCTTGCGGCGTCTTCGACGACGAGGAGGCTGACTGGCTCAACGACAAGATCGACGAGCTGAACGAGACGATATCGGACGTCGCCGCTGTCCACGGCTTCCACTTCGTCGAGTACCAACCAGAGGTTGGGTCGAGTTTTGTCGGCCACGAACTATGCACTCAGAATCCGTGGATCATCGGCGTGACCCACGTCGGTGGCTTGGCGAAGCTCGCGGCAGACAATCTCGTCTATTCCATGCACCCAACGGCGGAGGGGCATCGAATGCTCGCCGAGCTTGTTTGCGCCGAGATCGCCAGGTCGACCTCGTACGGATGTGATGCGAGCCCAACTGATCTAACGACCATCCCGACGTCGCTCACCGTCACGACGAATCCGGTTGCCACCACCGAGCCAGCCTCGGCGACAACACTGGACGACCTCACCGTCGACCCTGATATTGCGGTTAGTCCGTCGACGGGTATTGGGAGCACGCTGTTCCAGGGCAGCGGTGACGGGTTTACTTCCTCCGGTGGTGTGTTGCTCGAGTTCTGGTATCCGGGCAGCTCCAGCCCTGAGCCCTATTCCAAGACCGCCAGCAGCAGTGGAGAGATCACTTTCACCTGGCGATGGGAGACCGGCGACGCCTACGGCGAGTATCGGGTCCGCGCTACCGATCTGACCACGGGAGAGAGGTCACCCAACCGTTACTTCACCATCGACCCACCCCCGACCACCGTCGACCCTGATATTGCGGTTAGTCCGTCGACGGGTATTGGGAGCACGCTGTTCCAGGGCAGCGGTGACGGGTTTACTTCCTCCGGTGGTGTGTTGCTCGAGTTCTGGTATCCGGGCAGCTCCAGCCCTGAGCCCTATTCCAAGACCGCCAGCAGCAGTGGAGAGATCACTTTCACCTGGCGATGGGAGACCGGCGACGCCTACGGCGAGTATCGGGTCCGCGCTACCGATCTGACCACGGGAGAGAGGTCACCCAACCGTTACTTCACCATCGACCCACCCCCGACCACCGTCGACCCTGCCCCGGCGATCGTCATCGCCCCAGGTAGCGGAGACGGGTCGACGAGGTATCAGGGATGTGGGGCGGCGTTCACCCCGGACGGGAGCGTGACGCTGAAGGTGTGGTACCCGGACGGGCTCATCGAGACATATCCCCTCACCGCCGATTCCTACGGGCGAGTCACATTCACGTGGGTCAAGTACTCCGGCGACCCCACCGGGGTATACGAGTTGCAGGCCACCGACGACGCCACGGGTGAGAAGTCGCTGACCATCGACTTCACCATGGGCTCGTCGACTCCCTCCCCGGAGATCCTTATCGCTCCCGGCATTGGGGATGGGTTGACGAGGTATCAGGGATGTGGGGCGGCGTTCACTCCGGGCGGGAGCGTGACGTTGAAAGTGTGGTACCCGGGTGGTCTCATCGAGACGTATCCCCTCACCGCCGATTCCTACGGGCGAGTGACCTTCACCTGGGTCAAGTACGCGGGGGACCCCACCGGGGTGTACGAACTGCAGGCCACTGACAACGCCACGGGAGCGAAGACCGACATCGTTAGTTTCGAGATCCGGTAGTGCCGTCGGGCATAGCCAAACGGGTTCACCCAGGTCACCGTCGGGGTTTGGGTGGAGAACCTGTATTCGGACCGGGTTCGTTTTGGGGATCCACCAGCTGAGGGTCTGGACGCGGGCGCAGCTTGTTGACCGGGATGGCATCCCTTTGCTTGGCTACCCTTGGGCACGAATATAGCGTCGGGGATGGGAGGACCCGAGTGGCGATCGTAGCCTGCCCTGAATGTGGCGGGAAGGTATCTGACGCGGCGGTTGCCTGTCCACATTGCGGACATCCACTGGCCGCGTCAGATCGTCATCCCGTTCCAGCCCCGCCGCCTTCTGCCCCGGCAGAAGTGAGAGTGAAACCGGGTTCATCGTCATTTGACGGCGTCGACTTTGGCGAAAGCGACTTCTCCGACTCCGATGGTCATCGATTCGACATTCGTCGGCGGATCGATGTCTGGATGGGTCCGGACTATGCGAATCATCGACAGCCTGTTTGACGCGTTCGAGTTTCGAGGTGCAACCGTCGAAGACAGCAGCCTTGAGGGTTCAGATCTTGAGGGTGCCCTGGTGGGTTCGGTCCACTGGTCCTCAGCGCGTTGTCCCGACGGGACAAGGAGCAACGACAATCTAGGGACCTGCGAGGGGCATCTAAGCCCGTGAAAGGCAGCGGGTGTAGCCCGAGGGGGCGCAACGACGGCGAGAGGAAATCGCGTTGAACAAGGATGGGGGGACCTGGAGGTCATGGCGAAATCGAGGTCGTCTCATTGCCGGGGCTGGCCTAATGGCCTCTGTCATAGCCGCGTGCGGTGGAGCGGGCGGAGGACTGCCTGTGGGGGCGGATGGAGCCCTCACTACTGTGACGAATTGGTCGGCTGCCAGCAGTTCAAGTCCGGACGAGGAGGACTTGGAGGCAAGGATTCGGCTTTCGGCTTCGCTTGAGATCGGAGTCTGCCTGCCCCAGGTTGATCGACCCTGCGATCCTTCTGTGCACCCGAGAGTGAATCGGGACTGGAGGGCCCTCTATGACATGCACACCGATTTCTACAAGAGAGAGTGTCCGCTGACCGGGTTCTTAGCGCACTTGGACCGAACCTGGTCGTCGCTCGATGACGATCTCAACTTCAGCTCCTTTCGGATCATCAGCATCGACATCGAGATGATCGATGAGGAGAGTGCTTCCGTGAACACCGTGTTCGAGATTCAGAGCTACTCGCGCGGGATGATCACTTCCGAGATCACCGACGACCTGCACAGGGTCGTAGACGGTCAATGGGTGGATGAGTACGACGAAAACTCGGTTGACGACTGTACCTAGGGCTTTGAGTTCGAGGGTGGGTCGACCGCGGTAACAGGTCAGCTGCGGCGGGGATCGTCGCTCCGCAGAAGCCGTCGACCATCGACCCCCCAAACATGGCGTACGGAAGGCAGCTGGATCCAATCGAATCGCGTTTGGTGCCGTGAGTCCTGCGCCGATCATGTACTCGGACTCCTCCGGCCTGCACCCAATGCAAGCCACCGACAACGCCATAGGAGTGAAATCCGACATCATCACCTTTGAGATTCAGTAAGGGCGCGTGATTCCGATGTGCCACCCCAACTCAATCGCCACTCGAGTGAGCGCCATCTACTCGCCTGGCTCGGAAGTAGGCGGCTGGTTGCTCGTCGTTCGGAACTCAACCGAGACGCCTGACACGAGGCCAACTCGGTTTGCGTGTACGAGGCCACCGATCGCCGATGCCACCGACCACAAGATCGGCAGCCCGAGCGCAGGGGCTGTCAACTCCTCACCGATCCCGATCACGAACCAGCTCAGCACGAACATGATCAAGCCAACGAGGGGGCCCACTAGGAACCCCGCCCCTACCGCCTCGGCCGCAGTGCGCGGTTGAGCTGAGCGTGCCGCCTTCATTCCGCCGAAGACGAAGGCGAGGCCCACTATCGCGGTGCCGATCCACATCCATCCGGGCATGTCGGACGACCCGAAGGCGCCACCGGCGAAGAACCGGGATGCGAAGACGAAGAAGATCATGGCGATGTCCAGCCCGGCCCATAGCACTGCCGCTACGAGCAGGCTGATGAGAAACACAAACAGCTCGCTTGTCGGGGAGTCCTCGCTCAGCGCCTCGAGGAATGTCCCCAGGACCAGGAGGACGAGGAGCCAAATGAGCGCGACTCTCGCCGTGCTCATCGCGCCGCTCCCAGCCGCTCGTAGCAGTCGCGGTGGGTCGAATCGGCCCCCGCCCGCGAAGCTCCAGAGAGTCTGTTCCGTCCGCTTCGACAGCGCCCAGATCGTTGCCCCGATGGCGGCGATGAGACCTAAGAAGAAGGTGGCTGCGACGCTCCACGAGAAGAAGAAAGGAAGGGTCCCGAAGGGGTCATCGATCGCTGGTCGTCCCGTGGGATCGAGCACGGCGGCAAGCACGGTGACCGGGATGATGTACAGGAGAGCCGTTTTGGCCACGAAGGCGAGTCGCCTCGCGGGTGATCCCTGACTCGCCGGACCATCGACGCCCGGCACTCGGCTGGCGAGCCGAAAACCAAAGAAGATCCAAAACACCCCGGTTGCCCATAGGCCCAGCCCATCGATCGGGCCATGGAAAGAAATGAACATGTCGACCGGTGTCCGGAGAGTGTCATTCCAGGAGACCGGCGCATCAACGAGTAGCTGGATGAACAACAGGAACAGCCCGCCGACTACCAGCTGAATCAGCAGGCCGGCGATGAACGCGGAGAGTGCGAGCACCCCGGCGGGTGCCCAGTCTCCTGCTACCCAGTCGGGCATGCTCACGACTACAACGTTGGGAGCCGGAGCCGGCCTGGCAATAGTCGTGGAGTCGTCGGCCTCCGGCTTGGGCGCTGGCGGCACTTCGGCGGCGATCGGGTGCCCACAGTTAGCGCAGAACCGATCACCAGGCTCGGCAGGCGTTCCACAGTTCGAACATTTCATACGTGTCCTCCTAGCCGGTCATGTAGAGCGTGGGCTTCCGACGCAGACTTCTCCGAACGAGGACCGCTGCGCCACATAACGCGCAGAATCCGGCTCGAGTTGAGCGTCTGTGTGGGCAGGCTGAGTTCCGCTAACAGGGGCCGAGTGCCTCGTTGATCGCCCAGGCGAGATGGACCCTGGCATACGCTGATCGTGACCGAGCGGAGCCTGGCAGGCCCAATAGATCGCCCGAGTGTCTGGTTTCGGACGGCACGAGCGTCCCTGACAACGCGAAGAGCGTTGCCGGTGAATCAGGCTCTGCCGATTGGCGTTCAGCTTCACGCCTGCAATCCCCACTCGGTACCCGGTAGGCAACTCTATCCATCGAGGAGGGCGGAGGCCGGGCCGCTTTTCCTCAAGCTCGGCCAACCTTGGTGTCCAGGGGCGGACCCGAGGCCCCGGCGGCCTTGGTTCACCGGTTGATCGGACTCCACTGTTCCTGAATGTTGACCACGCGCCCGTCCCTTACCTCGATCCACACCCCGCACTCGGCCCAGGGCATTCGATCCCCGGATTCGTGAGTGCTCCCGGCCACTCGTCGAACGATGCCTCACCATGCGTGAGCTCCGAATCGAGCCAGAACACAGGGGCACCCGGGATCACAGCCCGTGTGAAGATCAACGGACTCTCATTCCGCACATAGATCCCACTATCGGGCACCCTTTCGTCGTGGGCGGCCTCGGCATTGGCCGCGGACCCCTCGTAAAAGCAGGCCAAATCGAATTCGATCTGGCCCTCATCTCCTGGCTGATGTATCACGTCTCGCGCGTATCCGAACCAGATACCGTCAGGCAATACCGTTGTCCCCAACAGAAGAGGGACACACCCCGACCCGTTGGCATAACGACCTGCCTTCCCAGTCGGAAGCGTCTGCCCCAGATCTGGAGCCAGGAGGGCGAGCCGCCGCGGGAACACGGATCAGCAGCTTGCAGCGCGCTCCGGGGCGGTCCGGTCCTGGAACGCCCGATAGAACTGGTCGATGAGGTCCGAATCGGCCCCGGGGAGGCGCAATTGGCGGTTCCAGGCGCTCACCACCACGGGCGAGTCGAGCCCGGGGTAGGGGCTGACGATCACCTCACTGCGTCGTCCGAATCGCTCCAGGACATCGATGCTGTCTTCGTCGAGATCCGGGGCATAGGTGATCCAGACGGCGCCGTGCTCGAGGGCGTGAACCGCGTTCTCGTTGCGCACCGGGGCGCTGTACACCCGGCAGGCGAGCCATTCGGGATGATGCGGCCCCCCGACGGGGGGGGTCTGGGGATAGGTCACCGGCTCCAGGGTGTGGGAGACGTCGGTGTTCGTGTAGACCTCCGTGCCTGGCGGGGGCAACCCGGATCGGTTCAGTTGCATAGTGTCAAGCGAGAAATAGGGATCTCGCCCGCTTGAGTCCTGAAAGACCGTGAACGTGTGCACGTACAGTTGGCCATCAAGCACGTAACCGAGCACGTCACTCTCAGCAAATCCATGGTCGAAGTATGCACCAAATCCGACCAAGGTCGTCTGATCGCAGCAAGATGCGTAATAGCTCTGGGCCGGCACGTTGCCCCACTCGCAGAGCGTCGGGTGGCAAGACCCCCAGATCTCCACGCGAACGGCGTTCGTATCTCTCGTGATCTCTAGCCGAGCAATACTCCGAGTGTCAGCATCTACATTAACCCAGCTGCCAAATGCGTCGAGTGGCCCATCGACTGAGGGACCCGGTGCGAGGGAAGCGCGAGTTCCCGACTGGGAGAAGTATTCGACCCTGATCCAAGGATTTCTACCGCTGTCGTCCTTGTACCGCCGGAGGGTCACACCCACCAAATGTGTCCCCTCCAGATAGCCATAGACAGTGCTCTCGGCGAAGCCAGCGTCGAGAATTCCGCGGAACGCAACACCTGCGCTTTCCGCGGCGCAGCACGACGCGATATACGTATCTACGTGCACCCGTCCCCACTCACAGGGAGAGGGGTGGCACGCCCCCCAGCCCTCTAGCCAAAATGCTCCATCCTCCTCGGTGAGTTGAAGCCTGACGGTTCCAGGGGTCTGTTCATCGACGTTGTGCCACGTCCCGAGTAACGCGTCAAACGCCTGGGGCTCGGACTCCTGTGTGGCTTGGATTGCGGCTTGGAGTTGTTGGGCTAGAGCTTGGTGTCCCTGCTGGTTGGGGTGGAATGAGTAGATGGTGTCGTATCCGGGCCATAGTGGGAGGTTGAGGCCGCGGATCCATGGGTCCGCCGAGCAGGCTTCATGGCCTTCGAAGACCGAAGCGACCTCAATGAACTCGACCCCATCGACCTGAGCAGAGGCCGATTCGATGACGGTGTTGAGCAGATCGGATTTGGCTCGCAGCCAGCTGCGTTCTGTTCGGGTGATGCCATCGGCGAGGCATCCTGGCCGCCAGTTGCCTTCGTCGGCTAGCACCCGGGGGTATCCCAACACGAGAACCCGCGCTTGGGGGGCTCGGTTCCGGATCTCCCGATAGACCTCCACCAGTTCGTCTTCTAGGCCCTCGATCAACGTGTCGAGGCTGTCGATTCCTCCTTCGGTCCATAGCTCCACACAGTCCAGGACCACACAGCCCTGGATCACTCCTGAGAACAGAGCATCGTTGCCTCCCACGGTGACCGACACCACCTGAACCCCGTCGTGCAACAGGTCGATCTGAGCAGTCTCGTTCCACCGACCCCCATCGATCAGGTCCGACACGGTGGCCCCACTGCACGCCACGTTTACCGTCACCAGACCCAGCTCTCTCCCCGCCAACTGTGGGAACGCCGCCTCGGAGCGATGACACTCGTTGGTCCCCTCGAGATCCGACCCCTCCAGAAATGGGGGGACCCCCTCACCAGAGGGATAGGAATCCCCCAGGGCCACATAGCCCGCCCCCGCGGTATCCCCCGCAGTCAGGTATGTCGGTGCCTGGGCGGTCGGGATCACCCACTTCCACACCCGCCACCACGACAGATGATCCGACTCCACACTCACTACCCCCGCCCCCCAATCCACCTCACCCTCGACTGCTATCCACTCTCCCTGGACGTCATCGAAGACAGCCGGAAACACCGCCTGCTCTCCGTCACCCTGGTCTCCCGCATCAAACGGCAACTCCAAGACAACCGGGCCAGACAGCTCACCTTCCACCACCCCCAACCACACCGGATCACCTGCAGCTGTCGCCCCCGCAACCCCGGTTTCGGGAGCCTCCCACCCTGGATCGCTCGACACCACCACCTCGACTCCACCCTCCGCCGATCCCTCCGGCACCACCAGCCTCATACCCCCAGCACCCTCCACAACACCCCCACCCTCACCCACCACCACACCCTCCACCGACGCAGCCCGCTCACCGTCCTGCGAACCAAACCACAATCCCACTCCCACACCGATCACCACCACCGCCGCCACCCCCCCCACCAACCACCAGAACCTTCCCGACCGGCCACCGCCATCCCCCTGGGCAATCGGAGCCCCACACGACCGACAGAAACGATCCACCCCACCAAGCCCAGCACCACAACTAGAACAGAAGGAGCCAACAACCCGGTCGCCCACCGAACACCCCCAAATCGCCGACATCCCAGGCTACGCCACCAACACCCACCACGCGCAACTCTCTGAACCCGTCCGGGTTTTCCGGAGGCTCCATTCCTTGAGAGGATGGGGTCATGACACGACCTACGAAGTTGAACCTCCCCGGGTTTCTTGGAGACTCCGTTGCTTCAACCTTTGGATCCAACCATCTTTCCCTATATGTCGATCGACGAACTTCTCGGGTTCGGGGAGTGGGTTTACGCCTGGCCTGAGGGCAGCATGACGTATAAGAAGAAGCTAATCGAGGTCGCCCGTCCGCTCGATTCGATCAATCAAGCGTATCAACACGAGAAGAGCGTTCCGCGGTGAGGGCATCCTGCGACAACACACCTGTGGTGGGCACGCCAGCCTTGCGGCCG
>Ga0326597_10013830_pt1 | contig 10588 bp, 8 predicted proteins | sample RVTome_12_FD_203789 | JGI IMG/M metagenome (GOLD analysis project Ga0326597, IMG submission 203789) | Soil microbial communities from uranium-contaminated site in the Upper Colorado River Basin, Wyoming, United States - RVT100D185 | ecosystem: Environmental > Terrestrial > Soil > Contaminated >... | reverse complement strand
TTTCGCCGCCAAGGTGCGCGAGCAGACCGACATCATGCGCGATCAGGTCGCCCGCCACCTCGAACGCGCGCATCTCGCCGCCCGCCTCACCGTCATCGCCACCCTCACCGACGTTCCGCCCGTGGTCACCGCGCTCGCGCGCTCGATGGAGAAGATTCACCGCGACAAGCACGTCGCCATCGCGCTGCAGGCGCCGGAGCACGCGAGGTTCCTCGGCGAGCGGCAGGATCTCGAGGAAATGGTCGGCAATCTGCTCGACAATGCGTGCAAGTGGGCGCAGTCGCGCGTCGCTGTGGAGGTAGTCTGCGAACGGCGGGCGGCGAACTCAAATTCGCAGGTGCTGCGCATTATCGTCGATGATGACGGCCGCGGTCTTTCCGCGTCGGAGCGGGAGCAGGTGGCGCATCGCGGCCGGCGCCTCGATGAAACCAAGCCGGGTTCCGGGCTTGGCCTTTCCATCGTGGTCGAGCTGGCCAACCTCTATGGCGGGGCTTTGAACTTGGGCACGGCGCCGATCGGCGGATTGCGCGCCGAATTGGTGCTGCCGGCGGGGTAGCAAAATCAGCCTTTGCACGTGCCATTTCGGGGCATTCGCGGCCGGCGCGGACGCCGGCTTGGCATGGCGGACAGAGTTTTGCCCCAATCCATCCCCTTAGCTAGCGGCCTCGCGGCTCGCCTCGGCGGCAGCTAAAATGAATTGATCGAATCGGGGGTTATAATGTCTGCAACCAAAGTCATCGCGATGACCCTTGCTGGGCTGGCCTTGGCGGCCTGCGCGGGCGATCCGGCCACCGGCACCGGGCCGAAGGAAAATACCGGGACGCTGGTTGGGGCACTGGGTGGTGCCTTGATCGGCTCGCAGATCGGCGGCGGCACCGGCGAGCGCATCGCTGCGGGCGTGGCCGGGGCGGCGATCGGCGGTCTGCTCGGAAACCGCATCGGCGCGGCGATGGACGACGAGGACAAGCGGCGGGCCTATGCGGCGCAGATGCAGGCGCTGGAAACCGGCCCCTCGGGCGCTCCCGTCGCCTGGCGCAATCCGGACTCCGGCCGATATGGCTCGGTTGTTCCCGGCCCGGCGTATGCCCAGGCCGGCGTACAGTGCCGGCAATACACCCACACCATCTACATCGATGGACAGCCGCAAACCGCGCGCGGCGCGGCTTGCCGCAACCCCGACGGCACCTGGACGCCGCAGGCTTGAGTTCTTTGCATTGCGCTCGATTGGTGCGGCTAGATACGCTGCTACGCCGCACTTTTTGCTCCTTCCGGGAAATTTGCTGCTTTCAGAATAATCGAGCGAAATCAACAGAGCCGGGCGGGAAGGACGCCCTATCTCTTTGAAATCCCATGATTTAGCGCTTACGACTTCTTAAGGTCGGCCCGCTATCATAATGACTTAGCGCATCAATGCGGATGGTGGGGAATGGCCACTGACGGCCTTTCCGTGGAACGGTTGCGGGAATATCTCGGCGATCTCAAGCCGGAGGCGCGGACTCTGCTGATCGCGGAGCTCGAGCGCGGTTTGTTGCGCGGCGACGATATACCCGGCACCGACCTTATCCTGCAAGAATTGCGACGCACGATACGCGAACTGGCTCACCCCCCGCCGCGCATCGGCAACCCCGCCCGGCTCTTCTTCAAACCGATCGAGCCGTTCCTGGTCGACGACGAACTCAATCACAAACACCCCGGCCGCATCTCGCGCGCGGCGCTCGAGCCGATCTGGGCATGGACTTGCCGAGATTTGCTGCCGGCAGAGGCCAAGGCTTTTTCCGGCGAGGTGAGTCAGGCGCTCCTGACGAATGACACGGATTATACCGAATGGCTGACGCGCGCCTTCCAAGATCAAGCGGTTCAGCGGCTGCAGGAAACCTTCGCCGCGATCCAGGGCCATGAAATGGCCGGGCGGCGTCTCGCCGGCCAAATCGGCATACCCGGCGCTCTGAAAATCACGAACGAAGTTCTAGCTGTCTTGAAGTCGCGAGACGCGCTCGCTGCTTGGGGCGCCCGATTGCCCGGCCGCATCGACAATCTTACCAACGAGCGGCTCGAGAAAGTGAAAATCTTGCTCGACGAGCTCAGCGGCAAAGAGCCCGACATTTTTCTCCGCGGGCTGGTTCTGGTCATGGGCCGGCTGGCGGCGCCCTGGCAGTTGATCCGGCTCGCCACGAAAGCCGCGGAAAGCGACCACGCGGCCCGAATTGCCGCGAGCCCTTATGCGGCCGCCGTGACGATCGTGCTCGCTGAAGTGGAACGCCTGGTCGGCGAGCTCAGAGCCGATTTGAAGAGCGGCCGCGGCGTCGCCGTCATTGCCCTGCTCAAGGCCATCCATGACGCCACGCGCGGATTGCGCGCGGAAATAGATCTGCCCGTGGAGACGCCCTGGGGCCGCCAGCTGGTGGGCATCCGCACGGGGATTTCAAGTCTTCTGAAATCCGAAATCGAGTCGGCGCCTGGCCGCGTGCGGCGCTTGCTGGGGACGCGGCCGGCGCATGAGATTTCTTCCGACTGCGTGCTTGATGCCGGGGATGTAGCTGAAACCGAGAACCTGGTCGGATTCATCTATGCCTGCCGCAAATACGCCAGCGAACTGGCCGTCAACGAGATAACCCAGTACACCTATTCGGAACTGCAACACTATCTCGAAACCGGAACGCCGGCCCTGCTTGAAGGCCTGCGCAACGCCGGCGAGGCCGATCGCCGGTTTCGCCAATCGCAGGTCGATGCCGCCGTGCGATTCTGCGGCCGGCTATTCGGCCAGGAATACGCGGCGCTTTTGGCAAAAGCGGCCGACCTCGCCGTCAACAGCGAGCGCAAGGCCGCTGCGAAGGCGTGAGCCCCCCGCAACCCTTCCCCCCATTTTCAGCCCCCCATCTCGTCTGGCCCATGACCGAGCTGAGGTGCTAAATCCCCGCCCGCGTGGCAGATTCTCCTGCGTCACAATCCTCATTGCGGCCGTGTTTCGGGCATGATGTAACGCGCTTGGCACGCTGATCGGGACGCAATCGGCAGCGCCGTATCCTTATAATTTGGCGTCGGATGGGTCATAAAAAGCGTAATGACGCTGTGGTTCGTATTGGCGATGATGACAGCGGCGGCGGTTTTCGCCGTGCTGTGGCCGCTCGGCCGGCGCCATGCCGCGATTTCCGCAGGAAACGACGTTCGCGTCTACCGCGACCAACTCGAGGAGATTGATCACGACCGCGCCGCCGGCCGGATTGGCGACGCCGAGGCCGAAGCGGCGCGGGTAGAAGTCTCGCGCCGTCTTCTCGCTGCGGCGGAGCGGGGAGCGGCCACTCCGGCGGCGTTGTCGCTGTGGTGGCGGCGAGCGGTCGCGGCTGCGGCGCTTATCCTCTTGCCGGTGGGAAGCGGCGCGCTCTATCTGGCTTTGGGATCGCCCTCCCTGCCGGGCCAACCGCTGGCGGCGCGGCTCGGCCCGCAGGGGATCCCGCCGATTGCGCAACTCGTGGCGCAGATCGAGGCGCAGCTGGAGCGCGAGCCGCGGGACGGCCGCGGCTGGGAGGTGTTGGCGCCGGTCTACATGCAGCTTGGCCGGTTCGAGGACGCAGCGCGGGCGTGGCGCAACACCCTCGCCTACAGCGGCTCCAGCGGCCAACGCGAATCCGGCCTCGGCGAGGCACTGACCGCCGCCGCCAACGGCATGGTCACCGCCGAGGCAAAGAAGGCATTTGAGCGCGCGGTGGCGCTCGACGCGGATGACGCCAAGGCCCGTTATTTCCTCGGGCTTTCCGCCGAGCAGGATGGCCATCCGGCGGAGGCCGCCGCGATCTGGCGGGCGCTGCTCGCGTCCGCCCCGGCCGATGTCGCCTGGGCCGGGTTCGTGCGCGATGAACTGGCCCGCCTTGACAACACTCCGCCGGTGAAATCCCCGGGTCCGAGCGCGGAAGATGTCGCCGCCGCCGCTGCATTGAGCCCCGAGCAGCGCCAGCAGATGATTCTGGACATGGTCGAGGGATTGGCCAATCGCCTGAAAACCGACGGCGACGACATCGAAGGCTGGTTGCGGCTGGTGCGCGCCTATACGGTGCTGGGCGAACACGATAAGGCGCGGTCTGCCGTCTCCGACGCCCGCCGTGCTATTGGCAATGACGCCGACAAGCTTCGGCGGCTCGACGATTTGGTCAAAGGTCTAGGGCTCGAAAGCTGACGATTGAACTGACATGACACGGAAGCAACGACGTCTCACGCTCATCGGATTCGGCCTCGGCGTGCTCGGCCTGGCCGCCGCCCTGGTGCTGAGCGCGCTCAAGGAGTCCATCGTCTTCTTCAATTCGCCGACCGACGTCATGGAAAATAAGGTGATGCCGGGAATCCGCATCCGCCTCGGCGGCCTGGTCGCGCCCGGCACGCTGGTGCGCAGCGACAACCTTATGGTCCAGTTTCAGCTCACGGACGGCAGCCGCTCCGTCGCCGTCAGCTATCAAGGCCTGCTGCCGGATCTGTTCCGCGAAGGCCAAGGGGTGGTGACGGAAGGCGCGCTCGATCAGGCGGGCGTCTTTCGGGCGGACAACGTGCTGGCCAAGCATGACGAGACCTACATGCCCAAGGAAGTGGCCGATAGCCTGAAGAAAACGGGCCATTGGAAAGACGATTACGGGAAGAAAGCGGGGGCGCAGACGCCGCAATGAACGTTGTTAGCGTACATTGCAACGAACTCGGCGCTACAGGGTATTGGAGCGGGTGGCGAGCATGATCGCTGAAATTGGCCATTATGCGCTGGTGCTCGCGCTTGGGTTGGCGTTGATCCAGGCGGCGGTGCCAATCATCGGCAGCCGTACCGGCGACGCCGCGCTGATGAGCGTCGCCGGGCCCACCGCCGTCGTGCAATTTGTCTTCGTCGCGATTTCCTTTGCCGCGCTGGTGGCTTGCTATGTCACCTCGGATTTCTCGGTGGCGACGACGTTTGGGAATTCCCACTCGACCATGCCGCTCGTCTACAAATTCACCAGCGTATGGGGAAACCACGAAGGCTCCATGCTGCTGTGGATTTTGATTCTGGCGCTGTTCGGCGCCTTGGTGGCGCTGTTTGGCGGCAATCTGCCGGCGACGTTGAAGGCCAGCGTACTGGGCGTGCAGTCGTGGATCGCCGCGGCCTTCCTGCTCTTCATCCTCTTGACCTCCAACCCGTTCGCCCGCTTGCCGGACGCGCCGCTGGAAGGCCGCGACCTCAATCCGCTGCTTCAGGATCTCGGTCTCGCCATCCACCCGCCATTGCTCTATCTCGGCTATGTCGGCTTTTCGATCTCCTTCTCCTTCGCCATCGCCGCGCTGATCGAGGGACGCATCGACGCCGCCTGGGCGCGCTGGGTGCGGCCGTGGACGCTGGCGGCCTGGATGTTCCTCACCATCGGCATCGCCATGGGCTCCTATTGGGCCTATTACGAACTGGGCTGGGGCGGCTGGTGGTTTTGGGATCCGGTCGAGAACGCGTCCTTCATGCCCTGGCTTGCAGGCACCGCGCTGCTGCATTCGGCGCTGGTGATGGAGAAGCGTAACGCCCTCAAGGTGTGGACGCTTCTGCTCGCCATCCTGGCCTTTTCGCTTTCGCTTCTGGGCACCTTCCTGGTGCGCTCGGGCGTGCTGACGTCGGTGCATGCCTTTGCAACGGACCCGCTGCGGGGCGTCTTCATTCTGGCGATCCTGGTGCTGTTCATCGGCGGCGGACTGGCGTTATTTGCCTGGCGGGCGCCGGCGCTGCAGCAGGGCGGATTGTTTGCGCCGGTCTCGCGCGAGGGTGCGCTCGTGCTGAACAACCTGTTTCTCACCACGGCCTGCGCCACGGTTTTCGTGGGGACGCTCTATCCATTGGCGCTGGAGGCGCTAACCGGCCAAAAAATTTCCGTGGGCGCGCCTTTCTTCAACGCGACGTTCGCGCCGCTCTTCGTGCCGCTGCTTATAGCCGTGCCGTTCGGACCGCTGCTTGCCTGGAAGCGCGGCGATCTGCTGGGAGTCGCGCAACGCCTGTATGGCGCCTTCGCGCTCGGGCTGGCGGGCATCGCGGTGACTTTCGCTGTGGCGAGGGGAGGGCCGGTGCTGGCGCCGTTCGGAATTGGCTTGGCGCTGTTCGTCATGGGAGGCGCCGTCACCGACATCATCGAACGCTCAGGCTTCATCCAGTTGCCGTTGAAGGTCGCGGGTAAGCGCGCGGTGGGCTTGCCGCGCTCGGTTTGGGGCGGCGCCTTGGCGCATTTCGGACTCGGCGTTGCCTTGTTCGGAATTATTTGCGAGACGAATTGGGCGGCCGAGCGCATCGCAGCGGTGAAGCCGAATGAAACCGTTTCGCTGCGCCAATACGATCTCACCTTCGAGGGCGTAACGCCGCGGCAAGGATCCAACTATAGCGAGCTGGTAGGCAGCTTCACCGTGCGCAGCAACGGCGAGATGATGGGCCGTTTGCAACCCTCGAAGCGCAGCTTTGCCGCCCGGGGCAGTGAAACGTCCGAAGCCGCCTTGCTGACGCGGGGTTTCAGCCAACTTTATCTCTCGCTTGGCGAGACAAGGGCCGACGGCTCGGTCGTGGTGCGGCTCTATCACAAACCGTTTGTGCTGCTGATCTGGCTGGGCGCGGTGGTCATGTTCCTGGGCGGCGGGCTTTCGCTCTCCGACCGCCGGCTGCGCGTAGGCGCGCCGCGGCCGGCGAAAGGCAAAAGTCCGGTTCTCGCAGCTGCGGAGTAGGTCGCTATGAAATGGCTGCGATACCTCGCCGTCGTTTGGATGTTGACCGCAACGTCGGGTGCCTTTGCGGTGCAGCCGGACGAAATGCTGTCCGATCCGGCGCTGGAAGCCCGCGCGCGCGCCCTGTCGCAAGAGCTGCGCTGCCTGGTTTGCCAGAATCAATCGATCGACGATTCCGATGCGCCGCTGGCGCGCGACCTGCGTATCCTGCTGCGCGAGCGGCTGACAAACGGTGACAACGACGCCGAAGTCATCGATTTCCTGGTGGCGCGGTACGGGGAATTCGTGCTGCTGCGGCCCCCTTTCGCCTGGCACACCGCGCTGCTGTGGCTGGTGCCGCCGGTTTTGCTGGCAGCTGGCGCTGTGGGGCTATTCATCCTGGCGCGGCGGCGATCCGGCCAGCCCGCGAAGACCCATGAGTCCCTCACGTCCGCGGAAGCGGCCCGCCTGGCCAAATTAGTCGACGAGCCCGAGGCCTGAGCATCGAGCTAAGCCATTGTTGACAAAAGAGAAAAATAATTTTTCGCACCTTAACAACTTTTAATCCGGCCGACAGTGTGTTGTAAGGCGGCAATCCCCATCTTTGCCCGGTCAGCGCTTCGGCGCTTCAGAGATTTCAAGACAGATGGAGAATGCTCAATGATGGGTGGCGACAAATCCGCTCTAAAACGCGCGCTCTCCGCGCGCCGTCTCGTCCTTCTTGCAACAGTTGCCGGCCTCGGGCTCACGGCCGCGGTTGTGGCGCCCAGCCTAAATCAGCAGTCCAGCTTCACGCCCGCGCTTGCGCAGAACGTCACGCAGCAGGCGCAGACCGTGGCGCGCCCGGTCGGCTTCGCCGACGTGGTGGAAAAGGTTAAGCCCGCGGTGATCTCAGTCCGGGTCAAAGTGGACAATAGTTCACAGAACATGGGCTTGGACGGTGACAGGGGCCTGCCTCCGGGACTGGAACGCTTCTTCCGTCAGTTTGGCCAGCCGGACGGCGGCAGTCCGAACATGCCGCGTGTCCCGCGCGGGCGAAACTTCTCGACCGGCCAGGGCTCCGGCTTTTTCATCTCCGCCGATGGCTACGCGGTGACGAACAATCACGTCGTGGACAAAGCCGCCAATGTTCAGATCAAGACCGACGACGGCAAGACCTACGACGCGAAAGTCATCGGGACCGACTCGAGAACCGACCTTGCGCTCATCAAGGTCGATGGCCGCAATGACTTCCCTTATGCGAAGCTTGCCGAAAACAATCCGCGGATCGGCGACTGGGTGCTGGCGGTGGGAAATCCGTTCGGCCTCGGCGGCACCGTGACCGCCGGCATCGTCTCGGCGCGCGGCCGCGATATCGGCGCCGGCCCCTATGACGACTTCATCCAGATCGACGCCCCGGTTAACAAAGGCAATTCCGGCGGACCGACCTTCGACATCGACGGCAACGTGATCGGAGTCAATACCGCGATCTTCTCGCCGTCCGGCGGATCCATAGGCATCGCCTTCGCGATACCTGCGGAAACGGTGAGAAGCGTGGTCAACCAGCTCAAGGAGCACGGCACCGTCACCCGGGGATGGATCGGCGTGCATATCCAGCCGGTGACGCCGGAGATCGCCGACAGCCTGGGCCTGAAGAAAGCCGAAGGTGCGCTCGTCGCCGAGGCGCAAGCCGGCGGTCCGGCCGCGAAAGCTGGGATCGCATCCGGAAGCGTCATCACCTCGGTCAACGGCAGCCCCGTCGCCAATGCGCGCGACCTCGCGAAAAAGATCGGTTCAATGTCTCCGGGCAGCAGCGTCAAGCTTGGCGTGCTGGAGAAGGGTTCGGAAAAAACCCTCACCCTGACCCTCGGAGAACTGCCGAAGCAACGTGACGCCAAGGTCGGCTCGCAAGAATCCGAGCCGTCCGGCAGCGACGCAGGTCCGCTCGGCCTGACGCTCGCCCCCGCGAGCAGCGTGGCCGGCGCCGGGTCTGAAGGCGTGGTCGTGACCGATGTCGATCCGAACGGCGCGGCCGCCGACATGGGCTTCAAAGCCGGAGACGTGATCCTCGACGTCGCCGGCAAGGCCGTGGCGAATCCGGCCGATGTGCGCAAGGTTTTGGCCGACCTGCGCGCCGACGGCAAACGCAACGTGTTGATGCGGGTGAAATCGGGTGAGGGGACGCGGTTTGTGGCCATTCCGCTCGCCCGTAGCTGACGAGATGGGATCTGCCGCCGGCAACCACACCGTCGCCCCCGCCGGTGGCGGCTCCCTCGGGGGCGGGCTTTTCGCTCGTCCCCACTTTCGCGAGCCCGGTTCGGCTTCAGCCCCCCGGCCGGATCTGGCTCAGTCGAGGGAGTGGTGGGTCAGCCCCGCCACTCCCTTTTTTCTTTAAGGGGATCGATAACTCGCCCAGGAGCAGCTTCCTTGCGCCTCCATGACCGGTGCGGACGCAGGTCGAGTCCGCTATAAGCTGGCCTTCCTTGGCCCGGACTCAGATTCATGCGCCTGCTCATTGTCGAAGACGACCGCGACGCCGCAGATTATCTGGTCAAGGCATTCCGCGAAGTCGGGCACATGGCGGACCACGCTTCCGATGGCGAGGAAGGCCTCGCGCTGGCGCTGGAAGGGTCATACGAAGTTTTGGTCATCGATCGGATGCTGCCCAAGCGCGATGGCCTTTCGGTGATCGCGACCTTGCGCAGCAAGGGCGTCGAAACGCCGGCGCTCATCCTTTCCGCGCTCGGCCAAGTCGACGATCGGATCAAAGGCCTGCGGGTCGGCGGCGACGACTATCTACCCAAGCCTTATTCATTTGCGGAGCTATTGGCGCGAGTCGAAGTGCTGTCGCGGCGCCGGGGTGGACGCAGCGCGGAGACCGTGTACCGCGTCGCCGATCTCGAGCTCGATCGTCTGTCTCACCGCGTCACCCGCGGCGGCGAGGAGGTGGTCTTGCAGCCGCGCGAGTTCCGCCTGCTGGAATATTTGATGAAGCACGCGGGCCAGGTCGTGACCCGGACCATGCTGCTGGAAAACGTTTGGGACTATCATTTCGACCCGCAGACGAATGTCATCGACGTGCACATTTCGAGATTGCGATCAAAGATCGACAAAGGGTTTACGCAACCGCTGCTGCATACGGTGCGGGGCGCGGGGTACATGATCCGTGATAGCGCTCGGTAAGCTGTTCCGAACCACGACCTTCAAGCTGACGCTTGTCTACTTGACGGTCTTCGCCGTGTTTGCGGCGTTTCTGCTGGGCTACTTCGCCTGGAACACGCGCCGCCTCTTCACCGAGCAAATCACGGCGACGGTGGATGCGGAAGTCAACGGCTTGGCTGAACAGTATCGGACGGGCGGCATCCGGCGCCTGGTATTGGTGGTCGACAGCCGCGCCCGCCAACCGGGATCGAGCCTCTATCTGGTGACCACCGCGGCGGGAGAGGGGCTTGCCGGCAATGTCGGGTCGCTGCCCACCGGCGTCCTCGATAGAGCCGGCTGGACCGAGACGGAATATCGCCGGCGCGACGACCCCGAGAGTGCGCCGCATCAGGCCCTGGTCAGAGTGTTTCAGTTGCCGGGCGGTTTCCGCATGCTGGTCGGCCGCGACCTCGAGGATCGCGAACGGTTGCGGGACGTCGTCGTCGCGGCCGGACGCTGGTCGATCGCGCTAGTCGTGGTGCTCGGCCTTGCCGGCGGCTTCTTCGTCACGCGCCGCGTGCTCAATCGCGTCGATGCGATGACGGGGACGACCCGTAGGATTGTGGAGGGAGATCTCACCGGGAGGCTGCCAGTCGCCGGTACCGGCGACGAGCTGGATCGGCTTGCCGAGAATCTCAACGCCATGCTTGAGCGGATCGAGGCGCTGATGCACGGGCTAAAGGAAGTATCCGACAACATCGCTCACGACCTGAAGACGCCGCTGACGCGG
>Ga0326597_10013829_pt1 | contig 10588 bp, 10 predicted proteins | sample RVTome_12_FD_203789 | JGI IMG/M metagenome (GOLD analysis project Ga0326597, IMG submission 203789) | Soil microbial communities from uranium-contaminated site in the Upper Colorado River Basin, Wyoming, United States - RVT100D185 | ecosystem: Environmental > Terrestrial > Soil > Contaminated >... | reverse complement strand
GCCGCTGACGGAGGAAGAGATCTTCGCGCGCAAGTCGCTAGCCGAACTGAATGCCGAACGGCCGCTTGGGGACGTGTTTTTCGACTACGACGACTCAGCGATTCGGCCCGACGGGTTAACCCTGCTTCAGGGGAACGCGGAGTGGCTCAAGCGGTGGACGAGCACGCAGGTGTCCATCGAAGGGCACTGCGACTCGCGAGGGAGCTCCGAGTACAACCTCGCGCTCGGTTCGCGCCGCGCCACCGCGGTCAAGGACTACCTGGTCAGTCTCGGGGTGCCGGCCGATCGCCTCACGGTCATCAGCAAGGGCAAGGAACAGCCGTTCTGCACGGAGGAGAACGAGTCGTGCTGGCAGCAGAACCGGCGCGGCCACTTCGTGATCACAGCGAAGTAGTGGATGCGCGGCCGAGGACGAGCCGTCTGATCTCGTCCTCGGTCACGCGGTATTTGGCAGCCTTCCGCCCGTCGACGATCAGGACGGGCACCTCGCCCCCGTACTTCTCCTCGAGTTCCGCGTTTCCCGAGATGTCCACGTGCTCGACCGCCAGGGGCAGCGACCGCGCGACCCGGGCGACGACCGCCTTCATCTCGTCGCACAGGTGGCAGTCCGGGCGCGAGTAGATCGTGACGGGCGTCACGACGTGAGCGGGACGCCGCACTCCGCGGCGATGCGCTCGGCAGCGACCCGCGGATCGGCGGCGCCGATGATGGGCCGCCCGACGACGAGATAAGTTGCGCCCGCCGCGAGGGCCGCGGCGGCGGTGGCCGTGCGGGTCTGGTCGTCGGCCGCGGCCGCGGCGGCGCCGCCCCGCACGCCCGGCGTCACGATGACGAAGTCGGGACCGCACTGCTCGCGGAGGAACGCCGTCTCTCTCGGCGACGCGACGACCCCGTCGAGGCCGGCCTGCCGGGCGAGGTTGGCCAGCCGGCCCACCTGGGCGGCCACCGGACCCCTCACGCCCACTTCCTCGATCATCTCGTCGTCCAGGCTCGTGAGCACGGTGACGGCCATCACGAGCGGCACCGGACGGCCGAGGCGGGCCGCCTCTTCCCGGGCGGCGGCGCCGGCGGCACGCATCATGGCCGACCCGCCGCTCGCGTGGACGGTCAGCATCCACACGCCGAGCCGGGTCGCCGTGGTGACGGCCGCCGCGACGGTGTTCGGGATGTCGTGGAACTTCAGGTCGAGGAATACCCGATCGCCTCTGGCGACGAGGTCCTCGACGATCGACGGTCCGTGGCTCGCGAACAACTGGCTGCCGATCTTCACGCCGCCGACGACCCCGCGCAAGGCATCTGACAGCGATCGGGCCCGCTCCGCCCGGTCCACGTCGAGGGCGACGAGAATCGGCGTCATGCGCCGGTCCTTTCGGCGACGTCCGCTCTCAGGTCGACCGTGCCCACGAGATCCGCGATCCGGGCGAGGCCGTGACGCGACATGTACTCGCGGAGGCCGGCGAGGAGCTTGGACCAGATGAACGGGTCCACGAAGTTGGCCGTGCCCACCTGGACCGCCGTGGCGCCCGCGATCATGAACTCGATGGCGTCGCGCGCATCGGCGATGCCGCCCATGCCGATGATCGGGACCCTCACGGCCTCCCGGCACTCGTAGACCATCCGGACCGCGATCGGGCGGATGGCCGGCCCGCTCAGCCCGCCCATGACATTCGACAGCCTCGGGCGGCGGGTCTCGACGTCGATCGCCATTGCGAGGAACGTGTTGACGAGCGACACGGCGTCGGCGCCGCCTTCCTCGGCCGCCCTCGCGAACGAGGCGACGTCGGTGACATTCGGCGTCAGCTTGGGAATGAGGGGCAGGCCCGTCACCTTGCGCACGGCGCTGACGACGTCGAACGTCCCGTTGAGGCTGCACCCGAACTGGATGCCGCCTTCCTTGATGTTCGGGCACGAGATGTTCAGCTCGATGGCCGCCACGCCTTCGGCGTCGGAGAGGATGCGCGAGACCTCGGCGTACTCGTCGAGCGTCGTGCCGCAGACGTTGACGATGACCGTGGCGCCGCGCGCGCGCAGCTCCGGGAGCTTCTCGTCGACGAATCGGCGGACGCCGATGCCCTGCAGGCCAATGGCGTTCAGCATGCCCGCGGGCGTTTCCACGATTCGCGGGGCCGGGTGGCCCTCGCGCTCCTTCAGGAAGAGGCCCTTGACGGCGACGCCGCCAAGCGACGCCAGGTCGACGACGTCCGCGTATTCGATGCCGTACCCGAAGCAGCCGCTCGCCGCGATGACGGGGTTCCTGAGGGTGAGGGCGCCGAGCCGAACGCTGAGGTCCATGCCTCTAGTCCCAGACAATCTCGTGGCCGGGCAGCACGGGGCCGGCGATGCACGACCGCACGTGGTGCGGCACGCCATCGCCTCCACGCAGGGGAACGACGCAGCTGTAGCAGCCGCCGAGGCCGCAGCCCATGATGCGCTCGACCGACACCTGGCACGGCCGGCGATGCGCTATCGCGGCCTTCGCCGTGGCGGCGAGCATGCCCTCGGGGCCGCAGGCGTAGAGCGTCACTGGCGCCGCCGGATCGCGGCCGGCGAGACGCCGATCGAGCGGGGTCACGATGCGCCCGCGTTCGCCGGCGCTGCCGTCTTCGGTGGTGAGCACGAGCTCGACGCCGAGGTGCCGGAAGAAGTCGAGGTGGAAGAGCTCGGCGTCGCGCCGTGCGCCGTAGAAGAGCGTCGTCTCCACGCCGCGCGCGCGCAGGGTGCGCGCGAGTTCGGCAAAGGGTGCGAGTCCCACGCCGCCCGCGACCATCCAGGCGTCTTCCGGCGGATCGACGGGCACGAACGGCCGGCCGAGCGGTCCGAGGCACGCCACGTGCTGACCGACCCGCGCGTCATAGAGCAGCCGGGTCGAGGGTCCGATGCGCTTGTTGAGGAGCGACACGCCGGCGGCCGCGCCGGCGGCGTCGCGCAGGATCTCGAAGACCGAAAAGGGCCGGCGCAGCAGCGGGTCGTGGGTCGATCCCGCCTTGACCATCACGAACTGGCCGGGGCTTGCGGCGGCGGCGACGGCGGGCGCCGAAAGCGCCAGGACGTTGTAGTCGGCTGACAGCGGAGTATTCGCAATCACCTCTGCCGCAACGTCGACAGGCATCGCGGCAGTATACTGCACGCCACTTCCCCCTCCGGCGACATGCGCTACCTCAGGATGCTCAGCAACTCCGTGGCGGCCGGCACCGTGGCCACGAGCTATGTGCTGGTGCTCGTGCTCCAGCTCAACCCGGACATGCCGCTCGATCTCCCCGGCCTGCGGTCGCTCGCCGTGACGATCGGGCAGTACTACCTCCTGAACTTGACGGCCGTGTTCTACGTCGTCCTCGTCGCGACGCAGCTCCTCGCGCGCGAGCTGTTCTCGCCGGCCTGGATCAGCGTCGGCGTCCAGGCCCGGCTCGGCGCCGCGGCGGCCGCCGCGGGAGCGACGCTGATGTGGGCCAATATCCGGACCTTCTCGCTGATGCTCGCGCCCGACACCGTCGACGCGATGATCCGCGGGGCCGCGACCTTCGCCGTGGCCGCGCTCCTGCTGACGGTCGTCGCGATCGTGCACCGCCGGGCAAGCCGCGCGGGGCGCTTCCTGCGGGCGGCCGCGGTCGCCGTGGTGGTCGTGTCCTCGCTGGTCGTGTCGCTCGGGGCTCGAGGGGCGCCCGACCTCGCGCCTCCCGGGCGGGCGGCGCCGCGCCCGGAGCTGCCGGTAGTCGACGCCTCGGAGCCGCCGGGGGGGCGCTCCGCGCGCGTGACGATCATCGCGATCGACGCCGGATCGCTCGACCTCATCACGAGCGCCACGGCGGAGGGCCGCCTGCCGAACTTCGGACGGATCCTCGACTCGGGCGCGGTGATGCACCTGGCCACGCTCCGCCCGACTTCGGCCCCCGCAATCTGGACGTCGGTGGCGACCGGCAAGCTCCCGCAGAAGAACGGCATCCGGTCGGCCGGCCTGTACCGCCTGCCGGGCGGCAGCGTCCTGCGCCTGTTGCCAGACTACTGCTTCGCCAGCGGCCTCGTCCGCCTCGGCTTCCTCGCCGAAGAGTCGCACACGTCGGCGGCCGTCCGCGCGCGGCCGCTGTGGAGCATCCTCGCGGTCCACGGCGTGCACACGGGCGTCGTCAACTGGCCGCTGACCTACCCGCCGTCACCGGTCCGCGGCTTCCTCGTGACCGACCTCTACGCGCGCTTGGCACTGACGCCCCTCGGGCTGGACGATCCGTTGCTCGTCTATCCGCCAGAACTGAACGACGAGCTGCTGCCGGCGATTCGGGATCCCTTCGACCCGACGGACGCGGACAGCAGCCTGGCTTCCGGGCCCGTGCTCGACGAGCGGTACCAGGCGGCCGTCCGGATCGACCGCATCCACGACCGGATGCTCCAGCGCGCTTCGGCAACCCGGGCCACCGGGGTGATGATCGTGCGATACGAGAGCCTCGACCCGATCGGGCACTATTTCCTCCGCTACGCGATGCCGTCGACCTTCGGTGACGTCAGTGACGACGAGCGTCAGCAGTTCGGTCGCGTGCTCGAGGACCACTATGGCCTCATCGACCACGTCGTCGGCCGGGCGATTGCCGCCCTCGACGCCGACGACCTCCTCCTCATCGTCTCGGGGTATGGCATGGAGCCGCTCGGCCTCGGCAAGCGGCTCGTCGAGCGGGTCATCGGCGACCCCGAGGTGAGCGGCACGCACGAGGCCGCGCCGGACGGCTTCCTGATGGCCTACGGGTCCCCGGTCGCCCCGGGCCGCCACCTGACACGGGGGTCGGTCGTCGACGTGGTGCCGACGACGCTCTATTTCCTCGGGTTGCCGATCGGCCGCGATATGGACGGCTTCGCGCGGACGGGCCTGTTTCGTCCGGACTTCGCCGGGGAACACCCGGTCACCTACATCCCGACACACGAGTAGCTCGGCGAGGAGGTATAATCATCCGGCTCTTTAACGCGACCCCGCGAGGCCGCAAAGAGGTGTGCATGCCGACAGCCCCGCTCGTCCGCCCCCAGACAGTCACACGCGCCTTCCGGGTTCTCGTGCCGTTCCTGGTTCCCAGGGTGGGCCCATGCCGATCGTGATGGACGCCGACCGCATCGCGCGGACGCTGACGCGGATCGCGCACGAGATCCTCGAGCGCAACCGTGTACTCGACGAGCTGGCGTTTGTCGGGATCCGCAGCCGGGGATTCCCGCTCGCGCGCCGTCTGGCCCGCATCATCCACGAGATCAACGGCCACGACGTGCCGACCGGGGCCCTCGATGTCACGCTGTACCGCGACGATCTGATGCGCAAGTCGGTTGGCACGCAGCCCGTCATCCAGAGCACCGAGATCGCCTTCTCGATCGACGACAAGCACATCCTGCTCGTGGACGACGTGCTCTACACGGGCCGGACGATCCGGTCGGCGCTCGACGCGCTCGTCGAGTTCGGCCGCCCGCGGTCCATCCAGCTCGTGGTGCTCGTCGACCGCGGCCACCGGGAGCTGCCCATCAAGGCCGACTACGTCGGCAAGAACCTGCCCACCTCGCCGACGCAGAGCGTCCAGGTGTACCTTGCCGAGATCGACGGGCGCGACGAAGTGGAGATCCGGGAATGAAGAAGGACCTCCTCGAGATCGCCGACCTGTCGAGTGACGAGATCTACCAGGTCCTCGACACCGCCGAGGCCATGCGCGAGATCGGCGAGCGGCCCATCAAGAAGGTGCCGACGATGCGCGGGAAGACGGTGGTCAACCTCTTCTACGAGCCGAGCACCCGCACCCGGACGTCCTTCGAGATCGCGGAGAAGCGACTGAGCGCCGACACGCTGAACGTCGCCGTCGCGTCCTCGAGCGTGCTCAAGGGTGAAACCCTCTTCGACACGGCGAAGAACATCGAGGCGATGGCGCCCGACGTCATCGTGCTGCGGCACCCCTCCTCGGGCGCCTGCCACATGCTGGCACGCATCTGCCGCTCGCGTATCATCAACGCCGGCGACGGCATGCACGAGCACCCGACGCAGGCCCTGCTCGACGCGTTCACGATCCGCCAGCACAAGAAGCGCGTGGACGGCCTGAAAGTGGCCATCGTCGGCGACCTGCTGCACAGCCGCGTCATGCGGTCGAATGCGCTCCTCCTCACCATGCTCGGCGCGGACGTGTGGGTGAGCGCGCCGCCGACCCTCGTGCCGTCGGGGATCGATCGGCTCGGCGTGAAGGTGTCGACCTCGGTCGACGAGGTGGTCGAGGGCGCCGACGTCATCATGATGCTGCGCATCCAGCACGAGCGGATGCAGGGCGCGTTCTTCCCCTCGCTGCGGGAGTACTTCAACGTGTTCGGCATGACGGCCGAGCGGGTGGGGCGCGCGAAGCCCGACGTGATCATCATGCACCCGGGTCCGATGAACCGCGGCGTCGAGATCGCATCCGACGTCGCCGACGGGCCCTATTCGGTGATTCTCGAGCAGGTGGCCAACGGCGTGGCGGTCCGCATGGCGGTGCTGTACCTGCTGGCGGGCGGCGCGGAGGCGGACTAGATGGGACAGCGGCTGCTCAAGGGCGGACGGGTGGTGGATCCGGCAAACGGCAGGGACGGCGCGTTTGACGTGCTCATCGAAGAGGGGCGCATTGCGCGCGTGGCGAAGGACCTCGCGCCGCCTCCGGGCGCTGAGGTCACCGAGATCCCGCGCGGGTTCGTGATCTGTCCCGGCTTCGTCGACATGCACGTGCACCTGCGCGAGCCGGGCCAGGAGCATAAGGAGACGGTCGCGACCGGCACCGCGGCAGCCGTCGCCGGCGGGTTCACAGCCGTCGCCTGCATGCCGAACACGTCACCGGTGAACGACAATGCCGGCGTCACGGGCTACATCCTGCTGAAGGCGGCCGAGGCGGGTCTCGCGCGCGTGTACCCGATCGGCGCCGTCTCCAAGGGGCAGAAGGGCGAGCAGCTCGCCGACATCGCCGAGCTGCGCCAGGCCGGATGTGTCGCCGTGACCGACGACGGGCATCCGGTGGCGACGGCCATCCTGATGCGACGGGCCCTCGAATACACGAGCATGTTCGGGATGCCCGTCATCGAACACTGCGAAGAGCAGACGCTCAAGGGCGACGGCGTCGCGCACGAAGGGTTCCACGCGTCGACGCTCGGCCTGCGCGGCATTCCCGGGGAAGCTGAGTCGATCATGGCGCTGCGCGACATCTCGCTCGCCGAGCTGACGGGCGGTGCGGTCCACCTCGCCCACATGAGCGCGCGGCAGACCCTCGACGCCGTGCGGTACGGCAAGGCGCGCGGCGTGCGGGTGACCTGCGAGGTGACCCCGCATCACTTCGTGTTGACCGACGAGATGCTCGTCGCGCCGGTTCCCTACGACACGAACACCAAGATGAACCCGCCGCTGCGCGAGGCGGCCGATCGCGACGCCATGGTGCGGGGGCTCGCCGATGGCAGTGTCGACGTCATCGCCACGGACCACGCGCCGCACCACTACGACGAGAAGCAGCAGGAGTTCGACCGCGCGCCCTTCGGGATCACCGGCCTCGAGACCGCGGTGTCGCTGTGCCTCGATCGGCTCGTGCACCGGGGCGTGCTGTCCCTCGGCCGGCTCGTCGAGCTCCTGTCGGTCAACCCGGTGCGGATTCTCGGCGTCACCGGCGGGTCGCTCGCGGAGCAGGCGCCGGCCGACGTGACGATCCTCGCGCCCGAGCTGGGCGTGACGGTGTCAGCGGCCCGCATGCGGTCGAAGTCCCGGAATACGCCGTTTGACGGCTGGCAGCTCCGCGGGGGCGTCGCCGCGACTTTCGTGGACGGCCGCGTCGTCTACGTGAACCAGGACGCGGGGCTCGCGCTCTGAGTCGCGTCCGTTGCCCCAGCCAGCCCGCTTCGACCCGATCTTCCTGACGCCGAAGCTCGACCGGCTGTACGAGGGGTTCAACGACCCGGCGTCGGCCACCGATCCCATCCAGATCGTCCGCCGTTTCGAGCGGTCCGACGATCGCGAGGTGGTCGGCTTCATCGCCGCCGCGCTGGCGTTCGGACGGGTCGCGAGCGTCCTGCAGTCCATCGAACGCCTGCTGGCCATCGCCGGCGACCGCCCGGCGGAGTACGTCCGGCAGTTCGACCCGCGCCGCGACGCTGCGGCGTTTGCGGACTTCGGCCACCGGTGGATCAGGGCCGCCGACGGCGCGGCCCTCGTCTGGGCCCTGCGGAGCGTGCTCGAGCGGTCGGGATCCGTCGAGGCGTTTTTCGCAGAAGGACTGGATCCCGAGGCAGACGATGTGGGACCGGCGCTCGATCGGTTCTCGACGCGCGTCCTAGCCTTCGATTTTCGGGGCGTCTACGGCCGCCGCGCGAAGGGCGCGGGCGTCCGGTTCTTCTTCCCGCGGCCCTCGGCCGGCAGCGCCTGCAAGCGTCTCAATCTCTTCCTGCGCTGGATGGTCCGCCGCGACGCCCTCGACCTCGGCGTGTGGACGCGCGTCGCGCCGTCGAAGCTCGTCGTCCCGCTCGACACGCACGTCATCCGCGTCGCGCGGTGCCTCGGGCTGACGCGGTACACGAGTCCTGGGTGGGCGATGGCGCGCGACATCACGGTCGCCCTCCGCCGCCTCGACCCGGTGGACCCGGTCCGCTACGACTTCGCGCTCTGCCACCTCGGCATGATGAACGCGTGCGGGTTCAGTCGTCCCCAACGGGACGCGCAGTGTCCGCTGCGTGGGGCCTGCCGGCCAGCCGCGCGTACACCGCGAGGGTCCCGGCGACCATCCGCTCGACGGTGAACCGCTGGCGGACGCGCTGCAGCCCGGCCTGACCGAACCGCTGGCGCAGATCCGCGTCGGAGAGCAGCGTCACGATCGCGCGCGCCAGGGCGTGCGGATCGCGCGGCGGCACGAGCAGCCCCGTCACTCCGTCGTCCACCACTTCGGGAATGCCGCCCGTTCGCGTGGCGACAATCGGCCGCGCGCAGGCCATCGCGTCGAGGAGCGAGGTCCCGAGCCCCTCGGTCACCGAGCTCATGACGAAGATGTCGAAGCTCTTCATGCAGCCCAGGACGTCCGTCCGGAACCCCGGGAGGAACACGTGCTTCTCGAGGTGGTGATCGTGCACCCGCCGCTCGAGGTGATCGCGAAGCTCGCCCTCGCCGAGGATGAGGAATCGCGCGTCGGGAAGCGCCTGCACGACGAAGTGTGCGGCGTCGACGAGATACCGTTGGCCCTTGTGCGGCACGAGCGCGGCCACGTTGCCGACGACCGGTGCGTGGTGCGGCAGCCAGAAGGACTCATGGACGTTGACGGCCGGTGCGGCGTCGACGTGCTGGAGGTCGATGCCCTCGTGGACCGTGACGCTCCTGTCCTCCGGGATGCCGTCGCCGATGAGCATCTGCCGGATGGCCTCGGAGGCCGCGATGAAGCAGTCCACCTGCCGGTACTTCCAACGCGAGAACGAGTTGCCCTTGATGTGGAAATCGACGCGCCGGGCCGCGACGAGCGCCGGCGACCGGCCCGTACGGCTGGCGGATCCGATCGACAGGGCGAGCGCCGCCATGGCCACGCCGTGTGGATCGTGCGCGTGGATGACGTCGGGCTCGAGCCGCCGCAGCACGCGGGCCAGCCGCCACGCGGCCGCGAGGTCCATCTCGCTTCGCGAGGCGATGGGAATCAGTTCGAGGCCCTCCTCGACGCGCCGCCGGAGTTCGCCGTCGGGGTGCGTGACGAGCGCGGCGCGATGCCCGGCCTCGCGCAGGCCGTTGACGGTCAGCAGGACCTGGTTCTGGCCGCCTCTCCAGGATGTCGCTGTGTCGATGTGGAGAGAGAACACGTTCTACGTTCTGCGTTCGACGTCCGACGTGCTGAGCTCGCGGAGCTTGGCGAACTTGAGAAAGACGTACCAGGCGTTCAGCGCCGAGATGACGAAGCCAGGGTCGCCGTCGCGCCACCCGCCGCGTGCGATGTAGTTGCGGAGAAAAGCGAGCGGCGGATGGCCGAGCATCGCGAGGAGGCCCGCGCGGCGGCCCTCCTCGTGCATCTGGCGGGCGGCGTACGTCGTGTAGCGGTTGATGGTCTCGATATGGTCGGCGATGCCGTTGTACGGGTAGTGCTGCAGTTCCTCGCGGAGCGCGCCGACGGGACCGTCCACCTCGACGCCTTCATGGACGTGCCGGCCAATCCAGCGCGCCCGGCGGCGATCGTAGAGGCGGAGCTGGTGGTCGGGATACCAGTCGGTCGTCCTGATCCAGCGCCCGAGGTGCCACGCGACGCGCGGGATCCGGTAGCCAGCGGCCTCGGGCGACTCGTGCATCACCGCGCGGATTTCGTCGGCGAGCGCCGGCGTCACGCGCTCGTCGGCGTCGACTGACAGGATCCAGTCGTTTCGCGCGAGCGAGGCGGCGAAGTTCTTCTGCTCGACGTACCCGGGCCACGGCCGGACCACCACCTGGTCGGCAAGTCGCCGCGCGATCGCCACCGTCTCGTCGGTGCTTGCCGAATCGACCACGATTCGCTCGTCGGCCCATGCGACCGACTCGAGTGCGGCCGCGAGATTCGCGGCTTCATTCTTCGTGATGACGGTCACCGACACGTTCTGCACGGGGCCAAGTCTAGCGTCAGGGCGGGTGGGCCGG
>Ga0326597_10013828_pt1 | contig 10589 bp, 9 predicted proteins | sample RVTome_12_FD_203789 | JGI IMG/M metagenome (GOLD analysis project Ga0326597, IMG submission 203789) | Soil microbial communities from uranium-contaminated site in the Upper Colorado River Basin, Wyoming, United States - RVT100D185 | ecosystem: Environmental > Terrestrial > Soil > Contaminated >... | reverse complement strand
CAGGTCGATCGGATTGCCATGAGACCAGTTGGGCGGCAGCGCTTTGCCCAATGCCTCCAATGTCGCGGGCGCCAGATCCGCCAGCGGTATGCCGAGGTCGGCGGCGCGATCGGCGGCCATCACGCCCGGTCCGCCGCCGTTGGTGATCACGGCGAGCCGATCACCGCGCGCGCGCACATGCGAGGACAGCGCATGCGCCGCCGCGACGAGTTCGCCGAGGGTGCCAACGCGCACCACGCCGGACCGGCGCACCGCCGCCTCGAAGACGTCATCAGCCCCGACCAGCGCGCCGGTGTGCGACACTGCGGCGCGCGAACCCGCCGGCTGCCGACCGACTTTCATCAGTATCACGGGCTTGACGCGGGCCGCGGCGCGCAGCGCGCTCATGAATCGGCGCGCGTCGCGCACTCCCTCGATGTAGAGCAGGATATGCTCGGTCAGCGGATCGTTGACGAGGTAGTCGACGATCTCGCCGAAATCGATATCACTCGAAGCGCCGAGCGATGCAATGCACGAAAATCCCACCCGGTTCGGCGTTGCCCAGTCGAGCACCGCCGTGCACACCGCCCCCGACTGCGAGATGAGCCCGAGCGAGCCGGGCAGCGCCTGCCCGCGTGCGAAGGTAGCGTTCAGCCCGATATCGGGGCGCAAGATACCAAGGCAATTCGGCCCCAGGATCCGCAGCCTGTGGCGTCGCGCGTTTTCGAGCAGCGCGCGCTCGAGCTTCGCGCCCCCCGGGCCAGCCTCCGAAAAACCGGCGCTGACGACCACAGCCGCACGCACTCCGGCTTCGCCGCAGGCATTGACGATTCCCGGGACGCTCGCCGCAGGCGTGGCGATGACGGCCAGATCCACGCGTCTGGGCACATCGCCGATTGCGGCAAAGCAGGGGACACCCTGCACGCTGCGGTGCTTCGGATTCACGGCGTAGAGCGCGCCGCGGTAGCCGGCGCCTAGCATGTTCTGCAGCAGCACCGCGCCCACCGAGCCCGAGCGTTCACTGGCGCCGATGATCGCCACCGCGACCGGCTCGAAGAGCGGAGCAAAATAGTGGCGCGCGGTGTGCAATGCAGACATGTGAAAACAAGTCTAGCACCGCTGTGCTACCAGCATTTGACAGGCGTCAACGCTAACCCGGCGCAACCCTGAAAGCGCACCCTTGAACTCGCTCGCTTGCGTCGCGTGGCTGTGCCCAAAGCCCCCGGGCGCCGCTGGAAAGAATTGCGGATGTGCGCTCTCGCACCGACCCATCGCGCGGTCTTGCCGCAAGCTTGAGGTGGGCATCAAGCGCTTGCCCCATGTGGTGCGTGCGCCGTCAGGACTCGGTCCGAAAAACGCGCTCGCTGTGGCGGCACGCACGCCAGCGGCAAGGGGGCGATCGTGGCGACTGTGGTGGTAGGATTGCGCAGACAGTAAGCAATGAAAAACGCCATGGGCCTCAGGAAACTGCTCGACCTCGGCGGCAAGGTCGCGCTGGTCACGGGCGGCTCGCGCGGCCTCGGGCTGCAGATCGCCGAAGCACTTGGCGAGATGGGCGCGCGCCTGGCGATCACCGCGCGCAAGGCCGACCAACTCGATCAGGCCGTGCGTGCGCTCGCAGGCGCGCATGCCGAAGCCTGGCCGATCGCATGCAATCTCGCGCAGCCCGAGGCGATCGGGCCCATGGTCGAGCGCGTGCTTGCGCATTACGGCCGCATCGACATACTCATCAACAATGCGGGCGCGACCTGGCGCGCGCCCGCGGAGGATCACCCGCTCGAGGCCTGGAGAAAACTGGTCGATCTGAACCTTACCGGCACGTTCCTGGTTACGCAGGCGGTGGGCAAACACTCGATGATCCCGAACCGCTACGGCAAGATCGTCACCGTGGCCTCGGTGGCCGGCCTGCGCGGCAATCCGGTCAGCGCGATGAAAACACTCGCCTACAACACGACCAAGGGCGGGCTGGTCAATTTCACGCGCGCTCTGGCCGGCGAATGGGGCCGGTACAACATCACGGTCAACGCCATTGCCCCCGGCTTCTTTCCTTCGAAAATGGCGCAGGACCTGCTCAATCAAATCGGCCCGCAGGTGATTGCGCGCACGCCGCTTGCGCGCGTGGGCGACGAGCAGGACCTGAAGGGCATCGCCGTTCTGCTTGCCTCGGACGCCTCGCGCCACATTACCGGTCAGATCGTCGCCGTGGACGGCGGATCGAGCGCCGTATGACCGGCAGCCGGCAGGAATTCGGCATCAGCATTCCCTTCGTCGAGCAACTGGGAATCCGGTTGGTGGAACTGAGCCGCGAACGCGCCATCGTGTCGCTGAAGCGTCGGCCCGAACTCCTCAATAGCTGGGGCGCGGCGCACGGGGGCGTCATCATGACCATGCTCGACCTGGTGATGAGCATGGCGGTGCGCGGCCACTACGAGGTCAGCGCCGGGGTGCTGACCGTGGACATGAGCGTGGCTTTTCTCAACGCCAGCAGGGACGACGTGCGCGCCGAGGGCCGTGTGCTGCACGCGGGCCGCTCGACGGCCTTCTGCGAAGGCGAGGCGCACGATGCCGAGGGCCGCATCCTGTCCAAGGCGATCGGAACCTTCAAACTGCTGGCCGGCGCGAAGCAACCCTAGCACCCTCTGCGGTACGACGCATGCGCGCGCCGCCCCATGGAATCAAGCCGTCGGCAACGGATATCTTGTTGACTCGTCCTCGGGGGTCATCGACAATGCGGGCGAGCCGCAGTCGGCATCGCGCACGACACGCCCCCATCCCCGCAAGGAGCATCTCTCATGGTTGTCATCAAGCCGAAAACGGTGGTGAAAATGAAGCTGGAGGGCGCGAGCGCGTCCCATTCGCGTATCGACGTGCGGGCGCGCGATCTCACCTCGACGATCGACGAACCGGTGGAGCGTGGCGGCACCAACGAGGGCCTTTCGCCCACGGAAACGCTCATGGCGGCGCTGATCGGCTGCACCAACACCATCTGCCACAGGGTCGCGGAAAAGAACGGCGTCGAAATTCAGGCCATGAAGGTGCGCGTGGAAGCGGAGTTCGACCGGCGCGGGGTCACGCTGGCCGAGGAGCTCGATGTCCCCTTTCCGAGCCTTACCCTGTACATCGACCTCACCACCGGCGCCGAGGATGCCGCGCTCGAACGGGTCAAACGAGAACTGGGAATGTACTGCCCGGTGTCGAAGGTAATACGCCAGAGCGGCACGCAGGTCAACGAAGTCTGGACCGTGACGCGCCCCTAACTGCTCCGCGGCCGGCCCGCGGCCGCTCGTCGCTGCGCCCGTTCGACCCTGTCGCGGACCGCTGCATCGATAAACATCGCCCGCAAAGCCGCATCCGGCGATAGGTGATAGGTGATAGGTGATAGGCGATAGGCGATAGGCGATAACGAGTAAGGACCTCCAATGATCAGAGCCGCAATCGTAGGACTGGGCTGGTGGGGAAAAACGCTGGTCGAAGCACTGCAGAGGGAGAGCAGCGCGATACGCTTCGTCGCCGGCGCCACACGCACGCTGACGCAGGACGTGCAGGACTTCGCCCGAACACAGGATTTCGCGCTGCGCGCCAATTACGAGGAACTGCTCGCCGATCCGAACGTCGATGCCGTAGTGCTCTCGACGCCTCATTCGATGCACGTCGGGCAGATACTGGCCGCCGCAAAGGCGGGCAAGCACGTGTTCTGCGAGAAGCCGCTCGCGCTCACACGCGCCGATGCCCAGGCGGCGGTCGAGGCCACGCAAAGCGCCGGGGTCACGCTCGCGCTCGGATACAACCGCCGCCTGCACCCGACGATGACGGATCTGCGCCAGCGCATCCAGTCCGGCGCGCTGGGCATCATCCTGCATCTGGAGGGCACTATGACCTTCCCGAATGCGCTGGCGCTCACCTCCGCACAGTGGCGCGCCCACCGCAACGAGACGCCCTGCGGAGGCCTCACACCCATGGGCGTACACACCATCGACGCGCTGATCGATCTGTTCGGCGAGGTCGATGAAGTCTATTGCATGAGTTTGCGCCGCGCACTCCAGATCGACGCGGACGACACGACATCGATCCTGTTTCGGATGAAAGCCGGGATGTCGGCTTACCTCGGCACCATGACGGCGACCGCGGGCAATTATAGGATCCAGGTCTACGGCTCGCAGGGTTGGATAAGAATAAACGGCATGACCCACATCGCGGGCGCCTCATCGGAGGAGCGCCGCAATCGCCTTTTCGGCGAATGCACGTTCCAGCCCGTCAAGGGCGCGGGCCAGACCTGGCAGGCCGAAGCCTACGACGTATCGCGCGCCGCGCTGGAGGCATTCGCCGAGGCCGCGCAGGGCGGACCGCCCTATCTGATCCCGCTCGGGCAGATGGTCCACGGTGCCGCCGTCACCGAAGCGATAATCAGATCGGCGACTTCCGGGAGGGCCGAGAAGGTGCTCTAGCCAATTGCGAATTCGGCGTTGACGATTTCGGCGAAAAATCCGGTTTTGCACAGGTCTCACTGTTCTTGACCGCTGCGCGGTTGCAAGCTTGGGAAACAGTGGGAGCCGAGGCGCAAGCCCGTTTGATTTCGGTTTCGCGCTCGTACGACGGGGTTCCAGCGCAGGTGCCGGATCGCTCCGGCGCATATCCCGCTGATCGACTTCACGTTCAATTGTTCAAGGAGACAGTCTCATGGATTTGGGCGGCAGTCTCGGCCATCTGACGTATTCGACACTCGTTCATCCCGGCGACAACTGGGATGAAATGTGGCACAGCCTCACCACCTACGTCCCGGCGGTCAAGAAGCGCGTCTGCCCGGACCGGCCCTTCGGTGTCTCGTTGCGCCTGTCGGGAAAATCGGCTGAACGTCTTACCGCCGACGCCGGGGAACGCACCAGGCTCAAGGCGTTCCTCGCCGACAACGACATGTACCTGTACACGGTAAACGCCTTTCCGCACGGCGCATTCAAAGGCGAGCGCGTCAAGGAGCAGGTGTACGAACCGGACTGGCGCAGCGACGCACGAGCTCTGTACACGATGCAGGTTGCGGACATACTCGCCGAAGTCGCGCCCGGGCCCGAAGTCGTGGACGCCTACACGCGCCAGTTGCTCAGGGTCGTCGCGCACCTGGCGAGGCTTGAGGAGCGCAGCGGACGAACCGTAACCCTCGCGCTGGAACCCGAGCCGTTCTGTTTCATGGAAGTGACCGCCGAAGCGGTGGACTACTTCACCCACCACCTGTACGCCGAGAAGTCGGCCGAGGCGCTCGCGAAACTGACGGGCCTTCCAGTGGCCCGGGCGCACGCCGCGCTGCGCAGGCATCTGGGTGTCGTCTACGACATCTGCCATCAGGCGGTGGAATTCGAGGACATCACGGCGTCGCTGGCCAGTCTGGTTCACGCCGGCATCCCCATATTCAAGCTTCAGGAGGCCGCCGCGCTGCGGGTGCTGGAGGTCACCCAGGAACTGGTCGACGCGCTGCGGCCCTTTGCCGATACCGTTTATCTCACGCAAACTATCGAGAAAAGGGACGGACGGCTGACGCGCTACCTGAATCTTGAGGACGCCTTCGCGGCCTGGGAGAAGGATCCGGGCCCGCGAGAGTGGCGCACGCACTTTCACGTGCCGGTGTTCCTCGACGATCTGGGCCTGTTCAAGACTACCCGGTTCGCGATCGAAGACGCGCTGCGGTTCCACAAGGCGACGCCGCTGTCCCGGCAGCTGGAAATCGAGACCTACACCTGGGATGTCCTGCCCGCTCACCTGAAGACCGGCGACATCATCGAATACGTAGTGCGCGAATTGGAGTGGGTGCAGGGCCAGCTCTCCTGAAGATCCATGGATAACCGGGCTGCGTCCCGTTTTGGATTCCCCGATTCAGAAGCGGCTTTGATTGCGTCGCCGACGCTATCGAAGCTTGCCTGGCAACAAAGGAGAACAAATATGAACATCGGATTCATCGGACTGGGCCGCATGGGTCAAGGAATCGCAGGCCGCGTCCAAAGCGGCGGTCACGACCTCGTGGTCTACAACCGCACGCGCGAAAAAACTTCGGATCTGGCCAAAGCCGGCGCGAAAGTCGCCGACTCGATCGCGCTCGCCTGCGAGGGCCGGGAGGTCGTAATAACGATGCTCGCCGACGATGCGGCGCTGGATCATGTCGTGCGCGGCGATGGCGGAATGCTGCAGTCGCTGCCCCGAGGTGCGATGCATATGGTCATGGGCACCCATGGCGTGGAAATCATCCGCGCGCTGGAGCAGGTGCACGCACGCGCCAGTCAGTCGCTCGTGGCGGCTCCCGTGCTCGGCCGCCCGGACGCCGCCGCTGCCGGGCAGCTCGGCATCGTGGTCGCCGGTCCGGCCGATGCGGTGAGCCGGTGCCGCCCGCTGCTCGAGGTGATCGGCCGCCGCACTTTCGAAGCCGGCGTCAAACCCGAAAGCGCAACCGCCATCAAGCTCGCGAACAACTTCACCCTGGCGTGCGCCATCCAGGCGATGGGCGAGGCGTTTTCGCTGGTCAGGAGATACGGCGTCCAACCCCAGGTGTTCTATGACGTGCTTACCGAAGGTCTTTTTGGCTCGATCGCCTACAAGGGCTACGGAAAGATCATGGTCGATGAAACGTACGACCAGGCCGGATTCACGGCGCTGCTGGCACTGAAGGACGCGGACCTGGCGCTGGCAGCGGGCGGCGCTGCGCGCGTGCCGCTGCCCAGCGCCAACACGGTGCGCGACCGCCTGCTTGGCGCCATCGCGCACGGCGACGGCGAGAAGGACTGGGCCGTCATGGCGCTGGAGCAAACGCGGGCCTGTGGACTGGACTGACGCCAACCACCGGCGTGCCCGCATCCCGGGCACGCCGCCGATAGGCGACCAAGCCGGTCATCGGTGCATCGCGACCACGACGCAGGCTATCGCCCAGAAAAGGCAATATTCGTAGCCGCCGATATTCCACAGCCACTTGCCGCCGGAGACGCGGAAAACAGCGGCGGCGGCGACCCCCAGATGGATCGCTGCTGCCGCAGCGGCATAAGTCGTATAGATACCGACGATCAGGCAAATCGCGAGCACCGTCTCGATGACCAGCGCGATGTACATCCAGGTCGCCGGCGGCTTGAACTTAGCCGCGACGAAGAAGCCGAGCGCCTCGGGCACGAAGATCTTGGCGTAGACGTGAGGAATAAAGAACGCACCGCAGAGGATGCGCAGGATGTTGAACTCGTTCAACAGATTAAAATTCTCGGTGATCGGCATGTTTTCCTCCCGTTATGGCCGACGTGTCAGTGCCGCTGCGGCGGCATCCATTGATTCATGCCCCGATAGCGCCGACGCCTCGAACGCCTATCCCGAATTCGAACACCACATCGACCACGACCGGGAACCGGCCTTTACCCTTCCTGGGCGTGCACAAGTCGGCGCGGATGAGCGGCGTTGGAAGACGCTCGGAAACTCCACGGCGCGGCGGCTCGGCGCGCAATTCTTCATGCGGACCCTGCTTCGAATGTTCGCGGCACAGCTCAGGGACCCGATAACCTCCTGACCGCTTGCCCGCTTCACCGCCTGCCCGCTTCACCACTTCACCACTTCACCACTTGACGACCGACTACGTGACCAAGCGCCGCGCGCCACTTTACATCTTTACATCGCCGGTTGGATGCTGACCTGAGCCGAGCCCGTAGCGCGGGCGCGTGGGCGGCGCGGCCCAGGACGGGCAGCGCAGACCGGACCGGAAAGTCTCTGCGCCGCCGGGACCCAGGAGCACGCCCGACCAGGCTCGCGTTCCATGGACGGCGCGAGCAAGAGCTCTCACGCGCTGCTGTTGCGCGGCGGCAAACCGGCCACCGGGTATTTTTCCAAGCCGCCGTTCGGCCGCTCAATTCTGCTTCCGTTAGCCCATCGAACAAGTCTTTTCCTGGAGCGCGTGATGGTCCACATGGACCGCCGCGCTGGCATGACCCGTTTCAGCATTGGGCGAGAGTGGCAGGGCGGCATGTCGCAGTATCTTTGTCGGAAAATCTTACACCCCATTCGTTTACCTTAAGTTGTTGTATCAAAGAATAAAAATCAGTGAAGGAGCGGGTTGCCTCGCCTGGAATTGATGTAAGTCACAGAAATGAACGGTTCAGTTGTCGGAATTCTTTACACGCCTCTTTGATTTTGTGACCCTCCGGCCGCCATCGCCACGCAACATGCTGTTTTCCTTCACATCCACAATATCTGGCTCGATTCGTGCATTAAGTCACATCGCCGCCCAAATTTCCAATATCGGATCACGCGAGCAACCAGCGCCTGGTTCACAAATAGGGATTCAATACATTGGAAAATTTGCTGTTAGTACTGACTTTGTGGATTCTCGCCGGAGCGGGAATCGCGTGGCTAATCGGGCGAGCGTCAGCCTTGGGAGCACGCAAGCGATCGCTTGAAAAATGCAAGGTATTGACTGAACAAAACGGCAGGTCGCGTGAATAGCCGTTAGCGTCGGCGTCGGTTCTCCGGCCGCGCTCCCGGCAGCGGCAATATTGGCTTCCAACATGCCACCGACTATCACGGCGCGGGCGCTCGCCCGGACCGCGATTTTGATGACATCGTCTTTGGCGTCCATTTCACCGCTATCCACATGCCTGAATTTCACGCGCCTTGCAGTCAACCTTGCAGTCAACCTTGCAGTCAACCTTGCAGTCAAGATACGCGGCGCCGAATCCCGGCTTTGCCCATGTACCCATGTAGCATCCCATTCAGGCATTTCAGATCCGCACGCTGCTCAGTGATAAGCGAACCGGCGCATTCGATAACAAGAGGCGGCTGTCGAGTGCGAAACCGGCCGCGACCTACGGATAAGACGGAATATTTCGTCCGCCGAACTGTTCGTCTCCGGTATCGCCTACTCTTCCAAGGGATACAACTATTAATTTCCGCGCTCTTCTTCCTCTCGCGGCCGGTTGTTGTCCCTGGCATCCGGAAACAGAACCCTGACTTTGACTAGGAATAATTCACATGAAGCCGATTATTCAGGCCTCCACCGCCGTCCCTCATCCGATGGCGCCCCCGTGCCCACTCGTATCGCCGTCCGTGCCGACCCGGCGGCGATACACGCGGGTCTTCGCATGCCTGCCACTGCTGATCGCCTGCCTGACCGTTCCGATCGCCACAGAGGCTGCCACGGTGTGGAGCGGTCCAAGGGTCGTCTTTACCAAGACCGACGGCGCCGATCCGACGCAGGCCGCCAACCAGGATCGTCTCACGTCCAACGCCTCTCTGACACGCGGAAGCCTACAGGGCCTTTACAACATCGCGCGGGAAGCCTCTTTTACGCATTCCGCCAGTCCGGCCGATACCGAGTGGGCTTCCGGCACCACAGCCAATTTCGCATCGCTTACCTATACCGATTGGGAAACCTGGGCCAGGAGCGTGGGAAACCCTCCGTCCACCCCGGGGGTGAACGCGGTGCTGCATCTTAAGACGGACGATATCTACCTCGACGTTAAATTCCTTTCCTGGTCCGTGCGCAGCGGTGGTTTTTCCTACGAACGCTCGACCCCGGGAGCAAGCACAGGGAATGCCGACTGCCTGTTCAACTGGGCGGAAAGCAACCATCCCGAGCTGTTTGCGCCCGCCGCCACTTCCGACACCGTGGCGCCGTTCTACTACCGATTCTATTCGCAGACCAACGCCTATCTGGGAACGTCCTCGGTTGATAATCATGTCTACTATTTTGGGCCGGTTTCCGGTAATACTCTCTTGGACGCGGGCGCGCTGTCGACCTGGCTCGTGACGGCGGGTTGTCAGTAGAGTTCGCCGGAATCAAGGCATAGCGCGTTCCGCGCAACGCGCGCAAATGGAACGAAGATCACCGTCACTCTTCGTCCGATCCAGCCAAGCGACTAACTTGCGACGCGTTTCGGCCGCGCTGGCCGGAGCCGTGCCGGCCGCTTCGGATGGCAAACTCCAGGTCGCGTACCCTTCGCAATTAGAGCCGTCGCTCACGCACCGTTCAACAGCTTGCGGGACATTGCCCGCGTTTCGCCGTGGCGTGTCGGAAATTTTTACACTCCCTGTTGCCCGTACATTAATCGCTAACATTTTGTTGTTATAGCGTTTTCTATAGAAGCGGCGCCAGATAAACGGTCCTATTCGGCGCGCAATGGACGGATACGTGTCGGGATTTTTTACACTTTTTTCGGCGCGTACGGCTTCCGCGGTCCATGACGTTGTAAACGTTGGCTTTTGTAATTTGGCATGGCAATTGCTTAGGAATGACCAGGAATTCCAGCGGAGGCAGGTAAAATGCGATTTCGAAATCTGATTGTCCTCTTGGTATCCGTTCTCGTGATGGCTTCGGCCAATGCGGTGACGATCAATGGCGAACTGACAACAAGCGACTTTCTCGCAACCGACACTTTCGGCACATTCTATTACGACGTATTTGAAATCTCGAATACCTCCGCGCTATCCACGAATGTTGATGTGAGTCTTTCCGCGGTCGCCCCACTGAAGCCGTATATGGCGTACTGGATTGACCCGGTTCTCCCGGCTGCCAACTTTGAGAGCCCAATCGATTTATATGCTTTGGCAGCGGATATCCAGCTCTCCTTCGTCGCTGGTGACACGATCAGTTTTGCCACCAC
>Ga0326597_10013827_pt1 | contig 10589 bp, 14 predicted proteins | sample RVTome_12_FD_203789 | JGI IMG/M metagenome (GOLD analysis project Ga0326597, IMG submission 203789) | Soil microbial communities from uranium-contaminated site in the Upper Colorado River Basin, Wyoming, United States - RVT100D185 | ecosystem: Environmental > Terrestrial > Soil > Contaminated >... | reverse complement strand
GCGCCATCCGGTCCGATCCCGAGCTGGCGTTCCTCCCGGTGATCATGGTCACGGCCCGTGCGTCCCGTCAGAGCCGGCTCTCCGCGCTCGAGGGCGGCGCCGACGACTATCTGGTGAAACCTTTCGATCCCGAAGAGCTGAGACTCAGAATCGCGAACGCACTCGAATCCCGGCGACGCTTCGCGGAGCGCCTGCGTGCGGAAGGCAAGGCCGTCCCGTTCATCCCGATCGAGCTTCCGGACGCGGGCAATGGCCATGACTTCGCTTCGAAGATCGAAGCCGTGCTCCGTGAACGGATGGGAGACGAGGACTTCGATGTGGACGATATGGCGGAAGCCATGGCAATGAGCCGTGCAACGCTGTACCGGAAAGCCGGTGAAATCCTCGGCGTCTCACCCAAGGAGCTGCTCTGGACGTTCCGCCTGCGTCAGGCCGCTCACTGGCTGCGCGAAACCGACGGAACCGTGAGCGAGATCGCCTACGCCAGCGGTTTCAAGACCGTGCCCCATTTCACTCGCCGCTTCAAGGAACACTTCGGCACGACCCCGGCCGCGTATCGCAGGGACGAAGCATGATCCGCCGTTATCCCGGTGTCTCGAGATTTTGATCGAACGCGACGTCCAGGAATAACATCGAGTTATGCAGCGACAGACTTGCTGGCGGCGGACTATCGGGCGGGTTGGCGCATCGGTAGCTGTTGGCGCCTGATTGCACCCGATTCATGCTCCTACTCGAGGCGGTCATGACGCCTGTGAAAAGCCAGTGACCTCCTTCGCGAGCCGAAGTTGGACCGTGAGAAGATCGCGCGGCATCAACTGCCGCGCCTGAAGCCAGCACGCTGGGCCCGCCGCGCCAGCTCTCTCAGAGCTGTTTGCGGCTCGAGAGCGAGGTATACAGCTCCGAATTCGCCGGTGATGTGAAACCGGCCGAGCTCCGGCGTCCTCGCCGTTGCAGCAACCGTCATCGCCAGATCTGCGTGCGCCGGTCGGGTGTGCCGATACGCCAACCCGCGGATGGGAACTCCTTCCGTCAGGTCGCCATTCCTGTATTAAGCGCGTAGAGCAGGCCTGTCAGTACTTCGAGCCGGCCTTCGCTGATGAGGTCGATCGGCCGACGGCCCTTGAGCGCCTGAACCTCGGTCCCGAGCCACGCGCGAGCGTCTTGCCCCCGACGAAAGGTCTCTTTGAGCTCATCGAGGAACTCCTCGAGCGCCTCAAGCCGTGCAGCGAACACGGGAGACGGCTCACCGCCGCCACGCCAGCGGTGCAACGTGCTTTCGTCCGCCTTGATCGCCTCAGCGAGCTTCTGGTAGGAGAGGCCCAGGTACTCGTGGGCGTTCTCGATCACTCGGACATGTGCGCTGAGCACTGCCATGGTTCCTCCATCGACGCCTGACCTTGACCTCGGCCGTGCTACTTGCATTTGCAAGTGTCGGACCTCGGCGACGGTCAGATCGGGTGTTGAGACCCACCTCGCGGAACCCAGCCCGACCTCCAAGTGCCAAACGAAGTACCAAAACCCACCAGCGCCAGCCAGCGCCCACGAGCGCTCCGACGCCGTAAGTCGTTGATGTTTCAGGCGAATCCGCGTCGGTCCGACGCTCGGGTCTGGCCTTTTGAGCCCAAGGTCGTGGGTTCGATCCCCACCCCATTTCAACGCAACCTTCGTGGTGACAACGAGTTACGGCGCGATCGGATCGTGGCGTTGCAGGCTCGGTGCGTGCCATGTGACGAACGAAGTACCATTACGCGGGTGTTCCGCTCGACGCTCCATCCCGCTCCTGCATCGAGATCGAATCTGTCGCAGTCGGTATAGCTCCTTCTCCTCTCTCAGAGTGATGTGGGGTGGCGTAGCCTGAGACTTCTGAACGGTCGAGACCCAGCACGCGTCGAGTGATCGATGGGGTGACGTCATCGGGCACGTGCCCATGCACGATATGCCTCGATCCACTCGGCCCCGGCAGGGACTTGGTCGCGGCAATGGCAGGTCGAGAATCGAGATTCGTCGGCGGCAACGGCCCCGGCAGCAGATCGCGACGATTTGCGCATCGTCCGTGAGCTGGACTTGCTCGACCGTGACGGGAATGCCGAGTATTCGGCATGGAATGGCACTGCGAGATACTCCTCGAGCATCGTGAGGAAGCCAGTCCGCTGCTCCTCCTCACCATATGCATCGACGAGAGCTTGCTTTATGAGTGCTCGGATTCGCGCCTTGCTCGGTGGCCAGCGGTCACCCGGTCCAGACCGGCGCGTCAACGGTCCGCCTCCTCGAAACGGCGAAGCGCCTCATCGTCATACTCGACCGTCAACTCGCGAGCCGGTTCCGCGAAGCCGAGCGGCGCCTCACCGCGCGCGTAGCCGATCGCGCGGTACGTCCGCGGACGTTTCTCGAACATGCGCAGGTGCGCCGGCACCTCACGATCCACGTAGTCGTAGATGCGGCCTCGCCAATGTAGCGACCGGTCGCGAGCAGGACGCGGTCCTCGGCGGCCGGAATACGCGCCAGCCGTTCCATCGCGTGATTCTGGGCCCGTCGTTTTCATCAGAATCCAGACCGAAGTACCAAATCCAGTTCCCAACTCACCCCGTTCGTGGGCAGAACAATCGGAGCCACCACGCCTCTTGGAGACATCGGATTGTTCGGCAAGCGCGAGTTGGCTATATTAGCCATATGGAAAGGGCTACGATATCCCAACTGAAGAACCGGCTCAGCGCCTACCTGAAGAAAGTGCGGGCCGGCGACTCGATTCTGATCCTGGATCGGGACGAACCGATCGCACGGATCGAGCGGGTCGCGCCGGACGAGCAGCCGGAGGATCGGCTGGCACGGCTCGAGCGCTCCGGCCTGATGGTGCGATCGACCGCGACGTTATCGGTGGAGGAGTTGCGGGCTCCGGTGCCGCATCCCGAACGCAGCGTCGTCGATTCCCTGAAGGAGGAGCGGCGGGAGGGCCGGTGAGGTTCTGGGACGCGTCCGCAATCGTGCCCTTGGTGGTTGAGGAGCCGGAGCGTGAAGCCATGCTCACGCTTCTGGAACAGGACGATGTGATGCTGGTCTGGTGGGCGACGCCCGTCGAATGCACGTCGGCCATCGTGCGGCGCGAGCGCGACGGGACGTTGACGGCGGCACAGGCGGCTGCTTCACTGAAGCGTTTGCGCTACCTGAAGGAGCGGTGGCACGAGGTTCAGCCCTCCGCCGTGTTGCGCGACGTCGCTGAACGACTGCTGCGCGTACATCCATTGCGCGCAGCGGACAGCTTGCAGCTTGCTGCGGCAATCATCGCCGCCGAACGCGAACCCGCAACGCTGGACCTCGTGAGCCTTGACGATCGGCTCGGCGATGCTGCGTCACGCGAGGGCTTCCACGTCCTGGGTGAATAACGCGAAGCGACGGCACTCGAGCGAAACCCTGAGACGACTGCCAGCTGGCGGTCGAGCACCTTGTCCGGGTGTCTGAGTCATTGGCTGCATGGCGCGACAAGCTGGCGGGAGCTCGGACGGACGGGTGCGGACCGCGACCCGTGCGATGGCGCGATGCAGGCTTTCCACCAGCAACCCCGCGGCGACGTCGACGCGCGCACCTCTAGGGTCGTTTTCGGTCAGATACGGCCACAGCAGCGCTTGTATTTGCGTCCGCTGCCGCACGGGCAGGGTGCGTTTCGTCCGGTGCGTCTGTCCGGCGCCGTCGAGCTGGATCGGAGGTGTCGTGCGGTGTGAGAAAAGAGGTTTTCGAAGCGTTGCGGCTCGGGTTCGTGGGGCGGGCTGTTCGCCATCAGCCGCTCGAGATGCGTTGTCTCATCCTCATCGGGGAGATCGGGCGTGAGACCGAGCGTGATGAAGTGTCCGGCTGCGGCGAGATCCGCGAGCCGTTCGAAATCATGCACTTTCCGGAGATCAACGGCGCTCATGGTGACGACCGGCTCATTGCGGTACTCACCCGAGGGCCATGCTGCCATCAGGGCGATGTCATCCTCGGAACGCTGCGCGACGAACGATAGGAGGCGGAAGACGCCTCGAATGATATCGGATGTAACGGTGGCAGTCTTTACTGCTGCTGGAATCGCGGCGATGGCCCGATGGAGATAGAAGAACCCTTCGGCGTGCGTTTCGACGGGCACGAGCAGATGATTAGCTAGCTGGAACGCTGCATCGATCTCGTTCGTGTCCAACTCGCAGGACCTGCGCCAGGCCACCACTGCTTCGTCCATGCGCCGCCAGCGACTGCAGGCGTTCCCGAGGCAGCGGAACGCCTGAGCGCTTCGCGGATGCGTCTCGGTGAGCCATCGAAGGTGCGCGAGCGCATGCGTCGGCCGGTGCACGATGGTGCCGTCCCAGAGGCGGGAGGTGCCCAGGGCGACCCGATCAGGCTTCCCGCTGTCGGGCGGAGGCCCGAGAATCCGAGCCGCGAGCCCAAACACTGACTCGGGCGCGATGGCGTACTCGTCGACGGCGCCACACTCCGGACAGGTCACGACGTCCGAGAGCAGAATGCCATCCCAGTCGGCGGACCGGATAGCGTGGTCCGGACTCACCATCGCCCACGCGAACTTCCGGGAGAAAGTGTTCTTGCAGCCATTACAGCTCAGCCTGACAATGACAGGCGGTGACGCATCGGTGTCGAAGAAATCTTCGGGTAGCATTGAGCCTCAACGAGGTCGCAAGGGCGGCGCCGGCCAGTCGAGTATGGACATGCTGCTGCGGTCGGCGCGGCGGCGGGTTCAGCTCGAACCGAGCTCATGGCGCAGGACGGTAGCGGCGAAGTCATCGGCGGCTGGGGCGCCGACGAGCCGGCGGATCCGTTCCTTGGTCGCCGCGGCGCCATCGAGTGTCTCGGCGGCCTTCATCGCGCCCGAGTAAGCCATGCGCACGTCCGCGGCGGTGATCTCGTAACCATATCCCTTCACGAGCCACGCGAGCGCACAGTGGCCCGCCTCGATGGCGAACGCCGGTTGCTTCGTCGCGTAGTCGCGGGCTGTACGGGCCAGGGTCCTGGGATCGCAGGGCGAGGTTCGTGCGAGCTCGATGGCGAGGTCGTAGTGACCGAGGTCCCTGGCGGCGGTGAACCACTTTCCTTCTTCGCCGGGCGTCGCCTTCACGAGATCGGCGAGGATCTCCGAGGCCGGCTTGTTCGGGTACTTCTTCGCGACGGCACGGAACGTGGCGAGGTATGTACCACCCTGGTGCGTGCGGAGGCCGTACAGCGCGTACGCTTCCTCGCCAAGGCCCGACGAGAAGAGGAGTTCCTCGCAGAGGGCGTCCACATCGCCGTCGCTCGTCCATGGGCCACGGCTCGCTTCCGCGAGGCGGATGGCTTCGGCCTTCCTGCCCAGGGCACCGAGCGCTTTCACTGCCCAGCGCTTGTAAGGCCAGAAGGTCTCATGCTTCAGGACATCGAGGATGTCATCGTAACGTTCGGCATGATAAAGGGCGGCAAGGCAGGCTGTCGTGCCATGAAAGTGGCCCCGCAGGTTCTTGACGGGGCTGAGCGCCATCCGCGTGGTGTCGAGCAGACGGTCGGCCCAGGCAGACGCGACCTCCTGCGATGCGCAGAGCTCGGCCCAGTGATCGGCGAGGCGCTCGATGTATGGGATCCGGTCGTTTGCGTGGGCTTCCCAGAGCCGTTCGAGCCAGGCGTCGCGGGTGGCCGCGCTGGCCGGCGCTGCAGCGATGATCGCGACGAGCTCCTCGATCGCGCGGTTGACGGCCGTGCCGATGGCTCCCGACGAGCTGTCCACGTTCTCGATCGCGGGCGAGACCCGCTCGAGGAAGAGGACGGCGCCCTCAGCCGCGAGCAACGGATCGCGGCGCCCGCCCTTCCTGATCTCACTCACGGCCTGCTTGATGCGCTGGATCGCGGGCTGCGACTTCCAGCCGAAAGCGTGGCGGCGGAAGCGCGCCCTGAACTCCCATTTGTGGGCGCCGGCGCCCGTCGTGGTTCGCTTCGGGCTCATGACGAACCCAATCGTCCTTCGAGTTCCGCGCGAAGGGCAGGGTAGCGGCGATACTCCTGCCGGACCGTCGCGGCCCAGCGGGCCGCCTCGGGTGACTGGTCGCACTCGAGGCAGAGCGCGACAAGTTCGGCCGCGTGGCCGTAGTGACGGCGGCGTTTCTGTTCGGTTACGCCGGCGACGCGACGTTCGGCCGCCTTGCGCATGGTCGCCAGCACTGCGGCTCGGGCCTGGCCATCCATGTCCTCGATGCCCGCCTGCCGGACGATGTCTGCGGCTTCGGGCGCGGCGAGGCGGGGCTCGTCGCCATCTGCGGTCAGCAGCTCGAGCTCGTCGATGTCCAGCCCGTATTCGTGCACTGCGGCACCCGCGCGGGCGTGGGCCCGCCCACCGCCAAGGAGTTGACCGAACACGTGGAAGAGCACATGCCCCGGATGCTCGCTGTCCGACCAGCCGAGCCCGGGCGCGAACGCGAGGCGCTTCGCTGCCGCTTCGAAGTCGCCTTGCAGCACGTGGAGAAACGCGCGCTGGCGGTGCGCCTGCTTGGGGCATGCGGCGAGCGCCTCCGCCGCCCGCCGGCGGATTGCAGCCTTGCCACGACCCGACCCGAGCCAGCGACGCAGCCGCAACATGCTTGGTGCGCCCCGCCACGCCCGCTCGAGCCAAGGCGACAGGTCTTTCCTGCCCAGCTGCTGCGCCGCCAGCGCGGCACCATCCAGGAACTCGCCTGCGCGCTCATTGTCGGTAACGAGCTGGGCGGCGTCTTCGTGCGCAGCGAGCGCTGCCCTCCATTCGCCGATCTCGACGAGGCTCTCGCACCACGCACGAAGATCGTCCGCACGCCGCGTGGAGCGTGCGACCTTCTCGAGACCCCCGGCGCCGTCCGTCCGTAGAACGACTTCGCGCAGCCATCGTTGAGCCTCAGTATCCCAGTCGCTGCGGCGTTCCGCAGAGGCTTCTTTCGCGACCACGGCCCGCCAGCGAGGCAGGAAATCGTCGAGTCCTGGAAGGGGCTCGACCGCGACGCGTTCGAACTCGCGGATCGGCTCGAAAAAGTAGCCGACGCCACGGACCTCGGCGATCGCTGCGCGAACGGCCTCGGCGCGCTGTTCGGGCTTCGAGGTCATGTAGATGGACACGACGTAATGGGCAGCGCACGCGCTCGGCTCGACGCCGAGCACCTCTTCGACCATCTCGTGCTGGCCGAGATCGATCTCTCCTTCAGCCAGCGGCCGGAGCAGAACGCCGAAGATCCTGCGGGCGGCGCTGTAGTCCTTGCGAAAGAAAGCGACGGAACCGCGTCTCAAGCGCTCGTCCACATCGCGGGGATCGGCGTAACCGACGCGCTGCGCGGCCTGGACGAAGGCGACCACTTCGGCGACCTCGCCGCGTCCGGGTGCGGCCGGAGCCCAACCGGAATTCCCCCGGGCCGCACGCTCGATCAGCGACGTTACCACGCGCATGTGCGCTCGATCGTCCAGTTCGAGCAGCACGTCGCGAACCGCCTCGCGCAGTTCGGCTGCGTCCATCGCAGCGAGCAACTCATCGATCTCGCTCTGCTTGGGCTCGTGGAGTGGATTGCGTTTTCGACTCAACGCGTTGCCTCGCTCGATCTCCGGGCTCGTCTCAATAGGCTGGCACAAAGGTAGTCGCGGAAGACGTTGCCGCGCTCAGGTGGCGTGCGCAACGGAGGTCCGTCTCGTGTTCGGTCTACTACGCGACAGTCTTGCGGGTTTTCGCTTTCCTCTGCGAAGTGCGCATGGCTCGGGTTCGGGCCGCGACCTTCTTGTCCTGGCGGGCGTGGGCACGCCCAGCGGGGCGATGAACGTGAACAGACTGAGCGGTCTTGGCGAGCTCCACCTTCAACGAGCGGCCAACTGCCAGCGCCGCGCGCTGCAACGTGTCGAGCTGGACCCTGTTGTTCTGAGGATCGAGAAGCCGGTCGACCTGCGTGCGACTGGTCTTCATGCGCGCTGCCATGTCGGCCTTCGTTATCTCTTCTTCCGCCATCGCCTGCTCGATCTGCCAGGCAATCATGCGCTTTTGTGCAAGAAGATCGACCTCTTCCTTGAGCCCTTGCTCCTCGAGAAAGCTCTCGAACGTGGAGCCGATGTGCGTGTCTTTCATTTCTCCAACTCCTTCTTCCGGGCGAGCGCGAGGTCGAGGTCGGCTCCTGGCATCTTGCGAGTCTTCTTGATGAAGCCGTGCAACAGGATCATGTTGTTCTCGGCAATGCAGAATTCGCGCGATGCGGTTCTGCGTAAGCTCACTGCGCACCTCCCAGAGTTTTCCCCATCGACCGACACGTGGGCCTACCGATCGGCCAGCCGTATTCGACCGTGCTGATATCGACACCGATCCTCTTCCGGTCCGGCTTCGGGAGCGTTAACAGCCAGTCCCGTACCGGCCCGTTCCCGGCGGACGACCGAAAGAACCTTGCCGTCAGTTTCTTGAGTTCGTCGCCCATGCGTACCGTTTACGGTACAACGTACCTCATAAGGTACACCATGTCAATCCTGAATCCAAGGCGTCGTTTCTCGGGTGAAGCTTGGTCCGGAATCCAAATATCAAACGAAGTACCAGCACCCACCAGCGCCAGCAAGCGCGCCACCAGCGCTCCGATGTCGTAAGTCGTTGATTTGTCGAGGGAAGCTGGGCCGGTCGAGCGCGGTCCGCGGAGGATCCCAAGGTCATCGCCGCCGGCGAGACCGATGTGCAGGGCCGGTTCGCCTTCGACGATCTGCCCACGGGACGCATCGCCGTGCTCGTCGAGAGTCTCGGGCATCAGTCGCGGATCATTGCGCTTACCATCGAGCAGCAGCAAACAGTCGACGTGGTGATCGATCTCGCCACCGAGCCAATCGAGATGGAGCCGATTTCGGTGACCGTACGCTCGCGTTGGATCGAGATCAATGGCTTCTACGATCGCCGCCTGGATGGGATGAAAGCGTACGTCATCAACCGGAAGAGATCGAGCACCGCAACCCTCAGTTCATCACGGAAATCCTCGTTGACGCTCCGGGCGTCAACGTGATCTACGGCGGGCCCGGCAGGCGCACGCTCCGCTTCGCCCCCTACGCCAGCGACCCCGGCTCGAAGAACAAGGGTCGGACCCTCGCCATGGATCCCCGCCGCAACCCCCTCGACGAGCGGGGATGCGAGCCCGATCTCTACGTGGACGGTCGGATCTATCGTGACGACTCCAGCGGCATGAGCAAGGTTGACGACCACGACGCCATCCCGGTTAACGCCATCGAGGAAGCCGAACGGAGGATCGGGATCATCTTCGAGCGGCTGAAGCTGACGCTGCACCCCGAGAAGACCCGGAAGGTGGACCTGACCGGAGGGAAGGAAGGCTTCGACTTCCTGGGCTGTCATCTGCACATGCGCATGTCGGGGCGGTTGCTGGAGGCGAAGGGCGTCAGGCGGTACTACCTCCAGCGCTGGCCTTCGAAGCGGAGCATGAAGCGGGTGCGGACCAAGGTGCAGGAGCTGTGTCACCGGAGGCAGCTAGGGGTTAAGGACGTGCGAGAGGTTGTCGTCCGCCTGAACCCCGTGCTACGCGGCTGGGGAAACTATTTCCGAACTGGGAACGCGGCCCGGAAGTTCAACCAACTCGACACCTACGTTTACCTGCGGCTTCGTAACTTCATGGTAGAGCGCAGGGGCAGGAATCTTCGAGTGGGTCAGTCGAAGGCGTGGACGAGGGACTGGTTCTGGGGACACGGCCTGCACCGACTTCGTGGGACCGTGCGTTATCCAAAACCGTGCATGCTGCAATCGTGAACACCATCGGTAAGCCGTGTGCGGGAAAACCGCACGCACGGTTTGAAAGGGGGCGGGTGGAAACGGGCCCGTGAGGGTTCCGCGCCACTCATCTACCAATGGCACGCAAGCGAATCCCTGAGAAAGTTCAGCACTGGATCGACGCCCGCAAACGTCATTGAGGCGATGGCGCGCCGGCGCCGCGCAAAACTCGTGACGCGATCCCGCCTTGAACCCAGGTCCGTCGAGGAACCATGATTGTGTACAAATGTCGCCGCGCATTCCGGACTCGGAGGCGCTCGCGATCGGCGACGCGCTGCACGGTTCGTTCGAGGAAGGCGAGGATTGACCGGACGGATCTGACGTGCGCCAGCGCACGCGTACCGCAGATTCCCAACTCTCGCCCGCGTCGACTACCCTTTTTTCGGCTGACGGACGATTTCCGCAGCGACGGAATCGCGCGGCCTTCGGATCTCGAGTTCAGTCAGCACGGCGAGATCGCGCGTGGCGTATGCCTCGGCCAGCTTGTACCGGAGTTCGTAGACCGAGGCCGGCGCCATGGACGCGAGCCGCGTATCACGCGATGCGAGTACCTGCCCGCGAACTTGCGTGAATAGACGGCGGCATCCGGGACTCACCCTCGACGAGCCCGAGTCGCCGGTAACCGTGGATTACGATCGACAGGATCCGGGTTGGCGAGCGCGGTCGCGCTGCGATCGAAGGTCGCATCGTCGAAATCCCGTCGGGGCGATGCGAGCTTCCTGATGAATCGTGCGAACTCGTTCAAGATCGTTCGTACCCCGCGCGTCCACGCTCCATCGCGAAGTAGTACTGGTACCACCACCTGCTCGGCGCCAGCCTGCTGCTCCAGTTCCAG
>Ga0326597_10013826_pt1 | contig 10589 bp, 18 predicted proteins | sample RVTome_12_FD_203789 | JGI IMG/M metagenome (GOLD analysis project Ga0326597, IMG submission 203789) | Soil microbial communities from uranium-contaminated site in the Upper Colorado River Basin, Wyoming, United States - RVT100D185 | ecosystem: Environmental > Terrestrial > Soil > Contaminated >... | reverse complement strand
TCGCGAGCACCGTCGGCCACTGCCTTCACGCGGCCATGATATCGATAACCGCCACGATCGAACACCACCTTGGTGATTCCCGCCGCCTTGGCCTTCTCGGCGACGAGCTTACCGACCGCCACGGACCTTTCCGACTTCTTGCCCGTCTGCCCGGAATCGGAGACGCTGAGCACCGTGCGGCGCGCCACGTCGTCGACGATCTGGGCGTAGATGTGCTTGTGCGAACGGAACACGACCAGCCGCGGCCGTTCCGCCGTGCCGGCCACCTTGGCCCGAACGCGCGTATGACGACGGGCGCGCAGGCCCGCCGGCGTCTTGGGTACTCGCAATCCTGGCATTACTTGGCTCCCGCCTTGCCGGCCTTCCGGCGAATCACTTCGCCAGCGTACTTGATTCCCTTCCCCTTGTACGGCTCGGGTGGCCGCAGCGAGCGTATTTCCGCCGCCACCTGCCCGACCATCTCCTTGTCCACGCCCTCGATCACGACCTGCGTCGGCTGCGGCGCGGTCAGCTTGATGCCCGTGGGCGCCTTGTACTGGATCTGGTGCGAAAAGCCGAGCGACAACACCAGCCCGAACGGCTTCGGCTCGGCCTTGTAGCCGACGCCCGTGATCTCGAGCTGCTTCGAATAGCCGTTCGTGACGCCCTCGACCATGTTGGCCACGAGCGTACGCGACAGGCCGTGCAGCGACTTGTGCGCCGGTTCGTCCGACGGACGCGACACGATGATGTTCTCGCCGTCGACCTTGACCCCGATGTCGGAGTGGATCTGGCGGTGCAATTCACCCTTCGCGCCCTTCACCGACACCCGCTGGCCGGCCACGTTCACCGTGACACCCTTCGGAATGGCGATCGGCAACTTTCCAATTCGTGACATGTGTGCGTCCCCCTACCAGACCACGGCGAGCAGCTCGCCGCCGGTTCCCTGTTGACGTGCCTCACGGCCGGTCATCAGGCCCTTGGACGTCGACAGGATCGCAACGCCGAGGCCGTTGCGCACGTGCGGAATCTCGGTCGCCGCGACGTACTTGCGCAGGCCGGGGCTCGACACGCGCTTCAGTTCGCGAATGACGGGGTGACCGCCGTGCGCGTACTTCAGCACCACGCGCAGCGTGTTGCGGCCCTTGTCGTTCTGCACCATGCGGAAATCCTGAATGAAGTGATTCTCCTTCAGGAGCCGCGCGATTTCGACTTTCAGTCGTGAGGCCGGAATGTCGACGCGCCGATGCTTCGATCCGCAGGCATTGCGGATGCGGGTCAACATGTCGGCTACAGGATCGGTCATGCTCATCGTTTTCGTCTCGTTCCCAGGGTATCCGGGTCGCCCCGGACCTTTGGGATTTTGGGTGTCTGCCTGCGGACTTCGTCTCTACCAGCTCGCCTTGCGAACGCCAGGGATCAATCCCTGGAGCGCCATCTCACGGAACGCGATTCGCGACAGCCCGAACTCGCGCACGTTGCCGCGCGAGCGGCCCGTCATCGAGCAACGCTGCCGAATGCGCTCGGGTGCCGAGTTGCGGGGCAGCTTGCCCAGGGCCACCTGCGCCGCCATCCGCTCTTCCATCGTCGACGACGGCTTGCGGACGATCGCCTTTAGCGCCTTGCGCCTGGCGCCGTACTGGGCCGCCAGCTTCTTGCGCCGCTCGTTCTTTTCGATGCTGCTCTTCTTTGCCATCGGTACTCTCGGGTTGGTTTCGCTCTGGTCCTGACGTGCTGCTCACCGCGCGCACACCGTATGCGCGCGGATGTACTCGTGCCCCTACGCTTCCTTCGGTGTGAACTCCTGCACCACGATCGGCTTGTCATCGCCACGGAACGGCATGCCGAGTTCGCGCAGCAGCGCGAGCGCATGCTCGTCCTTCCGGGAGGACGTCACGAAGGTGATGTCCATTCCGTGGATCTGTTCAACCTGATCATAGTTGATCTCCGGAAAGATCATCTGTTCCTTGACGCCGATGCTGTAGTTGCCGCGGCCGTCGAACGACCGCGTCGACAACCCGCGAAAATCGCGAATCCGGGGCACCGCGACCGAGATGAACCGGTCGAGGAACTCCCACATGCGCGCGCCGCGTAGCGTCACCGACACGCCGATTTCCTGGCCCTGCCGGAGCCCGAAGTTGGCGATGGACTGCTTCGCCTTCTTCCGCACCGGGCGCTGGCCCGTGATGATGCCGAGCTCATCGACCACCGAATCGAGCAGCTTGGGCTGCTTGATGGCCTCCGAAAGCCCGACGTTCAGGACGATCTTTTCCAGGCCGGGGATCTCGTGCGGATTCCCGAGGCCGAACTGCTTCGAGAGCGCCGGGCGGACCACCGTCTGGTAGTGCACGCGCAGGCGCGCCGCCGGGACGGGCAGGCCGACGCCCGCGTGGTCACGCGGTGCGGCAGCGGCCTTCTTGTCCTTCCCCTTGGGCGCCTTCTTCTCCTGCTTGGGCGGCGCCGGCTTTTTCTCCGCCTTCTTTTCGGGCTTCTTGTCAGTTGTCTTGTCGTGCTGTTTCTGTTTTGCCATCGCTCAGTTCCTGTGATCGTTCCAGCGGCGTGCGCGCGTGATTCGCGCGGCTGCCGTGTCGTGTCGCACTATCGCTTTTGTACCGGGCGCGGGATCGCGTCGCCCGACTTGACGCTGATCCGCTCCTTGGTGCCATCCGTGTCCACGCGCGTCCGCACCCGCGACGGCTTGCCCGACTTGGGGTCGAGCAGCATCACGTTCGAGGCATGCACGGGCGCCGGCATCTCCATGATCTGGGACTGCTCCTCCGCCTTGCGCGCCTTGCGGTGCTTCTTCACGATGTTCACGCCTTCGATAGTGATGCGACCGGTCTTCATGTAGACGTTCAGCACCTTGCCTTCCCGGCCCTTGTCGTCCCCGCGCACGACGCGCACCGTGTCGCCCTTGGCGACGTGCATCGGCTTGCGCTCGGCGTTGATCTTGTGCCGCTTGCGCGCGCGCTCGCCGGCCGTCTTGCGGTGTGTGAGAACTCGCATGCTAGATGACCTCCGGCGCCAGCGAGACGATCTTCATGTACTTCTTTTCACGCAGCTCCCTGGCCACCGGACCGAAGATGCGCGTCGCCCGGGGCTCGCCCGTGTCGCTGATGATCACGACCGCGTTCTCGTCGAAACGGATGTAGCTGCCGTCCTTGCGCCGGGTTTCCTTGACGGTGCGCACCACCACGGCGCGCGCCACCTCGGACTTCTTCACCGTGCCGTTCGGAAGCGCGTCCTTGACGGTGACGATGACCACGTCGCCGAGCCGGGCGTACCGCCGGCGCGTACCGCCGAGCACCCGGATCACCAGCGCGCGCTTGGCGCCGCTGTTGTCCGCCACCCGGACCACTGATTCCTGCTGAATCATCGAAGTCTCCTCGTCGTCCTACTTCGCGCGTTCGACGATTTCGACGACGCGCCAGCGCTTGTCCCTGGACAGCGGACGGGTCTCCATCACCCGCACGGTGTCGCCGGTCTTCGCCGCGTTCTCTTCGTCGTGCGCCTTGAGGCGCGTCGATCGCGTAATCATCTTGCCGTAGACGGGGTGCGGCACACGCCGCTCGATCTCCACCACCACGGTCTTCTGCATCTTGTCGCTGATCACGAGTCCCGTGCGCACCTTGCGAGCCGTGCGCGACGCTGCTGTCGTGTTCGTCGTCTCCGCCATCGTCTACTTCCCTCCCGTGCGGGCAGCGCCCGCGGACGCACCAGTCAACGTGCCCGCGCGCTCGTCCGGGCGCTCGCTCGAGCGCTCGCGCAGGACCGTTTTGAGTCGTGCCAGTTCACGCCGGACCACGCGCAGCCGAAGCGGGTCGTCGAGGGCCTGCGTCGCGCCCCGGAACCCCAGGTTGAACCGCTCGCGTTCCAGCTCGCCGATTCGCGCCTTGATCTCGTCCGCCGAGAGTTCCCGCATCTGTGTCGCCTTCATTCGGTGTGCGCCTCCTCGCGCGCCACGAACTTCGTCTTGATGCCGATCTTCGCCGCGGCCAGTCCGAGCGCTTTCTTGGCGAGATCCTCCGCGACACCTTCGATCTCGAACATCACGCGCCCCGGCTTCACGACCGCCACCCACAGCTCCGGCGATCCCTTGCCCTTGCCCATGCGCGTCTCAGCCGGCTTCTTGGTGATCGGCTTGTCCGGGAACACCCGGATCCAGACCTTGCCGCCACGCTTGATGTGACGCGTCAGCGCCACGCGGGCCGCTTCGATCTGCCGCGCCGTCACCCACCCGGGCTCCAGCGCCTGCAGGCCGTAGTGCCCGAACGACACTTCGCTGCCACGGGTCGCCGTGCCCTTCATGCGACCCTTGAACATCTTGCGGAATTTTACGCGCTTCGGAGAAAGCATTGGTCAGTCGGTCAGAGTACTTGCAGTCGATCTGCTGTCGGATGCGTTATGCGTCGGTCGAGTAGGTCTTGCCGCGACGGGCCTCGACGACCTCGCCCTTGAAGATCCAGACCTTCACGCCGATGGTGCCGAACGTCGTCTTGGCCGTGCTCGTGGCGTAGTCGATGTCGGCGCGCAGCGTGTGGAGTGGCACCCGCCCTTCGTGGTAGCCCTCGACGCGCGCGATTTCCGCGCCGCCGAGCCGGCCGCCACACTTCACCTTGATGCCGCCCGCACCCATGCGCATGGCGCTCTGCACCGCGCGCTTCATGGCGCGACGGAACGAGATGCGCTGGGCGAGCTGCGCGGCGATGTTGTCGGCGACGAGCTGCGCCTCGATCTCCGGGCGCTTGATCTCCTCGACGTTCACGCCCACATCCTTGCCCGTTAGCTGCTGAAGCTCGTTCTTCAGCTCCTCCACGCTCGCGCCCTTCTTGCCGATCACGACGCCAGGACGACCCGTGTGGATCGTCACGACCACCTTGCCCGGCTTCCGCTCGATGATGATGTCGGCAATCGCCGCACTCGCGAGGCGGGCCTTGAGATACTTCCGCAGCAGCTCGTCTTCCTTGAGGAGCGCCGGAAAGTCCTTCTTCGAGGCGAACCACTTGGAGCGCCACTGCTTCGAGACGCCGAGGCGGAACCCGATCGGATGAGTCTTCTGTCCCATGTTAGCGCCCCTTCCTTCCCTTGGACGACGAGGTACCACGATCAGCCACGACGATTTCGACGTGGCTCGTTCGCTTCTTGATGGCCATGGCGCGGCCCATCGCGGCCGGCATGAACCGCTTCAGCTTCGGCCCTTCGTTGATGATCGCGTGCGTGATCACCAGGTCATCAACGTCGAGCGCGGTGTTCGAGCCCCGCGCCGCCTGCTCGGCGTTCGCGACGGCGCTCTTGAGCACCTTCTCGATCTGCTTGGCCGCATGCTTCTTGCTGAACTTTAGGAGCGCAAAGGCTTCGTTCACCCGTTTGCCACGCACCTGATCGATCACGAGGCGCATCTTGTATGGCGATTGCCGCGCCGTCCGCTGTATCGCGCGCGATTCGGTCATCGGTTACTTGCCTCCCTTGGCCGCGGGCGCCGGCTTGGCCTTGGCGTCAGCCGCCGGTGCAGCCGCCCGCGCCGGCGCCGCGCCAGCCGACGCCGCAGGGGCCGCCGCGGTCGCCGGCGCCGTGGACTCCGACGCGCGCTGCGCGGTGTGCCCGCGGAACGTGCGCGTCGGCGCAAACTCGCCGAGCTTGTGGCCGACCATGTTTTCCGTCACGTACACCGGGACGAACTTGTTCCCGTTGTGTACCGCGAAGGTGTGACCCACGAAATCAGGCAGCACGGTGCTCGCACGGGACCAGGTCTTCATGACCTTCTTCTCGTTGCGGGCATTCATGCCGTCGACCCGCTTGCGCAGGCTGTCCTGGACGAATGGGCCCTTCTTTACGCTGCGTGCCATCGTATCGAATCCGGGTTGTGATTCAGTCTGCGGTTTACTTCGTCGCCTTGCCGCGCTTCCGGCCGCGCACGATCAGGCGCTCGGACGGCTTCTTCTTGTTGCGGGTCTTGACGCCTTCCTTCTTGCCCCACGGGCTCACCACGTTCCGGCCGCCGCGCGTGCGGCCGCCATGCGGGTGGTCCACGGGGTTCATCACTTCGCCACGCACCCGAGGGCGACGGCCTTCCCAGCGCATCCGGCCGGCCTTGCCCCACGACTGCAACTCGTGCTCCGCGTTTCCCACTTCGCCGACGGTCGCGAGACACTCGCCGTGCACCAGGCGCATTTCCGATGATGCCATGCGCAGCGTCACGTACTCGCCTTCCTTGGCCACCACCTGGACGCTCGTGCCGGCGCTGCGGGCCATCTGGCCACCCTTGCCGCGCACGAGTTCCACGTTGTGCACCGCTGTGCCGAGCGGCATTTCCCTGAGCGGAATTGCGTTGCCGGTCCGCACGTCCGATCCCGGCCCCGACACCACCTGGTCGCCCTGCACGAGACCCTTGGCGTGGAGGATGTAGCGCTTTTCGCCGTCGGCGTACTCGACCAGCGCGATGCGCGCCGAACGGTTCGGATCGTACTCGATCTCGCGCACCGTTGCCGGCACGCCGAACTTGTTGCGCTTGAAGTCGATCACGCGGTACATCCGCTTGTGGCCGCCACCGAGGCGCCGCATGGAGATGTGCCCGTGATTGTCGCGCCCACCGGTTCGCTTGACCGGCTCGAGCAGCGACTTCTCAGGCGTCGACCGTGTGACCACGTCGTTGTCCGGCACGGAGCGAAAACGCGAGCTCTTTGTGACCGGCTTGAATTGGCGGATTCCCATTTCTCTATCCCTCGAAGATCTCTATCGAGTCGCCTTCCTTCAGCGTCACGATGGCCTTCTTCCAGCGAGGCCGGAGGCCGACCTTGCCACCCATGCGCCGCGGCTTTCCGCGCTGCTGGGATGTCCAGACGTTGGTGACACGCACACCGAACAAGGACTCGATCGCTGCCCGGATCTCCGTCTTTGTCGCCTGCGGGTGCACCTCGAACGTGTATTCTCCGCGGTCCTGAAACGCCGCCGAACTCTTTTCGGTGACGATCGGCCGCACGATTGTCCTCATCAGGGTCGGCATCGGCTACTTCCCCTTCTTCCTGGCGGCGGGCTTCGTGGCCGTCGCCTTGGCCGTTGCCTTGCCCGTTGCCTTGCCCGTTGCCTTGCCCGCCGGCTTCTTCGCCGCGGGCTTCTTCTTCGCGGCCGCCGCCGGCGCCGCAGCTTTCTTCGCCTTCTTCGCCGCCTTCGCCGCGCTCTTCTTTGCCGCCGTCTTCCTGGCAGCCGCCTTCTTCGGCTCCGCCTCCGCGTCTTCCGGTTTCCGGCTGCGCTCGACCTTCTTCTTCTTCACGACCTTCACCCTGGCCGTTTCCTTCTCGGCCATCGGTTCGAGGACCGTACCCAGCGCCGCCGACTCGACCAGCACCGTGTCGGACCAGAGCACGTGAAACGCCGACACATCCGAATACGGCATCACGTGCACGTTCTTGAGGTTGCGGCCCGAGAGAAACACGTTGGCCTTCACCCCGTCGGTGAGCACCAGCACCTTCTTGTGCGCCACGTCGAGCCGCGCGAGCAACTGCAGCAGCCTCGACGTCTTAGGCGCGTCGTACTGGAATGCGTCGATGACGTGCAGCGCGCCTTCACCGGCGCGGGCGTTCAGCGCGCTCTTGCGCGCCAGCGCCTTCGCCTGCCGCGTGATCGCCTGCCGGTAGCTGCGCGGCTCCGGTCCGAACACCGTGCCGCCACCCGGCCAGTTCGGCGCGCGTGTCGAGCCCTGACGGGCGCGACCGGTGCCCTTCTGGGCCCAGGGCTTCTGGTTGCCGCCAACCACAAATCGGCGCGTCTTCGTCGCGTGCGTGCCCTGGCGCTGATTGGCCAGGTACGCCTTAACGGCGAGATGCATGACCGGCATGTTCACGGTGCCGTCGAAGGTGTCGCCCGGGAGCGCGACGGTGTCGCGCGGCGTGCCCTGCGCCGTGAATGCCGAGGCCTGGAGGTTCGTCGAGTCGGCCATCGGTTATCCCTGCTTGCGGACGAGGACGATCCCGTTCTTCGGACCGGCCACCGAACCGCGGATGTAGATGAGGTTCCGCTCCGCATCGATCTTCTCGACGCGGAGGTGCGTCTGCGTGTGTCGCGCGGCGCCGTAGTGTCCCGGCATCCGCTTGCCCTTGATGACGCGCGACGGATCCGTGCCGGCGCCAATCGAGCCGGGACGGCGATGCTTCGTGTTGCCGTGAGTGTTCGGGCCGCCGCCGATGCCATAGCGCTTGACCACGCCCTGGAATCCGCGACCCTTGCTCGTGCCTGTCACCTTCACGGTGTCGCCGGGCGCGAAGATGCCGACGTCGATCCTGTCGCCGACGCTGTAGGTCGGGATCTCGGCGCCCTTGCCTGGCGCGTCGTCGAGGCGGAACGACCGGAGCACGGTCGGCGGCGCGTCGAGCCCCGCCTTCACGCCATGCGCGACTTCGGCCTTCGGGGCGCGCGTGCCGCGCGGCACCCGCTCACCCTTCTTCGACGCCCGGGCCAGGCGCTGAGCGCCAAACCCGAGCTCGACCGCGGCAAAGCCCGCCGCATCCTTCGTCACGACTTTCGTGACCGGATTCGGCGTGGCTTCCACCACCGTCACGGGGATCTGCTGCCCCGCTTCATTGAATATCTGGGTCATGCCCAGCTTGCGTCCGATGATTCCGATCATTGCTACTCCACCTTGATCTCGACGTCCACGCCAGCCGGCAGGTCGAGCTTCGTGAGCGCGTCCACCGTCTGCCCGCGCGAATCGAGGATGTCGATCACGCGCTTGTGCGTCTTCAGTTCGAACTGTTCACGCGACTTCTTGTCCACGTGCGGCGACCGCAGGACCGTCCAGCGCTTGGTCTTGGTCGGCAACGGGATCGGCCCCGACACCTGCGCGCCGGTCTTCTCGGCCGTGCGCACGATGTCGCCCGCGGCCTGGTCGATCACCGCGTGGTCAAAGGCCTTCAGTCGGATTCGGATTCTGCCTGCCATGGACGCCTCGTTTCTGGCTGCTGCTCTTTGTCTTCTTACTTGAGGATCTTGGTGACGACGCCCGCGCCCACGGTCCGTCCGCCTTCGCGGATGGCGAACCGCAGCTGCGGTTCCATGGCGACCGGCGTGATCAGCTCGATGGTCATCTGGACGTTGTCGCCCGGCATCACCATTTCGGTGCCGGCCGGCAACTCGATCGAGCCCGTCACGTCGGTTGTGCGGAGGTAGAACTGCGGGCGGTAGCCCTTGAAGAACGGCGTGTGCCGGCCGCCCTCGTCCTTCGTGAGGACGTACACCTCGGCTTCGGCGCGCGTATGCGGGGTGATCGAACCCGGCTTGGCGAGCACCATGCCGCGCTCGATGTCCTTCTTGTCGACGCCGCGGAGCAGGAGGCCGACGTTGTCACCGGCCTGGCCGTCGTCGAGCAGCTTGCGGAACATCTCGACGCCCGTGCACACCGTCTTCTTGTCCGAGCCGAACCCGACGATCTCGAGTTCGTCGCCGACCTTGACCTTGCCGCGCTCGATGCGGCCCGTGGCCACCGTGCCGCGGCCCGTGATCGAGAACACGTCCTCGACCGGCATCAGCAACGGCTTGTCGATTTCGCGCACCGGCTCCGGAATGAACGTGTCGAGCGCGTCGTACAGTTCCTGGATCTTGGCAACCCACGCTTCGTCGCCTTCGATCGCCTTGATCGCGGCGCCACGAATCACCGGCGCGTTGTCGCCGTCAAAGTTGTACTTCGACAGCAGCTCGCGCACTTCGAGCTCGACGAGGTCGAGCAACTCGGCGTCCTCGACGAGATCGCACTTGTTCAGGAACACCACGACCTTCGGCACGTTCACCTGCTTGGCGAGCAGGATGTGCTCGCGCGTCTGCGGCATCGGGCCGTCCACGGCGCTCACCACGAGGATCGCGCCGTCCATCTGTGCGGCGCCCGTGATCATGTTCTTCACGTAGTCCGCGTGGCCGGGGCAGTCGACGTGCGCGTAGTGGCGCGCCTTCGTCTCGTATTCCACGTGCGACGTCGCGATCGTCAGGATCTTCGTCGCGTCACGCCGGCCCTGCGACTCGGACGCCTTGGCGACCTGATCGTACGCGATGTACTTGGTGGAAAATCCCTTGTCCGCCGAGATTTTCGTGAGGGCCGCCGTCAGCGTGGTCTTGCCATGGTCGACGTGACCGATGGTGCCGACGTTTACGTGGGGCTTGGTCCGCTCGAACTTTGCCTTGGCCATGGTAGTGCTTCCTGGGATGTGATGTTGGAGTCTGACTGCTTTCGCTACTTCTGCTTCGCCACGATCTCTTCTGCCTTCGCCTTCGGTACTTCGTCATAATGCGCGAACTCCATCGAGTACACCGCGCGCCCCTGCGTCATGGACCGGAGCTTCGTGGAGTAGCCGAACATCTCGGAGAGCGGCACCGTTGATTCGATCACCTGCGCCTCACCGCGCTGCGTCATGCCGCCGATCTTCCCGCGGCGCGACGACAGGTCGCCCAGCACGTCGCCCATGTAGGCATCCGGCGTGACGACTTCGACGTTCATCATCGGCTCGAGCAGGACCGGCCTGGCCTGCCGCGCGCCTTCCTTGAGGGCCATCGAGCCCGCGATCTTGAACGCCATTTCACTGGAGTCAACGTCGTGGTACGAGCCGTACACCAGCTCGACCTTGACG
>Ga0326597_10013825_pt1 | contig 10589 bp, 15 predicted proteins | sample RVTome_12_FD_203789 | JGI IMG/M metagenome (GOLD analysis project Ga0326597, IMG submission 203789) | Soil microbial communities from uranium-contaminated site in the Upper Colorado River Basin, Wyoming, United States - RVT100D185 | ecosystem: Environmental > Terrestrial > Soil > Contaminated >... | reverse complement strand
TCCGTTCGTCATTCCTTGCGCTGATAAACCGAATCCACCACCGCATCGGTCAGGTCTGTGACCGGACCGTCGAAGAAAATCCGCCCTTGCTTGAGACCGATCACCCGGTCGGCGTACTCCCGGGTCAACTCCAGCGTGTGCAAGCTGACCAGCGCCGTGATGCCGTCCTCGCGGCAAACTCGCTTTAAGATATCCAACACCACGCGGGAAAGTTTCGGGTCGAGGCTGGACACCGGTTCGTCGGCCAGAATCAACGCGGGCTCTTGCATCAAGGTGCGCGCGATCGCCACCCGTTGTTGCTCGCCGCCGCTGAGCGCGTCGGCGCGCTTGTAGGCGTGTTCGAGCAAACCGACCCGTTTGAGATTGGTGAGCGCCCGGCGTCGCTCGGACTGGGAGAAGATTCTCAGGGTGCTTCGCAGCGCCGGCTGGTAACCGAGCCCGCCCGAAAGGACGTTGTCGATGACCGACAGGCGCTTGACGATATTGAACTGCTGAAAGACCATGCCGATCTTACGGCGCAAAAGCCGCAACTCCGACCCGCCGAGTTCCAGGACATCGGCGAGATCGCCGTTCGACGGCGAGCCGAAAAGCGCGCGCGGCACCAAAATCTGCCCGGAGGCCGCGTCGATCAGCCGGTTGATGCAGCGCAAGAGCGTCGATTTGCCCGAGCCGCTGAGCCCGATGACGCCGACGAACTCGCCCCTTTCGATTCGAAGACTGACGCCCCGCAGCACCGGCGGCGCCGCGCCGTAGGATTTGCTCAAGTCCTTGATTTCGAGAATCGTCACGGTCGTTTTTTTTGCAGCGCATCCTTGAGTTTAATGCCGGCGACGGCGAAGGCCTGGCGCACGGAGTCGTAATCTTTGTCGCTGGCCGGCACGAAGCCGTCGATTTGATAGAGGTCGCGGAGCATTTTTTTCCCGGCGGGATCGCGGCTCATCTCAAGAAAAATCTCTTCCACTCTGCGGGCGATACTCGCGTCGAGATTGCCGTTGATGACGAGATTATCGGCCGGGATCGGCTCGGAAAACGCGATAGCGCGGATTTTTTTCACGTCCTCGGGGTTTTTCAGATAGCGCATCCAGGCCGTATCCTCGCTGTCGGGCGAGTTGGCGTAGGTCGCGCCGGCGTCGACCTTGCCGTTGAGCACGGCCAGCACCGTGGCGTCATGGCCGCCGGAGTAGAGAATTTGTTTGAAATCGCGCACCGGATCGATGCCGCGGTCGTGAAACATCTTGCGCGGAAACACGTTGGCCGAGGTCGACATCGGATCGCCGAAGGCGAAGGTCTTGCCGCGCAGATCTTCCAACTTTTTGATGCCGCTGTCGGCGCGGGTGATGATGGCGGCGTAGTAATAAGGATTGCCTTTGCGCTCGGATTTGAGCACGACCCGGACGTTCGCTTCATTCTTGGCCAGCACGTAGGACGCCGGCGTCAGAAAAGCGATGTCGAGTTTGTTGACCCGCAGCGCCTCCACGACTCCTGTGTAATCGGTGGCCACAAAGGGCTGCACCTCCATACCCAAGCGCTGGTGCAGGATGTCGACGATCGGCTGGGCGTTTTGGATGACCTGCTGCGCGTCTTCGGCAGGAACGAAACCGACGCGGAGAGTCTTGGAGGTGCTCGAAGACTTGCCGCAAGCGGTGCCCATGATCAGAGCAAGCGCCAAGAGAAGAATCTCCGACCATCGCCTCATGGGAACCATTGATACTGAAACGTGGGAGCGGCTGCAAATGGTTTGTTCGTGTCGCCCCGGACCGGCGACCGACCGAACGGGATCGGGCACGCCAACGTCGCGCGGTTCAACCCGCGTCTGGCGCGCTACCGTTCCTTGATTTCCTCATGCAGCTGTTCGGCTTTTTGCTTATGGATTGGGTCGTCCGAAAATTGAATGGGCAGGTCGCGGACCGAGACCAGTAGATTGCGTGCCAGAGGCCAATTTTCCACTGTGATGTAGCTGCGCGCCAGCTCCAACCGGCTAACGATGACGGTGGGATTCAAAGAAACTGCTTTCTTTAGATACTCGATGGACTTTTCCAAGCTCCCATGCGGCGGCGAGCGCCCGATAAACACTGAAGCCAACACCCGTTGCATTTTGCCGATCTCGGCCATTTTCCGATGCCACACGCCGTAGAGATGATAGGCAAAACCATTCTGCGGATCGAGCTCCAACGCCTTTTCTACGAAGCCGCGAACTTCGCCTGCCAGATCGATTTGCTTGGCCACCGGCGAGATCGTGACGATGCTGCCCAAGGAAGCGGCAACGTAGAAATACCCCCAGGCCAAATTTGGGTCCGCCTTGACCGCCCTGCGCGCGTACCGCTCGGCGGTCTCGTACTGCTTTAAACGCCGGGCTTCCCAGTCCGGCGCGGTCTCCGGAATCATGTCGCCGAAATCGATATAGACCCGGGCGATTTTGGAGAGCGCCTCGGCGTGGTGCGCGTCCCGATCGAGCACCTTGAGCAGCTCCACGAGAGCCTCTTTGGGCTTGAGCGCGGAGTGCAGCTCGTCGGCCTTCTGCAGCGACCGCGAGATCGCCGAACCGTCATTGATGCAATGCGGGCAACCCACCCGGCCCATTTTAGACGGCCTGGATTGCGCGCCAGCCGCCGCCGCCAGAAAGACGGCGGTTACGGCGCCAAGGATGATCATTGGTTGTCTCATCCATTCACCGGATCGGAATCGCCTTCCCTTCATCATCGACCGCGACGTAAACCACTTCGGCTTCGGTAACGGTAATCGGCCGCCCCGGGTCGTTGCTCCTTTCCGCCTCGACACTGACCCGGATCGTCACCGACGTGCGTCCCTCACGAACCACGGAGGCGTAAAAACTGACCACATCGCCCACGTAAACCGGCGCGATGAACCCGACCTCGTGCATCGACCGGGTGACAAATATTTTCGCCGCGCAGCGCGACGCCGCCACCGCCCCGGCCAAATCGATGTGGCTCAAAATGACGCCGCCGAAAATCGTTCCGCGGGCATTGGTATCGCGCGGCAGCATCGTTACCCGCAGCGTCGGTTGGCGAGCTTCGGCCATTCGGTTGATTCTTAGACGAAGAGGCGCGTGGCACGCAAGGGAAAAATAGATCTCCCCGGCCGGGTCGTCACAGATACGCCAACCACGTCGTGTATTTCTCGTTCTTGCCTTTGATGACGTCGAAGAAGGTCTGCTGAATATCCGCCGTCACCGGGCCGCGCCTTCCGGCGCCGATTTGACGGTCATCGACTTCCCGGATCGGCGTCAGCTCCGCCGCGGTGCCGGTGAAAAAAGCCTCGTCGGCGGTATAGAGCTCGTCGCGCGTGAAGCGCTCCTCCACCAGCTGATAGCCGCTATCGCGGGCGATGGTGATGATCGAGTCGCGGGTGATCCCCGGCAGGATGGAGGTGAGCGGCGTCGTCTTCACTCGGCGATCGCGCACGATGAATATATTTTCGCCGCTGGCCTCGGAGACGTAGCCCTCGGCGTCGAGCATGATCGCTTCGTCATAACCCGCGTTTTTGACCTCGGTCTTGGCCAACACGGAATTGATATAATTTCCCGAAGCCTTGCTTTTGGTCATCATCACGTTGACGTGATGGCGCGTGTAGGAAGACACCTTGGCGCGGATGCCGTTTTGCAATCCCTCATCGCCGAGATAAGCCCCCCAGGGCCACACCGCGATGCAAACGTTGACCGGATTCTTGGGCGCGTAGAGTCCCATCTCGCCAAACCCGACGAAGGCCAGCGGCCGGATGTAACATTCTTTCAAATGATTGGCCCGGATCACCTCGAGAGTCGCCTGGCGCAGCCGGTCGACGGTGTAGGGCAGCGGAAACCCGAGGATCTTGCCGGAGTCGGCGAAGCGCCGGAGATGCTCTTCCAGACGAAAAACCGCGGACCGACCATCCGCCAGGGCGTAGCAGCGAATCCCCTCGAAATAGGCGGTGCCGTAATGGAGGGCGTGGGCCAAGACGTGAACCTTGGCATCCTCCCAACGGACCAACTGACCGTCGAACCAGATTTTTTCAGTTTTTAGCGACATGACGACGCTCGGTTGAAACTCATGCTCATCTCGTGTTTCGGGTCATTTTACGTGCCCGCGGCGTTTTCATCAAGTGGGCAAAAAAAAGGCCGCCACAGTCCTTGTGACGGCCTCCGTGGGTTAAGTTGATTTTTCAGCGTTTATAAACCCTTTTTCAAAGCGGGAGCCGGCTTGAATCCGACCGTGCGGCTGGCTTTGAGGGCAATGACGTCGCCGGTCTGGGGGTTTATGCCCTTGCGCGCCTTGCGCGAGCGCACCGTGAAGGTGCCAAAATCTGGAACTTGGAATCGCTTGCTCTTTCTTATCGCTCGAACAATGGTCTCGAAAGTCGCATCCACCGCATCCCCCGCCACGCGCTTGTTGATCCCAGCTGCTTTGGCCACCGCCTCGACTAAATCACCTTTGGTCATTTCCCATCTCCCTTGGTTCGCCGATAGTACGATTGTTTGTTTTGCACCCGACCTGGTCTCGTTGGCTAAAAACAAATTCAGAATATTCCGAATCCGATTGCAAATGTCAACAGTTATTTTAGTCGATCGACATGTTGGTAGAGAAGACCGTAACGCACGCCCTGGTCGCTGACGATCACCTCCGGCGCGCGGAAGAAAATCATGATCCTTTCGACCAAGCAGGCGCCGGCGAGAATCACATCCGCCCGTTTGGGTTCCAGACCGGGAATCTCTTTGCGCTCGGCGATATTCTTGTCGAGGAAAAGTCGCGCCTGCCGTCGTATGTCCCTCGCGTGCCCGTACTCCAACACCGCGCCACACTTATTGGTGAGGTTGCCGATGGAATCGTACTCGTAGGTGCAACTGGCCCGGCTCTGGCTGGCGTCGAAGGTGACCGAGGCGTAGGTAAACTCGTTTAGTTCGCCGTAGGTGAAGATTCACTCTTGCCTTGAACAGTTTGAAATTAAGGAAAGGCTAGGATCAAAAGGAAGTCTGCGAGCTGCCAGCGGCCCGATAATCAAATTATCAAAGCCTGGCACGGTTCCTGGCACGGTTCCCACGGTTCCGGCACGGTTCCACGGTTCACGGTTCAAGAAGCTTGGATTGCGTACTAATTCACTGAGTGATATAGTTACAAAAAATGAAACGAGTTTTCCAGACTCGCCATTTTAGTCGCTGGCTGAAGAAAACCGAGCTTTCGATTGAAGCTCTTTGCAAGGCTGTTGAAGAGATGGAGCGCGGGCTCATTGATGCCAACCTCGGCGGTGGAATCATGAAGAAACGCGTCGCCCTCCCCGGCCGCGGTAAAAGGGGTAGCACACGCACATTGGTTGCAACAAACAATGCAAATCGATGGTCTTCTTATTTGGATTTGAAAAAAACGAGCGAGACAATATCAGCGAAAAGGAGTTAATCGCCCTCAAGGCTCTTGCTGCCGACCTTCTACAAATGAGCACGGCTCAACTGGAAGCCGCAGTCGCAGAAAAAACGTTACTGGAAATATGCCATGAAAGCCAAGACACAAAGCAAAAGTCGAATTCTTAAGGCCGTTCACGACACAGCGACGGATCTCCACGCAGCCGGATTCATTGACAAGCGACGAATGCGCGAGTACGAGGCACTTTGTCTTACTCCGATTCCTGGTTACTCACGCAAGAAGATTCGCGCGTTGCGGGAGCGGTACCGCATCAGCCAAGCCGTCCTCGCGACTGTTCTAAACACCAGCCTTTCAACCGTTCGTCAGTGGGAGATTGGCGCCAAACAACCAAGCGGCCCCTCCCTTAAGCTGCTCGACCTACTCGACCGGAAGGGATTGGAAGCACTTATCTAATGTTCTAACCAAACGTATTTGAAATTCTCGGTCGAGTTTTACATTACAAACTCGGAAAAGAGATGACTCGCGCAAAGGCGCAAAGACGCCAAGTTCGGAGAATTCGGAAAATATTCTCAACTTTGCGCCTTGGCGTCTTGGCGCGATAAATTTTCTTGCAGTCGTTTTATCCAACATTTCTGAGGTAAGAATCTACTCATCTCTCAGCGAACGCGGCCCCGACAAATGTGACTGAGACACCATTAATGTATTCCGCAGCAGTATCATAACGGAGTTGAATTGAACCACGGAGCCACGCGCCCGCCGCGACGATGCGGATTGTAGAGCCCAGGGGTAGCGTGGAGTGAAAGAAAGTCATGATCCTATCGATCAAGCTGGTGCCGGAGAGAATCACATCGGCGCGCTTGCACAGAAACTTCTACGACTCAACAGTTGTGACTCATCTCGCTTCGGGGTCCGCAGAGTCGAATAATTACTTTCGGTTCTTAGCCGACTTCACGATCCGTTCAAAGGTGAAGATCTATGCAACTCCAGACTTGATTCCAGCGCAAGTCGTCGCGTTGTTGCGCGCGTCGATTGACGCTGAGCAGGTTGCCGTTGGCGTCGTAGGTGAACCCGGTCGTGCCATTCAGCGGATCGAGCACAAGGGAGTCTCGTAACTGAGCGTCGGGATACCGATAGAATAAAATCAACATAATGAAGCCTGACACCGCTCCTGACACCGCTCCTTGGTAGCCTTCGAATCCCAAGAGGCTTGGATTTGAAACGTGTTCTTCAGCCCCTCAACAGTAGGAACGGTATCCACGACGAACAGCTCGCTGTAGGCCTTATAGGTTTTATCCAGCACGCCGCGGGTTTGCCCTCTCGTGTACTTCTGCATGATTTTGATGACCTGCTCCTTGTTATTCTTGTAGTAGTGGACCGCCTCGGTCATCGCCTTGACTAGATCCATGACATCGTTGGGATTATCGCGGATCATTCGTCCCGTAGTGACGGTACAGGTAAACTGAAACGGAATGTTGAGTTTGGCCATATCCATAATGGCTTTCAGTCCCGCTTTTTCCCCTTTGATTTTTCCTGGCTCCGTCACTACGGTGAAGTCCACTTGCCCGCTCATCACCGCAGCGATTCGCGGAGCGCATAGGCTTCCGTGAACGTCATTGCGCATCGGCTTCTCTTTCTAGAAGGGGATCGCAACAGAGGTGCCACAAGCGATTGGATAGAGAATACAGGCGGTTACGCAGACTTGACTGAAACGGGACGTGATCAATAACGGCCAGTGTGCAAGACATTCACACGGATAACGGCTGGAGCGAAAAGCAGGATAGAATTTTATACATCACGGTCGGAACCGAAGGGCCGGCTCGACTTGGTTCCTATAAATGTAGCGAAATTGCTTAAGAAAACCGTGTGCATATCGTTCACGCGCGGTGCTCCGGAGAATGCGTCGAGTGAATCACAACGTCGATGAAGCGGATCGTCTTCCCCTGGAAAAACTCGTCGGCTTCGGCTCGGGGGAGGGCCCCAAGGAAAAAATCCAATGATGGGCACCATGGCCAAACTGATTTTGTTCTTTATCGCGTTTCCCTCCTTTGATTGTCAGATTGGCGCGGACCGCCCAACTGATGCCGATCGTTAAACACCGGAGCTGCTACTGCCCGTTGAGTTCTTCCAGGGCGTATCGTTAGGAGCGAAAAGGGCTTGCGCTCAACCGCTCGTCACCTTCGACACCAACGCCTCCCGAATCTCCCGCAACTTCGCTTTAATCGCAACCGCATTCTCGCGGCCCATTCGCAACAGGATCTTCTGCCCCGCCGAGAGGCGTTCCAGCTTTGGATCGGCGAACTCGTACAGCACTCTTGGTTGACTGAGCAGTGTCGGCCGGTGGAGGTCCGGCGCCTCAAGCAGATGATCGATCACCTCCACCACCCGATCGTTGAAATACTTTTCGGGGTAGCCCAGATTTTCATACTGCTTTTGAAAGAGCGGATAAAAGCGCCTGTACGCTGCCACCAGCGCCTGAGTGGGCACTGCCTCCGCCAGACGCACATACGGTCGGTAACGCGCGGCGTTTTGCGGGCTGAGGACGAGACTCTCGCCCGTGCCCGTTGTAACAAGAAGCCCCGGCAGTGGCTTCAACGGCATCAGCCCCAGCGACACGTTGTCACGAGTTAGATTGTCGATGGTGGCCACGATTCGGCGGATGATGTCCTGCAAGTTAAAAAACTTCTCCAGGTCTTTTCCAAACAGTGCCGCCAACGCGTCGCGTATTGCGTCATCGCTCTCGGTCAGCGCTGGCAGCGGTTCTGCCGGTGGCCCATCCGCTTCAATGGGATAGCGGATTGCCGACGGCGCCGGAGCGGGCACCTGCGGCGCCTGCGGCTGGAGCTTCTCACTGTTCAGCGAAAAATACAGAACAGAGGCACCGACCACCGCGAGGACCGGAATCAACCAAAAGAATGTTCTTTTCATAAGCATGAACCTCGCATGAGCGACATGTCGAGCATAAGCCCTCCGTCACACACGGCAAGTCCCGAGATGTTGTGACCACTGCCCTTGATCGACAATCTGAGGCCGTGCTCGCGCGCGAAGTTTACGCATGTCACGACATCGGCAACGCCGAGGCAGGGCGCTATGAGCGCAGGCCGACGATCAATCATGGCGTTTCAGATTGCCCGTCCCTCGTCGTAGCCAGCGCAATCAGGCGTCAGCGCTTCACCCCGAAGGCTTGCCTTGAATGCTTCGACAGCTGTTTCCTTAAGCACCGTCTCCACTCCGGCAGTCGTGGTCATTCGCAAGTCTGCCATGGCTCACCTCCTCATGTTTCGTTTCTTTAGGATGAGTATCGCGCCTAACATCCGTGGATCACTCAGGAGCGAGGCGATGGCTCCGGCGCGTCGCCCTATTAGTTAGGCCACAGCCATAATTCATTCATGATGCGCCTGCGAATGGCTTTCGCCCCACAACAATGCCATACTCAATATGTTCGCTCCGAAAAATGCGCACTGATTCCAGGATTCTTCGCACGCCTTTGAAACCCCAGTTTTGAATCGCCTTGAGAAAGACTTTTACCTTTCCGATGAGCCCCAACTCCTTCCTGACGTCTTTCGTCCATCTGGATATTAAATAGGATTTGTCCACGGCTCTGACCGCTTCAAGTCCCGCCTTCTCAAACAGGCGCTTCCATCGATCAAGCGTTTCTGGCCTCTCGCCTTCTAGCTCAGCAAGCCTCTGCTTCAAGTGTTCTGAGGTGCCTTCTTTCCAACAAAGATCGTGGATTCCGACATACCCGCCATGCTTTGCAACTCTCACCATCTCGCGAATCGCTCTGTCCTTGTCCAGAATGCAGGTGGTGCATTCGGAGATAACCGCATCGAAAGTGTTGTCCTCAAATGGAAGATTATGGGCGTCCCCCTTTTGCGATTGTACCGATAGGTGTCTTTCCGCTGTTTTCTTTCTCGCTCTTTTAACCATATCGTCGGAGGCATCGATGCCAACCGCTTGGCAGCCAAAGTTCTCCTGCAGATAACACGCACTTTCCCCTGTCCCTGCCGCAACATCGAGAATTTTTGAGTCTTTCTCAATGTGGCAGAGCGTCGCCAGTTCTCTAGTAATTTCCAGACCGCCTGGATGGAGAATCTCAAGCCCTAGATCCTCACTTTCGACCAGATTCTCTAAGGACGGTCGCTTTTGGTGGTTGCTCCCCATCCCACACCTTTCTTAACTCGTGTGTTCTCTTGTTCTAAGTTTTTCTCGCTGGCTGCCCTAAGAAACTGAAGATTCTCCCATACCCGATCAGGCTAGGGTTCCAGCCTCCATCACGGTCCGCTTTGTTGTAGGTGTAGTTAGCGGCAATGAGGCTTCCCGCTCCGTCCATATTTTCTACAGTAAAAGAAGGGCTTCCAGGGATGTGCTTTCCCATATGGCGAGCGATGGCGCGCGTGTAGGTATCGTAGCCTCCACCGGCAGAAAACCCGACAATGACGCGAATGGTTTTCCCCGCGTAGAAGTCGTTCGCCAGCGCGTTGCCCGAGCCCGCGAGCAGGAAAGGCAACAACGAGGAAATCGTGACAATGCCAAACATTTTCATTCTCATGACCTCCTTCATCTTTCTCTTTTTCTGGTTCATGCGCTTAACCAGCATGGCGCCGCTTTTCGTCCTTTTGTGACTCGGGCCGAAGCGAAACTTTCTTTTCCTGAAAGACTACCCGAGACAATCCCCACAGAACCGCAGGGAAAAGAAGGTGTGGAACCAGCGAGCCGGGTATCAGTTTTGGACTGATCGCCAGCCCGAGAAATCCCCAGCCGATAAACGGGAAGAACACGAGCAGAATCACAACCCAGAGAAACAGCCCAACCCACAACGCGTTCAAAAAGGTCAAGCGGTCCCGAAAAAGGGCAATGTAGACCACTGACCAGAAGGTCACATAAGCCACATGGAAGAGCAGGCCAATTGGAAGCGGTAGAGGAGTCGCGAACAGGGTTTCGGCAAAGGCGAGGCTGGGTTGTTTGGGCATGGGAGCAATGCCAAACCTGAAAGCTGGAAGCATGATGGCAGAGAGGATAAGGGCCGTGGCAACACCAACTCCCAGGGCCTTCCATGTTTCTCTGACCGTGAGCGCATATAATCTCATTCGATCTCCTAATTATGATTTTTCGTCGATTTTCATCTTCTATTATGGTCCAAATCAGCGAATAAGGACTTCCTTTACACTTTCAGCACGCTCTGTGGATACTGCTCGTCAGGATCGGCGCCAGGTTTCATCCGGAATGTATGACTTTTAT
>Ga0326597_10013824_pt1 | contig 10590 bp, 5 predicted proteins | sample RVTome_12_FD_203789 | JGI IMG/M metagenome (GOLD analysis project Ga0326597, IMG submission 203789) | Soil microbial communities from uranium-contaminated site in the Upper Colorado River Basin, Wyoming, United States - RVT100D185 | ecosystem: Environmental > Terrestrial > Soil > Contaminated >... | reverse complement strand
AAGTTCCAGAGCTCGAATTGTACACTGTCCCCAGCAGACGAAATCTGACGACCGGCGTAGGAAGAAAAAATCTTGACTGTTCCAGACTGTTGCGCAGTCCAATGTATCTCATTTATGCCACCATAATAATCACTTCCCGGAGAGTTGATTACATTCCAGAACACACCGATCGTCGCATTTGGCGCTAACAGTTCCCGCTCCATCACAGAAAAGACTGTTTCCATCGGCTGACCTATAGACGGGTACTGGTCGACGAGACAATTGTCATAATGGATTGCACTGTGCGCCGATTTATGGCCAACACACACTTCTCTCCCCAGCAGCTTGGCTACCTTCGGCGTAGTCACCCACTCACCCAAATAGCGTGAACGTACAGGAGCACTTGAGTCAAAGAAGAGAGCACTTTTCACCGGGACCACACCGTCGTCGGGGTAACTGGGATTGAGTTCACTTCCGTACCGCACAAGGCCTAATGCGACCACTTTGGGAAACGTACGCTGTCTGGTTACTAGGTCACCGCCAGCACAGAACCCGTTATCTGGATCGAGACCATTCATGCAGCGTAACCAGTCGTTCGCCGGTTCAGAGGCATCATCGTAGTTATCCCAGTACAGCCCCGACAGTTGTTGACCTAATCCATCAAGCTGGTTGGCTATCAACGTCCCATGGTGTGGGGTAGCCAAGGTAATCAGTATGTTGGTTCTCTGATAATCACCCCACTCTTGCATTAACGACCGTGCAATCAGGCCTCCCATGGAGTGACCGACCAAAGCGATCCTCTTGGTCGATCCGATCTCCGGTCTATTCCTGATCTGTTGGCGAAGGCTTAAGGCAAGATCTTGGATTCTGAGAGCATCATGTAGTGACTCGCCTTTTGCTTTACACTTCAAACCCGTTGTTCTTAGGTCGAAATTGGAGAAAGTCGTCTTGTCAACCCCAGTAGAATAAATGAAATAGTAAAGTTTGAACTGTTCTTTGAGAGTAGTGGAGGCGTTGAAAAAGTGCCTAAAGCCCCCGCGATGGGACCATGTGTCAGCGCTGCCACAGAAGCCGTGAATGAGGATGAGCGGAGTCCGATTGTCAATAGGGTCTCGGCTCTCTGCAATGTCCGGTGCGAGGATTTGAGCAAAAAGATGCTCGTGCAAGCCGAAGCCGATCGTGAAACACAGTATCAAGAACGTTATGCTCGCCGTCCGTCTCTTGTACATTGGCAGCTCCTCAAATAGAAGTGCGCAAGTTGTAGTTTCGAGTCGATCCCATTCCCAGTTGCGAGCGTAGGCAACTTTAGCACCCTCCGGCGGCGGTCGCCCCGCCCGTAGGCCCCCGTCACCGTGACGTAACCTGCCAGACTCGGACGCTGGCCGCCCCAGGAGCCGATGAACGACAGGAATTCGCTTTTGGGGGTGGCCAGTGAGAGCACTCAAAATTAACCCCTGCCTGTCGGCAGACATGGCGACGACCCGGCGCCAGCCCGCGTTCCACAGCCTCAGGCGGCTAACTCAGAAACCCGGCTGGCCCCGTACCCCATCTGGGCGGACAGTATCCGAGATGGTGGTCTTATGTCAACGTTAATCAGGTTGCGTGGGCAGGGTTCGTCATCGGGGGGGCCGGGGGCAGACCTCAATGACGCTCATGCCTGCCCCCTGCCGTCCTTCGGGTCCGAACTTCCCGCGGGTCCCGGCGCGAGAGGTCGAGGCTTTCGTCAAGTTCCGCCGCGAGAAGTTGCACGAGCTTCCCTGGCTCAAAAAATACGGATTCACCCAGCTTCTGGAAGAATCCGCCTTCACCTGGAAGCATTTTAGCCGGAAGGTAGCCGGCGCGAAGAAGGGTTGAAGTTGATCTGGGAGAGCGGTACGAAGGTTTGAGGAAGGGGCGACGGCCAATAAGATCAAAAAGGGATTCCGCTGAAAAACCCCCTCTTCACGAAAATTCGGGATGAAGAAAATCATTAACCAAGCTCCGATCGTGCGTTACAGGGCTTCTGTGAGCGAAATATTTTTCCCTGATTTTTGGAATGGGACTTTTTCAGCAGAATCAAAAGGTTTACCTGACCCCAACCGCGGAACTAGATAATCTTGGTTAGGCCGGCGAGAGGCTGGCACATGAGACGATAGACCTTCGGTGAGAGGATTCGCCATGGCCGACGGCTGCAACCTGTACGTTTCGGAAGAAGACGTCCGCCAGATTGCCGCGAGCCTCGATCGCCCACGTCTCATCGAGGATATTTCGCCGCCCGACCTGAAGCCGAGCCAGGTTCGAGAGATGCTTGAGACCGTCTCCAGGGACAAGATCGTCAACATCCTCGAAGACCGCTCCAAGCCGGCCGCACGCGCGATGGGCCGGTTTCTCATGACCGCAACGGGTGCCCAAGAGAATCTCAATCCCGAGGATGCTCGCCGGATTCCCGATGCCTTCCGAGACGTTCTTAAGGACCATCCGAGCGCCCTCGGCGTTTTCGTCAGGCCAGCGGGACTTCGCGGGCGTGGGAGCTCCGGGATCCTCCACGGCGCGGAGATCCTAGCTGCACAGGCGTTGCAGCGGGGCGAGTTCACGACATCAACCGGATACCGGCTGCGGATCGATCCCCAGGACGAACCGGAATTCGGATTGAAACATGCCGGTGAATTCGTCGAGTGGAAGCGCGGCGGGACGATCGAGACCGACATCCTGATCCACAGGGGTGGGCGGTTGGACTTGCCGCCCATCGGGATCGATGTGAAGTACTCGAAGAGGGGGCATTACGACGTGAAACCGGAGCTTCCGGCCGAACTCACGCGCATCCGCAATGCGCTGCGCGACGGCCAGCTCGATCGCTTCGTCTTCGTCACGCAAGGGGAGTTTACCAACCCGTTCAAGAAAGTGATTGGCGCGGTCAATCGCGACCTTCTCATCGACTGGATGAACGAAAAGGGCGAAGAGGTCGAATACGAACATCTCAAAACCTCCGAGGAGCGAGGTCCCGTTCCGAACCTTGACCCGCGGACGATTGACGATCTCGCTCTCGATGAAATTCTCGCCCTGGCCGGGAAGTACCGCATTCCTGTCATCGAAACCTGCGAGCACGTGAGGGTGACGCAATGAGCGCCACTTTCGCCGCGACTAAGGAGAGACAGGAGGAGATCGCGCTCCTCGAGGAACTCCTCGACGTTCGCCTACCGCCGTCGTACCGCAGGTTCGTCTACGATCAAGGCGCCGGAACCGTGCTCGGCCTACCCGTTTTGGGGGTGCCCGTCTCCCTGGATCTCACCAGCGCATGGGGCGCAACCGCCTATCTCCGATCGAAACGACCAGATCTGGAACCCGGCTTGATCGCGATCCGCATCGTGGACGACCGCGCGCTGTGCCTCGACGTTCGAGACGGGGTTCGTGAAGACGCGGAAATGGTCGAAGTCTCACTGAGCGACAACCAGTCGGCGCGGCCGCTCGGGGTTTCGTTTTTGGATTACCTCAACGCGGCCACTGATCGAGAACAGCGCGTGAGCGTCAATCTTGAACGGATCCGCGTGCACCTCGCAAACCAGGCGCGTAACAGAAAGTCCTATGACCACAAGAGCGGTGCTCGGCAGCCGCCGTTCAAGGCTCGGGATTGGCGCGTGATTCGAAGCTGCGTACATGATCGGGTCGTCGGGCTCGTCGCGCTTCGGCACGATCGACGCCGGTCGGAACTCGAGGTCGACGTGTTCATCAGCACCGATCACCCGGACTATGAACCAGGCCACGGGTGCCGCGGCCTCCTGATTGTTCTGCTTTCGGACGCCTATCGGAACGGCGCGTCGATGTCGATCTCCTTCACGGACGGACCCGTCGAAGGAGGGCGACGGTATCCCGCACGTATTCCGAACGAAATCGTACGCCTCGCCGAGTCGATAGGCGTTCGCCTTTCGGCGGTTGACAAGGGGCAAATCCGTCACCCGGAGGCCGTTGAACTTTACGCGGGGCTCGTCGGCATCAGCTCGAAGCTACGGGACGAGATACGTGGCTTCGAGGACGCCGGTAGGTTCTCCCTGCTCGGTTTGGCCTACCTCATCGGCTCACGGATTTGGACGCAAGCCCAGGCGCTCTGGTTCTTGCAGAACGCCGCCCGACCGGAAGGCATCCTCTTCGGCGTCGACACACCAGAGCAACGCCCGGCCTATGAGGAAGCTCTCCTTCTTGGCCGGGCCGTCCTCGGGATCGAACGCCTTTGCCAGCGGCTGCGCCACGAAACCGATGAGGCAAATTGGGAAGAGAGCGATACGACGGTGACACCTGAGGGTTTGCTTTGGCGCCTCACCTGTGTCCAGAAGACCACGCTAGACTGGGCCGTGGGGGGCCGACCGCTGGTGCTGCACCCCGGTCAGTCAATCCTCGTCCTGGCGTCGCCCCGAAGGCCCTTTCCATGGGAGGATCACAAGATCCGGGACGATGCAAAGGCGCTCGCCTCTCTGTCCGATGGATCGCTTCAAAGATGCCTTCTCTACAGCAGCGACGTGACGTCGATTCCGAATATGCCGGCGATTGCGGATGAAGTCAGGCGAGAACACTGCGTCGAGATGCTCGTAATGCCGGCATCGATCCGGGACCTCGATCCCGAAATCGCAAAGCGGATGGCACAGGCCGGAAGGCTTCGACGATGAGGCTAATCGTCGTGCCCATTCGTTCGGAGACTTGGTCGACGCCCGCCATGCAACACGCGGTCGAGCAGCTCCACGACGCGGCGCGCAGAATTCGCAAACGCGTCGATCTCAGTCGCGAGCGGACAAGATTCACGATTGCGTGCGACGCGATTCAGGAACTGGCGCTCCAGCAGCGGCCGACGAACGGCATCGGATTCGATGGCGACCGAGCATCGGGAATCATCGCGGCGTTGCCTCGCGACGGTGAGGCGGTCTTCCCGATCGCGGAGGGGGATGATTTGCCGCGCCTCCGCGCCCTCATCGGGGGCTCGAACGTCGAGGGGATGGAGAATGCGCAGGCTCTAGTGGCCGTGATAGAGCCCCATCCCGGAAGTACGCGGTTTCGGGTCGACGGAATCTCCGAATCGAGTCTCCAGCTTGCGCCGATCCGCAAGCCTACCCCGCCGACCACGTCGGCGAACCCGAGCGCAACGCTGCGTCAGCCGCTGGACTACCTCGTCGACTGCGCGCTCGGGCGTGGCACGCCGATCCCCTGGATCGACGCTTCCCACACGGCCGTCGTTGCCGCGCTCAGGGATCGGCTCTTCGTAGAGGAAGTTCCCATGCGCACCATCGACGTGCCCGTCCGGCGGACCGTCTTAGACGAAGTCACCTGGGCCGGGATCGAACGGTCGCTCTGGTACCGCATCCGCAAGGCCCTCCTCCCGTTCCTCCTGCCGAAGTCGAAGCCGACGATGGAGATCGAGGTGACCGAGAAGCGCACCGTCCCGGCACCGTTCGAACCCCAGCGCGTTCCCGTGACGTTTCAGGACGGCAGCACGAGCGTCGGCTTTCCGCTTCGCGCACTCGCGCCCACGGAGCGGCCGAGCGGGTTTCCCGTAATACGCGCCGCGTTGATCACCGCGCGGCACTTAGAGATGGACAAGCAGGTGGACGTTGCCGTCCTCCGTAACGCGGAGATCAGCCGGCGGGGTGACGTGAGCTTCGCCGAACAGGAACAGCTTGCGTTCGACCGAGGGCATCGCTTCTTCAAGGACTGTTTGCGTCACGCTGGGGGTCTCGAGGTTCATCTCTTCCATACGGGACTCGAGCCTGCGGTGCTCGGCGTGTACCGAGCGATCGTAGAAGTCCTGAGGGACGATTCGATTCGCGGTCGCTTCGTGGTCGAGCCTCGCGTTCTCCGTGGCGGCAAATACGACAGCATGGAGGCGTGGTTCTGATGAGCAAGGAGTGGGTCCAGCGGTGCAAGGACTGCGGCGAGGTCGAGTTCGGGTACTCCGACGCGGCTTACCGATCCGACCGCGCACGCGGGCTGAGCCGCATCGAGCGCTGCCCGATTCACCGCAAGCAACACGCCGGCGAGATCAAAGATATTGCGAGTTCCCACTTCGGACTTCGACCCCGCAGTGGCGGGCGATCCATCCTGGGGGATCTCTACCTCGGCGAACTCAGCCGCGGCCCCCGGACCCTGCAGGATCATGACGTCGTCGCGGATCCGAGCGAAATGGATCTCGGCGTCACGGAAGACAACATCCGCAGTCTCTACCAGGCGTTGGAAGAGGTCCAAGTCGTGGTCCTCGTCGGCCCCACCGGATCCGGGAAATCCACCTACGTACCGTACCGTCTGATCGAGCCGCTTCCGCCGCTCGCGCGCGATCACTTCACCCGATGCGGACCGATTATTGTAACCCAACCAACGATCGGGACCAGCGACTCCATCCCGAAGGTGGTTGCGAAGAAACTGCTCGGATCCAGTGTAGGACCGGGCTTCGAGGTCGGGTATCGGCACGGAGACGAGACCGGGCAGGGTCGCGGCGAACACTGGGATCGGCGAAACCGACTGGTTTACGTCACCGACGGGACGCTCTTGAACTGGATCTCCGACGGTGAGGCCGGCTCGTTCAGCATTATAATGATCGACGAGGCGCACAAGCGAAGCTGCAATATCGATCTCATCATGGCGCTCCTCAAGCGGGAGCTGTTGACCCACCCCCACCTCCGCCTCATCATCGCCTCCGCCACAATCGACACGGAGAGCTTCCTTACATTCTACGGAAAGAACACTTCCACGCGGCTCGTGCAACTCACGGGTGAAAAGAGTAAGGGGTACGAACGCCACTGGTGGATGGGACAGGAGATCCCGGAAGAGGGAATGTCCGACGCCGTCGCGAGGGAGGTGATCCGGCTCCTCGAGAGGACGAAGGAAGGCGGCATTCTCGCCTTTCTACCCGGTGCCGGAGAGATTCACCAGGCGGTCGAGAAGGTCACGGGCTTCCTCGGTCCGCGTCAAGACATCGCCGTCTTTCCGCTATACGCGGCGCTCGGCATAGACGAAGGACGGAGGGCCCGGTCCCCGATCCCGCCCGTGCACATCGGGGACCGGTGGGTCACTCCGCGGCGCGTCGTGATCGCCACCGATGCGATCGAAACGGGTATCACGATCCCCGACATCGTCTACGTCGTCGACTCCGGTCTCATCAAGCAGACCGTCTGGACCCCCGCGACCTGCCGGAAGGAGTTAAAGACGCGATCGCACAGTCAGGACGGCTGCAAGCAGCGATGGGGCCGGGCTGGGCGCGTGCAGCACGGGGACGTCTTCACGCTCTATTCGGAGAAGAAGTTCGAGACGTTCAATCCGCATACCCCCCCCGAAATCGTTAGCGAGTGCCTCGACGGCGTACTCCTCTCGGCGAAGGCGGCGGGTGTTCAGGACCTCGAGAATCTGTCGTGGGTGACGAACCCTATGCCAGAGGAGATGAATCGATCCCTCGGCGCCATCCGCAGCCGCGCGATCCTCGATTCGGAGGACGACCTGACCGAAGACGGGATCGAGATGCATCGGATCGCGCAGAGCGTCAGTGGTTTCCTCGACAAATGCGACTACAACTCAACGAACCGCGGCCTCGATGTCGCCGCGCTTCTCGTACTCGCGGATCGTCACGCCTGTCTCGTCGAGGCCGCCACCGTGCTCGCCATGATGCCGCGTATGGGAACCGCTCTCTACTGGAGGAACGACGGGCTTTTAAGATGGGAAAGTGACTGGGATCTCGCCAGCAAAGACCATGTTTCCCGGGTCCACCAGGGGCTCCGCGTCGGCTGCCTGGACGACCTTGACTTTGCTTGCAAGCTGTTCGCGCTCTACGAAGGGTACCTAACCGCCACGGATGGCGGCTTGGAAGACGCCAGGCTCACTGAATGGCCGGATCGTTGCTTCATCAATATCGAGAGCTTTGGCGAGGTCGACGACGCACGAAGGCGAATTCTGCATGCGTTCACGAAAGGAAAGCATGGAGACGAATCGCTACGGCCCGTGGATTTTGAACTCGTCGCCCGGCTCCGCACGCTGCTTCCAGTTGCCTGGCCCGACCGGATGATCAAGGTCGAGTGCGGAAACCCACCGGGATTCACAGGAATCGACGGAGCGAAGTTCACGGGCGTCGTCTCCTCCCGGTGCGCAGGAATCTTCGCGGAAGGGACGCGCCTCGTTGCCGCCATACTAGATCGATTGACCCCGTCCGGAACGGGAGGCGGACAAGATCTGGCCGTCGCCAACTTCGTGACCAAGGTTCCGTCGAAGATTCCGTCGCGAAACCCCGCTGAACTCGCCATGTGCATCGCGGACATTCGGAAGAAGTGGAAGGCGAGCAGGCAGCAGATGATCTTCATTGATCAGATCGCCCCAGTGAGCTCGCGCATCGCGACCAACGATGACGGCGACTGCGTCAGTTCGCTTGTCGAAATCGGCCCCCGTTTTGTTCCCCGGCGGGATGCGAGTAAACAAGAAGAGAACGAGCGTGACGACTCGCAGCAACTTTACGGCGATGAATCGAAACGTGGCGCCACACGCAAGGCCGCATTTTTACGGAGTCGCTCCCCTTCGCCTCCGCTCGATGCGGTGAACCCGGCCACGGTCGTTGTCACCTCCGCTCTCTCGGGGGAGGTTGTCTGGCACGGCCGCAGTGCGACGCGCGGGGCGGTCGTCAGCTGGTCCGAAACCGGCGGCAAGCTCACCGTGGCCATGCAGACGAAGCGCCGTCAGTTCGACCTGTCAGAGGCGACGGCTGGCAGCTCCCTGGAGGCCACCATCGAGCGTGCGATCGACGACCCCTATTCGGGACGAATCGCAGGAGTCGCCGCACGGTTGGGCGGGGGAACGACTCTGCTCGTGGAGGCGGACCAGTTCTCCGTCTCTGGCTACGCGCCGGCGATCCCCGGCCTCGTGGGCCATAAGGTACGTCTCACGATCGACGACTGGGGAAGCGAGCGCGTGGTGTCCCTCCTACCTGCGATTTTAGACGATCTTGAAGCCGTGCTGGAGCAGGACGGGATCGAAGCCGAGGTCACAACCATCGGGAAACGAGGGCCGAGTGAGGGAGGTGCGTGGGTGCACTTCGCCGTTCATCGGCCGAACGGAATCGTCCACTCGATTCCGATCCCGCTCACCGCGATCCGTGAGGAGTGGCGCAAGGACATCAAACCCGGCGCGCCAGTCTACTTACAGGTCAAGCGTCGCGAACCGCAAGACGGGTTGTACCGCGCCGCCATCCCCAAAGACTTTCCCATGCCAGATGCGCAGGTCCGCGCCCTGATGGCGGTGGGTGTCACCCTGCAAGAAGGGTATGCCGGGTGTGCAGCACCTCTTTCGTACGACTCGTTCGTCCGCGCCACCAAGGTGGCTCCGGACCTTCTGCCTGTGCTGCGGAGGCTATTGGCCTATTCGAACGAGATGCGTGCGCGGGTGGTCGAGACGCCCAGCGCAGAAGCCGAGTTCAAGGCGCTTCTGAAGGAGGCGACCGCGGTGAAAAATCTCGCCAAGACGACGGATCCCAGCGTGACCAGGATGGAGGTGCAGCGCCTTCAGGCGCGACTTAAGGAGGTCAGACCGTCGCATCGGTACTGGAGTCGGATCGATGAGGAACTGCAGGAGGCGTGGCTTCTGAAGGATCAGGTCGGAAGCAAGGACGGAGAGCGACTCCTGAAAGAGGCCCGCAATATTGCCGCCGAAGACAAGAGTATGGATGGCGAAACGACTCGCCGGCGGGTAAAGGCCCTTCAGGCGGATGCAAAGGTGATCCAGTTGCCCCCCAGGTATCGCGATGAGATCAGAGCGGCGCTCGACCTGGCATGGAAAACCCAGGAACTCCGACACCTCCGATCGGAAATCGCGAAGCTGGAGGGCTGGATCGCACAGGCTCATAGCACCGCGAAGGTAGAGGAGTACAAGGGATACCTCGATGATACTCGTCGGAAGTTGAGAAAGTTGGAGGAGCAAAGTTGATAGGCCGGCTGAGCAAGGGCAATGACTTCCGTGTGTAATGCAACGAAGCGAGGGACAGTATTGGAGATGGTTGGCCGGCCTAACTAATAAGGATTGAGACGACTGTTGAAGTCGTTTCAATCCAATGTTCAAGAACCCCGTCATTGTGGCAGTGGCTGTCAATATAAAATAAAGGGTTTGGTTTTAGCGGTTGGTTGGCGCCGACGGCTTTCAACATCAGGCTCGCTGTGGGAAAGGGCAAGAAGCGAATTTGAAGCGGCTGTGGTTATTCGTTGTCAGCGATGTTTCCAGCTAGATTCCTCGCAGTTGAGACCGTGTAGAGTGGAATTCTTCGTAATCTGGGCGCACCTCGCCACCTCCCGTTGAGCAGGAGAGCACAGGGGATGTTTACGGATTGTTTTCTTGCTGGCGCACTGACCTCCTATGATCGGGGTCAGGCCCGCCAATCTTGACAGTCTTTTCCTGAGGCATGGCAATCCGCAGGCGAAGACACCGTCGCGATTGTTTCTTTGGTCGCGAAGTCAAACTCTCACGCTGCCGCGCCTTCAGTGCGTTCAAGCTGGAGCCGAAGCTTTGCACCTGGGGCAACCTTTCGGATGACAGGCGCCGCAGTAAATTTTGCCACAGCGCAGGCAGGGGGCGAAGCATTGCCGGCAAACAATATGGAGGCGGTCGTCGCAGACGTAATGACCCTTT
>Ga0326597_10013823_pt1 | contig 10591 bp, 7 predicted proteins | sample RVTome_12_FD_203789 | JGI IMG/M metagenome (GOLD analysis project Ga0326597, IMG submission 203789) | Soil microbial communities from uranium-contaminated site in the Upper Colorado River Basin, Wyoming, United States - RVT100D185 | ecosystem: Environmental > Terrestrial > Soil > Contaminated >... | reverse complement strand
AGGGTCGACCGGATTCGCGACGCCGATGACCCATTCGCCGTCCTGCCCATCGACCGCAGCGCTACTCTAATTACTACGACCTTGGTGTCTCAATGTCATTGACAGCGCCCGTCCGGCCAACCTCCAGGGCTCTTCGAGACGATGATCGTCGGTCGCTTAACGTTCGACTCTACCAATACATCCTATCGGCTGGCGGTGTTCGAGCAGCAGCAACACGACCAGGGTGTGTCATCCTGCATTGCAATGGGGTCCGGGTGAAGAAGCTGCTCGTCGCCAACCGTTCCGAGATTGCGACCCGCTGTTTTCGGGCCGCGACGGAACTGGGGCTCCGGACCGTGGCGGTCTACAGCTATGAGGATCGGTTCTCCTCGCATCGTTTCAAGGCCGACGAGGCGTACGCGATCGGTCCTGTAAGGGGCGGAGAGCCGGTCCGCGCCTACCTCGACATCGAACAGATCATCAGCGTGGCGAAGCGGTGCGGCGCCGACGCCGTTCACCCGGGCTACGGTTTCCTGTCCGAGAACGTGGGTTTTGCGAAGGCCTGCGAGGCGGAAGGGCTTCAGTTCGTCGGTCCAACTGCCGCGCAGCTCGAGATCTTCGGCGACAAGACCGCCGCCAAGCGCCTCGCCCAGTCCGCGCAGGTGGAGACCGTGCCCGGCATGGGGGAGGCGCTCGCTGAAGGCGATGACCTCGCGGCGTTCGGGGCTCGCGTCGGGTACCCCCTCATTGTCAAGGCCAGTTTCGGCGGCGGCGGCCGCGGCATCCGCGTCGTGCTCGAGCCGGAGGAGCTGTCCGACAAAGTTGCCGAAGCCATGCGCGAGGCATCGGCCGCCTTTGGCCGCGCCGAAGTGTTCCTCGAGCGCTACATCCCCAAGGCCAAGCACATCGAGGTGCAGTTACTCGGCGATGTGCACGGGAATCTCGTGCATCTCTGGGAACGCGACTGCTCCGTGCAGCGTCGTCACCAGAAGGTTGTCGAGATTGCACCGAGCCCCTCTCTTTCGCAGGATCTGAGACGGCGCATCTGTGACGCCGCGGTGCGGGTCGGCCGGGCCGTCCAGTACCGTGCCGCCGGCACGGTTGAGTTTCTCGTCGACGTGGACACGGGTGCCTTCTACTTCATTGAAGTCAACCCACGCATCCAGGTCGAGCACACCGTGACCGAGATGGTGACCGGCATCGATGTGGTGCGATGCCAGATCCTGCTCGCGGCAGGGCATGCCCTGCACGAGCTGCCTGTCAACGTTCCCCGGCAGGACGCGATCGAGGCGCGGGGATTTGCGCTGCAGTGTCGCGTGACGACGGAGGATCCCGAGAATCGGTTCATCCCGGACTACGGACGGATCACGACGTATCGATATCCCGGCGGGTTTGCCGTGCGTCTCGACGGAGGCAACGCCTTCGCCGGCGCCGTCATCACGCCCTACTTCGACTCGCTGCTCGTCAAGCTGACGACGTGGGGGACGTCGCTGGACGAGGCGGTGCGCCGGGCCGAGCGTTCGCTGCGCGAGTTCCGCATCCGCGGCGTGAAGACCAATATCTCCTTCGTGCTGAACCTGCTGCGCAACCCGACGTTCCTGTCCGGTGAGGCGACGACGCGCTTTCTCGACGAGACGCCTGCGCTGTTCGAGATCGCACCGCCGCGCGATCGCGCCACCAAGCTTCTGCGCTATCTCGGAGACGTCATCGTCAACGGGCGGCCGGACGTGAAACTCGACGGCCCTGTGCGTACCCTGGCCACGCCGTCCGTGCCTGTGGTGCCGTCGGTCGCTGCCGCGGAGCCGCCGCCCCTGGGCACGCGCCAGCGTCTGCAGGAACTGGGCCCGGAGCGGTTCGCCGAGTGGGTGCGGGCGGAGCGGCGGTTACTGGTCACCGACACGACGTTTCGAGACGCGCACCAGTCGCTGCTGGCGACCCGGATCAGAACCTACGACCTGCTGGCGATCGCGGAAACAGTCGCACACGCGGTGCCGGGCCTTTTCAGTCTGGAGATGTGGGGCGGCGCCACCTTCGATGTGTCGATGCGGTTTCTCCAGGAGGACCCGTGGGACCGGTTGATCGCGCTCCGGCAGCGGATTCCCAACATCCTGTTTCAGATGCTGCTCAGGGCGAGCAACGCCGTCGGCTACACGACGTATCCGGACAATGTCGTGCGCGCGTTCATCCGGCGCAGCGCGGCGGACGGCATCGACCTGTTCCGGATCTTCGATTCCCTGAATGCGACCGAGAACATGCAGGTCGCGATGGAGGCGGTCCGGACCGATACGAGTGCGATCTGCGAGGCCGCGATCTGCTACACGGGCGATATTCTCGACCCGACCCGCACCAAATACAGCCTCGACTACTACGTACGCCTCGCCAGGGAACTGGTGCGCATGGGCACGCATATCCTCGCCATCAAGGACATGGCGGGCTTGTGCCGGCCGTACGCGGCTCACGCGCTCGTCAAGGCGCTCCGGGACGAGGTCGGCGTCCCCATCCACTTTCATACACACGACATGAGTGGTATCAGTGGCGCGAGCGTCCTGCGGGCGGTCGATGCCGGCGCCGATATCGCCGACGGGGCGATCGCGTCAATGAGCGGGATGACGAGCCAGCCATGTCTCGATTCAATCGTGGCGGCGTTGCGCGGCACCGATCGCGACACGGGGCTCGATCCCCGCCGCCTCGATGCGATGAGCCGGTACTGGGACGGTGTGCGCGATCTGTACTATCCGTTCGAAGAGGGGCTGCGCGCGCCCGGTGCGAACGTGTACCAACACGAGATGCCGGGCGGCCAGTATACGAACTTGCGGCGGCAGGCCAAGGGCCTGGGTCTCGACGAGCGGTGGGACGAGGTCTGTCAGGCCTACGCCGAGGCCAATCAGTTGTGCGGCGATATCGTCAAGGTGACGCCATCCAGCAAGGTCATTGGCGATCTGGCGTTGTTCATGGTGACAAACAACCTCACCGCGAGCGACATCCTCGAAACCGGCGCCACGCTCCATTTTCCCCGCAGCGTTGTCGAAATGATGCAGGGCATGCTCGGGCAGCCGGACGGGGGCTGGCCGAAGCCGTTCCAGGAGATCGTGCTGCGGTCCGCGCGCGTCGACCCGATCGTCGGCCGTCCCGGCGCCGCGCTCCCGCCGGCCGATCTGGCCGGTGCGGCGGTCGAGCTCCGCGACAAACTCGACCGCGAGCCACGCGACGAAGACGCGCTGTCGTACCTGCTGTATCCGAGCGTCTTTCTGGACTATGCGGAGCACTGGCGCGTGTACGGAGACACGAGCGTCATTCCCACGCGCAACTTTTTCTACGGGCTGCAGCCGGGCGACGAGATCAGCGTCGAGATCGAGCCGGGCAAGACCCTGATCGTCCGCTATCTCACGACGGGCGACCTGCGCGCGGACGGCAGCCGGACGGTGTTCTTCGAGTTGAACGGACAGCCGCGCGAGGTCACGGTGACCGATCGCGGGGCCGGCGTGATTCTCGATCGGCGTCCCAAGGCGGAGCCCGGCAATGCGGGCCATGTGGCCGCGCCGATGCCGGGCAAGGTGTCCGCCGTGGCCGTGCTCGAGGGACAGTCAGTCCGGGCGGGACAGCACCTGTTCTCGCTCGAAGCCATGAAGATGGAGACCGCGGTGGCGAGCCAGCTGGACGCAACTGTGGCTGAGGTGCTGATTAAGCTGGGCGACACCGTCGATGCCGGCGATCTGTTGATGATCCTCGAATAGCAAGCTGCCGCCGGCGAGGCCATGTGACTTCGAACAAACCCATGGGTCCACCCTCGATCCGTGCCGTTCTTGATGAACGGGTTTTTCTCCGCACATGGCCACGCCGACGGCGGTCGGGCCCCGTCTGAGAATCTGCCGACGACATGGCGTTCGTGGTTGGCGGAAACCGCGACGTTCGTAGCCGCGGCGTGTCGAGATGCCGCGATGCCGGTGCGTTCTTTCGTGTCACGTCACCCGCCTCGTAGCAGTCGGGTAACTTTCGACCCCCGCTAATACCGCCTATTCGCCGAGATCTTCTCTTGCCCCCTGGAGGCTGTCGGCGTAGAGTTAGCGGTTACCTATGCTGACATTCCGAAGACTCACATATTTGCTCGCCACGAGCCTGCTCGTCCTCTGGGCCGTCTCGTTCGACGGTCTGGCGGCGGCAGCGCCCTCTGGCGTCCACATCACCCCGAACGGGTACCGGGTGCCTGTCTACGGGATGTCCTTTACGCGCGACGCGCAGGGCAAGCTGGGGATCGAGTGCACGCGCTTGACGACCGAGCAGATCGACAGCGCGCGGCTGGCGAGAACCGTGACCCGAGCCATACTGGCGGAGTATCCGCGATCCACCGTTCGGGCGGAATCCGGGGCCACGTTTCAGATCATCTACACGGACCCACCCGGCACCGGCTTTCTGGACGCCGAGCAGGGGCCCATCCGCCAACAGGCGATGGAGGCGTCGATAGCCGCCTGGTCGGCGGTTCTCCAGGGAACCGTTCCCATCGTCGTTCAGGCGCGGATGGAAACCCCGGCAGACCCGGAGAGTACGACCCTTGCCTCCGCCTCACCTGTCGAGTTTTTTGAAATCGAGGGTCGCCTGGTCCCGAGCTCGCTGGCGGCGCAGCTCAGCAACGCCAGCGTGAACGGCGGGAGGCCAGCTATTGAAGTGGTCTACAACCAGACGGTCGGCTGGGACTACGCGCTGGACGGCGTGGCGACCCCGGACACCGTCAGCTTCGTCTACACGACGATCCATGAGGTTGGCCATGGGCTCGGCTTCCTCGACAGCTTCGACGCCGCGACCGGCGCACTGTTGAATGCGATGCCGTATCCGTACGATGTGCACGTGAACCGTGGATCGGTCATGAGCGATCCGGTGCGCATGCACCCTGCCCCGCAAGTGCTCGAGGATCTGACGAGCAACGACCTGTTCTTCTCCGGGCCCAGGGCGATCGACGCGAGCATCCGCTCCATCGTTCCACTGCCCATGGTGAAACTCTACGCGCCAAGTCCGTACGAGGAGGGATCGAGCATCTCGCACGTCGATCAGGACACCTATGCCGACATCAGGACGGGACTGATGACGCCGCGAGATTTTGGGACAGGCGGCAACACCATCGACATCCTCACGCTCGGTATCATGGAAGACATGGGAGACACGCTCGTTCCCGCCGCCGCCACCACGTTTCAGGGCTCGGTGGCCGGCGACGCGGGGCAAAGCGGAACGTTCACGGTCACGATTCAAGCGGCTGTTTCCGCATCGGCGTTCGGAGGAGATGTCCGGCCACTCGCCGAGGCCGCAGCATCCGGCACCCTGACGCTGATCAATGGCGGCGGCACATCCACGCTCACAGGCACGTTCGACACGTCGACGAACGCGTTGAGTCTCTCTGGTGGGGGGTTCGTGCTGACGGGCGCGACCGGTCAAGGTGCCTTTTCGGGAACCTACACCGGCCCTGCCACCACGAGCGGAGGATTCGCAGGGTTGGAGTCGACTCGCAATGCGGTCACGGTGATGTGCGGAACCTACGAGGGTTCGAACACCGGCACCGGCATCTGGAATCTCCAGTTCTCCGCAAGCGGCGCCGCATCGGGCGTGACACGTCCCGATCTGAGCGCCCGCGACCCACAGCCCACGACCACGGGCCTCATCGGACAACTCAACGGAACGGTGTTGACGTTGCGGTCAACCGCGGGAGATCGCGAGGATCTTCCTGACGGGAATGCGACGGCGACCGGCGTTGTGGATGGCACAAGCGTGAGCGGAACGCACGACGATGGCCAAGGGACGTTTAGCGGCAGCACCGCCGGATGCCGCTAATCGCGAGTCTGATCGTGGCGACCGCATCCTTGGGAGGGCACATGGTTCGCATGCGGAGGTCGGGAGCAGTCGTAGTGGCGGTAGGCATCGCCGTGGCCTTGTCCGCACGCCCGTCCACACAACAGTTTGGGACGATTACGTTCCCCACGTCCGGTGTGGCCGGCGCGCAGGATGCGTTCCTGACGGGGGTCAAGGCGCTCCACAACTTCCAATTCGACGAAGCAGCGGTCGCCTTCAAGCAGGCGCAGAAGGCCGACCCACAGTTCGCGATGGCGTACTGGGGCGAGGCGATGAGTTACAACCATCCGCTGTGGGCGCAGCAGGATCTTGATGCGGCGACGGAGGCGCTCGCGCGTCTGGCGCCGACGCACGAAGCCCGCTTGGCCAAGGCCACCTTGCCCATGGAAAAGGCGTTTCTCGAGGCTCAGCACGTACTGTTCTTCTCGCCAGGCGACAAGCTCGCGCGAGACAAGGCTTACTCCGCCGCCATGGAGCGCCTGTACGAACAGCATCCCGACGACCACGAGGTGGGCACGTTCTACGCCCTGTCGTTGCTGGGCACCACGCGGGCGGGCGACGCCGGCTATCGCCGACAGGCGCTTGCGGCCTCGATCGCGCAGAAGATTTTCGCGGCCAATCCGAACCACCCTGGTGCCGCCCATTTCATCATCCATTCCTTCGACGATCCCGACCACGCGCCGCTCGCGCTCCCGGCCGCACGCGCCTACGCGAAGATCGCCCCATCCGCCGCGCACGCACTCCACATGCCCTCGCACATCTTTGTGCAGCGCGGAATGTGGCAGGACGCCGCGGATTCGAATATCGTGGCCTACAAGGCAGCGGTGGACCTGAACGCCAAGATGAAACTGGCGGAAGGACGCGAGGACTTCCACGCGCTCAGCTGGCTCGGCTACGCGAACCTGATGCTCGGCAAGTTCGACGAGTCGAAAAAGAACGTCGAGCTGGCCAAGCAGGCCGTGGATCGCAATCCGACGAGTGCCGATATCCTCAACGGCTATCTCGGCATGCGGGCACGGCACATCCAGGAGACAGGGCAGTGGGAAAAGCTGGAACTGCCTGGTGCGCCCGCGTCCGCCGGTGGTGGCGACCACGCCGCCATGCCGGGTATGACCATGGGGCCAGGACCCGGATCGGCCACCTGGGTGTACATCGTGGGCGTGAGTGCCGCGAAGATGGGTGACATGGCCACGGCCGCGGCCGCCGAGGCTCAGCTCAAGGGCTTCCGCGAACGTGCACAGGGCGAAACCAACGCCTACGCCGTGCGGCCACATTCGGTGCGCGAGCAGGAACTGGGCGCCATCATTCGTTGGGCGAAGGGGGAGAAGGACGAAGCGCTGGCGCTCGCCAAGGCCGCCACCGAGGTGGAGATGACGATGGAGCCGCCGTCGGGTCCACCCGTGCCGATCAAGCCTGCGTTCGAGCTCTACGGAGAGCTCTTGGCTGAGGCCGGACGCCACAAGGAGGCCGAGGCGGCGTTCGAGCAAGCGCTGCTCCGCATGCCGAACCGCACGCCCTCGGTGCGCGGGCTCGCGGCTGTGACGTCGAAGCTCACGTCGTCGAACGATTAGGCGGGCCTCGAGTTTCGGGTCTCGCGACCAGGGACCCGGTTTCTAGAAGCGCTTCGTGTCGATGGCCTGCCCCGGCGCGCTACCAAGCCATCGCGCATAATGGGCGCTGTCGGGGGAGCAGCCAGACACGCGGTCTATCTGGCGTCGATGATGCCGCCCACTGAGGCGGGGCCGATTCGGGGCACCCTGGCCTCCCAGGGCTATTGCGTCCGCGGTGGGTACCAGCCCGCATCGCGAAACTCGATGTTCTCACCTTCGAGCGCTTGAACGAGCGCGCGGATCGTGGCCGGCGTGTCCTGCGCCTCCGGCGGGTTAGCCTCCGGAGCAGCAAGCCAGGCCGCATAGCGGTCGTAGTGATTGAGATAGACGACGGAGGGCTTAAACGCCTTCAAGCACTCGGCCACCGGAATCGGGCGCATCCGATCGACCGGCAGATTCATCGGCATGACCGCAACCTCGATATCCTGCAGGGCGCGAATCTCGGGCACGCACTCCCCGACGCCCGCAAAGAAGAGCCGCTTCCCTCCCAAGGTGATCACATAGCCGTTTGCCTCTCCCTTCGGATGGTAAGGCTCTCCAGGCGTCATATCGTATGCACCGACGGCCTCGACACGAATGCCGGCGAAGACACCGCTTTCTCCATTGGCGAGAACAGTGCCGTCAGCGAACCGGGCCTGCGCGGCCGCAGTCATCACGACCGGCGCGCCTGGTTTGCGCAGCCGAGCGATCGCATCCGCGTCGAAGTGGTGTGCGGGGTCGTCTGTCACAAGGATCAGATCGGCGGGTTTCGCCAGCGAGAGGTCGCCGACGCTCCACGGATCGATCTGGATCACCTTCCCCGCATACTCCACCTGCACACTCGCGTGGATAATCGGCGTGATAACGACGTCGCCACCTTCGGCGGTGATGCTGTTGGGTGACTGTGCCGTTGCGGAACTGGCCGAGACCATCAGAACCATGCTCAGCAAGATAACGCGCATAGGTACCTACCTCTGAGACGACAGGTCTCGGAAACCCAGACCATTCAACAGACGACCGGACGAAGGCCGATTAACGTCGCGCAACCCATGCGAGTGTGGACCGCCAGTGTTCGGAGATCAAGAAAATTGGAACGATACCTGACGCGACCGGCAAGGCCACGGCGGTCCGCCGAAGTTTCACGCGAAGGCCGAAGCCTGCGCGCTGCAGCCGCCGCGCTACTCAAGCCCCAAGCCCCAAGCCCAGAGCCGAAAGACCCCTCAGAACGCCGGCCTGTAAAAGGTCAGCAGACGTCCGGCCGTCATCACGCCGATCCAGCAGCACAGGGACACGCCGCCGATTACGCGGGCGAAGAGTGGCGCCTGCTCGCCCGGGCCGACCGAGCGCACCTTCTTGAATATTGTCAGATAGAAGGCGGCGACGTTGACCCCCGCAACGAGAAAGAAGGCCACTTTTACCTGGAATGCATCGTTGATGAAGTACTGATCCGGCGCTCCCGCCAGAAAGCAGAAGCCGGTGGCCGCGTTCATCGCGAAACCGGTGACGCCGAGCGGTATCAGCCGGTGGAGCGCAGCCAGCGGCACCTGTCGCGCGAATCCCAGCAGCCGCAGATCGAAGAATCCGACCGTGCCGAGCAGGAGCGACAAGCCGATGAAGTGAATCGATTCGCAGAGCGGCCACGCCCACCTGACATTCATCATCACCCACGAGATCTGCGTGCCCTCGAGCCACAGGTATACCCCGCGAAATGTCTCGTGGTCGAAGAACGGGAAGTCCATCGACTGGCTACCGCGCGTCGTTTGCCATGAGATAGGTGTAGGTGTACGCCAGCAAGCGGCCGGAGGTGACCGCCGCGAACCAGCAGAAAAGCGCCGCTGCCGAGAGCATCCGGATCGTGCCCGTGGTGTGTGGTCCACCGGCCGTCGGCTGTTTCAGTATGTGCGCGCGGAGCCATTCGGCATGCACCAGCGCGATCGCGATGAGCGTGAGCTTCACGTAGAACAGCGGATTGGTCAGCGCCTTCGTGGGATAGGCCGCCAGGAGTAGCACGCCGGAGACGGCGTTTACCCAGAAGCCGAGCCACATCACCTGGAAGAACGGCAGCATCGCCGTGAGTGGGACACCGCGTGCCATCCCAAGCATGCGGGCGTTGAGCGCGACGTTGGCGCCGACGAGAAACGCCAGTCCGACGGTATGGAAAATCAGGACAATCGGGAAGGCCCAGAGGGAATCTTCGCGTACCCACAGGCTCAGTCCCGTGTGCTCGATCCAGTCGAAGTACGCGTGCATCGCGGCACAGCTTACCGCCATTGGTGTTTGGGTGGTAAGTCTTTGGGCTGTGGGCTGTGGGCTGTGGGCTGTGGGCTCTGGGCTCTGGACTGTGGTTTGTTGGTGCCGCCAATCGCTCAGCGCTTGACTCTCACACCGGAAGAATGCACATTGGTTCCGCGCTCGTCGGCCGGGCTGTTCCGGGAGGCGGCGCGGGACACGTGGTCGCCCTGTTGGCCGCGGCGCGCCGATCGTGGGCGGAAGATAGCGAGGACTATGCGGACCGTGCATTGGCTGTTCGTGGTGAGCGTGGCGCTGTTTGTCATCGGCATCGGGTTCGTGATCGCGGGGGGGCGCACGGCCCAGATGGCTGCTCCTGTCGAGCAAGCCCCGGTCATCACGCCCGTTGCCAGCATCCGGCAGATCTGCGCCGGGATCGTGGGGCCTGCCGCCGCCGTGGTGTACGGCGCGGTCGGGTACAGATCCACCGCAGATGGAGTCGAAGAGACCGTGCCGCAGAACGACGAGGAGTGGACCGCGATTGGGAACAGCGCCGCGGCACTCGTCGAGTCGGGGAATCTGTTCTTGCTCGGCGACCGTGCCGTCGACTCCGGGGAGTGGGTCACGATCACGCGGGCGCTCATCGACGCGGGGACGATCGCCATGGCGGCGGCCGAGGCCCACGACACCGAAGGTATTTTGAACATCGGTGGGGACATCAACGAGACGTGTGACGGCTGTCATGAAATATATCGACGGGAATAAGCGGACGGCGCTGCTCGCGGCGCTCTTCATCGTGCTGCCCATCTGTTCGGTTGGGCTCGATGCGCATGGCGTGTCCGGCAAGGATGCGGTGTTTCTGGAGGGCCTGGACGGTCGGGCCATTGGCGCGCTGATGTATCTGGGGGCCAAGCACATGGTCACCGGGTACGACCACCTGCTGTTTCTCGTCGGCGTGA
>Ga0326597_10013821_pt1 | contig 10591 bp, 9 predicted proteins | sample RVTome_12_FD_203789 | JGI IMG/M metagenome (GOLD analysis project Ga0326597, IMG submission 203789) | Soil microbial communities from uranium-contaminated site in the Upper Colorado River Basin, Wyoming, United States - RVT100D185 | ecosystem: Environmental > Terrestrial > Soil > Contaminated >... | reverse complement strand
AAACCCTCCGGTCGGTTAGGTTAATTTTCTTCGCCATGATCTTATAGGCCAACTCTCGGTCCGTGACCATGATTTTGAACGACTCCGCCATCGCGTGCATGAACTGGCTGATTACCTTCGACCGTTTAGCAATAACCGAGCGCAGTGTGACGAACCCGGTGGCAATGTAAGGCGGCTTCAGCTCTCTTCCGTCGATCACATAGTTGAATCCCAGGAAGGCCGCGCGCGTATCCTGCGGGGTAGTGATCGAGGCGGCGTCCACCGCGCCGGAAGCCAACGCCTGAAAAGTTTCAGGAGCACCGCCGGTCTGAATCAAATTGGCGTCGCGCAACGGATCGAGACCTTTCTGGCGCATGCCGTAGAGCGTGAAATAATGCGAGTTGCCGCCAATGCGCCCGACACCGATCTTTTTGCCTTTCAAATCCTCTGGCCGCTTGATTTCCGCCTTGCCCATGATGCTGTGAGTGAGAACGTTCTTGACCGAGCCGATGAAAACGAAATCCGTGTTGCCACTAAGGAAAGCGCGGATCGGTCCCTCGCCACCGGCCAGCGCGACCGAACCGTTGCCTCCGCTCATTGCTGCCGTCACGATCCCGGAGGACGCGATGTAAACCAACTGAAAGTCGAGGTCGTACTTCGAATACAGGCGAGCCTCCTCGGCGAACCAAGGCAACGCCATCGCAATACTCGGCGCGGCTTGAAGCCCGACGAGCCGTTCAGCGCCGAGCAACGCCGAGCCGCCGGGCAAAACTCCACAGACAAGGGCAAATATCAAGAGGCGGACGTGAGCGACCAACGATCTGCGCACAAACATTGGTTCCTCCTTCGACATCGACGCCGGAGTTGCAAAACGTGAGAACAATAAGTCATGCGTATTCACATATTGCGGATCGATCACAAGCAAACTTCCACTCTCCGAATCTATAGTATGGACGATTGAATCGGCACAAGCCCCTAACCGGCCCGCCCGTCGATCCTCGGTTGCGTGAGAATCGGCGTATAGATGACCACGAAGATAAGAAACGCGATGCACCAGAATGCTCCGCTAAAAATAACGAACTCGGAAAACCATTGCGGGTACCAGATTGGTGGCAAAGCGCGCAGGAACGCCGAGAGGTTGACCAGGCCGAAGGCAACGGCCATGGCCGGCCCGACCCTCAGCGGCCTCGCCGTATGACCGAGAGCGACGCGCGCCATCATGCCGAGGGTCAGTACACCGACGGCGCCGGCGGTGAATGCGTGGGTGGTGGACTGCGGCGGGATCGCTCCGAAAGCCGCCGCCGCTTCCAAACAAAATCCCACCACGATCCAGCCGTAACCGAGATGAAGCACCCACAGGAGCGGCACGCGCCAAAAACGATGGGTGTACCAGCTTGCCAGGCGGATGCCGTTCACGATCGCCGCGCTCGCCGCGCAGGCTCCCACTACAACCATGTCCGCGCGAAAAAGCTCCGCGCACAAAAAGGCGAGCGCGCTGATCGGCGCTAGCCACTCGATGACCGGCTGGCGTTTTATCGTGACGCCCTGCAGTGCCCGCTCGGTAAAGAACGGGATCACCCGCCCGCCCATGATCACGATCAACAAAATGACGATATGAAGTCCGAGGAAAACTCCGATTCCCGCAAGCTGCTGTCCGTAACCCAGAAGATCGAGATGAACCTGAAGGTTGGCAATGAACAGACCGGCCAGGAGTAGAAGAAAAACCAGATTCCGTTTCTCACCTTTATGCACCAGCGGAATGCCGATGCCGATCGCAACTGCGGGCAAAAACGTAAGATCGACGAGCGCGATCAACCACCCCGGAAGACTCTCGGGGAATAACGGCATGATTCTGCCGCTGAGCCACAGCACGGCCATCGCCGCTAAATAGCCGCCTGTCGGTGTCGGGCTGTCCGTCCAGTTGCGTACCGCGGTCAAAAGAAACCCGGCGACGACCGCAGAGGTATAGCCGAAAATCATTTCATGGCTGTGCCAACCGAGCTGTCCGTAGCAGGTGTTGAAGGCAAACCCGCCGACAAAGACCGGCACCCACGCCGCCACCAAGAAAATGGCGAAGAATCCGGCTAGCAGAAAAAACGGTCGAAAGCCAAGGGCGAATAGAACCGGCATGCACTTGCTACCGAGTCCTGAGTAATGAGTGAGTCCTGAGTGCTGAGCGGGGGATGGGACTCAGAACTCAGCACTCGTTACTCAACACTGTCTACGGCGATCCAGTCTCGATCCAAAAATGTGCGCGGGTCAGGATTTTTCAACATCCGCAATCATTTTCTCAACCGCGCGCCGGTAGGCCGGTGGATCAATCGCCGGATAACGGTAAAGCTGCGGCACTATCGTTTCGAAAAGATTCCTTAACCGTATGGGCTCGATTAAGGCGCGACGAAACATCTCCTCAACATCCGTGACATCGAGAGCATGACCTCGCTCGATCTTGGCCAGGGCCTGCGCATACAGATCGTAATGGTAGAAGCTCAATTTCCCCTCCTGGGTGATAAACAAGCTGCGCTCCTGCCAGCCGGGAAGTTCAGGGATAAAATGAGCAGGACAGGCCAGCTCCACGTTCATTTCGAGATCTTCCTTGAGTTCGGGTAACGCTCGCAGAAGACGGTCGTCATCAGGGACGATATGGATGTCAACGTCGATCGTACTGGCGCGCCACCCCAACAGTACAGCCGTGGCGCCGCCGGTAAAGTAGAGGCGCGCCTGGCGCGTCGCTTTGACCGCCAGAGCGCTCATAAAACGCTGGATGCGATCCGGCTCGGCTACGCGGCGCATTCGGCGGCTCGTTCGAAGCGCACCAAGCGGCGGATAAGCGCATTGTACCGAGAGTGCGCCGCATCGGGATCCGAGCGCATAAGGAGACCATAAAGCCGGTGCTCAGGAGGAATTCCCCTTACTTCAGGTATGTGCAAACCGAGTCGCCGCAAGCGCGGGGCGCCGATAAGAACCAACAATCCCTCTACGGACTCCCGCGCTTCAGCCAAGTCATCAAGGCCACGGCGAATCAGCTCGCCACCGGGAAATTTGTCGAACTCGCTCAAGGCCATATTCATCGACTTGCTACCACCCCAAGCTTGACCTTGCAACAAGCGATCGCTTCTTGATCCTTCGGCCTAGCTCAGGACAGACTTCGATTGTCCGAATGAAAACCAGAGAATCGAATTCTAAGAATCTTGATCATGCATTTGCCTCCCTCAATTGTCATGAATCATTATACTTCGCCCTAGACCATGAAAACCCTCACCCCTTCCCTCTGGGCGAGGGTGAGGGGATCTTCCTGAGCTGATGGTCCAGTTTCGGAGGAAAACTAAATAAGTTCTAGCCGGAGTTGACGGCCCACCGCCGTGGCTGCTTTTTTTAGCGTGTTCAAGGTAATAGCATCATACTCGGGATCAAGCAGGCGATCGAGCGCAGCACGGCTGGTATGCATCCGCCGGGCCATCTCCGACTTAGAAAATTTCCTCTCTTTCATTGCCACTGCGACTTGCCGGGCGAGAACGCGCTTGATAGCAGATGCTGCGACCTCTTCATAAATGCCTTCCTCTCGCAGCCAGCTATCAAAGGATGACCCGATGTGCTTCTTTTTCATGTGTCACCTCCCCTTTTACGTTTAAGCGCCAAGTCAATATCATGTCTCGGTGTTTTTTGGGTTTTCTTGATGAAACCGTGGACCAACACCATCCGTTCCCGCTCCACACAGAACAGAACCCGGGCGATCCGCCCTCGTGACAAGCGGCTCCTGACTTCCCACAATTCGCGGCCAAGCGATCTGACGAGCGGCATGCCGATAGGCCAAGAAAACTCAACGTCCTTTATGTCTTCCCCGACAACCTATCGGTCCTCGCGATCAAGCCCCTTCAGCCATTCCCGCACGGGTTCTCGACCACCTTCGGATCGATAGAAGTGAGCGGGCAAGCGTTTGAAGCCGGAATTCATGGACAACGGTACTATTTTCGGCACACCCAGTCAAAACGATAAATTCACCTGATGACCTTCTGCGCCCGCACCAGCACATTCGGCTCAATCGTCACGCCAATCTGCTTTGCGGTCTTGAGGTTGATGATCAGCTCAAACCTCATCGGCTGCTCCACCGGCAGGTCGGCAGGCTTGGCTCCCTTCAGGATTCTGTCCACGTAATATGCGACGCGCCGGTAACCCTCCGCTTGGTCCGCCCCGTAGGACATGAGCCCACCTGCATCTACGAATTGTCTGTTAACGTACATCGACGGTAACCGGCTCTTTAGCGCGAAGCCCGCAATCCGTTTATGGTTAGTAAACGTTAGCGGTCCCCCGGGGGGAAAATACAGCCCATCCGGGCGCTGCTTGTTTAGCGCGGAGAATACCTGCTCGAAATCGTCCGCAGTTTTTACCTCCCAATGCTGAAGAGTCAACCGCAGAGCGCGCGCCGCGACCTGGAGAACCTCTTTCACATCGCGTACAAAGGACGGAATGGCCGGATCGTAGAGAACCGCCACACGGGCAAGTTTAGGAACGGCTTCTTTGAGCAGCTCCAGCCGCTTACCGCCTAGTTCTCTGGCTAGGGTTGTAATGCCGGTGACGTTGCCGCCGGGACGGGCAAGGCTTTCAACCAGGCCTTCCTCGACAGGATCGGACCCTCCACCCATCATAACGATGGGAATCGTCTTGGTCGCATTTTTGGCCGCCTGGACCCATGGGGTTCCTCCTGCTACCACGATGATGTCAACCTTGAGACGCACCAGCTCGGCGGCAAGCTCAGGAGCCCGATCGAGCGTCCCCTCCGCATATCGATACTCGATGGCGATGTTCTGTCCTTCGATGTAGCCACGCTCGCGCAGAGCCAGCCGAATTCCCTCGGAACGGCTGAACTCACTAGCTGGATCGAGCTGCGATAGATACCCTATCCGCGGGACTTTCTTCGGCTGCTGCGCCTGAGCAAGAGAAGCACTAGTCAGAAAAAAAGTTGCCAGTCGCCGGATGGCGGTTCTTCTGTTCATTGATTTCACTCCCGTCGTCAAGCTCACGCCTATTGCCTCTTGCCTACTGCCTGTCCCCTCACCCCTCACTCCTCACTCCTCACTCCTTACTCCTTACTCCTTACTCCTTACTCCTTACTCCTTACTCCTTACCTCTTATAAAGTTGCTTGATAAACCCCGACGCTTCCATCTCCTGCACGAAGCTTTGATCGACAAATATCTTCGGGTCCGCGGCGGCGGCTTTGGGACTGCGCGGGGCCATGTCGTCCAAGAGCGTCTTGATACCGGCCGGGTCGGGGTATGGCGTCTCCGGCAGAACGGAGGCGTACTTCTTGTAGGTCCGCTCCAGACCGTCCGGATCGGTGAGCCTCGCATTTTTGCCGATGACCGCCTTGGTCCCCTCTTTATCGACTTTGATGTAATGAATCGCCTCGGTCAGCGCGCGCACCAGCCGAGTCAACATCGGCCGCCGGGCTTTGACTGTGGCTTCCCTGGTAACGACGCCGTTCCACTGAAGCGGTATTTTCAGCGTCGCGATATTCACCAGATCGCGGAAGCCGAGCCTCTCGGCCTCCTTCAGAAAAGGCTCGTTCATGATCGTAAAGTGAACAATCCCTTTGGAGATCGCCGCCAGGCGCTCCGGGTTTCCCCCCGCCGTAACGATCTTGGTATCTTTTTCCGGGTCCACGCCGAGCCTTCTTAACGCCAGACGAAGTCCCATCTCTGAGACGGTACCCTGGCGGTTGACTCCGCCGATCTTGCCTTTCAGTTGCTCCGGGCTGGTGATGTTCGGCGCGGCGATAATGTGATCGATAAACGTCGGGATGATCGACATGATCATGACCGTATCGGCTCCCCCGAAACGAGGATTGACGACATTGGGCGCCGAGGTCAGAACCACGTCGAGATCACCGGCAACCAAAGCCTGCAGCGCCGTAGTACCGGCGCTGAAGAAAATAAGTTCCGGCGCAAGGCCATGCTTCGCGAGCATTCCTTTTTCCTCCGCGACCCAGAGCGGCACATGGGAGGCGGTCATCGCCGCCCAGCCGATCCGCGCGCGCTCCTGCGCCACGCAAGGCGTGAAAAACAAAACGACGATACTGAGAATCGTCGCAACTTGCGCGATCCTCGATCCTCTATCTTCCATCCTCATGACCGAAAACCCCCTTCTCCAATACTCCATCACTCCTCCCCATTCCCATCTCGTTTCTGCTTCGTTATCGCAAAGCAGTAGGAATCCCTCGGCTCGTCGCTGATATTGGGGTGCACCGACCAGCGGCGCAAGATCCCTTCGCGCTGCATGCCGGCTTTTTCCATGACGCGGGCGGAGGCCAGGTTGTCCACGTCGCAAACCGCCCAGATGCGGTAGATCTCTTTTCGTTTCAGCGCCCAGGCAATGATGCCCTTGACGGCTTCGGTCATATATCCCTGTCCCCAAAACGGGCGCGCCAAGACAAAACCCAGTTCCCACTTTTCCACGTTGACCCTGGCGATGATCATGCCGATGAGCTGGTTGTCCTCCTTGCGCTCGATCACCCAGTGATAGGCTTTACCGACGTCCCAGGCGAGCAAACACATGCCCACGTACTCGCGCGTCTCCTCCACGTTCTGGTGCGCGCGCCAGCTTACGTACTTGGTGACTTCCGGGTCCTGGGCGTACTGGCGGAAAATCGCCTCGGCGTCGGTCAGTTTTGCTTTTCTCAGTCGTAAACGTTCGGTTTTGAGGCTTTTGGGCGGGTTTATCACTCTAGGAGGGTCCAACCAGTCATGATGGCTGAGTTATAAGGTCGCGCGGAAAAATATACAAGAGTTTATCGGCTCGGCAACTCTTTGAGTGCGTCCCTTAGATAACTTTGATCGACGTACTTGGCCGCGTTGGGCACCGGGCCTTTGGCCTGCAACTGCTCGAAATAAATTTGCGTGACGATCTGAAGGCCGTCGACATTGAGATCGCCATCGGGGTGCCACGTGCGCGTGCTCGTGTAGAATTCCCAGCCCCGTCGCGCGTGTTCGCGTTTGAGATTCATCTCTTTAGCAAGATAGTCTACGGCCAATTCTTTGTTCTGATGGATCCAGCGCATGGTTTGCGCCATCGCTTTCATGACGCGCACGAGAACGGAACGGTTTTTCTCCGCCCAGGCGCGCTTGGTCGATAGAGCCGCCAGTTGGTAATTGGGAATGACATCGACGAACCGACCGATTTCATTAAAGCCCTGCTCTTCGGCGGCATAGTTGACCGGCAACGAAAGTGCGGCGGCGTCAATCTGGCCGCTGGTCAATGCTGCGTAGGTTTGCGGCGTGCCGCCGATCACCAAAAGCTTGTAATCCCGCGGATACTCGAGCCCTTTGACTTTAAGAACTTGCCGGAGCGCGAAGGTCACGCCGGAGGTGAGACTGATGGCGCCGAACGTTGCGCCGCGCAGGTCGTTGTAGGTTTTGAACTTCTTGGCGGCCATGATCGATTGCGTCAGTCCGTTGATAATCCCGCCCATCATAACGAGATCGAGCCCTTTCTCGATGGCCGCAATCGGCGCGTCGGAAGAGCTGCCGGCAATTTCCAAAGAACCCCCTGCCAGGGCTTGAATACCCACGTCGGAAGCGCGAATGACCACCAGCTCGACATCGAGTCCCTGGCGCTCGAAGAATCCCATTCTTGAAGCGATCCAAAGCGGGCCGTAACCGAGCGTCTTGGTAGCGGAGCTAACGCGGAGTTTAACCCTCTCCTGAGTTAGACCGGGCGACGGTTGTAATAGCAGGATCAAAAGGAGTGCGAACAAACAATTCACTTTGCGCATATGGGCCTCCGTTGGCTTGCCTCCTCCTCAACCACGGCGACGCGAGAAGATTTAACACAAGAGCGGATTACGTGAGGACTTCTTCCCGGCGCCACTGCTCGATGGTTGCTTGATCGTAGCCTAACAACTCGCCGAGGATCTGATCGTTGTCGGCGCCGAGGCGATTGGGCAAACGGAGCGGCTCCTCGGCCAGGCCCGTGAAGCGAATGCCGCTGCGCGGGATTTCGAAGGGACCGATGAGCGAATCAGCGAAGGATGCGAAATAATTGCGATGGCGCAATTGTTGATCTTTTAACAGATCGGCGCCGGTCTGGACGACCCCCGCCGGGACGCCGACGGCTTGCAACTTACTCATTACCTCTTCCGCGCTTCTGCTTTCTGTCCACTGCTGCGCAATCTCATTGATCTCAGCCCTGTGCTCCAAGCGCGATTGCGGGTCGGCGAAACGCGCATCCCCGACCAACTCGGGCCTGCCGATGACATGGCAGAAGCTTTGCCATTCATTATCATCGCGCACCGAGATCACGCACCAACGGTCTTCGCCCTGGCAACGGAAGCAGCCATGGGGTGCCGCCACGGCGTAGTGATTGCCTTTCGGTTGCGGATCGGCGCCGTTGACCGAAGTTTCGAGATAGGTCGCGCCAAGCGTATAGGCCGTGCCTTCGATCTGCGCCAAATCGATGGTCACACCCTTGCCGGTGCGCCGGCTTTTGAGTAGCGCGGCGACCATCAGCGTCGGCCCCATGACGAACCCGATATGATCCGGGTAGACCCCCTGGCTGCCGATGGGCCGGTCCTGCTCAGGATGATTCCAAAGATAGGTCATGCCGGAGAAGGCCGTGAGGTTGAATCCCCATGTCCCGTAGCCGCTCTTCGGCCCTTCGGAGCCGAAGCCGGGCAGCTTTACGATCACAAGCTTAGTATTAGCTTTTCGAAGCTCGTCGTCGCCTAAACCCAATTTATCCAATACCCTGGGGCGGAAATTCTGCAAGATTGCATCCGCTTTTGCGGCAAGCTCGCGGATGAGCCGCGCGCCGGTCGGATGCTTCAAGTTGACGGCCATGGAGCGCACGCCGAGATTGCACTCGATGAAGCGCGGCGCCGCGTCGATGTCTTTGTGCTGGCCGTAATGCCGGAAGGTATCGAGCCCGCCCTTTTTCGATTCGATCTTGATCACCTCGGCGCCGTAACCGGCGAGCAAACGGCCGGCATAGGGGCCGGCGTAGCCGGTGGTGAAGGCGAGGATGCGGATGCCTTCGAGTATGCGATTAGCGCTAAACATTAAGATACCGTAAGGGGTGAGGCGTTAGGTGTGAGGAGCGACGGAAATCTGAAAGCCACATGCTCGAAATCGCCTGACTCCTTACGCCTAACCCCTCACCGTTGCCTCAAATCAGATGACTCCCTCCGCCTTAAGCGCCGCCACTTCGCTCGCGCTCAAGCCGAGCTCCCCGCCGAACACTTCCTGATTGTGCTGCCCCAAAAGCGGCGCGGGGGCCGACGCGCCGCGCATGCCATCGACCATAAACGGGCTGCCCGGCTGGGCGAAGGTTCCGAGCACGGGATGGGTGACCTCGGCAAAAAAGCCGCGCGCCTGGATATGCGGGTCCTTCATGAAATCCGACGGCGAATTGACCGGCAAGCCCGGTATGCCGTGTTTTTGCAACAGCTCGGCGAGCTCTTCCTTGAGAAATCGCGACGTGAACGAGGTCACCTGCGCGTTGATATAGTCGGCATGCTGCCGTCGCAGGTTGCTGTTGATCCATTTGGGATCGTCGAGTTCCGGGTCGTGGTTGTCCCAAACCTTGAGCAGTATGGGCCAATGATTCTGCGTGACGAACAGAGAGATCCAACCGTTCTTGCATTGGAACAGGTTCGCCGGCGCGTTGTGCTGGTGCTGGCTACCGGCGCGCTTCATCACGCGGCCCTCGGCGGAGTAATTGAACGCGACATGCTCGTGCAGCGCCATGCTCGCTTGAATCGAAGCGTCGATCCACGCGCCGATACCGCAGGTCTCGCGCTGCCAGAGCGCCAGCGTGACGCCGTAGGCGGCGAACAGGCTCGCGTAGTAACACGACTGGGTCTCCGGCGGATTGCACGGCGTCATCGTCGGATCGCCGCTAATGTAGAGCAACCCGCCCATAGCGTTGCCGACGATATCGGTGGTTTTGAAATGCGCGTAGGGCCCGTCCTGGCCGAAGCCGCTGATCGACACGAGAATCAGTTTTTTCTGCCGTTCGATCATCGTCTCGTAACCGAGACCCAACACGGCGAGTTGGCCGGGCGCAAAGTCTTCGACCACGACATCGGCCCGTTCCACCAAATCGAGGAGCAGTTTTCTCCCCCTCGGCTTGGCGGCGTCCAATGTGACGCTACGCTTGCCGGCGTTGAGATAAGCGAAGCGGAGACTGCCTTCGCCGTGCGCGTGGCCATTGGCGAAGGGAGATTCGCTGCGGGTCGGATCGCCGCCCGGCGGCTCGCTCTTCAGCACGTCCATGCCGAGATCGCGCAGCAGCTTGCCGCACAGCGCGCCCATCGACGAAGTCAGGTCGAGAACGCGATAGCCCGATAGCAATGATGTCGTTTGGGTCGTGTCAGTCATTGGAAGGTTACTTTTGCATCTCTCGCAAACTGATCAAACCGAGGATCGACGATGGAGGATCGAGGATCGCCATCTTCTATCCTCAATCTTCCATCCTCGACGATTATCTTCCATCACTAGTGTCCCAACGTTGAGCGATTCATCGCCGGCAACTGATTGAAACGACAACGATAAATCATGCTTTATTCTGGTCTCGATTTGAACGCTAACATTTGCCATCCTGCGAGGAACTCACTCGCAG
>Ga0326597_10013820_pt1 | contig 10591 bp, 6 predicted proteins | sample RVTome_12_FD_203789 | JGI IMG/M metagenome (GOLD analysis project Ga0326597, IMG submission 203789) | Soil microbial communities from uranium-contaminated site in the Upper Colorado River Basin, Wyoming, United States - RVT100D185 | ecosystem: Environmental > Terrestrial > Soil > Contaminated >... | reverse complement strand
AGGCGGATGGAGTCTTTGTCCATTGTCCGCGCTGGCCGACTATCGATGGGGTGCCTCTCTTGGAAAAGGAAATCGGAAAGCCGGTGGTATGCAGTTCCCAAGCAACCATCTGGCTTGCGCTGCGGCTCTTAAAGGTGCGGGAGAAAATCCAGGGTTGGGGGCGGCTGATGGAAAGTCTGAACGGAGCGCTATGAAAGCGGGATCTACGCTCTTCGCATTTTTGTCGGTTGTGTTTTTCACCCTTTTTCTCAGTCCCCCTGTCCACGCGCAAAAAGCCCAGAGGCTAAGAATTACTTATGCCTCTATAGGAGGGCAGACGCTTTATCTCTGGGTTGCACAAAAGGAGGGGATCTTCCGTAAGCGGGGCATCGAGGCAGAGGTGGTTTATGTCCCCGGTAGCTCTTCGGCGGTCGTGGCTTTGATCGCCGGCGACGTCCAGGCGGCGATCCTTGGCGGCCCGTCGATTATTAGCGCCAACCGAGCGAGGGTCGAAACGGTTGTGGTGGCTTCCTTCATCAACCGATTGGTCATGACGCTTTACGGTGGGAAGGAAATTCGATCTCTCGAGCAACTAAAAGGGAAAAGGATTGGGATCACCCGCTTTGGCACAACCTCGGACTTTGCCGCGCGCTATGCCCTAAGGAAAGGGAACTTGACTCCGGACGGTGACGTAGCGCTAATTCAAATCGGCGAGCAGGCGACGCGGGTCGCAGCGCTGAGGAAAGGAGTGATCGAGGCCACGCTTGTGCAGCCGCCCGTGACGCTGCTCATGGATCGGGAGGGATTTCCCAAACTCGTAGATATGACCGAAGAGAAACTTGCCTATCCGCTTTCCACGTTGGTCGTCGGCCAATCCTTTTTGAGAAAAAATCCAGAGAGCGCATCCAATCTCATCAGCGCCCTGGCGGAAGCCGCCCATTTTCTGAAGGAGAAAAGGGATGCGGGGCTCAGGCATCTCGCCGATATGATGCGGTTGGACCTTAAGCGGCAGGATCACAAAGACGCTGTCGAAGAGAGCTTTCGGGCTTACGCCGGCGTCATGGAACGAGTTCCTTACCTCTCGCAGGACGGCGTACGAACTCTCATCCAGCAGTTGTCCGCCCAGGACCCGGGTTGGGGCACTCTCCCGCCTGAGCGGCTGGGAGTTGATATGAGTTTGGTACAGGAATTGGAGCGCGGCGGATTTTTTCAGAGACTCTCAGGGTCAGTGGAAAAGTTGGAAAAGAGCGCTCATTGAAGAGAGAACAATTTCGCAGGTGATTGTTGTTACGGATTACCTGTCAGGAGGGTTTGGTTCTTTGATATTCGACGCATCGACTCTGCTCCACTAAATAAGCCAATTATCAAAGCCTGGCACCGAGGTCTGGACTCATTGGGTACTGGCGGGCAAGCTCGTTGACTAAGATCTGTGAGGTAACATCGGCTTCAACTTCATCGACAAGAGCCTTCTTGTTGTTTTCAATGAACTGTTTCATTTCTCTTGATCTCCTGGATATCTCTTTTCTTCGTCGCTTGTTCCGAATATCTTTCTCAAAGTCTAAGTTCAAGACTCGACTGCGAGCCGCTCTATCCGGAAGCCTCCGTCACATAAATAAACGAAATTCATACGGCCTTGAGTGAATCATTGGCATTCGTTTTACTGTGCGTGCAAGGGTCGAAGCATAGCTAAGCGTAACGGGTAATCGATCATAGAGCGAGTCGTTGTTCCAGTTCATCTTCGAAAGTCCGAGGACGGCTCGTACTTGCTCGTGCCATCCCCCGTGCCCGGCGAAGCGCCTTAGAACTAGCGGGTGCGGGATACCTTTGCCTTCTTTGTAGAAATTCTTGCCGGCCACCATCTCAGGTACGTTTCCTTGTGTCCATACGAGCGCTTCGCGAGGCCCTAATTGGAAATATCCGCCACGGAAACAAGGATACGCCGAAGCACTACCGGTTCTAACGCCCTCACTTCGCGGTGGATCGATAAGAATTCCACGCCAAAGAGTTTCTTGTTGAATCTGATAGAGATCGATGCCTTCAGACGAGGACCACGCATCGAAACAGCCCTCTACTTCTTCCGGCTTAAATTCAGTGGTTTTGTGAACGATCACGCGCCTTGGGCTCCTTCCCGCATGACGACGTTGGTACAAAGCCAAGGTTCTTGCCATCAAACGACGCATTTCGGTCCTACTTAGAAATGGATCACGTCTGATAATGCGAACGTCATCGGTTTCATAAGCTACGAACTCGAGCCCGGCACCGTCAGAATCGAATACTTGGCTACAGCATGTCACGAAGGCTATTTGGCCACTTTCATTGAATCGCATCGCATAACTTAGTCCAACATACGCAGTGTCCGGATCCATATCTGCTAGCTTCCAAGGTACTCCGCCGGCCTTGCAGTATAGAGCAATTCCCAGTCGCCACATGACGCTAGCCCTGCAGAAGTAGTTCAGGGCGCTAGATTCTCTAACGAGCTGGGTAGGGATCGCCTTCGATGCATTGACTGCCTTTATGTAGTCGTGCAGGTCGAAATCATCATCATCGCCGTAGAACGCTGGCTTCCAACGATCCGGCAAAAAAATCATGATGACGTCAAATTCGTTTCGGAGTCCGTCGAGTCTATTGATGGATCTAGTCAGAATGTCGGCGAGTCGGAGATGAGGCCGCTCGACATTCAATATCTCGTGATCGGTCGCAGTTGGGAGCTCGATATGGGCATCCTCGGATGCTGGAGTGATGCGCAGTCCGAAGATCCGCGAAAATCCCGGGAATTCAATTAGATAATTCTTTCTTTCTCGCGGATAGTGTCGCTGCTCGAATTCATGAAATAGATTCCTCACTCGATTTCGAAATCCAGTCGGAGATATCGTTGCTACTCTGATTGGGTCGAGCACAGGATTTACCAGAGAGCGGCTGAAAGGACCGAAACGAACTAGACCAGAAAGCGGGTGAGCGTCACGATCTTGCGGGCGATCGGGGTGAAACCACAATTCAGGTTCCTGTACGCGATGATGACCTGGAAGCCAATATGGTTTGCTCACGCGTGAGCCCCCCTTCTGCTAAACCCAGTAACTTTCGCAACGGTGAAACTGGCGTCTATACCATCGCTAATTCCAAAGGCGCTCAGCTGGCGTTCGTCGCGATTCCCGATAATTATAGAGATCCACGCTTCGAGTATAGAATTCCACTGTCGGTTATACCGGGCAGCCAATCGTTCACGCACAAAATCGGCGGCCACATACCTTTCTTCTTCGGTCCTGGGTTCGTCAAAGTAGATTGTTGGTTCAAGCAAAAGCCACAAGCGCCCGAGGTGGTAGTCCAATTTGAGCCTGAGCGCCTCGCACCATTGAAGATCGGTTTCGGAAATTGTGCCACTCAGTGATCTCGTGCATTGCGTTAGGACGGCTACGTCGCCGTTCGGAAGTCGTGAGAAGTCTGCAATGAGTAGGTGGGACGAGTGCCTCCGCTTGACCTGAAACGTGCCGCCCGCCTCAAGAGCGAGAGCGAAAGCATCGCGGAGCAGACCCAATTCCGCCGATTCAAATCGGAGTCTTTTGGGCTCAATCGCATGGCAGTCGAATTCTTCAATATGAAACGGATTAAATGCCTTTTGCAGTTCCCCATCGCTGCCAAATGCAATAACACCCACTGGTGCCCGTACCGCAATTGCCCGCGCGCGCTGGTTAATCACCGCTTCGCGTACTTGTTTCGTTCCTTCGATGGCACAGACTATTCGGCGGCAGGTTGTTGGCCAATTCGTGAGCGGCAGCGCATTCGTCCGGATGATCGGCCAGTTTTGACCTGGCGGTTCGACTGGAATGTCCGTCAGACGAGCAGCCTGCCGGTCAAGCATCGGCTCCAGTTCAGCGGGAATATCGGTGAGTTGCTTTAGGATATCACCGAGGAGTTCGTCGAAGGTTTCAATTTCCAGTAGATGCGCTTGAATGCCGTGTTCTGTGGCTTTGGAGAGCAAGCTTGTGACGGCGGGTAATGTTGAAGAATCAGCGCGTGCTACCCAGAATAGTCCTCCGGGAAATCCCTGACCGTTGTTGATGGCTTCGTGCAAAGTGGACATGATACTGTCGTCACGTCCACTATATCCAACGACAATCAGACCGAAACGGCGCAGTGACTCCAGCAGCCCCCGACGAAGTTCTGCGTCCTGAAGCCGAAGTTCTTGGGAAGTGTTTTTGAGTCGATGTGACTGAAAATCTCCGTGCATTTTGCCAATAACTGGCCAACGCGCTTCATTGATTGCCCGTAACGCTATTTGAGGGTTATCCAAGGTAGAAACGACAAAGCTGGACGTAGTTCCTAATATATGCACTGCTGCGTCCTCGATCAGGCGGTCAAAGTTAACAGTCCAAACTACCCGAGCCTTGTGCATCTTCATTAAGGCTGCAAGAGCAATATGACCATAGCTGGGACGTGCTCCGGATATGAATGCTTCCAGTTTTGTACGACGATCACTCGGATCAGCATAAGTCGCTTCAAAGTATGAAGCATATTCCTGCGGCGAGCCGCTCGCGGGGAATATGCCGAGATCCTGGAAATAGCTATCTAAGCGTCGCTGCACGAGAGGATTCGAAAGATTATCACAGGTCTTTGGCGATATTTTTTGAGCCGCGCAAAACAACGTGCGCTTGAAATCCCAGACAAGGCTGTTGGCAGTGGGAATGCCTCCGGAAGCGGACGCCCCGGCCCCTAAGAACCACATCAGATTGGCAGCTCGAAGGGGATAGATTCGCAAAAACTCTTCGATCGTCATGGCTTGATAGGCCGCTTTGCTTTCTCTAATTTAGGAGCCGGAGATGTCGTGGTGAATTTCGAGAAGTAGCGGTCCACGAGCTTTTCAGGGGCGAGTTGGAGCTGGTCGAGGAGCTTTTGACAAAGTTGCAGACGTGCTTGTGCAGTCATTATCGAGCAGACTTCTGTCAATAGCGCCCTTACTGCGGAAACGAGCTGTGCGAGACCGTCGAACGTGAGCACATGCGTGCTCTGCGCCATTGCCGGCTCCGTGGCTTTATCGGTTGGATGGAGCTGAGCTCGGATGCAGTCACGATCAGGATATTGCTCCTTGAACCACTCAACCGACACGAGTAACTGACCGTGGTCGGCCTTCCCCAACGCATTCTTTGCTTGTTTTCCGCCCTTACATTCAATGACAATTCCATAGTTGTTATTGGGCAACCACAGCACGTCAGGCCCGACACCACATTCTCGCTCTGGACGTTCGCTGTGAAAGCCAAGGAATAATCCAAGGCGCTTCATCCCGTCTTCGAGCTGATTACTAGAGGCTGCAGGGGTCAGCAAACTAACCGCCTCTTCAAATTCCTGGAGATGGCCCGCTGGCAAGGTAAACTTTGAGATCTGAGTGATTATGTTCTCGACTTGGTCTCCAACTGCAACCGACGGTACGTAAAGCTCGGCCATTCCTCGCGGAGCCCAGAGCATAGAATTGGCTGAATATGCTTTCTTTTGTAGATCTTCTGCTCCTTGGCGATCCTGCGCATAGTACCGTGCTCTGGCAGCGAGCTGTAAGAACCAGCCCCGAAGCTTTTTATCCGAGTGGTGTTGGTTTGCGTGTGAGAGCGCGATCTCCGCTGCCTCAGAATACTGCCGAGCGACTAAAGTCCTGGTGTAGTCGCGTTCAGCCGAAGCCGCTTTAATAGTGACTAAATCAACTGATGAGGTTTCGGCTCGATCGGCAAGAGTTTCTGCGTGATACCTCGTCCATGCCTGATCGCGATTCAAACATTGCCTAATCGCAGCGACGAGTTTGCCTCGTTCGTCAATTGTCTTACTGATTTCGTGGCCCATGAGGACCTGTGCTCGCGTACTGGGCGTCATGAGGTTGAGGCTATCAGCTCTCGTAATCCAAGACACCAGTTCGGGTCCAATAATCAAAACGACACAATAATCTCCAGCTCCCCGTGTTGCTCGTCCCATCCCTTGCTCGATTTTTTGCGCGAGACTGATGTTAATCGAACTGCTGGCTTGCAGCGCCTCAGCTCTTAGAAGTTCATATGTGTTGGCACCTCTTGGTAGGCCATCGATAATAAGGAGGCGACAGGCGTCCCCAATCAGATCAATGCCATCATAGCGGTTCGCAAAAACGAATGGTCCACGATCCGTACCGGCAACGAGACCTTGGACAGCTTCTTCGACTCGATTGCCCATCATGACCCGCGCAGCATTCTTCCAGCGTTCAGCTGCCTTTTCCGAAGACACAAGTACAACGACACCGGCATTCTTGGCGATCGAGACAGCAAGCTCGCGGGCAAGTTTCAAATTGTCTCGCTCCGGGATTTTTGTCAGTGCAGGAGCAAGTATCATCCGTTCTCCGACTCCGGCTAGTGTGTCGGGTACGATCGGATTCTGGATCGCTTTCGGATTTGCGTCGAAAGTGCGGATAATCGAGCTGTCGTCCGCAATCGTAGCGGACATATATATCCGCCGGCTACAATCATCAAAGGTAGGTAGCAGATGAACAAGCGGTTGGATCGGAGTAATGGAAAATTCCCGACTGCTGATGAGCGCGTGACATGCATCGAAATTATTCCGTAATAACGGCAGCTGATACCGAAACGTGTGTGAATGGTCACGAGCAAGCAACTGGCGAATTCCATCAGCCTTCGTTGCCCAAGCAGAGTATGGTACTTCTAAGATCGCAGGATCATTGCGTTCTACGATGTCGTCAAAAGACCCGAGTTTTCCAATATTCTCGAAGTCAGCCCGGAATCGAGTCGTCAGTTCCGTGTAAAGGTCCTGATGATCTGACCTGCTGATCGAAATCGAGAACGCATCTCGAACCGCCGAGAATGCGGTGTGGGCATCATCGCAGATTATGCCTCCGACCCTTATCGGCTCCGTGCCGCTGCCAAGAAGACCGAATTTGCTACGCCCATGGAAGAGAGCGTTGTAGGTGGCCACGAGAATGGCGGTTCCGTTCAGGAATTCGGCAGGCAGGTCGCCCGGTCCTGCTTCATAGATTACGGTTGGAATCCCAATCTCGGCTGCTTTGTCGCTAGTTTGACGCACGAGCTGGTTGTTCGGGCATAGGTACAAAACCGGTTTTTTAAGCTCGTTCGCTAAGCTCTGGCCGATTAACAGTCCAACCAGGGTTTTTCCGCCACCAGTGTTGAGTTTGATTACGAGGTCGTTCTCGCTACGACGTCTGTTCCAAAGTTTTAAGGCCTCGCTTTGAGACTCCCATAAGTCATTTATGTGCGGAGGTTTCGGTAGCCGTTGAAACACCTTTATTGGATCTAAGGGAGACGCTTGCGATCTCGATGAATTTAATTGATTAAAATCAACCACGCTTACTTCCTACCTTGATTTGACTCTGAACAACGCGCAAAGGCGGCACGGCCTGTCGGACAGACAAAGTATATTAAGAAGCTGGACAAATCCTTGTGTCCCCGGATCAAGAAATACATGTGTTTCGTACTGCCGGAGCCGGTTGCTTCCTGACCAGGATATTCGGAGATTCTATTTCGGACAGCCACAACACGCAAGGCTAGAATAATGCCGTTGTGTAGAGTGCAACGCCAGTGTGGTGTTTCAGAAGTTCGTTGAATATTTCGTGGCGTCCCGTCCCGGCGTCCCCCCCCCTTTTAGCAAAAGGGGACAAGGGGGGGATTTCGAGCCTGCCAAGAGAGCAAATCCCCCTCAATCCCCCTTTTTCAAAGGGGGACTTTCGCCGCCGCCACCGTCGCAGTTGTTAAACTAACTTTAGTTCCAGGACACTAGGATCACAAGCTGGGGCAATTCTTCGCCGTCAGTCAGACACCAAATCTAAACAATCTTTCCTAAACCGCAAAGGGCGACGAATCCATAATTCAGCCCGCTGCGCCTTACGAACCGTTCCGCTTCTCCTTGACTATTCTCTTTCAATTGCCTTATGTTACGCGCTACGGCTTCGGCCCGGTGCTTCTGACAGTTCGGCTGGTCATGCTGGCTGTGGGACGTTATCCCACTAGAGTCGCCAGATTGCGGCAATCAATGGTCAACCTTTGACGTGTACATAGGACTTGGTTGTGGTGAGTAGACCTACATTTTTGGCTGGAATCTTAAGTATAGCCGCTGGAAGTATAACGTATGGCTACCTGAGCATAAACCATCCGACTGACGCCCCGCTCCACGACGTAACGCGAAGACCAGTTCCTTTTGTCAGTCCGCAGCCCGGGAGTCAGCAAACTGACCAGCCTGCTGATTTACAGAAAAATCCGCGAACATCCCTACCACCTTCCACTAAAAAAAGCCTCAACAGGAAAAGTGTACCAAGAGATATGATTGACAAATCATCGAAGGCCTCCGTAGAAAGTGATCTCGAAAGTAGAATCTATGCTGCTCTGGCGAATTTTGGGCTTAGGGGAGTTGGCGTTTTGTTTAGAGAAGGCCAGGTTCGTTTGACCGGGCAATTGAGGGAGGAAAGTGATCGACCAAAGGTTCTAGACGCGGTTCGACTAATCACACAAACGCAGATTGGAGACGGCCTTATTTACACATCTGACCGATGGCTTGCTTACAGAACGTTGAGACAAACAAATGTGTACTCTGAACCAAGCCAGGATGCGTCACGAATTACGTATATAAGTGGTGATCTGAGGGTATGGGTAACGGAAATCCGAGAGAACTGGGTAAGAATCGAATCCAAAAAAGGAGCTCGGCCGGGGTACGTTCGTAGGGAACAGGTTATGCCGGACAGTTCTTTGCAATGAGTGGAGTTCTTAATTACCTTTTAATTTCCAAGCAGCTCGCAATTGCCGTCGTGGTTGGTGTACTCGTGTTTCTTTACAGCCGACCGATTCTTCTTGGATTACTGGGATATGGACGAACAAGGATAAAAATTCCCTGGTGGGTGAGGCTGGCAGACGAAACTCCCCTGGAGGGTACGCTGCGGTGCACGAATAAGGATTGTCCTTCGCTTAATTATTCAATTGCAATCCTTTGCCAGGAATGCAGCAATCTTTTGTTAGGCGGACCGAGAAAGGGATTCTTGAGATGGCTAGGGATTTCCCTTTTCCGGCTGTCGTTTTTAATAACAGGTGTATTGATTGGGTTCTACAGGTATACGTGGCCAGGAAAGGTTATTCTGCTAGGCTTTTCATTCCTTATTTTCCTCATGCTCCTACGGCATCATATTGTCCTATTCGCGTTTCTTCTCCTCGCGACTATTGGAATTCTCGCGGCATACATTTGGACTGCTTGGAATATACTCGTTCTCGCAATTATCGCTATTTTCCCGATGTTTTCGAATTGGCAGGCTCTAAAGTATTGGATCAAAAAGCCAGATGAAACAAATACGAGGGCTGGTCCCGTAGGTGTCACGATCCCGGCAGCAATTGCAGCGTTGCTGATTGCGGTCGCTGCTTTACGCGGATTGAATATCTTTCTGCCGATCCAAATGTCTGCAATTCACCCGATCGCGTATTCGAATTTTATATTTGCATCTCTCGTCTTCGCTTTTTTTTCTGCAGCTCTCGTTACGGCGATCTCCAAGTCGTTGCTGGGCGGTGTCGGGGCCGTACCTCCCAAATGGATCTTCAAAAAGCGAAAACCATCGAGTAATCAGTTTCGCTTGCGCCGTGCCACCTTCGAGCCCAAGGGAGTTTTTGGGAGAACAATGGTCAGCATTAGAATGTTTATAATGGTTGGGACGTTGCAGCTCAGGTTCATGGTTAGAACGGGAGTGTTCTATCTACAAAAGAGTCTCTCCATTGTAGTCAATGTTGTGTGGATAAACCTCGTTAAAGTGTCGCGCCATATAAAAAACATACTTTCGATTCTAGTTGATGTACTCGTTACGGTCCTAATGATCGGCTTTAGTTCCATCGCTGATTACGGAAGAAGCATCGTTCTTCCAGTAATTCTGCTGTGGGCCATGGCATATTTCTCCAGTCAATTTGGCGATTACCTTTATTCTTATCTAAATGTTTCTTCCAGGCCATCCAGTTCCAGTCTAACCGCCCACGTGATTTACTTGACTGTATTTCCCTGCTTGTTGGGTTTCGCCATTCTATGCACTGTCGCGTTGTTGTTAAAAAATTGGTGGGTTGTTTTTGATATAATTGCAACTACCCTCGGCAAATTCGCATTGGCAGACGGGTCTCTCTGTTTTTTCTTCAGCAATCTGGCACTTATAACCTGGAGCTATCTAAGTGGTGGTCCGTACGGCATCGGTGTGTTTACGATTTTGAACACAGTAGAACTCATTGCTATCGGGATAAACACAAAGCTCGATACAGCGCAATCAGACGTAAGTTAATGTGGGGAAGTCACTCCGTCTGTTTGATCGCCTGCGGCGTGCCGCGATCGATCTTGCCGAGACCGGTGCGCGGCAGAAGTTCGCCGATATTCTTTGCGGGCTATTTTTCCCACACCGTGTCGATGAGGCCGCTCTTGTCCAGTTCTTGAACGAAGCTGGAATCCACCAGGTTCGCCGGATCACCGCGAGATGAGCAGCAGGACGAGACCCGAGAAAATTCACTCCGTGGTCTCTCGCAGTCGAGGGCGCAACGTAAGGGGGATCCCTGGCAGCTAACTCAGACGACAATCTCCAAGCGAAGTTCGTCCGCGACGCGTGGGGCGGTTTTGCGCCCCTTGT
>Ga0326597_10013819_pt1 | contig 10591 bp, 8 predicted proteins | sample RVTome_12_FD_203789 | JGI IMG/M metagenome (GOLD analysis project Ga0326597, IMG submission 203789) | Soil microbial communities from uranium-contaminated site in the Upper Colorado River Basin, Wyoming, United States - RVT100D185 | ecosystem: Environmental > Terrestrial > Soil > Contaminated >... | reverse complement strand
CATGGCCGCGCTGGCGGCGTTCAATGTGAACGGGTGACAGGCTTTCGCCTTGCCGTTCCGAGACAGTAATGCTATCATGATAGCAAGAGGTGCGCCATGGCGCAAATCATCGTTCGTGACATCGAAAATGACGTCAAAGAACGGCTGCAAAAGCGCGCGGCCCGACATGGCCGCAGCATGGAAGCGGAGGTGCGGGACATCTTGCGCGATGCGGTCAACCGGGACAAGCAACCCAAAAGGGGGCTGGGAACCGAAATCGCCGAGCTTTTCAAAGGCCAGGGAATCAAGGAGGGTGACATCAAAGAGTTCCGCGGCTTCACGCTGCAGGACCCCTTCAAGAAATGATCATTCTCGACACGAATGTCTTGTCCGCGCTCATGACCGAGCCGCCGGAACTGGTCGTGGCCGAGTGGCTCGATGGCCAGCCGCGGGAATCCATGTGGACATCCAGTATCTCCGTCTTAGAGCTCCGCTTCGGACTCGAGGTCATGGCTGGCGGTCGACGCCGCGAAACGCGCTCAGCAATTTTTCGCCGGCTGGTCGAAGAGAAACTTGAGCAGCGGATTGTCCCGTTCGATCACGATGCGGCGGAGGCGGCTGCTGTTCTGATGGCCAAACACAAGGCGGCCGGAACGCCGCGCGAGCTGCGCGATACCATGATTGCCGGGATCGCGCTCGCCCGGCGAGCCACACTGGCAACCCGGAATGTCAGGCATTTCGCCGGTTCCGACGTGAAGATCGTCAATCCTTGGGAAACTTAGCGCGCACCGCTTTCTTTGGTCGGTTGAGGAGATTCGCAATGAGCGGCACTAGATTGCACGGCGTCTTCGCCGCCATCGCCACCGCCGTCGATGCCGAGGGCGCGCCGGACGCGCCGCGCTGCCTCAAGCTCGCGCGCCATCTGCTCGGAACCGGGTGTGACGGACTCAACGTGCTCGGCACCACCGGCGAAGCGACCTCGTTCTCGCGCGACGAGCGCAGGGGCCTGATGACCGCCTACCGCGACGCCGGCCTGCCGCTGCACCGGATGATGGTCGGGACCGGTGCCGCCGCCGTCGCCGATGCGGCGGCGCTGACCCGGCACGCCGCGGACCTCGGCTTCGGCGGCGCGCTGGTGCTGCCGCCCTTCTACTACAAGGGCGTTCCGGACGACGGGCTTGTGGCCTACGTCGAAGCGCTGGTCGCAGCGACAACCGAGCGGCCGATCCCGATCTATCTCTATCACTATCCGGCATTGTCCGGCCTGCCCTGGCCGGTCCCGCTCATTCGCCGGCTGCGCGAAACATTCGGCGGCCGCATCGCCGGCCTCAAGGATTCCTCCGGCGATCTGGCATTTTCCCGCGTAGCCGCGACGGTGGCGGCGGACTTCGATGTGTTCCCGTCCACCGAGGCGGTGCTGCTGGAGGCCCGCGACGGGCCGTTCGCCGGCTGCATTTCGGCGACCGCAAACCTTAACGCCGATCTCTGCGCGCGCGGCTACCGCCAGGGCGACCGGGCGGCACTTGAGGCCGCGGTCGCAATCCGCGGCCTGTTCGAGGGAAAACCACTGGTGGCGGGGGTCAAGGCCTTGCTGGCGCACATCCATGGCGATCCGGCGCTGGCGGCGGTCAAGCCGCCGCTGGCCAGCTATTCCGCGGCTGAGCGCGCCGCCGTCGCGTCGGGCTATGACGCCGTGCGGGCCAAGCGGGTCGCCTAGCGCCTCTTGCGCCGGCCGCTGTGCCGCCGTTGACGCCCGCGCGGGCGCTGACTATAAGCTGCGGCAAATGGCAGCGTCGCGTTTTCGCTGCCGATCTTCAATCGACATTTACGGCGCAACGGTCCAAGGCGACAGGGACCGTCATTGCACCGGCGGGAACCAGAGCCTATGGCCAACACGACCTCTGCCAAGAAAGCGACGCGCAAGATTGCGCGCCGCGCCGCGATCAACAAGAGCCGCCGGTCACGCATGCGCATTTTTGTCCGCAAGGTGGAAGAGGCGATCGCATCCGGTGACGCCAAGGTGGCGCGCGACGCTTTGCAGCAGGCGGAGCCGGAGATGATGCGCGCTGCCCAGAAGGGCGTCGTTCACAAGAACACGGCGAGCCGCAAGGTCTCCCGCCTGGCGCATCGGATCGCCGCGCTCGGCGCGTGACGCCGATATTGCTTAAGTTCGGACGCTCTCGGGCTGGCGCGATGCCGCTGCCGCGCCAGCGTAGCGGGCTCGGTGACTGTCACTTCGCTGCAACATTGCTGTAAAAAAGTTCAGTCAATAATACACATCGTGCAGCGTCGGGGCCTTGGCGGACTTCCAGCGACCGATTGATGCCGCGCAACGCGCAGGTTACCTGCTGGTTCCGCTCACGAAAATGTGCGCCCTGCTAAGCCCTTAGCGGGAAAGCGCGGCAGAGTACCTTGGATTCGCCTTTGCTGCCGCGTTTATCGCGGCGCACTATCGCGCGCCGGCGGAGCGCGAATCGTTGTCGGCGATCGCTTGCCACCGGTCAAAAACAATACACAGATTCAAAGCGTTGCGATTGCGAAGCGCGCGCGCAAGCAAACGCAAGCGCGACGATCTGCGATGCGCCGGGCTAAAACCCATTGCAGCATCGGCCCAGCGTGCTATTTTTGAAACCTCGCTGGTGCATGAGACCTCAAGAGTAAAGGGGCTGGTTTTGACATCTTTTCCAAGGTGTCTGGCAGTATTGTGTGCGGAGTTCTGTAGTACAGGTTGTGTAAAAGCTGGGGAATGAGGCGTCTGCGCGTTTGCGTTCGGTTTCGGAACGGTGCGTAACAATTAACCTCGGGGTGTCGCGAGGCTTACTCGCGGATTACCGGATCACAATGCGACGACAACCGTTGCACGTCTGTGCAGTGGAGGGGGGTTCCGTGTCACATCGCAGGACAAGTGTGCGCAATGCATCGGAGTATCTGTCTTCCCTTGTAGCACCTTTCGGTCCGGTTTCAGTTCCGAGCGGCTAAGGCCGTAACTCCCTCTCCAGTTAACGCCCGATTGGCTTCGCTTGCCGGCGGCAAGCAGCGTCATCCAGCCAGCGGCGTTTCCCCGTTGAGTCAGTTGCGTCCATGTACGGTGCACAGCGCGCCCGCGCCTGCCTGTCACCGACCATCATAGCCGATCGAAGAGACCGCCAACATGACAAGCATGGACCAAGAGTGCTGGACCCGGGTCAAGGGACGTCTGCGCGCCGAACTGGGTGAAGACGTCTATTCGAGCTGGTTCGCCCGCATCGACCTGGAAGGCCTGGACGACGAAACCGTTCGGATGTCGGTGCCGACGCGGTTCCTCAAGAGTTGGATTCAATCGCACTATACCGAGCGCGTGCTGGCCTGTTGGCAGGCGGAACAGGCGACGATCGGCCGGATCGAATTGACCGTGCGGTCCGGCATTCTCCGTCCGTTGCCGCCCAAGGAGCCGGCGGCCGAGATCCATGAGCCGTCGCGCAACGGCTACGACGGACACGGTTTCGGTTTGCGGATTGGCGCGACGCCGCTCTCGAGTGCGCACGACGCGCTCGGCGGCTCGCCGCTCGATCCGCGGCTGACTTTCGAAACCTTCATCGTCGGCCGGTCGAATACGCTCGCCCATGCGGCGGCCAAGCAGGTGGCCGCGACCCGCCGCAGCGATTCCGTGATGTTCAATCCGCTGTACATCCACGCCGGTGTCGGCCTCGGCAAGACGCACCTGTTGCAATCCATCACCTGGGCGGGAAACGCAGCCGGTGAGCGCAAGGTGCTGTATCTGACCGCGGAAAAGTTCATGTTCGGCTTTGCCTCGGCGGTTAAGATGCAGACCGCGCTGGCGTTCAAGGAGTCGCTGCGCGGCATCGACGTGCTGGTGATCGACGACCTGCAATTCCTGCAAGGCAAGTCGACGTCGGCGGAATTCTGCCACACCCTGAACGCCCTGATCGATGCCGGACGGCAGGTGGTGATCGCGGCGGACCGTCCGCCGCTGGATCTCGAGAGCGTCGACGATCGGGTGCGGTCGCGGCTCGCGGGCGGCCTGGTGGTCGAGATGGGTTCGCTCGGCGAAGAGCTGCGCCTGGACATCCTCCGGGCGCGCGTGATGGCGGCGCGGCAGCATCACGCGGGGTTCGACGTTCCGGCACCAGTGCTGGCCTACATTGCCAAGACGGTCACCCATAACGGCCGCGATCTCGAAGGCGCCGTGAACCGTCTGCTCGCCCACAACAAGCTGACCGGCTATCCGGTGACGCTGGAAATGGCCGAGCGCGAAGTCCGCGATCTGATCCGGCCGCAGGAACCGAAACGGGTCAAGATCGAGGATATTCAGCGCGTGGTGGCCCGCCAGTACAACGTCAGCCGCGCCGATCTGTTGTCGTCGCGCCGGACCGCGAATGTGGTGCGCCCGCGGCAGGTGGCGATGTATCTGGCCAAGACCCTGACCTTGCGGTCGTTGCCGGAAATCGGGCGGCGCTTCGGCGGGCGCGACCACACCACCGTGCTGCACGCGGTGCGCAAGATCGAGGGGCTGGTCGGCAGCAACACCGAACTTGCGCAGGAAATCGAGGGTTTGAAACGGCAGTTACAGGACTAGCGCTCGCGCTCCTCCCTCGCGAGCACCGGTGGAGCCAGGGGTCCCCGCGGACGCCTGGCTCCATGCGTTTGCCGGGGTCTCCACGGGAAAACGCGAAAAAGGCCGGAATAACTACGCCACTCCCGCCCGGCCACCCTTGCCTTCGCCCCCGGAGCACGCCAACTTGCCTCTCCCCTCCACCTGTGCGCGCGGAGGTACGGCGAAGCGCCGCGCCGGAAGCTGCCGTGGTGTGGCGGGCAACAGCCGCCCGATCGTGTGAGCCGCGACGATGAAGGTTACTGTCGAGCGTTCCGAATTGTTGAAGGCCCTCGGCCACGTGCATCGCGTGGTCGAGCGCCGCAATACGATTCCGATTCTCGCCAACGTGCTGATCCGCGCCGACCGCTCCAAGCTCGGTCTTAAGGCCACCGATCTCGACCTCGAAGTATTCGAGACGATTGCGGCGGATGTCGCTCCCGGCGGCTCCACCACGGTGCCGGCGCATATGCTCTATGAGATCGTGCGCAAATTGCCGGACGGCGCGCAGATCGTGCTTGAGGGGTCCGGCGACCGTGCCGTCCTGGCGGTCCGCGCCGGCCGTTCGCGCTTCACGTTGCAGACTCTGCCGGACAGCGACTTTCCCGATCTCGCCGCCGGCGACATGAGCCACAAGTTCACGCTTGCGGCGGCCGACCTCAAGCGCCTGATCGAGAAGACGCAGTTCGCTATCTCGACGGAGGAAACGCGGTATTATCTCAACGGCATCTACCTGCACACCGCCGCCAGCGGCAAGGCGACGATGCTGCGCGCGGTGGCCACCGACGGGCATCGCCTGGCCCAGGTCGAGCTGCCGCTGCCGGCCGGCGCCGAAGGCATGCCGGGCATCATCGTGCCGCGCAAGACGGTCGGCGAGGTGCAGCGTCTGATCGAGGACAACGAGGCGGAAGTCACCATCGAACTGTCGCAAGGCAAGATGCGCTTCACGATCGGTGCGGTCACGCTGACCTCGAAGCTGATCGACGGAACCTTCCCCGACTACGCGCGCGTCATCCCGCTCGGCAACGACAAGGAACTGGTCGTCGACAAGGCGGAATTCGAGGCCGCCGTCGACCGCGTCTCGACGGTGTCGAGCGAACGCGGCCGCGCCGTGAAACTGTCGCTCAGTGCCGGGCGGCTGGTCCTGTCCGTGACCAATCCGGATTCCGGCAGTGCGACCGAGGAACTGGAAATCGAATACGACGCCGATCCGCTCGATATCGGCTTCAACTCCCGCTACCTGCTCGACATCGCGGCGCAGCTGGAAGGCGAAACCGCCGTTCTCAAGCTCGCCGACCCCGGCTCGCCCACCTTGATCCAGGACCGCAGCGGCACCGGCGCGCTGTACGTGCTCATGCCGATGCGGGTGTGACCTCGCAGCTTGCTCAGTCACCCTCTCCCACAACAACGGGAGAGCGTGACTGAATTAGCGGTCGACTACGGCGTCACCTGGAACACGCTGCCCGCAGAGAATTCGCCTGTCCCCAGGACGGTGGTACCGAACAGCCTGCCCTGCGGGTTCCTGATAACGGTTGCGTTTGGCCCATAGCCTTCGGTGCCGTCGGTCCTGAATTTGTGCAGCGTTCTGTATCGCCACCGCTTGCCCGTCGCCGGCGGCGTCAGACTGAACACCGTGCCGCTCGTGTAGTCGATCCTGGAGTTTTGGGTGGTCCCGAACAGCGTGCCGTTCTCGTCGATGGCCAACGGACCATAAAAAAGCGGGCCGTAACCATCGGTCCCGGCGAATTCGGTCAGCTTGGTGAGCTTCCACTTGGTGCTCTCCATGCCCGGCGGCACGAGCTTGAAGACGGTCCCCCAATCGAACGACCCGCCGAGATAGGTCGTGCCGTAGTATGTCCCCGTTCCATCGCCGACGAGCGCCGAGTAGGGGCTGTGGCCGTCCGGCAATCCGGTGAAGCGATGCAGGATCGATTTCTTCCATCTGGCGCGGAGGTCCGCGGCCGATGCGGCTACCGGCGCGGTGAGCATGAAGACAGTGCCGCAATCGCAATCAACGGTCCCCCCGCGCGTTGTCGTGTCGAACAGCGCGCCATTCGCGTCCAACGTCAGAGCGCCATTTGGCTGACTTCCGTCTTTGCCTCCCACGAAGGTCGTGAGCAGGCGGAATTTCCACTCGCCCGCCGGCCGCGCGGGCGGCGACAGCATGAACGCCGTGCCGAGCGATTCCGCTCCGCCCGCCAATGTCGTGCCGAAGAGTGCGCCATCGGAAGCGCGAATGACTCCGCCGACAGGAATTAAGCCGTCATCGGCTCCGCCCTGGAAGGAATGCAGGGTCGTCATCTTCCACTTGTTCTTACCTTCGGCCGGCGGCGTCAGCCTGAACACGACGCCGCGGCCGGGACCGCCCTCCGATGTCGTCCCGAACAGGGCGCCGTCCGGATCAAGCACCAGGTCGCCAAACGGCTCCCTGCCGTCGACGCTTGCGAAATTGTGAAGGACCCGGTGCCTCCATCGGTTCCCGCCTTCCGCCGAAGGCGTCAGGCTGAACACGGTGCCGAAGTTCATGCTGCCGCCGATTCGCGTGGTTCCATACAGCACCCCGCCGGCGCCCATGACCAACCCGGCCGAAGGCCATTGGCCGTCGGTGCCCTCAAAGCGCTTCAGCGTGCGCGTCGGCGCCGCCTCTGCCGCAGTAAGCAGTGCGGCCAGTGCGAATGCGGCATAAGCCGTAAGCCGCGTTCGCGAAGCTGAGCCCCGCGCATTCCGACCTGTCGATTGCATTGCCGTCGCTCCCCGTCCCCGCTCATGCGAAGCGTAACGTAAGCGCCCCGCGCGGTAAAGGTTGCCCGCGAGGCCATGGCTTCCATTGGAAAGAGACAGCATGCATAACCGGGGTGCTACGATACCGGCGTTCTGGAATTGGATGGTTTGAGATTTTGATTGCGGGTTCGCCTGGGTGCCCGGCATAACGACGAGCTGGAATGTCCTCCCCTTCGATCCATCGCTTGACGCTCACCAACGTCCGCAACTATCGCGCCGCGGCCGTGGCGCCGGATGCGCAGATGGTCGTGCTCACCGGCCGCAACGGCACCGGCAAGACCAACATGCTGGAAGCGATCTCGTTCCTGGCGCCGGGACGCGGCTTGCGCAGGGCGACGCTGGAGGAGGTGGCCTTCGCCGAAGGCGACGGGTCCTGGGCGGTGTCGGCCGAGATCGAGGGCGCGCTCGGGCTGGCGACGCTCGGCACCGGCATCGAGGCGCCGGGGGCCGATGGGGCGGCACCGCAGCGGCAATGCCGCATCGACCGCGAGCCGGTCGCCTCCGCCACCGCCTTCGCCGATCACCTCAAGATCGTCTGGCTCACGCCGGCGATGGACGCGCTGTTCAACGGTCCGGCCTCGGAGCGGCGGCGGTTCCTCGACCGGCTCGTGCTGGCGGTCGATGCCGAGCATTCCGGGCGGGTTTCCGCGCTCGAGCGCGCGCTGCGCTCGCGCAATCGGCTGCTGGAGGATCCGCGGCCAGATCCGCATTGGCTCGATGCGATCGAGCATGAGACCGCCGAACTCGCGGTGGCGGTCGCGGCGATGCGGGCGGAGACGGTGCGGCGGCTGCAGGCCGTGCTGGCCGCGCGGCAGGCGCAGCCGTCGGCGTTCCCGTCCGCCTTCATCGCGCTTGATGGACCGCTAGAGCGGCTGGCGCTGGACCATCCCGCGGTCGAGGTCGAGGATCGCTACCGCGCGACGCTCAAGGAGAACCGCGCGCGCGATGCCCAGGCCGGCCGCACGCTGGAGGGCCCGCATCTCACCGACCTCGTGGTGATCTATGGGCCCAAGCAGATCCCGGCGGCGGATGCCTCGACCGGCGAGCAGAAGGCGCTGCTGATCGGCCTGGTGTTGACGCATGCCGGGCTGCTGGCCGAGATGACCGGCTGCGCGCCGATCCTGCTGCTCGACGAGGTCGTCGCGCATCTCGATCCGGGGCGGCGCGCCGCGCTGTTCGACGAGGTGGCGCAACTCGCCGGGCAGGTCTGGATGACCGGCGCGGACCCGGCGACGTTCGCCGGCATCGCGCCGTCGGCGGCGGTTTTCGAGGTCGCGGCGGGCGCCGTCGAGCGGCGCACTTTTACCGCTTCGCCGGGCGCCGATTCGGGTCTCGAAAAAGACTCGCGCCGGCCTTGAAAAATGCAGAAAGAACAATAGTTTATAGCTGTTCACTTTCTCCTGTACCGCGCCCGGATTTCGTGCCACATCAATCCGGTTTTCCCGCGCCGATTCCGCGAACGATTCGAAGGTCTTGCCGATGGCGGAACCCGCCCAAAAACTGCCCGATCCCGTGTCCGACTACGGCGCCGAGTCGATCAAGGTCCTCAAGGGCCTCGACGCGGTGCGCAAGCGTCCGGGCATGTATATCGGCGACACCGACGACGGCTCCGGCCTGCACCACATGGTCTACGAGGTCGTCGACAATGCGATCGACGAGGCGCTGGCCGGCCATGCACACGCGGTCACGGTCACGCTCAATCCCGACGGCTCGTGCACCGTGCATGACGACGGCCGCGGGATTCCGACCGACATCCACAAGGGCGAGGGCGTGTCGGCCGCCGAAGTCATCATGACGCAGCTGCATGCCGGCGGGAAATTCGATCAGAACGCCTACAAGGTGTCCGGCGGGCTGCATGGCGTCGGCGTTTCCGTGGTCAATGCCTTGTCGGAGTGGCTCAAGCTGCGCATCTGGCGCGACGGCAAGGAATACGCGATGGAATTCCGCGACGGCGTGGCTGTCGCGCCGCTCGCCGTGGCGGGCGACGCGCAAGGCCAGCGCGGCACCGAGGTGACGTTCCTGCCGTCGACCAAAACCTTCACGATGACCGAGTTCGACTTTGCCACGCTGGAGCACCGGCTGCGCGAGCTCGCCTTTCTCAATTCCGGCGTCACCATCGTGCTCTCCGACATGCGCCACGCGGTCGAGAAGCGCGAGGAGCTGCGTTACGAGGGCGGGGTCGAGGCGTTCGTACGCTATCTCGACCGCAACAAGGTCGCGGTCATCCCGGCGCCGATCATGATCAGGGCGGAGCGCGACGGCGTCGTCGTCGAAGCGTCGCTGTGGTGGAACGACGGCTACCACGAGACCGTGCTGTGCTTCACCAACAACATCCCGCAACGCGACGGCGGCACGCATCTCGCCGGCTTCCGCGGCGCGCTCACGCGCCAGTTGACCGGCTACGCCGAGACCAGCGGCGTCAGCCGCAAGGAAAAGGTATCGCTGACCGGTGACGACTGCCGCGAAGGCCTCACCGCGGTGCTCTCGATCAAGGTGCCGGACCCGAAATTCTCCTCGCAGACCAAGGACAAGCTGGTCTCCTCGGAGGTGCGTCCGGCGGTGGAGGGCGCGATCAACGATGCGCTCGCCGCCTGGCTCGAGGAGCATCCGGCGCCCGCCAAGATCATTGTCACCAAGATCATCCAGGCGGCGGCGGCCCGCGAGGCCGCGCGCAAGGCGCGCGAGATCGTGCGCAAGGACTCGCTCGGCGTGGCGTCGCTCCCCGGCAAGCTTGCCGATTGCCAGGAGCGCGATCCAGCCAAGTCCGAGCTGTTCATCGTCGAGGGCGACTCGGCCGGCGGCTCCGCCAAGCAGGGGCGCGACCGCGCGTTCCAGGCGGTTTTGCCGCTGCGCGGCAAGATCTTGAACGTCGAGCGCGTGCGCGAGGACAAGATGTTGTCGAGCCAGGAGATTGGCACGCTGATCACCGCGCTTGGTGCCGGCATCGGCCGCGACGAGGCGAGCCCGAACCGGTTCAATCCGGACAAGCTGCGCTACCACCGGATCATCATCATGACCGACGCGGACGTGGACGGCGCGCATATCCGCACGCTGTTGCTCACGTTCTTCTTCCGCCAGATGCCGGAGCTGATCGAGCGCGGGCACCTCTATATTGCGCAGCCGCCGCTCTATAAGAGCACGCGCGGCCGCTCGGAGCAGTATCTCAAGGACGAGCGGGCGCTGGAAAGCTACCTGATCGGCGCGGGTCTGGAAGACGCGGTGCTCCGCCTTGCCACCGGC
>Ga0326597_10013818_pt1 | contig 10592 bp, 13 predicted proteins | sample RVTome_12_FD_203789 | JGI IMG/M metagenome (GOLD analysis project Ga0326597, IMG submission 203789) | Soil microbial communities from uranium-contaminated site in the Upper Colorado River Basin, Wyoming, United States - RVT100D185 | ecosystem: Environmental > Terrestrial > Soil > Contaminated >... | reverse complement strand
CGTCGTCGCCGCCAGCACCTGATCATTCCACCGTTCCGTTCCCGGATCCATAGGGGGGCACCGGGAACGGAACGCTTGTGCCACCGCTCATGCAACGAGCGCGGTCTGGGGGCGTGCAACGCAACAACCGGTGCCGGCCCTCACGACGGGCGACGTCGTCTTGGGCGAGAACACGCACCGCGGAAAGACCGTCACCGTCCGGCTCTCCCGCGAGCTCCGGCTTCGCCACGCCTACGTGATCGGGGCGACCGGGACCGGGAAGTCGACGCTTCTCAAGAACCTCATCCGGCAGGACATCGAGGCCGGAAAGGGGGTGGGGGTCCTCGATCCCCATGGCGATCTTGTGGAAGAGATCCTCGGACTCATTCCCGAAAAGCGCCACCGGGACGTGGTCCTCTTCGATCCATCGGACGAGGAGTTCCCGATCGGGTTCAACATCCTCTGGGCACATACCTCCCGGGAGAAGGATCTCCTCGCCTCGGACCTCGCGGCCATCTTCCGCCGGTTCTCCACCTCCTGGGGCGACCAGATGACCGCGGTTCTCGGGAACGCCATCCTGGCTTTCCTCGAGAGTGAGCAGGGTGGGACCCTCGTGGACCTGCGCCGCTTCCTCGTCGATCGCAGCTACCGGGAGGAGCTCCTCCAGGCGGTTGCGGACTCCCAGGTCCACTTCTTCTGGAGGAAGGAGTTCCCGCTTCTTGCCGGCAAACCTCAGGTTCCCATCCTCACCCGGCTCGATGCCTTCCTCCGGCCGAAGGCCCTTCGCATGATGGTGGCGCAGAAGGAGAGCAAGCTCGACCTCGCCCGCGTCATTGATGAGGGGAAGATCTTCCTCGGCAAGCTCGCCCAGGGCGCCATCGGTGAAGAGAACGCCCACCTCCTCGGGAGCCTTCTCGTCGCCAAGTTCCACCAGATGGCCCTCGGCCGTGAGGGAAGGCCGCCGAGCGAGCGCCGAGACTTCTTCCTCTACCTCGACGAGTTTCACCACTTCCGCTCTCCCTCCCTCGGCGCCATGCTCGCCGAGTCCCGGAAGTACCACGTGGGTCTCGTGCTCGCCCACCAGGAGCTGAAGCGCCTCGGGGACACGGAGCTCCAGGGCGCAGTCCTCACAAACCCGGCCACCCGGATCTGCTTCCGTCTCGGCGATGACGACGCCCGGAAGCTCGCCGAAGGCTTCTCCTCCTTCCAGGCGGCAGACCTCCAGAGCCTCGGCGTCGGCGAGGCGCTTTGCCGCATTGAGCGCGCCGATCAGGACTTCAACCTCCAGGTGCCGCCCCCAACCACCCTGGATGCTACCGTCGCCCCGACCAGCAGAGCCGCGATCACGCAGCTCTCCCGAGCTGCGTATGGATCTCCGAGGGCGGAGGTGGACAAGATCCTCGAGGAGTCCCTTGGTGTTTACGCACAGCCTCAGGCCCCTGCGGAGTCCCGGGCTCCAGCGCCCAGTGGTGTACGGAAAGCCGTTGCCTCATCCAGTGAAGAGGCTCCGACTGCTCCGGTACCGCCCTCGATCGACCCTGTCCCGCCGCAAGCCCCTCCCAAGCCTCGCAAGGCTCGGCCCGCGAAGCCACCTCGGAAGGTCGCTGACTCTCACGAAACCTCTCTTCCAGGAAAGGGCGGGCCGCAGCACAAGTACTTCCAGAGCCTCCTCAAACACTTCGCCGAGCAAAAGGGCTTCCAAGCCACCGTCGAGGCAGAGGTCCCGAATGGCGGCCACGTGGATCTTCTCCTTGCTCGGGATGGCGCGAAGGTCGCGGTCGAGATCTCCATCAGCTCGACACCAGCGCAGGAGATTGGCAACGTTCAGAAGTGCCTCGCTGCCGAGATTCCGTACGTCGTCGTGTTGTCGCCAGATCGACGAGCACTCAAGCGCATTCAATCAGCAGCACGGGACACGCTTCCGGAGGATCACGTCTTCTTCCTTACCCCGGAGGACTTCCTCGTCTTCCTCGATGAGTTCAAGCCCGAAGCAGGATCCATACAGACGGACACGAAGATCCTCGGCTATCGCGTACGCACGAGGATCGCGAACAACGGCCACGCTGATCGATCTGCCCGGATGCACTCGATCGCGCAGACGATTCTTGCTGCCCTCAGACGACTGAAACAGTGAAGCCGAGAGCAACTTCTACCGTCATTCTTCGCTTTGTCCGGCCCACACTACTGTCATGACCAATGAATCCCCACCACAAGCAGCAACCCCAAGCGCTCTATGGGCGCTCGGGGTTGTTGCCGTCCGATCCTCAGTGCTTCTTGTCCTTCGGGGGGTTGGGGTCCCGGCCGTAGCTGTCGGAGTCTCGGATCCGGCCGTCCTTGCGGTGGATGACGACCTCGGTCGCCTTCTCCTTGGCCAGTTTCCGGGCGGCCTCCGCTGCCTCGGCCTGGGTCTTGTGGCGGGAGGAGGCGCGCTTGGCCCCTTCCTGCTGTACGGCCCACCCTTCGTCCCGGGGAACGACATGGTAGTCCTGTTTCTTTTTTGCCATGAGATCTCCTTAGGGCAGCCGACGATGGAGCTTCCACCAGCATCCTTTGCTGGCGGAACGAATCGGGGGGAAGTTCTCGTCGAACTCGAGCTCGATCTCCCTCTCCTCGGCCGTGGGGGAGGGAGTCGCCGAGCCGTCGAGGTAGCCATCGAACCGGTAGAGAGCATGCCAGGGGCTCTCCTCACCCGTCCGGAAGCGGGTCTTCGTTTTCGAGGTTTCGTATTCGTACATTGGGTAGATCCTTCCTATAACGGGTCATGGGAAGTCCGGGGGTGAAGCCCGCGATGTGGGAAACCGCCCTCAGTGTGGAGGAACCCTTCCCCCACCAGGAGAGAACCGAGCCAAGTGGCAGAGACCGGACGGAGAATCCGAAAAGAAATGTCCGGATGGGGCGATCCCGTCCGGTCCTTCTCTTGAGGGCCGGTGAGATCTGGGCGAGGGTCTACTCGATGACCGATGACGAAGCCCTTGAAATCCTCTACCTCGGTGAGGAGAGAAAGGAGGAGGCTCTTGGAGAGCTCTTCAACCGCTACCACGCCAGGTTGGTGACCGTCCTCGTGAAGAAGGTCTGCCTCGATCACGACTGCGCGCAGAGCGGAGCGGCGATGGCTCTCTTTGAACTCTCCCGCTTTGCGGGAACGGAGGTACCCAAAGTCCACGAGAGGCCGGGCCGGCTGTGGCGATGGCTTCTCCGAAGAGCTGCGTCCAGAACCATCGACCAGTACCGCCAGTCCAGGAGGCTCCTCAGCGGTGTTCCCGACGCCGAGAAGGAGGCGGTGACGCAGGTCTCTTTGGAGGTCGTGACCGAGACCCTCGTCGCCCCAGGCGATGACCCCCAGACAGCCGCTGAGGCAACTGAAGACCGAATCAGAATCAAGCAGTCGATCCTTGTATTTGCCGAGAAGCTTCAAGAGCCGGATCGGAGCATCCTCCTCCACGACTTCTGGACCAAGTACTGGCTCGGTGCGACCGTGACCGAAGTCACTCAGTACGACGAGGAGCTCATCGACCGGCTCGATGATGTCTACTCCCAAGATGCGTTGAGAAAAAAGAGGGCTCGGTTGGCGGAGCGTCTCGAGTCCTTTCTGCGAGGGAAGCACTCATGAGCGACGAGAAGGAGTACTTCGAGATCCTGGAGCGCCTCAGGGCAAGGTTCGAGGAGGAGCTCTCCGGCGACGATGAGCTCCCGCTCTTTCTCCGGCCCGAGAGTCAGGAGGTCCCCGAGGACATCCGAGAGGAATCCGAGAGGCTCCGGGACTTGGTTCTCCAGGAGGACGAGGAGGCGATTCGCAAAGTCGGCCTCCATCAAGAGCCGGCAGGTTTCTATCGATCGTCGATTGACGAAGATGAGGAGGACTTGCCGGAACTCGAGGAGGCCCGCGAACGGCTCCGCAAGAGAATCGAGGAAGAGGAGGGAAAGGCCGGTGACAAGGGTGACACCTCGTCAGGTGGCTCAGGCGGTGCTCACTGACAAGGGAATCGGCCGTCGCCTTCCTGTCTCCCTCCATCGGGTCCTCGAGAACGAGCCGGTCCTCTTGGAGACGTTATCCACCGTAAAGCCTTTCGAGGGGCGGTTCGAGATCTACCGCAACCGCCCGGTGATCTTCCTCAATCTCCATGGCTGCACCCTCGAGGAACCCCGCGTCCGCTTCACCCTTGCCCACGAGCTCGGTCACTACTTCTTGCACCGTCGTCTTCTCCGGGATGGTCGGGTCTTTCACGATCGGACGATCCGCTATGACCCAGATCTCACGGAAGTGGAGAAGGAGGCCAACGAGTTCGCGTCCGAGTGTCTCTTGCCCACCCAGGTGGTGGACGAGAGGCTCAAGGACAAGGTGCTCAATCTGCGTCTTGTGCAGAATCTTGCTGCGGAGGCGACAGCGAGTCTCCAGGCGACAGCCATCAAGCTCGCTTCGCTGACCCGGTCCAGGTCCTGTTTCTTCTGGGAGGAGGACGGGGAGATCGTGTGGACGGCGCCGAGCGACGACTGGCGCTACGCGAAGTTCCGTTGGGCTGGATGGCGGGGGTCTCTGCCTGTCGGAAGCTATGCCTCACGCTCCCGAAGTAGCTTCGAAGAGCGTGAGGTGCTGTTCAGTTCTTGGTGCCCCAACGCAAGAGAGCGAGCGGAACCTCTCTTCGAATCAGCCCTCAGCACATCCCTTGGTCGCCTCGTCTTTGTCACCGATGGCATCGGCGAGGTTTATGGCTAGCCTGAAGCGGGGTGCATCGCCCCACTTATCATATCCAACAGTCAAGACTTCATTCATTCAGTCGGCATGCACATCCTTGCAACGCAAGAAAACCTGCCGCCACTCGATATCAGACCCTCTGCCTTGGGATTCCTCGCGGAATCTAGACAATGCACTCTCAAGCTCCCACTCATAGACAGAAAGCTGATCTCGTAGCTGAGAAACAACGGAAGCCAGACTTGCAATACGCATCGCTTCGAGTATCTCGTATGCGCTCTCTAGGTCCGGGCGGAGCAGTTCAAGAATGTCCCGTGCAACGCCCTCAAAGCGACTTTCCTCTAGCCCAGAAGAACCTTGTCGACGGAGGACGAAGGGATTCTCATGCATTCCGGTAGTCATTCATAACCCCTTCAAGCGCGTACTTCATTTCGGCGCCTGTGATTGAACAGCCTTCGAATTCGCTAAACGCCGCAAGATACGCATTCACGTCCTCTCGGCTTCGGAATGTAAGGAAGCCATTAATCGTATCGACAACAACAACAGAATCATCGTGGATGCAGAAACCCGTCGCCGGAATGGCTGGCAAAGCCGTTCTCCATGGAATGAGCCTCAGCGATATGTTTTGCAGCGCACTCATTACCAGCAGATGTCTAATCTGACCAATCATGTTTCGCGAGCTGCATATCCTGTTTCGAAGAACGCTTTCCGACAACACAAAGGAGAATTGCCTGTACCGATCCTTGAGGATACGCTGACGAGCAAGACGTCGGGAGACGGCCACGTCTAAAGTGCCGCGATTTGCACTGGCGTAACGAAAAACGTGTCGAGCATATGCACGAGTTTGCAAGAGCCCCGGCACCACGGCTGACTGGAACGACTTCGTAGCATGGGCCAAGGCCTCAATCTGCAGGATAGCATTCTGTCTTTTTGCAAGAGCATCTTGACCCTTTGGTATCGCGTGGTGCTCAGTTTCGCATAGGTCGAAGATAGCGAGCAGCCCCTTGGCCTCCGGTGGTCGCAAGCTAAGCGCGGAGGAAACGTTTATGATATATTCTCGCGTTGGCCGGAGGAGGCCATTCTCTATCTTAGATATATATGACTTGGTGCATCCAAGTCGCTCGGCCAGAACCTGCCCGGTAACTTTGGCAGACTTTCTATATGTCTTCAGCGTCTTTCCAAAATCATGCGTCAAGGTTTCTCTATTCGTCAAAACGCCGTCATCAGACGCGTGGGTGGAGGTGCATCACAACAGGCGCCCCAGACGCGTCAAGGAAAGGACGTGTTCAAAATCGACAGAATACCTTAGAACTTGATCGCGAATGCTCAGGTACCGAGCTATTTCTGCCGCGCTCACCATCTGCTCAGATCCAAGGAATTCCCCTGATTCATCGTATTCCATGAGGATTACCGTCTTGTCATCGAAGACGTAGAAGTCCTTGTTTGCAAGGGAGAGGACATCCCCGGGGGCTGAGTGAAGGAGAAAACGAACGGCCGCGCCGGATGCATGATAGTGAACATAACCGAATTGCAGGGCGTAGCGTAGGTATGGGGTGAGGCGCGATGGCAAAACTTGTACATTTGTCCACCTGCGCCCCTCGGAAGTCATCCCCTTGATCGTGCGAAGCCACTCGCGTCCATCATCACCCACGTCAAGCGAAACCTGGCCTTCTCGGAATCGCCGATAGTTCTTTTCGTCTTCACCACCAACCGAATAGACTGCCCTTGCCTGAAGACGAAAAAGGCTTTTTCTGAAACTCCTAATGTATTGGCCGAGATTGCTCATATGTTCTAGAACACGCGATAAGAACTAATGCTAACCCAGGATGGGCTAGATATGGCAAGGATGGCGCTACGCCCAGTACGATATCAGCTCCCAGCAAGGCGCCGGAGGAGCTCCTCGATGACGCTACGGGGCACCTCCACAGCATCCTCATGTGCAGGAATGGCAAGGTTCGTGCGCGTAGCATCGTCGAGTCTCCGTCCCTGAACGATATAATCGCCAGTGTCATCGTTCTGATAGACCGCGGGGCAGTTGTCACCCCATTGACAGCAAGGTCCTCCGCCGGCGAGTAGATTGAGCTGCATCGAGGCACTCCTCCAATGGACGACAGGCTTCCATCCCGACTGTCTTGAGCCCTATGCCCAGGACCAAGCCCGGATTACTCGTCATCCTACGCCGTCTTCATGGGGTCGTCAAGGAAAAGTTTCCACCGACTGGAAACTTTTGCGACCCGAGATCTGCCGGGTGGGAACCCCCTACGGGCAGGAACGAGACCAATAGCGGGGGCAAAGCAGCTCTCACTCGGGACAGCCTCCTCGTTTGTCGCAAGGGGTGGACCAGAGGCCACGCGTGCGTGTCCTACCGCACCGGGTTCAAGAGCGAGGGCACCCGCCCTCAGCTCGAAGCTCCTTCTGTCTCCTGAAGAAGGACTGGCGGCTCTTGCCGGTCTTCTCCTGGTAGATCCGGACCCGGTCGGCGGCGGTGAGCTCGGTCTGACCGCAGAGGTCGGCGACCACCTCGATCTCGCTCACAAGGCTCGGGAGCTCCCGCTTGTGGGTGCCGTTCGTTGAGAGGGACTCGGCGGAGGCCGGCACGGCCGCGGAGAGGATGGTGTCGAGGAGCCTCTTCCAGCGGTCCCCGTCCCGGTGGCGGTGCAGGAGGGCGAGGGAGTGGAAGAGCATCCGGAGATCAACCGCCTGCTTCGCCTCGAGGTAGTCGATGACCCGGCGGGAATCCTCCTCAGGAATCCGGATCCCTTGCTTGGCTCGACCGTCGTGGACAACCTGGCCTCCCTGAACGAGCTTGCGCATGAAGGCGAAGACATCCTCGGGAGGGACGGTGAAGCTGACTACCGGGACCCGGGTCTTGAGGGAGGCGAAGATCTCGTTCCGGGCCGGGAACCGGTTGGCGGTCATGACGAGACCCGCCCGGAACTCGAAGCTCGGGGGGATCTCCTCCCCGGTGCCGAAGGCGGTTCCGGCCGTCGTCCAGGTGGCCGTCCGAGTCATGGAGCCGTCCTCGTTCCGGGGCCCCCAGAGGACCGAACGGAGAAGCGAGAGGGACGGGGTCTGGGTGTAGAGAGCCTCGAGGTCCTCCATGAGGACGACAGCCTCGTCCTTGCACTGGTGGAACTCCGTGTAGAGGCCGAAGGCGGTCGCGTGGGTGTTGAGGACCCGAGGGGAGAGACTGCGCTCCTTGAGCGCCTCGACCACGGCGTGGGTCTTGCCGAGGCCTCCGGGGCCGACGACGAAGAGCCCGGGGAGGTCGCCGTCAACGACCATGTGGGTGAGCTGCCGGACGTCCTCCTGGAGCCTCTCGAGCTTGAGCATGAGTACCAGCCCCGCCGTTGTTCAGTTGGTACTGAGACTTGAGACTTCTGAGACTACCACCGCGCCCCGGCAAGCTCAACAATCGGTCCACTCTCTCAGGGTGCGAGCCCTCGGCGAAGGCGCCGGGAGGACATACCCGCGGCGCAGGCAGACGGTGGGCGTTCTCGGTCCCGCACGACCGCCACCAGCTTTGTGCCGTACAACGCAACCTTGTCCGGTTTCCTAGGCTGAGCAGGAGAGCGCTCATCGCCTCCCAGCGGGCCCCTCAGGGGGTCCGGAGAGGAGAGGACGATGAGCAGAGGATGGTTCAGGTGGCCGAGACCCGGGGGCGCGGAGCCCACCGGGCGAGGCGCAGCGCCCCCGGGTCCGGAGGCCACTCCGGAGACCCCGGGAAAGAAGAGGCGACGCTTCTCGGCGGAGCAGAAGCGGGAGATCGTCGCCGCGTACCACCAGAGCGGGAAGTCCCCGGACGACTTCTGTGCCGAGCAGGGTCTCTCCCGTCACAGCCTGGCCCGCTGGGTCACCGCCGAGCGCAAGGCCGCCGGGTCCTCCGACAGGGCCGAGGCTCCGGCCGATGGCCGGGTCGGCGAGCGGATTTTCGATTCTCACGGAGTTGAGCACCCGTCCCGACGCCGTGCAGGCACCACGAGACGGACCACCACGAAGAAAAGGCGCCGCCGCCGCCGTGCCTACACCCCGGAGGAGAGACGCCAGGCCATCGAGGCCTTTCAAGCGTCCAGCCTTCGCATCGACGACTTCTGCCGCACCTGGGGCGTGAGCACGGGGTCGCTCGCGACCTTGGCTGCGGCGCTACCGCGACGAGGGGCCCAAGGGCCTCGAGCCAAGAAAGCGAAAGCCCTCGGCTCGGGACGAGAAGCGCCGCCTGGCGGCGCCCGTCAAGTCCGCCATCGTCGAGACCAAGGAGCAGCACCCCGACTTCGGGGTGAGGAAGGTGCGCGACACGCTGCTGCGCTTCTCGGGGATCCGGGTCTCGCTCGGCTCGATCGTCAAGACGCTGCGCGAGGCCGAGATCCCGCTGCTGTCGAAGGGACGTCGCAAGCCCCGGCGTCGGGACAAGCCGCCCCGCCGCTTCGAGCGGGCTCGACCCTCCGAGCTCTGGCAGAGCGACATCACGAGCTATGTCCTGGCCCGCGAGGGACGGCGCGTGTCCCTGGTCGTCTTTCTGGATGACAACAGCCGGTACATCGTCTCGTGGGGACTGCACCTCCATCAGAAGCAGGACATCGTCATCGAGGCTCTGCTGGCCGGCATCGCAGCCTTCGGGAAACCGCGGGAGGTCCTCACCGACCAAGGGCGGCAGTACTTCGCCTGACGGGGCAAGAGCCAGTTCCAGAAGCTGCTCGACAAGGAGGGGATCCAGCACGTCGTCTCGCGAGCCCACCACCCCCAGACCCTGGGCAAAGCGGAGAGGCTCTGGAAGACGATCGGCTGTGAATTCTGGCAGCGTGCAAAACCCCAGGATCTCCAGGACGCTCGCGAGAGGCTCGCGCACTTCGTCATGCACTACAACCACTTCCGACCCCATCAGGGCATCGGCGGGCTCGTGCCCGCCGACCGCTTCTTCGGGGCCGAGAGCACGGTCCGCCGGTCGCTCGAGGAGCGGATGAGCGGAAACGAGCTCCGGCTTGCGCTCGACGCGCCACCGAGACGGCCGGTGTACCTCTTTGGCCAGGTGGGAGACGAGAAGGTCTCGCTCCATGGCGAGAAGGGACGGCTCGTGATCCAGACCCACGATGGAAGAAGGCAGGTCCTCGGGCTCGACGAGCTCGGGGTGGAGGCAAGAGGAGGAGATGATGGAAGAGCAAGTGACGACGCAGGATACCGAGATGGCCACGGAGGAGAGCAGGATCGAGACGGCGGTGGAGGAGACTCCGCGCCGGCGGCGCCGGGGCAGGAAGAGGACGAAGTTCCAGGTGCCCAAGAGGTTTCCTCTCCCGGTGAGGGCCCTCTGGCAACTGGCGAGCGAGGAGGAGAGGAAGAGAGCACACGAGACCTGCACGGCGATCCTCGAGCACTGGCTCGGCAAGGCGAGCAAGAAGGAGGTGGCAAGGACTCTGTCGCTGCCACCGCTGCGGGTCTGGCAGCTCTCCCAGCAGGCGCTTTCGGGTATGCTGGCAGGGCTTCTGGTCCAACCACGGGTGCGCGGGAGGCTGAGCGCGATGCCCAAAGCCGGACGAGCCGGAGAGCGATCCGAAGGTGCTGCGCAAGAAGATCCGGCAGCTCGAGGAGGAGCTGCGGGTGGCGCAGGAGCTGATCGATCTTCTCAAGCACTTCCCCGAGAACCAGGGCCGGGAGCTGCCGGTTGCGGGCGGCAAGAGGAGGAGGAGGAAGAAGAGCACCTTGGGGCCAGGGGGAGGGAAGCGAAGTGGCAGGACGGTTCGATCGCCAGATCCGTCAGGAGGTGGCTCGGTGGCTCGTGACGAGAGGAAAGCGAGGGGACAGAAAGAAGATGGCGAGACTCCTCGAAGTGAGTGAGAGGACGATTCGCCGCTGGGTCGAGCAGTACGTCTCGGGCGTCCCACCACGACGCCCGGGGCGTCCTGCCCACAGCGAGAAGGCCAAGGGAGAG
>Ga0326597_10013817_pt1 | contig 10592 bp, 9 predicted proteins | sample RVTome_12_FD_203789 | JGI IMG/M metagenome (GOLD analysis project Ga0326597, IMG submission 203789) | Soil microbial communities from uranium-contaminated site in the Upper Colorado River Basin, Wyoming, United States - RVT100D185 | ecosystem: Environmental > Terrestrial > Soil > Contaminated >... | reverse complement strand
CGCTACATCTCCACTTGGACTCCGACTTCGAAGACTTGATCCGGCGGAATCTTGTAGAACGCGGTGGCCCGCTGGGCGTTGCGCGACATGAAGGAGAACACATGCTCGCGCCAGCGCGCCATGCCGGGCCGCTCGGTGGCCAGCAGGGTTTCCCGCCCCAGGAAGAAGGTCGTGGCCTCGAGCCGTGACTCCACCCCCTGGCCCTTGGCGCGCTCCAGGATGTCCGGCACGTTGGGGTCCTGCATGAAGCCGTAGCGCGCCGTCACCCAATAAAACCCGTGGCCCAGGTCCTTGACCTGCACCCGCTCCGGGGGCGGCACCACGGGCACCTCGTGCGTGAGGATACTCAAGAAGATCACCTGCTCGTGCAGCACCTTGTTGTGGGCCAGGTTGTGCGCCAGGGCCGGCGGGGTCGAGCCCTCGTTGGGGGTCATGAACACCGCCGTACCGGGCACCCGCTGCGGTGGCTCCGCGACGATGTCCGCCAGCAAAATGTCCAGCGGCACCGCACGCTCCCGCAGCCGCGAATACAACAGCACGCGCCCGCGTTTCCAGGTGGTGAGCAACGTGAAGACCACGGCGCCGGCCACCAGGGGGAACCAGCCGCCCTGGGGGATTTTGAGCGCGTTGGCGCCGAAGAACGCCAGGTCTACCGTGAGGAACACGCCCACGACCAGTACGGAGCGCGGGAGCCCCCAATGCCAGATCTCGCGGCTCACAACAAAGAACATGAGCGTCGTGATGACCATCTCGGCGGACAGGGCCACGCCATACGCCCCGGCGATGTTGTCTGATGACCGAAACCCCAGCACCAGGCCGGCGGTCGCGAGCATGAGCGCCCAGTTCACGGCGGGAACGTAGATCTGGCCGATCTCCCGTGAGGACGTATGTTCGATCTTGACGCGGGGGCTGTAGCCGAGCTGCACCGCCTGGCGGGTCAGCGAGAAGGCCCCTGAAATCACCGCCTGCGAGGCGATGATGGTTGCCGCGGTCGCCAGCAGGATCAGTGGGTAGAGACCCCACTCCGGTGTGAGATGGTAGAACGGACTCACGGCGGAGGATGGATCGCGGAGTAGCAGGGCTCCCTGGCCAAAGTAGTTGAGCAACAGGGCCGGCAGGGCGGCGGAGAACCAGGCGATCTGGATGGCGCGCCGCCCGAAGTGGCCCAGATCCGCGTACAGCGCTTCACCGCCGGTGACCGCCAGGTAGACCGCCCCCAGCACCAGGAAACCCCGCCAGAGGTCCTCGACGAAGAACCGGACGGCATGCTGTGGCAGGACGGCTGCCAGCACCGTCGGCTGGCGCAGGATCGAGATGACCCCCAGCACAGCGAGGACGACGAACCAGAGGAGTACCACCGGGCCGAAGACCGCACCGATCCCCGCCGTGCCCCGCTTCTGAATGAGGAAGAGGCCGACGAGGATCCCGAGCGTGAGCGGGATCACCCAGTTTCCCAACGCGGGCGCGGCAATCTGCAGGCCCTCGACGGCGGAAAGCACCGAAATCGCGGGAGTCAGGGCGCCGTCGGCGTACATGAAGGCAGTGCCGAACACTCCCAACAGGAGGAAGACGCGATGTGGGGCCAGCGCACCTTCCAAGCGGCCGTGTTGTACCAGGGCCATCAGCGCGAGGATGCCGCCTTCACCCTTGTTGTCCGCGCGCAAGATGACGGTGATGTACTTGAGGGTGATGACGATGATGAGCGCCCAGAAGATGAGCGACAGCACGCCCAGCACGTTGCCGGGCGTGACCGCGATGGCATGCTGGCCGTGGAACGCCACGCGCATGGCGTACAGCGGGCTGGTGCCGATATCGCCGTACACCACACCCAGCGCGCCCAGCGAGAGCGTGAGCAGGTAGCGCCCGCGCGGGCCGTTACCGTTGGTCGTGTCCGCCACGCTCAGCCTTTGACCACGGCGAGCGGTGTGAGCTTGACCACCTTACGGCCGATCCCGGCGGCGTGCACCACGTCCACCACGCGGGCCACGTCCTTGTACGCCTCGGGGATTTCTTCGTCCACCGTGGCGCGGCTGGCGGCGCGCACCAGAATGCCTCGCTCCTCCAGCTCGCGCGGGATGTTGCGCGAGCGGGCCAGCTTCTTGGCCTGGTGCCGGCTCATGCGGCGGCCGGCGCCGTGGCAGGTCGAGCCGAAGGTCTCGGTGAAGGCTCCAGGGGTTCCCACGAGCACGAACGAATAACGCCCCATGTCGCCCGGAATCAAGACCGGCTGCCCGATGTCCCGAAACCGCGGGTGCAGCTCGGGGTGGCCCGGGGGGAACGCGCGGGTGGCGCCCTTGCGGTGCACGCAGAGCCGACGTTGCTCGCCGGCAACCTGGTGAGTCTCGAACTTGGCGATGTTGTGGCAGACGTCGTAGACCAGGTCGGTCGCGTCGGACACGCCAGGTCCGAACACCTCCGCCAGCGATCGGCGCACGTAGTGGCTCATGAGCTGGCGGTTGGCGAACGCGTAGTTGGCCGCGGCGTTCATCGCGCCCAGATAGGCCTTCGCTTCCGGGCTGGTGAGCGGTGCGCAGCAGAGCTGCTGGTCGGGGAGTTCGATGCCGTACTTCGCCGCCGCCCTTACCATCCGATCGAGATAGTCGTCGCACACCTGATAGCCCAGGCCGCGGGAGCCGGAGTGGATGAACACCGTCACCGTGTTGGGGAGCAGGCCGAGCCGCTGCGCGGCCGTTTGGTCGTACACCTCGGATACGTAGCCCACTTCCACGAAGTGGTTACCGCTGCCCACGGTGCCGAGCTGGTTCTTGCCGCGCTCCCTGGCGTGATGACTCACGGCGTCTGGGTCGCCGTCGAGCCGCCCGCCCGCTTCGATGCACTCGAGGTCGCGCTCCGTGCCGTAGCCCTCCGCCACGGCCCACTCGGCCCCGCGCGCGAGCACCCGGTCCAGCTCCTTGACGGAAAGCCGTACGTCGGAGCGGGAGGCGCCGACGCCGGAGGGGATCTGCCGGTAGAGCGTGTCCGCCAGCTGGCGCAGTCCCGGCCGGGCCTGATCCACGACGAGCGGGGTTCTGAGCAGGCGCACGCCGCAATTGATGTCGTAGCCCACGCCACCCGGGGACACCACGCCCTCGTGCTCGTCGAACGCGGCCACGCCGCCGATGGGGAACCCGTATCCCCAATGAATGTCCGGCATGGCGATGGACGGTCCCACGATGCCGGGCAAGTGGGCCACGTTGATCACCTGCTGGATGCACTGATCGCCCTCGAGGTCGTGCATCAACTCGGCGTCCGCGAAGATCAACCCGTCGGTGCGCATGCCGCCGGCGCGAGGGACGCGCCAGCGGAACGAATCGACCTGCTCGACCGTGACTCGTGCTTCTTTCATAGGTGCAAAACTAACCGCTCGCCCGCGCTCGTCTGAGGATCACACGTCAAACAACAGCTCGGCGCGCCACCCTTGCGCGTTTCGCTCCACCACCAGTCCATGGCGGGTCGTGGCTTTGATCTCGGGTTGCGTCTCGTGGCGTGCGGGATCGAACGGCTCCCCCATCACCCGCCCCCGCAGGGACAGGGGCCCCGGGGGCTGCGCCAGCGTGTCGATCTCCAGGCGGGCCGGGACGAACCCGTCCAACTGGTACGCGTCCAGGATCTCTCGTGAGAGGGCGAGGAGCAGCTCCGCAGGATCGGGCGCCTGAATGGCGATCAGGCGGCCGGTGCGAGCCTGGACCGGCCGATCGCCGGCGGTCAGCTCCCGCAGCACCTGCACCAGGTCCTCCAGCATGCCCCGGAACGTGGAGGCTTCGATGCTCGCCCGGATGTCGGCGGTGTGAGGCAGGAACCGGTACGTCACTTTTCGGCACCGGAGTGCGATGGTCCGGTACGCGGGAGGGTCCCGGCGCGCGCTATCGTGGGGGCGTGAGCCCGCTGGTGTCCGTTCCGCCCGTTCACCTGGCGCTCCGTGCGGCGGCCCTGGAGGAGCTGCGCGGAGCCCTCGAGGCCATCCGCTGCACCTCGTGGCTGGCGGCACGCGGGTGCGTCACCGCGCGGGAGCTTCGCCTATTGGTCGCCATTGACATGGCCGCCGAGCGTGCCGAGCGGGCCATCGAGCGACTGCGGGCGTGACCTCACGGGTCCCGCGCACCGCCTCCGTTTTCTCCATCGCTCAGCCCCCAATCGCTCACGCCGCGATAGAGCCGGCGGTAGTCCAGGGAGCGCTGCGGTGTGGAGACCATGCCCTGCGGGAAGTTCTCCGCGTCCCGCAACGCATCGGTCAGGCTGGCGGTCTTGGCACTGGCGTTGTCGGCCCAATGCAGGACTTCGGCTTCCAGCGTGAGCGGCAGGACGGGGCTGCCCCATTCCAGCCGGCCATGGTGTGCCAGTATGAGGTGGAGCAGGATCTCCCGCTCGACCTCGGTGCAGGGGCGCTCCGGCTCCTGACGCAGCCGCCGATCGAACATCAGTGCGCCCAGCACCACGTGGCCCACCAGGGATCCCGCCGTGGTGTACTCGAACAGGCCCCGCCAGGCATAGCTCTCCAGCTTCCCGATGTCGTGGAGCAGGACACCGGCCAGCACCAGGTCCTGATCCGCGCCGCACGCCCGGGCGATGGTCCGGGCGATGGCCGCGACCTCGGTGGTGTGCTTGAGCAGCCCGCCAATGGCCGCGTGGTGCCCGCGGAGCGACGCGGGGCACTGCTCGTAGCGGCGCCGGAATTCGTCATCGTCGTACAACAGGCTCACCACCCGGGCCAGGCGGGGCTTCCGGAGGTCGCGCCGCCACCCATCGAGCGTTGCCCAGTACCGGTCCACGGCGCCCACCGAAGGCAGCAGGGCGGCGGGGTCCGCCAGGCCGTCGGGCAGGGGGCGCACCGAAACGGTCTTCAACTGCCGGCGATCGCGATAGGTGGTAACCTCACCGATCACCTGGACCGCCTGGCCGCGGCGAATGCCGGCGATCTGATCCTGGCGGTCGAGCCAGAACGGCTCCGTGGGAATCCGGCCGGTGCTGTTTCCCAGGACCAGCACCGTGTACGAGTTGCCGTCCGCCGTGGTGCGGGCTTCCACGTCGAGGACCAGGAAGGCCTCCTGGACTCTTGCGCCAGGACTCAGACCCGGCAGATCAACGGGGCTCGGCATCGTTCCCAGAAGCTATGCCGCACGCCGGCGTAGCGGCATGGCACGGTGAATGCTCTCCAACCAGTTGGCTCATGCGTGCCATCCGGCCCCCCGCAACCGTGGCAGGCTGGTATCCGGGTCCAGCATCGGGTGGCCGCCACTCGCACGAGGCACTGGCAAGAGGTGTTGAATGGAGTTGGCATAATACTCGAGCAACGGCCGCTGGCCCGGCAGGATCAGGAATGCCTCGCCTTCCGCCACTACCAGCCGGCGCAGGTCGAGCGACTTTCGGGCCCGCTCCAGTATGGCGATGGCGCCTTGGGTGGCGTGCACCAGTTTCGCCGCGGTCGCCATCAAATGATCGCAGTACTCATCCAGCCGCTCGACGAGATCGCCCTGCCGCACCAGGTCCCGGCCGAACGACAGCAGCGCGGCGGCCACCAGGGGCACGGGGGTCACCGGCACGATGGTCGCGATGCGCTGCATGACCTCGCGCGCCAGGCCCTCGAGTTGCGGAAGGCGCTCCTCGCGCGGGAGATCCAGGACGTCCGGGTGATCGGCCGCCCAGCGGCGGAGCGACAACGGCGTCCCGAAGTTTACCGCCGCGCGGCCGTAGCGCCGGAGGTTGCCGGTCAGGAGTCGCGCCAGGTTGAGCGTCAGGAACCGGGCGACGCCGGCGAGCTGGCGCCAGCGGGGCGGGCGGGTGCCGTCCTCCAGCAGCTCCTGGATGAGCGAGCGGTCCTCCAGCACCCGATCGTAGTTGAGCGCCACCGGCACCAGCCAGATGTCGCGGTCGAACCCCGGATCGCGCAGGGTGCGCGCGATGTAATCCAGCAGGCCGAGCTTAGGCGCGCCCAGGAGGCCGTCCCGCGAGAGCCGCCCCTCGAGGAAGATGCCCTGGGTGACCCCGTTACGGGTGATCAGCTGCACGTACCGTTCGAGGACCGTGTGGTACAGCGGCTCACGGTAGCGTCGCCGGATGAAATAGGCGCCGAACGACTTGAACACGTACTCCAACGGCCAGACCCTGGCCCACTCGCCCACGGCGTAGCTGATGCTCACCGCCCGGGCCAGCACGAACGCCACTACCACGTAGTCGGCGTTGGAACGGTGATTCATCAGGTACACCACCACGTCGCGCCGCGGGATGGCGTTCAGTGCCTCGCGATCCTGGTATTCGGAGCTGACCCGATAGAACAACCGCAGCACCCCGCGGGCGAGGTTGTAGCCGAGGCGGTAGTACGACAGCACGTTGAAGAACGGCACGATCTCTTCGACGTACTCCTCGACCCGCACCCGCGCGTCCATCTGGCCGGTGCCGTGGGTGCGGCAGTGTTGCTCCAGGGCCTGGGCGATGATCGGATCGCCCAGCAGCTCGCCGCGGATCACGCGGCGGTTCATCAGCTTGTAGCGATCGAGGCGAGCGCCGAATTGGCGGATGGCGTTGCGGGCGGCTGAGTTCAAGAACGAGATCTGCATGGTAATAGGCCACGGCATGACGGCATAACGGCATAACGGCATAACGGCATGACGGCATAACGGCATGACGGCATAACGGCATGACGGCATGACGGCATGAGCGCCGACGCTAGCGCCCGGGTTTCCGCAGGAGGCCGTATATCTGTCGCGCCGTATCACGCCGCAGTCCGTCCACATCCTCGCACGTCTTCGGATCCACCGCGTGGAGGTCCGGGAGGATGCTCACCATGGAGTTAATCTCGGCGAGGCTGCCGATCGCGCTGTCGAGATATCTCCTCAGCTCGCGACGCCCAAGCTTGGCATTCCCCTCCGCGATATTGTTCGATACCGACCAAGCCGCGCGGCGCAGCTGCGGAATGAGGACATAACGCTCTTCGGGTGGAAGCTCCCTCGTGAGTCGGTAGATGGCAGCGACCAGTTTCCGACTGACCTGCCAAACCGGGAGTTCTTGGTGACGGTCCACAGCCGAAGATCGTCCACCTCCGCCACTAACTACTAATCATACTCTTGCGGTCCGGTGCATTCGCATGCCGTCATGCCGTCATGCCGTCATGCCGTCATGCCGTCATGCCGTTATGCCGCCATGCCGCCATGCCGTCATGCCCCTATGCCGCTACGCCGCCGTCCTACGCCGTCCCCGGCATCACCCCCGTCTTCTCGTACTGGTACGCCATGGCCTTGAGTCGCGCGATGCGCACTGCCATGGGAGGGTGGGTACCGAAGACATCCGCGACGAAGCCTTGCCTGGCGTTGATGCGGCGTCCCAGCGGATCGGCGATGCAGAGATGCGCGCACCCCCGATGAATCGCCGCCGTGGGCGCCGCCGCGTCCTCGATCTTCCGGAGCGCGGCCGCCAGGGCGGCCGGGTTCCGGGTGAACTGCGCGCTCGAGGCATCGGCCAGAAACTCGCGCTTGCGGCTCACGGCCAGCGCCAGCAGCCGGGACACGATGGGCGCCAGGAGGACGCTGATGAGCCAGAGTACCAGCAGGACGACGACCAGGCCGCCCCCGCCCTTGCGGCCTCCGCCGGAGGAACGTCCGGCCACCCGCCCGCCGCCCCGTCCCAGGAAGCGCCAGGTGCCTTCCGAGATCAACGCCAGCACGCCGACCAGGGCCGCCAGCAGCGTCATCAGCTTCACGTCGTAGTTCTTGATGTGCGCCAGCTCGTGGCCGATCACGGCCTGCAGCTCGTCCCGGTTGAGCGTGGTGAGCAGGCCCTCGGTCACCGCGATGTGGGCGTGGCGCTCGTCGGTGCCGGTGGCGAACGCGTTGGGGTCCTTGTCCGGAACGATCCAGACCTTGGGCTTGGGGATGCCCGAAGCGATGGCCATCTCCTCCACCACGTTCACCAGCTGCTGCTCGTCCGGCTTGCTGGCCTGGACCAGCTCCCAGGCCCCGCTGGCCCACAGCACTTGCTTGGCGCCGTTTCGCCAGCCGTACCAGGCCATGCCGATGCCCAGCAGTGTGGTGCCGAGGCCGAACCAGGGGAACGTGTGGTGGTAAGGGGTCCTAGACCCGCCGCGGGCGGCGGGGGCGGCGGCCGGCATGGTCGAGAGATACAGGATGTAATCCCCGCCAAACCCGATCCAGGCGAAAAACAACAGAAAGATGGCCACCAGCACCGCCGAGCGGCGCCGGTTCGTGCGCTGTTGCTCAAACAGATTCGCGCCGCTCACGCCTTCGGCTTGCTCGACAGGTCCACCTTGGGAACCGCGCGTTCCTGCTCGTCCGTGATCTCCCAGAGCTCGACGATTTCGGCTTTGGCCATGCCGGCGATCAGGGTCCAGGGGAACTGCTGCTGGCGCACGTTGTAGCTGGTGGCGGTGTCGTTGTAGAGCTGGCGCGCGAACGCCACGCGGTTCTCGGTGGAGGTCAGCTCCTCCTGCAACTGGCCGATGTTGGCGGTGGCCTTGAGCTGCGGGTACCGCTCCACCACCACGTTCAGGCGCGACAGCGCGGCGCCCAACGTCGCCTCGGCGGCGGCGAGCTTCTTGACCCCGCCCGTGGGCAGGGTCTCCGCCTGGATCTTGACCGCCTGGTTTCGCGCCTGGATCACGGCCTCGAGGGTGTCGCGCTCGAAGTCCATGGCGCCCTTGACGGCGTTCACCAGGTTAGGGATCAGATCGTGGCGGCGCTTGAGCTGCACGTCGATCTGTTTCCAGGCATTCAGCGTGTCGCCCTTGAGCTGGATCAGCCCGTTGTAAGCCGAGATGCCCCAGACCACGGCGGCCACGACGGCAATGAGCAGGATCCACGACATGACGCGCTCCTCGGTGGGAGTACGGACAGCAGTGGCGCTTCGGGTGGAAAGTGGGGCGGGTACCTCCGGCCGACAAGAGGAGCCGGCGGCGGTCAGGTCGGCTGGAGCTGGTCCTTGTCCGCCGGCACCGGCGGCTGGCGCTCCGCCTCGCCCAGCAGCCGGGCGGCGATCAGGCGAATGGCGTCGCCCAGGTCTTTGTGGGGCACGCCCCGGCGGGCCAGGGGGTGCTCCTCGTGCACGTGCAGCTCGAGGCCCCGGGCCACGGGCACGCGGTGCCAGCGGCCCCCGGCCAGCTGCTGGGGCTCCGGCTCGGCGTGGGCCAGCAGGGAGCGCAGGGCGCGTCCGGCGCGGCCCCGCGGAGCGGCGTCGTGGCCGGTGAGCGGCAGGCGTCCGGGTGCCGGTACGCCGGGGCCCAGGGCGGACGCCACCCGCCGCTCCAGCACGTCGCCGGTGAGCTCGGTCATCTCCTTGGTGATGGTGGCGAGGGTAGCGCCTTCCATCTGCCGGAGCTTGATCCCCAGGACCTGGAGCAGATGGCGGTACGAATAGGTGGCGGCGGTACCGCGGCCGTCCGGCGGGGTCACCAGGCCGCGGGTGACGTAGAACCGGATGGTCCGCTCGTTGGGGTAGGCGCAGGCCGCAGCGTTGATGGGGCGGATGCCCGACACATCCAGGATGGCGCCAGCCACGGTGGCCAGGTCGCGCAGGCCCCAGGGAGCGAGCTGCCGGTATTCCCGGAGGACGAGCAGGGGATCGCTGGCCGGCGTACTGCTCATGTCGCGCGCCCGCCGGTCAACCCTGCGAGCGGCGTCGTTCCTCCTCCGCCTCCGCCGCCAGCGCCCCGAGCAGCCGCTCCAGCTGCGCCAGCTCGAACGGCTTCATCAGCATGGGCAGAGCGTGGTGGCGCAACCAGTCGTGGTGATCCTCGGCCTCGGGATCGCCGGTCATCACGATGACCCGGCTCACGAGGTGGGGCCAGCGCGCGGCGATGCTGTGGAACAGGGTCTGGCCCGACATGCCCGGCATGCGCAGGTCCATCAGCACCAGGTCCACCGGGTCCGTCCCGAGGACCTCGCAGGCGGCCTCGCCCGAGGTGGCCAGGTGCACGGTGTGTCCCCATCGCTTGAGGGCCCGCTCGAGGGCGCGGCGGATGGCGGGCTCGTCGTCCACCACCAGAATGCTGAGTGGTTGAGTCATGATGCTTTCACCAGGCGCAGCTGGCGCCGGCTGAAATACCGCTCGCGCACCATGGACAGCGCCTCTTCGGGGCTGAGCGAGAGCCGAATCTCGCCGGGGGTGCGGCCCAGCACCTCTCGTACGTTTTGGGTAAACGACCGCGTCTGGGCGTAGCCCAGCTTGGTGGCCACGTCTTCGATGGTGTAGCCGGGGTCCTGGAGCAGGCGGTGCGCGTAGACCACCCGGAGCGCCGTGAGGGTGACGCTGGGCGGCGGGAGCTGGGCTTTAGCGAACCACCGGAGGCAGGTGCGGCGGTCCATCTTCGCCCGATCCGCCAGGGCCTTGACGGACTGCATGGCGGCGGGTTCGCGAAGCCCGGTCTCGATGGCCCAGCGGAGGTCTCCGGGGAATCCCTGCAATAGGTCACTGATCGCCTCGATCAGCTGGCGGGAAACCGCGTGGGCCGCCTCGGCCACCAGCAGGTCGCCCAGGCGCTGGGGGTGGTCGTCGTGCCGGGCGAGGACCACCTGCCGGATGTTGCTGTTCCCCAGCTGCAGCAGCACCTGGGCCAATTCGGGCGTGAGGGCGGCGTACAGGATCAG
>Ga0326597_10013815_pt1 | contig 10593 bp, 5 predicted proteins | sample RVTome_12_FD_203789 | JGI IMG/M metagenome (GOLD analysis project Ga0326597, IMG submission 203789) | Soil microbial communities from uranium-contaminated site in the Upper Colorado River Basin, Wyoming, United States - RVT100D185 | ecosystem: Environmental > Terrestrial > Soil > Contaminated >... | reverse complement strand
CGCTCTTCCAGCTCCTGCGCCGTCAATTCGATGGCATCGGCGTTCTTGCCGGTTGCCTTCTTCACTACTTCGCGCTGCTCAGGCGTCAGCTTGATCTGCACCTTGTTCGCCATGGTCCACTCCTGATGGAGGTTACGCCATGCTGCGGGAACCGCGGGATAAGATGCAGAGGCCGCGTGAATGTCCCGTGAACGCGCCTTGCCGATCCGTGACAGCGCCGTACATTCACCGCTCCCAAGCGGTTGCGTGCCGTGTCCGGCTTCGCGCTGCGCCTGTTGGGCCCGCCCAAGGTCGTCGAGCCGCGCGGTGACGCCGCCCCGCGACCGGGGATCGGTGCAAGCAAGTGTTTGGCCCTCCTCGCCTATCTGACGCTCGAACCCGGTCCGCACACGCGTGAGGAGCTCGCCGCGTTGCTGTGGGGCGATTCGCCCGACAGCGCCGCGCGCGCATCCCTGCGCCAGGCGCTCAAACGGTTGCGCGCGGTGACCGGCGACCTGCTCCGCGTGGATCGCGCCACGGTGGCGTTGAGCGAGGCCGTCGACTGCGACGTCAAAGACTTCATGCGCGCGGCGGAGCGCGAGCCCGCCGAGGCCGCGCGCTTCCACGTCCCCCGCTTCCTCGAGGGATTTGCCCTACGGCACGCCGCGGCGTTCGACGATTGGCTGGCGGCCAAACGGCAGGCGCTGCTGCACCGCTACGAAGACGTGCTGCGCGCCGCGGCGCGCGACGCGCTGGGGCGGTCCCAATGGCGCGAGGCGGCGGTATGGGCGGAACGCTGGCTCGCGTGCAATCCGCTGTCGGACGAAGCGACGCGCATCGCCATCGAGGCCGCCTATCTGTCCGGCGACCGGGGCGCCGCGCTGGCGCAGTTCGCCGCGTACGAAGGGCGTCTGGCGCGCGGCGCGGGCGTGAAGCCGAGCGCCTCACTCGTGGAATTGGCCCAGCGGATCGGTGAAGACGCGACCGCCAAGGCGCCCGCGCGTCCGCGGGCGCGTGCAGGGTCCGACGAGGCGGTACCCGCGTTCGAAGCGAGCCTCGTGGGCCGGGAGCGCGAGTGGCGTCAGCTGGCGGAGGTGTGGCGCGCCGCGGCCGCGGGCTCCGTGCAGGTGATGCTGATCGAGGGGGAAGCGGGCGTCGGCAAGACCCGGCTGGCGGAGGACTTTTTGCGCTGGGCGCGTCTCGAGGGCGCGACCGTGCTGCGCGGGCGCGGCTACGACGCGCAGACGGACATTCCCTACAGCCCCGTGGTGGAGGCACTCCGGGGCGTGCTCGACGCCCCCGGGCTGGCGGGAACGCCCGCAGAATGGCTCACCGAAGCGACGCGGCTGTTGCCGGATTTGCGCAAGCGCTTTCCGGCGCTGCCCCAACCTCCGGCGCCGGCGGACCCTGGCGACCGCTGGCGGCTCTCCGAAGGCCTGGCGCAGGTTATCCTCGCCGTGGCCGCCGAGCGGCCGACGGTGCTGTTCATCGACGATCTGCAGTGGTGCGACGGCGAAACCTGCGCCCTGCTCCACTTCTTGATGCGCCGGTTCGAGCGCTCCCCCGTCGCGCTGTTCGCGACGTTGAACCTGGGCGAGCTCGAGCGCGACGCCCCCGCCGCCCGGCTGTGCCGTGCGCTGCGCGCGGAAGCGCGCGCCACAGTCGTTCCGCTCGCGCCGCTGAGCCAGGACGAGGTCTGGCGCATGATCCGCGAGATGGGGCGCATCGACACGCCGGTGGGCGGGCGCCGTCTGGCGCAACGCGCGCACGAGGTGACGGACGGCAATCCGTTCTACGTGATCGAGCTGCTGAAGACGTTGTTCGCCCGCGGCCTGCTGGCCGCGGACCCCGAGACGGGCGCCTGGCTGGCGCCGCAGGTGCCGGAGGCGGAGAGCTACAAGGCGGCGCCGATGCCGGGCTCGGTGCACGATGCGATCGCTCAGCGCGTGGTGAAGCTCCCCTACGAGCTGCGCGACCTGCTCGCCACGATCGCGGTGGCCGGGCGCGGAGCCGCAACGGACCTGTTGTCGCACGTGCACGGGATGTCGCGGCTCCGGGCCGCGGCGCTGGGTGACGCGCTCGTCGAGCGGCGCCTGCTGGTGGAAGAACAAGGGGTGTATCGCTGCGCCCACGCGGTGATCGCCGAGGTGGTCCGGGATGCGCTCACGCCCGCCCGGCGCCGCGAGTTGCACCGCGCCATCGCGCTTTCCCTGATCACGATCGCCGCGCCCGACGTGACCGGCGAGCTGGCCGGTGAGATCGCCCGCCACGCGGATCGCGGCGGCGAGCGGGCGGCGGCGTACCGCTACGCGCTGATCGCCAGCGATGCCGCGGCCGGCGGCTACGCGTTCGAGGAAGCGCTGTCGTGGCTGGACGTCGCGGTGGGGGCGGCCACCGGCGCGGCGGAAACGGACGACGTCAATCGCCGCACGGCCCGGGTGCTGGCGTTGGCCGGGTGGAGCGAAGGCGGAGCCCCTCCCCGGCGGCCCTCGCGCAGCTCCGGTACGCGGCGCGGTATTGACCGGCGGGACGTGGATCTGGAAGGGCGCGCCGAGCGGGTGTAAGCGCGCCGGCTACGGGACGAGCGCGTACGGCAGCAGCGCTTGCCGCATGTCGGACGCGGTTTGCCAGCGCCCCTCGCGCGCCTTCGCCAGCGCTTTCATCACGGCCTCGCCCAGGGGCTTCGGCACATCCCGTCGCAGGCCGCGCAGGTCCGGCGGCGCGTGGTGCTGCTGCATGTCGAGCACGGCGGCGGCGCTGGCCGCGGAGAACGGCGGCCGGCCGGCGAGGGCCTCGAACAGCACCACGCCGAGCGAATAGATGTCGGTGCGGCCGTCGATGTCGGGGGAGCCGCCCGCCTGCTCCGGGCTCATGTATTCCTCGGTGCCCACCACGAAGCCGCTGCGCGTGACCCGGTCTTCGCCCGAGGTGGCGATGGCGCGCGCGATGCCGAAATCCACCAGCATGGCACCGGACGGGGAGCAGACGATGTTGTCCGGCTTGATGTCCCGGTGCGCGAGCCCACGCTCGTGCGCGTGCGCCAGCGCGTCCAGGGTTTCCGACGCGATTCGCACGGCGCGGTCGATCGGCAGCACCCGCTCGCGCCGCACCACCTGCCGCAGCGTGTCGCCCGGGACGTACGGCATGACGAACCACAGCAGGTAGTCCGTCTCGCCGGAGTCGAGCAGTGGCGCGATGTGGGGGTGGTGGAGCTGGGAGGTGTAGCGGATCTCGCGCAGGAAGCGGTCGGCGGCGACGGAGACGGCGAGCTCGGGGTGGAGGACCTTGATGGCGACCTTCTCGCCCTTCGGGTCGTAGGCGCCGAACAGGGTGGCATTGCCGCCCCGCCCCACCGTGGTGATCACGGTGTAGCGGGCGCCGAGGGCCTGGCGCACCCGTTCGAGGATGTCCCGCGCCATCGGGGGGAATAGGAAGGGCGAACGATCAGAGCGCCAGCCAGCACCACTCTTTCGTGAGCGGAGTGCGGTTCATCTGGACCCCGCCTTCCTTCGTGACGAGCAGGTTGTTGGAGTGGTTGTAGCCGTATCCGCCTTCTGGGTCGTACAGGCCGGGCTCGTTCGAGAACATCATGCCTTCCTGGAGCACCGTCGCGTCGCCGAGTGAGATATACGGCTTCTGGTGGCCTTCCATGCCGGCGCCGTGCGCGGGCCGGTGATAGACGTACCGTTCCAGCCCGGCGCGGCGGGCAATCTCGTGCACCCGCGCGGCCACCGTCCGGCACTCGACGCCCGCCCGCGAATGCTCCTGCTGCGCCAGCGTCATCTCGGTATGCACTTCCCACGTGCGGCGCTGGGTGTCGGTCATCGGCAGAATGTGGCAGGCGCGGTAGCCCTCCCCGCCGTAGCCGCCGATCCGGACCATTATCCCTGAGAACTGGATGGCGTCGCCACGGCGGAGCCTCGAATGGAAGAACTGGTTGGGGTGCGGGTAGGCGGTGCCGATGCCGGTGCGGCAGCCCACGTTGATCGCCACCCCGACCGCGGTGTGCGGGCGGCCATCGCGCCTGATGTCCCGCAGCACGAGATCCGTCCCGAAGGCCTCGGCGGCATGCCGCACGTCGAAGTCCGTGGCGTCGGTGCCGTGCTCCAGGACGTAGCCGCGGCAGAACTCGAGGATTTTGTCGGCGTAGTCGATGGCGCGCTGGGTGAGCGCGATCTCCTCGGGGGTCTTCACGACCCGCATGCCCAGCGGGATGTCGCCCGCGTGGCGGAACGTGGCGCGGGGGAGCGTGTCGCGGAATCGCTGGAGCGTGCTCTCGGGGGCGTCCCAGTCGAGGGCGATGGTCTTGTTGCCGAACCCGCGGCGGTCCAGGCCTTTGAGCATCCAGGTCCAGAGATCGACCGTGCCCCGAGGGCCGGCTACGGATCCGGCGCGCGGGTCGTTGTTCGACTCCGCGTGGGGGTAGTCGAAGTAGTACTCGGCGTCGCTGATCCACCAGCCGGCGACGAGGTCGCGATCGAGCCCGGGGACGAAGAGGGCCGGGGCGCCGGTCGCCGGGATCCAGAGCGCTTCCGGCCGCTCCGTTTGCGAATGGAAGTAGCCGGACAGGTACACGATGTCCCACTGGTCCTTGACGAGCATGCCGTCCAGGCCCGCGGCCTGGAGCGCGCGCTGCAGGCGCGCGATCGTCGCGCGGTACCAGGCGATGGGGAGCCGGTCGGGGACGTCCTGGAGGCCCGTCGCGGGGTCGGTGCTTGGCGCGGCCCACCACCAAGGGACGGCGCCGATCGCGTCGCGGGTAGGGGCCCGCGCGGCGACGGACGCGAGGAGGGAGGTGCGGACGAAGTCGCGGCGGGTGGGCATGGCGCAGGGCTCCCGATGGCTGAAGGCGTTAGAGAATAGGCGGCGCGGGGACGGAAAAAGGAAGGGCGGCTCCCGGGGGGAGCCGCCCCTGGTGATGCGGTCCGGGTCGCTACTGCACGAGGTACGACGCGAAACTCGTCGATCCAGGCCCCGGGAAGAACGTCGTGACCAGAGACGAGGACGACGTCCCAATGTTGATCAGTATGAGGAACTTCAGCGTCTGGCCGGCCGCGAGTGAGGCGTCGCGCGGATCGGGCGTGTTGATGCCGTGCGCCACCTCGATCACTGTAGGTTGCCCGCCGTCGCGAGACTTCGTGGAACCGTCGTTCGTGCCGCCCCACGCATCATCCCGCTGCCCTTGGCACGGCGAGACCTGGCACGTGAAGAACTCGTCGAAGAACCGATCCCTGCGGCTGCCGCTCACGCGTTGCTGCGCGACGAAGCCGTCTTCGCCGTTGCCAACGCCCAGGTTCCACTGATTGTCGGCGTTCTCATCCATCCGTATGGCGTAAATCACAAGCCCGTGGTTGCTGAGGTCTTGGGCAAAGGCAAGCTGCGTGAAGATCTGCGACGTCGTGTTCTTGATAAGCAGCGTCGCCGTCGTCGTGGCGCCGCCCGGCAAGTTCACGGCGAAGGGCCCGTAGCCTTGCGCTCCGTTCCATTCATCCGGACAGCTGTGCCCATCGACAATCGGGTCTGTACCCTGGGCGACGGCATACTCGTGAGTGGCCGAGTTGTTGGTTTCGTCGTCTCCCGCGACTGGAGCAACGAAGGCGGTGGCCGTCTGTGTCGGCGGCGTGCTGCAGATCTGGCGCGTGACCGTGAAGCGCTGGCCGGGTGCCAAGGAAGGAACGGTGACGCTAGGGGCAAACTCCTCTCCGGGCAGTGAGATGGCCGCGGAGGTCGGCGGTGCGGTCGCTGCACCAGCGTTTAACACCACCGCGTTGAGCGTGGTGAGATGGAAGGACGTGACGCTCGTCGGTGAATGCGTGAAGCTCTCGATGACGAGGTCGGCCTCGGGCGCGCCCTCCAACTCTGCGGCGTAGATCGAAATGTCATCCCAGGCCACGCTCTGCGCGGTTGTCCCCCCCAGTTCGAAGGCGATCCGCGCAACACTGGACGCGCCGCTTTGGACGAAGGGGACGCTCTCGAAGCCCGGCACGAGCACGCCGTTCACCCGCAGGCTCGTGACCTGCTCCGCCAGATCGACCGTGATCTCGAACAACTGAGACACGTTCTGGACCCAGCCGATCCCGATCGAGGTCGGCGCGGTCGGCGGGCTGGTGGAGGGCGTGCTGTAGCTCAGTAGGCCATTAGGCCGGTACTCGAGCGACGCGATAATGTTGAAATTGGCATCGCGCAGCACGATGGGCGCGAAGAAGATGTCGCTCGAGTGCACCAGCGACCTCCAGCGCGCGACCCAAACGCCCGTGGTCGGCGGTGTCCCGGCCACGGTGCCAATGAGATCCAGCCCGCCAAGGAGTCCGTCGACCTGATTCAGGTGCACCGGCAGGTCCGTGAGATCTCCGACCGCCGATCGTACGAAGATCTCCCCGGCAGCATTGTCGAGCTGCCACATCCCGACCTCGGGTGGGCCCGGCGGTGTGTTCGGTTCGCTGGCGCTGAACGTGGCGTTGAAGATCGTCGATCCTTCCGCCGGCCCCCCCTCATACGTGTCGCCGGGGTCCACGGCGGCGAAGGGGCTCCCGAAGTCTTCGGTCTGCCCACCCAAGCCACCATGATAACCGCCGGTGCAGACGATAAAGTCTGGTTTCGGGAGGCGTGCGAGAAGCTCAACCGCGTTTTCGTCGTTCGGATCGGGATGCGCGAGCTGGAGGCGGCCGTGGATCTCCTCGGGCGGGAAGAAGGGGTTGGTCGGATCTTCAATCTGGCACAAGCCGACCAGCACTTCTTGCGCGAAGGTGATATCCGGCACCGTGGCAAAGTCGTAGAAATACGGATACTGAGCGAGCGTCGTGTTGAGCGGACCGGTCCCCGGCGCAAAGTCCTCGTGCGGAATGCGAGCGATCACAAGCTCGATGGAGGTCACGCCCGGCGGTAACGCGTTCGGGGGAATCTCGACGCCTGCGAGCTGATCCGGTGTCACGAACGTCCCGCCAGTGTTTGTCACGACGCCGTGGAACACTCCCGTGACTCCCTGCTCGAGCCGAAACTTGATCGGCAGCGTGCGGTCGTCTACTAGTGGGACAAACTCATCGGTGTTCACGTTCTTCAGCTCGCTGGCGTTCTTCCCAACCAGCACATCGGCAAATCCCACCGGGACGCCGGCGATGAGCACCGTGATCCGGTATGTTGCCCCCGGTGTAAGCGAAAACTGATCGGTGTGCCAGTTCACGATGTAATGCTCGTCGCTCGTGCTCACCCGAATGACGGAGCCCGGCCCAGAGCTCATCGTGAAGGTCGCCAACGGCTCTCCGGCGACGCACGCTCCCGCGCTGAGCAGGCAGATCTGCACGACTGGCGATTGGGTAGGGTCGAAGACGCCGCTGGTAGTCGGCGCCGGCACCATGGGAGGCAGCCAGTAGAAGAAGGGGTTGGCATTGATGTTGTGCGCCGCGTCCTCGATTGCAAACGACGGGCGCCCGAGATCCGGTCGGGTGGGTAGGCGATCACTGACACACGCGGCAACGACGATAGAGCCCAGCAGTGCTATGCTGCGACGCATACCGACCTCCTACCTCGCGGGATCCGAGATGTGCGAATAGTATCGAGGCTTACCGCGCCTCCCCGCTCAGCGCGAGGAAACGTGGATCGCTCCGCAGGTTCCGCCACCACCAAGTGTAGTCTTTCGCCATCCCGGCTCGATCCTCCGGGTTGGCGGTCAGGTATCGCTTGAGCAGCTCAATGGCCTCATCGCGATCACCGAGCAACGTTCGGACAAAAGCTTCAAAGGACAGCAAGGAGCCGCGGGTGTCAATAGCCGGTGTGCCACGCGCGGCCACGGCGACCCGACGCGCACTATCGGCGAGGCCGGCTCGAGCGAGGACACCCGCCAGCGCCATCTGGGCACGGCGCTGGGTCAGCGGCCAGTCGCGCTGGGGCGTGAGCTCCGCGAGCCGCTCGAGCAGTGCCCAAGCGGCTGGCACATCGGGCGTTACGCCGCTGAGCGTCATCGTCCACAGCCGGCATTCGGTGAAGCGCGGATCTCGTTCGAACCGGCGCCTACCCTCATCGCACCAGTGGATCGCCTCGACGAACTGCTCGAGGTCATAGGATGTCGTGAACAGGCGCCACAGGATCTGATCCGCGAGGCTGAGATACGCGTCTTCTTCGTACGCGCGCTGAGCGGCGAGCTTTGCTTCGACGAATTCCGATTTCTGATAGGCTAGCGCGCTCAGCGTACTCCAGGCGCTCGCGAGCGTCGGGTCGGCGTCGACCGCCGCCCGCAGATCGCGCTCGGCCTGCTCCAGCAGTACCAGCGCTTTCGCGGGATCTGGCTCGAGACGCATGATGTATCGCCGGTAGCGCAGCGTGCCCCGCTGTTCGAGCGCTCTGGCATTTCGCGGATCACGCGCCAGTAGTCCCGCCGTATGCTCCAGGCCGGCGTCAAGGAACGGCGCGGCAGCCAGCGCCCCGCCGGCCAGTCGGGCACGACGGTGCGCGATGATCGCCCGCTGCACGGGAGGATCGTCCCAGGCGGGATCATGTTGCTCCGCTTCCGCCAAAAGCGAGTCTGCGGCCTGGAGGTCACGGATGGCCGCCGCGAGACTGTCCTGTCGCAACAGGAGCTCCGCATTCTTCCGAAGCTTCTCGGCACGCTGCGCGAGCGCCCACGCCGTCCCGTTGTCCGTTCCCGCGCGACGCTCCCGCAACCGGATTTCCTCGCCCAGCCGCTCGCGCAAGAACCGTGTCACTTCCTCAACGGCCGAATCGCGCAGCGCCAGCTCGCTGCCTCGCGAGAGCTCAAACGTCCCGCGTCGGATGTCGGCGCCACTCAACCCGTCGACGAGGCGCACCGTCAAGCGGAGTCGCTCGCCCAGCGGCTCGATACTGCCGTCCACGATCGTCCCGACGTTCAGTAAGCGGGCGACACTATCGCGCGGAATGGCCGACGCGCGAAACTGACTGGTTGCGTTCTTCGACAATACGTCAAGCGCTCGGACTCGCTCCAGCCGCTCGATTACTGCCTCGGTGAGCCCGTCGGACAAGTATGCCAGCCCGGTGTCGCGTCCGAGATCTTGGAAATACAGCACCGCCACGCGCCGCGGATCGAGCCCCCCGCCACCACTAACGGCTCCCCCAGCACGCCGACCGCCCCCCCACACGAGCCACACCCCCACCGCCAGCAACGCGACGACCGGCACCACCGCCACGACCACCGGCTTGCGCATCCGCCACGGAAACCCGCCCGACGTGCTCTCCCGCGGCTTCACGCGCGACACCGTCCCCGTGCTCGCGGCGGTGATCGCCGCGGCGAACTGCGCCGCTGTCTGGTAGCGGTCCGCCGGCACCTTGGCGAGCGCGCGGTTGATCACGTCCTCGAGCGCGTCAGGGATGGTCTCCCGGACGATCTTGAGCCGCGGCACCGCGTCGAGCGAGTGCCGCGCCATGATCGCCTGCGCGGTCGGCCCCGTGAACGGCGGCTGGCCCGCGAGCGTCTCGTACAAGACGCAGGCGAGACTGTAGATGTCGCTGCGGCGGTCCACCTGCCCCGTCCCCGACGCTTGCTCCGGGCTCATGTAGGCCGGCGTGCCGATCGCGAGGCCGGTCTCGGTGAGCTTGTCTCCCCCGGCCGCGCTCACGGCGCGCGCGATGCCGAAGTCCGCGACGATGGCGTGACCGCCGGACATCATGATGTTCTCGGGCTTGATGTCCCGGTGCACGACGTCGTGCCCGTGTGCGTACGCCAGCGCGTCCGCGACTTCCCGCGCGATCTGGAGCGCGTCGTCGAGCGGGAGCTGCGGCTCGCGCACGAGCCGATTGCGCAGCGACTCGCCCTCGACGAACGGCATGACGTAGTACAGCGTCCCGGCGGCGTCGCCCGAATCGTACACGGACAGGATGTTGGGGTGCTGGAGGCGCGCGGCGAGCTTGATCTCGCGCAGGAACCGCTCACGGCCGACGGCGACGGCGATTTCGGGGCGCAACGTCTTGAGCGCGACGAAGCGCTCATGCCTCAAGTCGCGAGCCAGGTAGACCAGCGCCATGCCCCCGCGCCCCAGCTCGCGGTCGACGACGTAGCGGTCGCCGAGCGCGGCGTTCAGCCCTGCAATCGGGTCGGTCACGGTGGAAACGTACGGCCCGCGCCGCGTGGCGGCTACATCGGCGGCGTCAGGGGATGGTTGTGCCGCACGTCCTCGGCGAGCCTGGCGGCCAGGCCGTCCGGATCGGTGGCCGGCCAGCGCAGCAGCACCCCGAAGAGCACCTTGGTGGTCGTCGCATCGATCGCGAGGAGACTCACGCGGACCGAGTCCGGTTTCCCCGGGAGGGAATCCACTCGGGCGTAGATGGCGACACCCGCGCCGGTGCGGCGCGCGAGCTCGACGGCGGCGATCTCGGGGCGCGGCGCGCTGCGCCAGGTTTCGGCCACCACCGCCTGCGGGACCGCCGCGAGCGGCGGGGCACTGAGGCGCTCGGTCAGGGCCTCCGCCAGGCCCACGCGCCACCGGTCGAGCCCCCCTGCCCCCCCGCCCGCGGCGAATATGTCGAAGGGCGCCACCGCGACGAGCGCGCGGTTCGGGGCGTGGCGCCGCGCATACCGGACGAATGACACGGCGCCCCCTATCATGAGAAGCACGACGAGGCTGCCCAGCGCGAGCAGGATGCGGC
>Ga0326597_10013814_pt1 | contig 10594 bp, 6 predicted proteins | sample RVTome_12_FD_203789 | JGI IMG/M metagenome (GOLD analysis project Ga0326597, IMG submission 203789) | Soil microbial communities from uranium-contaminated site in the Upper Colorado River Basin, Wyoming, United States - RVT100D185 | ecosystem: Environmental > Terrestrial > Soil > Contaminated >... | reverse complement strand
CCGAAGGGACACTGTGAGAGAGGATGCGGGCGACGTTGCTGAGCCCGACGACGCCGTCACGTTCTTGACCTCTATCTGCGACGAACTGAGCACGCTCTCCACGCGACCGTCGGCGCCGGTCGTGGCGATCGGCGGCGTGAAGTTGTTCGCAGTTCCTGATGCCGCGAAGTTGACCTGCGCGCCGCCCACTGGAAGTCCACCCGGTCCGGTTAGCACCCGCGCCTTCACTGTCGCATTCTCACCGGGCCCAACAACAATCGGCAATATAGACTCGATCACCACAACACGATTGTTCGCCGTACCCGTTGCTCCAATGGCGAGCGGCGACCCGGTCGCGCCCGCCGCCGTTACCGACACCGACTGCCCGCCAAGGAACGCCCCGAGCGTCCATACCGACTGCGCCCGTCCGTTGGCATCGGTTACGACGCTGGTTTGCGACAGGCTCCCGCCGCCACCTGTAACCGTAAGCGTCACCGCCCGCCCCGAGACCGGCGTCGTTCCCGCCATGACGCTTACGATCAGTGGTTGCGCCAGCGCGAAACCGACAGTGCCAGACTGTCCGCCGCCCGACACCAGCGCGAGCACCGCTTGAAGCGCGGTGGCGCCCACTTGAATCGGCGCGATGCCGGCGGCCGAGACGGTGAGAGACTGGACGCCGGTCGTTTCGCTGAGCGTCCACTGCGTCTGCGCGCGTCCGTTTCCGTCTGTCACTGCCGTCGCCGGATTCACGGCGCCGCCACTGAAGCTGATGGCGAGTCCCGGAACGGGCGAATCATCGTCGCGCCGCGCGCGCACAACGATCGGGTTCGGTAGCGCCGCGCCCGCGAGCCCGGACTGGCCTCCACCGGAAACCAGCTCAAGCACGATCTGCGTGGGTACCGACGCAACCGTAACCTGCACGGCCGCACTCGGCGCCAGCGATGTGATCGCGGTGACGGTCACCGTCGCCGTACCGGTGCGATTCGCCGCGCTCACCGTGCCAGTCTGATCCACGCTCACGACGTCGCTGCCGGCAATGACCTTCCATTCAAGTGGCACGCGCGCAACGGGCGCATCGTTCGGCCCGAACACATCCACCCGAATTGACGCGGAGCCTCCTGGCTGCAGATTGATCGTCGACGGTGACGCCTCAACGCGCACGGCTTCGCTGCCTGGGCCGACGTATTCCAGCGGCGCCGTGCGCGACACCGCCCCACCACCTGCGAAGTCGGCCGTGACGAAGCGCAGCGGCCCCACTCGATAGAGCGTTTCGCCCGCTGCATTGCGCGCTTCCACAAGCACGTCGAACGCTTCGTCGGCACCCTCGAGCGGAATGTTGATTGAGACTTGTGCGTCGACGCCACGACCGGGATCGCTGAAGTCACGGACCTCATCTACCACCACCGCGCTCGGCGCCGGCGACACACGCGTGGCGGTGATGCGTACCCTCGTGATCGGATCGGCCGCGGCGCTCGTCGTCTGGAACACGACGCCGAGGTCTATCGTGGCGCGCCCACTCGCACTTCCCGTCGGGCCGTCGTGGCAGGCGACGGCCAGCAGGAGCGCCCCGCCGCTTAACGCGGCGAGCGCGGGTATGGTGCGGCGGAGCTCAGTGCCCCGTAATGCTCTTGGCGCGGGCGTTGGGAATCGGGTCCGGTTTGAGCCAGTGGGTAAACCATACGCGCAGTCGGTGCAGCCGGTCAACCAGGAGCCACGGTTCGCCGGTACGCGAAAGATCGTGCGTCGATCGTGGATACCGCACGAACTCCGCCGGCACGCCGTGTTTCCTGAGCGCAACGAACCACTGCTCGGCGTCGGTCATCGGCGTGCGGTGATCTTCCTCTGACTGCAAGATGAACGTCGGGGTTTTCACGCGCGGTGCGTAGCGTATCGGTGAAAGTGTGTCGTACATCACCGGGTTGTCCCAGGGCCTGCCGAAGAACTCGAACTCGGTGAGACCCTGGGCATCGGACGTGCCATACCACGACCACCAGTTCGAGATCATCCGGTCGGCCTGCGCGGCCTTGAAGCGGTCGGTCTTCACGGTGACCCACGCGGTCATCACACCGCCATACGAACCGCCAGTCACTCCCATGCGAGTCGAGTCAACGTCGGGGCGCTGCGCGGCGATATCAACCGCCTTCATCAGGTCTTCGTAGTCCTCGGCAAACCAGCGGCCGCGCGTCGCAAAGGTGAAGTCGGCGCCGTAGCCGCTCGAACCGCGCGGGTTGGTGAAGAGCACCAGGAATCCAGCGCCGGCAAGGTTCTGGAATTCATCGAACCAGTTCTCGCCGTATGCCGCGTGGGGCCCGCCGTGGATGTACAGCACGAGCGGATACTTCTTCGACGCGTCGTAGCCGTACGGGTGCATCACCCACCCTTCGACCTCGAGTCCGCCAACGGACTGGAACGTGAACCGCTCACCGGACGAGAACGCAATTTCCCTGGAGAGCGCCTCGTTGAACGTGGTGATGCGACGCTCGTTCCGGCCATCGCGATCGGCCATGTACAGCTCGGTCGGCGATTCGAGCGACGTCGAAACGTACGCGACCGTGCGCCGTCCCTCGTCCCACGAGAACCCGCTGAGCCGGCGCCGGCCGCCGACAACCTCTTTCATCTGGCCGTTCTTGAGGGACACCGAATGCAGCGCGGTGCGCCCGCCGATTTCGGCCCCCAGGACGAGCTCATCGTTGGTTATCCATTCGAAATCGGCCGGCTCGTAGCGCCACGTGCCAACCAGATTCCTGGGCGCGCCTCCGGCGACGTCGATCACCCACAGGCGTACGCTGCTCGTACGCGAGGGCGTGCCCAGAAACGCGAGCCGCTTGTTGTCTGGCGACCACTTCACGGCGGTCTCCGTGCCCAGCATTTCCGCGACGCGCCGCGGGGTACCGCCTTCAATCGGGATGATGAAAATGTCGGCGTCATTGCGAGGCGCCTGATCGCGAACGGGATCGAACGGAAGCATCGCGAGGGAATCGGCCTCAGCCCGCACGACCGAATCGGGCCGCAGGCGCGCATCAGCGATGAAGGCGATCCATCTTCCATCGGGCGACACGGTCACCAGCCGGTGCGAGTAGTCCGTACTCGTCAACTGACGGCGCGCCGTGCTGTCGAACGCCTGGGTAAAGATCTGCTGAGGGCGCGGCCGAACTGGCGCCGACGCCGGGCTCGGGAGGAATCCCGCCCCGTTGGCCTTGTAGCGCTGTGCCGTGATGTGCATCCCGTCGAATCGCGCAGGATCCAGCGCGCTTGTGATGGCGTCGTACGGCGGGCGCGACAGCGCGCTTCCCCGTCCGCCAGAGCCCGCTGCGCCGCCGCGGCCACCGCCGGCGGCAGCACCCGTATCACCCGGCGCCGCCGCAAACACGGCGAAACGTCCATCCTTCGGTACGGAACCAACCGGCCAGTTCTCGAGTTGCACGGCTTCGCCCGGCACATTCATCCGCAGCGCCCACGTTCCTCCGGTCCCGCCGGGCCGCGCCGACGTAAAGAACAATACCGTCCCATCGTGGGACCAGCGGGGACCGCTGCTCTCGTATCCGGGTGCGGTCAGCCGGCGCGACGCTCCACCCGCGGTTGGGGCGAGCCACACTTCCGAATGGCGCCGATTCTCGCGCTCAACTACCGTCGTCACGGTGAACGCGACTTGCTTGCCGTCAGGCGACATCGCCGGCTGGCTCACAGTAGTCACGCGATACCAGTCGGCCGGCGTGAAGGCGCGGCCCTGTGCGTGTAAGGCGAGCGGCGCGAGGACGAAGGCGAGCGCAACACCAACGGCCCGTGCGCTGAACGCGCGCGACACGCGGTGCGCGCAGTGACGACGATGCATTGGTTCAGTGCTCCGAATCATTGGTCGGGGAATCTTAGCGGAACGGTTCGGCATCGGGCAGCATCGCGTCATCCGGGTAGCAGCAACGCCATCCTTCGCCGGGCTCGAACGACTGGATCACAGGATGCTCCGCGAGCCGGTAGTGACGCGTCGCGTGCTTGTTTTTTGAATGGTCGCAACACCCAACGTTGCCGCACGTGAGGCACACGCGCATATGCACCCACCGGTCTCCCAGCGCGACGCATTCCGGGCACGTGTCCGCGGAATTGTGGACGACCAGGGGACCCGCAGGCACGTGCCCGCATTCGAACGGTCTCACAATCGGCTCACAGCGCCGGTGCGGGAGGCGGCGCGAGCACCGGGCCGCGAAGGTGCTGGTGCACGAACTGCACGACCATCGACCCTTCGCCAACCGCTGACGCAATGCGCTTTGTCGAACGATGCCTCGCGTCGCCCGCGGCGAAGATGCCCGGCACGCTCGTTTCCAGCCAGAACGGGTCGCGCTGAACCGGCCAGCCGCGCGGACGTCCCTGCGCCGCGCGGGGAATGTCGGAGCCTGTCAGTATGAAACCAGCGCCGTCCACCGCGGTCACGCCAGCCAGCCACTCGGTGCGCGGCAGGGCACCGATGAACACGAACGCTGCGCGAAGCGGCAGCGTCTCCGTCGTGTTAGCCGCTGCGCAATCCAGCACCACGCCCTCGAGAGACTGCTCGCCAAGCAGTGCCTTCACCGCGACCTGCGTCCTGACGTGAATGTTGGCCGTCTCGGCAATGCGGTCAACCAGGTACTGTGACATCGTGTCGACCAGCGAGCGTCCGCGAACAGCGATCGTCACAGTCTTCGCGAACCTCGCGAGGTACACCGCCGCCTGACCGGCGGAATTGCCACCGCCGATCACCAGCACATCCTGATCCTTCGATGCGAGCGCTTCCGTGATCGCCGCTCCGTAGAACAGCCCGGCCCCAGCGAGCCGCTCTGCGCCCGGCACGTCGAGCAGCCGGTACGACACGCCGGTCGCCACAAGCACGGCCTGCGACGACACGACCGAACCGTCGCTCAGCGTGACCAGATGGTAGCCGTCCTGTGTTCGAATCGATGTCGCTTCCAGTGGCGAAAGAATCTCGGCCCCGAACCGCCGCGCCTGCGCCACCGCGCGACGAGCCAGATCGCCGCCACTCAGCCCTACGGGAAACCCGAGGTAATTCTCGATGCTCGAACTCATGCCCGCCTGTCCACCTGGCGCCTCTCGCTCGATGATCAGCGTGCGCAGACCCTCTGACGCGCCGTACACCGCCGACGCGAGCCCGGCCGGTCCGGCGCCAACGATGATCAAGTCGTACGACTGCTGGTCAGCGCGAACGTGAAGGCCGAGACAATCCGCGATGGCGGCAACGGTCGGCGTCGACAGCACGCGGCCGTCCGAAAGCACGACGATCGGAAGCGCGTCCGCGGTTGCACCGCTCAGCTCGCGCACCGTCAGCGCTTCGGGGTCGGCCTCGATGTCCAGCCACTGATACGGAATGAGATTGCGCGCCAGGAAGTCGCGGATGCGGTGCCCGTCGGCCGACCAGCGGTGTCCCACGACGCGAACGCCGTCGAACGGCGGCTGGAATCCGGCGCGCCAGTCGTCGAGCAGGTCATCGAGCACCGGATACAGATGCTCTTCGGGCGGATGCCACGGCTTCATCAGGTAGTGATCGAGGCGCACCTCATTGATCGCCTTGATGGCTGCTTCGGTGTCGGCGTACGCGGTGAGCAGCACGCGTTTTGCGCCGGGATACAGCCCGATCGCTTCGCGCAGCATCTCGACACCCGACATCCCCGGCATTCGCTGGTCCGCGACCAGCAGGGCGAGCGGCTCTCCCCGCAGCTTCAGATCGCGCAGCACTTCCAGCGCGCCAGCGCCCGAGTCGGCGCGCACGATCCGATAGTCGGTGCCGTATTTGCGCCGCAGGTCGCGCGCCACCGCGGCGAGCACCGCTGGCTCGTCGTCAACCGCAAGAATGACCGGCTTGCCCAGGCTCACACCGCCACCTCCGGCGAGCCGCTCGAATGGCGGCGCAGCATCCACACGCCAAACCAGCGCCGCTCGTCCGTCCACACTCGCTCCACCTGCCAGCCGCCCAGCTCGACCAGCGATTCAAACGCCTGCTCGGTGGGCTTATACGAGTATTCCGTCGTGATCCATTCGCCGCCGCGAAAGTCAAACCGCGCCGTCTCGGCGCCGCCGTCCGCGACAGGCATCGTCACGACCTGATCGCGCGTACTCACGAGACGCATCTCCACCCGCGACTGGGCGGAATCGTAGACGGCAACGTGCTCAAATGCAGCGAGATCGAAGTCGGCTTCACATTCCCGGTTGATCCGGCGGAGCAGATTCAGATTGAAGGCGGCTGTCACTCCGGTCGCGTCATTGTAGGCACGCTCGATGACCCGGGGGTCCTTCGCGAGGTCGACGCCGACCAGCATGCCCGCACCGGCGCCGCACGCGCGCGCCGTCCCCGCGAGAAAGGCCTGGGCTTCGGCTGGATGCAGATTACCGATAGTCGACCCGTGGTAAAGCGCGACCGTCCGCGTCACGCTGCGCGGTGCCGCCGGAAGCAAACGAACCGACGAGAAATCGGCGCACACTGGCGTCACCTGCACCGCGGGGAAACTGCGCGCCACTTCCGCCGCCATGGCCTCGAGCTGCGGGCGGCACACGTCCACGGGCACGTACGCCGCGGGATGCTGCAGCACCGCGAGAAGCCGCCGCGTCTTCGCGCCGTTACCGCTTCCAAACTCCACGAGACGCGCGCCGGCCCCGACATGCGATGCGATCTCGCGCGCGTGCTCCTCGTGAATCGCCGATTCGACGCGCGTGAGATAATACTCGTCGAGTTCGCAGATGCGCTCGAACAACGCCGCGCCCGCGTCGTCATAGAAATACTTCGGCGAAAGCTCGCGCGGCGACGCGCCAAGGCCGTGCAGGACGTGTTCGCGCAGCTCGTCTGACCCCGCCGCAGCCGACCGGACGCGTCGCGCAGCCAGCGGCGTGCTCACGTGTCCCTCGCGAGCCGAATGCCGCTGAATTGCCATGTGGCGCCCGGCGGGAAGAAGTTGCGGTACGTGGGCCGGATGTGCGACACTGGCGTCGCGCACGAGCCGCCACGTAACACGTACTGATTGCACATGAACTTACCGTTGTACTCGCCCAACGCACCCGCCGCCGTGCGGAAGCCGGGATACGGCGCATAAGAACTCTGCGTCCACTCCCACACGTCGCCGTAGATCTGCTGCGGCCCTTCGCCTGCGTCGCCGGCGGCGACCGGATGATACCGCTCGCTCTCCACGAAGTTGCCCGCGATCGCCTGCGAAACGGCCGCGTGCTCCCACTCGGCCTCGGTCGGCAGACGGCACCCGGCCCATCGTGCGTATGCGTCTGCTTCGAAATAGCTCACGTGACACACGGGCTCGTCCGGCGCAACGCGCCGAAGACCCGCGAGCGTGAACATCCACCACTCCCCGCCGCGCTGCTCCCAGTAGAACGGCGCGCGCCACCGCTGCGCTTCCACCTCGGCCCAGCCAAGCGAGAGCCACAGTTCGGCGCGATCGTAGCCACCGTCCGCGATGAACTCCTGATACTCCGCATTGGTCACGGCGCGTGACGCGAGGGCGAACGGCTCGAGCCACACGCGGTGGCGCGGCGATTCGTTGTCGTACGCGAAACCCGGACCCGCGTGACCGATCCACTGCAACCCGCCGTCGTGTGCAACCCAGCGCGCCGGCGTGGCCACGCGCTCGGGTGCGTCATGCGTCGCGGCTCGGTACGCGGGGCGCAGCGGATTCACGGAGAGCACGTGCTTGATGTCCGTGAGCATCAGCTCCTGATGCTGCTGCTCGTGATTCAGGCCGATCTCGACGAGCGGCTGCAGCGCGGCGAGATCCGCGTCGCCAGCCTGAGTGAGCAACTCGGCCATCGCGCTGTCGACGTACTCGCGGTACCCGAACACATTATCTACCGTGGGGCGCGAGATGTAGCCGCGGCTGGCACGCGCGTGACGCGCTCCCGCCTGTACGTAGTACGAGTTGAAGAGAAACGCGTAGTCAGGGTTCGCCACGCGGTACCCCGCCGCGTGTGGTACGAGCACGAACGTCTCAAAGAACCACGTCGTGTGCGCGAGGTGCCATTTTGTTGGACTCACGTCGGGCATTGACTGCACCACATAGTCCTCGAGCGCGAGCGGCGCACACAGCACCTCCGTGCGCGAACGCACGGCGCGGTACTGCGTAACAAGCGATGAGTCGATGGAAGTGGCGGCGGAGGGCGCTGTCGCAGTCACTGGCAGGCGGGGGCGAAGGGGCCGGGGGCGGAAATATGCCGCGGGCGCGCCCCCGCGGCGAGTCCGCGGGTCAGCGAGCCAGCCGCGAATCCGCACGATGCTGCCTTGACTCGCCCCATGAGGCCGGGCACCTTTTGACGTCTCAGCACCCCCGAGAACGCCGCCCTGTGAAATCCGCCGTCCGCTACTCCGTTCCCGTCCGCCTGGCGTTCGTAGCCGCGACACTCGCGCTGCTCACGCGATGCGCCCCTCCGCCGCCGCCGCCCACGCCGGAGCCCGAGCCAGTCCCGGTTGGTGACCTCGACATCAAAGGCGCCGCGGCACACATCGTACGTGAGTTCGCCGAGCAGTTCGTTGCCGTCGCCGGCACTCGCATCATCACCATCGATCCGATGCTCGATCGCGCGACTGGACAGCAGACAGGCGTGACGCGAATTCTCGAGGCTGAAGTCGGTCCCGCGATTGCGGAACATCTTCCGGCAGCAACGCTCGTGCGGTTCGACGGTGAAGGCGCTGCACAGGCGCGGTATGTCGTCAGCGGCACCGTCGCCGCGGGTGGGAGCGCCGGCCGGTACACCGCGCACGTGTCGGTCACCGACCGGCAAACCGGGCTCGTCGTCGCACAATCCAGCGCGCCATTCGTACAAGCCGGGCTCGACGGTTCTCCCACGCGATTCTATTCGGAAAGCCCGGTACTGGTCCGCGACCGCTCGACCGATGGATACGTTAGAACGGCTGAAACAACAGCCGGACGTGCGGCCGATTCGCTCTACATCGCACAACTCTCGACGGCCGCGTTGCTAGCGGAGGCGCTCGCCGCGTTCAACGCAGAGCGCTGGGACGAAGCCCTCACGATGTACCGCGCGGCCGCCCAGCGGCCCGACGGTCAGCAGCTGCGGACGTTCAACGGCGTGTACCTCTCGAGCATCAAGCTCCGCCGTGCCCGCGACGCCGAGGACGCGTTTGGCAAAATCGCTGAGCTCGGGCTCGCGACGAACAACCTCTCGGTCAAGCTGTTGTTCCGGCCGGGCAGCGCGACGGAGTTCTGGCAGGGGCCAGAGTTCAGCGCCGTGTACCCAATGTGGATTCGGCAGATTGCGCGAGCAGCGCAGACGGCGCGCAGCTGCCTGAACGTCGTCGGACACACGAGCCGCACCGGCACCGAGGCGGTCAACGACCGCCTTTCAGTTGCGCGTGCCGAGACGGTCAAGCGGCTTCTCGAAGCACAGGTGCGCGCGCTCGCGCCGCGCCTCCGCGCCAGTGGCGTCGGCTACCGGGAGAACGTGGTGGGCACCGGCACGGACGACGCCAGCGACGCGCCAGACCGCCGCGTCGAGTTCAAGGTCGTCGACTGCCCCGCGCGCTGAGCACACACTCGATTCGATAAGACACTGGGACGAGCCGTGCACGGCCAGTCCCCGTGTCCTTGCGCGCCGTGGGCCCACAAATACTCTTCCGGTGTATTTGCCGTCCGGGCATTTGGCCCGGACCGAAACCCTGTCAGGCCGCCCCGCGTACCGACCAGTCGTGAGTAATCTCGAGTACCACGTGCTTCTGGCACTGGCCAGCGCGCCGCTGCACGGCTATGCCATCAAGGAAGCCGTCGCCGAGGAGTCGGCCGGCACGCTCACGCCGCGCGCCGGTTCGCTCTACCGTGTCATCGCGCGGCTGCGCTCGTCCGGGCTTGTCCGGGAGACTGAGCCGCGCGGCAAGAGCGCGCCGCATCCCGGTCACGCGCGCCGGTATTACTCGCTGACCGCCGCAGGCCGCGCGGCACTGTCCGCGGAAGCGCGCCGTCTCAAACGCGCCGCCGCCGTAGCCGAGAAGCGGCTCGGTACCGCCGGGAGCCGGCCATGAAGCGCGCGCTCACGTCGCTGGTCGCAGCATTCCCTTCTGCATTCAGAGAAGAGTTCGCGGGCGAGATGGTCGCGATGATCGGCCACGAGTACGACGCCGCGCGCACGAAGGGACGCCCCGCGGCACTCTGGTATGCACTCGCCACTGCGACAGACCTCACCCGGTCGGCCGTGGCTGAACGATGGAGTCCAACCTGGGCGCGCACCGACCCGCCCGCGGAGAAACAAGGTATGCGCTGGATAATGAACGAATGGGGACGAGACATTCGACACGCCGCTCGCGCCCTGCGACGGTCGCCGGGCTTCACCGCGACCGCCGTCGGTACGCTCGGGCTCGCCATCGGCGCGAATGCCGGAATGTTCAGCGTCGTGAATACGGTGCTGCTCGATCCCCTGCCCTACGCCAGTTCGAACCGGCTCGTGCACATCGCTGCATCCGCGCCCGGCTCGGACTTCCCAGAGGAGTTCGGCGTCGCGAGCGAATTCTACGTGCACTACAGAGAGAACTCGAAGCTGCTCGAAGACGTCTCCACCTACAATTCATTCACCGCGACGCTGCGCGTCGACGACCGCGTCGAGCGCGTGCGAATGTCGGCGCCGACGA
>Ga0326597_10013813_pt1 | contig 10594 bp, 9 predicted proteins | sample RVTome_12_FD_203789 | JGI IMG/M metagenome (GOLD analysis project Ga0326597, IMG submission 203789) | Soil microbial communities from uranium-contaminated site in the Upper Colorado River Basin, Wyoming, United States - RVT100D185 | ecosystem: Environmental > Terrestrial > Soil > Contaminated >... | reverse complement strand
GCGCACGCCCTTGACCGCATCGAGCGAGGCCATCACGTCGTCGAGCGCCACCGCCTCGAAGCGCAGCCGCCGGTCATTGGCGAGCCGGGCATCGACCGGGATCAGGTAGTTCCGCCGGTCCACCTCGATGCCGTGTCCGGCGTAGAACACCAGCGCCACGTCGGCGCCGACCGCGCGGTCGGCGAAATCGGCGACCGCTTCCTCGAGCCCGGCCCGCGACAGGTCGGCGGCAAGGTCGACATCGAAGCCGAGCGCCCCGAGCACCGCCGCCATGTCTTCGGCATCGTTGGCCGGGTTCGGAAGCCGCGTGACGTGCTCGTAGGCCGAGTTGCCGATGACCAGCGCGACGCGCTTTTCGGCCATCGCCGCCGGCGAGGCCGCCATCCCCGCCAGGGCAAGCAAGATCGCCCAGACTGTCGCGCGCATCATGGCGGTCGCTCCCATGCTCGCTGTTCAGGCAAATAGCCTAATCGTGGCCGGCATGTGGCGCAATCGTGGCTGAATGTCCGCTGAACGGACCGCGGCCGGCATCGGCGCGGTAGCGCTTCGACCGGGCCCGCCGCGGGGTATGAAGGTCCGCTCCGCGCCACGGGCGCGTAACGACCTCGAAGCGATCATCGATTATCTGGCGGAACGGTCGCCGGCGGCGCCTGAGATCGCAGATACGCGATGATGTCCTCGCGCTCGGACTCCTTGGCGAGCTTGAGGACCATCTTGGACCGGGGCGCGAAGTCCAGCGGATTCTCGAGCCAATGGTCGAGGTTCTCCTCGGTCCAGACGAGGCCCTCGGCCGCGCGCTCAAGAAACGCATCGGAGTATTTGTAGCCCTCCTGCCGTGCGGCGGCGGCATCGACGATGCCGTAGAGGTTTGGACCAACCTTATTCGGCCCATCGGCCGTCGCCGTGTGACAGGCCTTGCACTTGCGGAAAACCTTCTCGCCGTTGGCCGGATCTCCGTCGGCGAGGGCCGCTCCGCCCGCGGCGAGGAGCAGTACGGCACCGAGGGCAAATATCCGCGGAAACATGGTGATCTCCTTGTGAGTCAATCAGATAGGCCTGATCCGCGACCACGTGGCGAACCGCGCCTCTCGGGACGATGTCGGTGCCAGGACACGGGCGCACTGGCGCCCCGGTTGCCGGCGCGCCTCTTGCTCGTGGTGAAAAATCCTGGAAGAGCGCGGGCAGGTTCCGGGTCCGCGTTTGCGCCCGGAACCGCCCGCATGCCCGAGGCTGTCGCCTCAAGCATCCGTGCGAGTCTCACCGATCAGCGAATCGTGACGGTTCCGATCATTCCTGCCTCCCGGTGGCCCTCGAGCTCACATGCCATCTCGAGGTCCTCACCGGTTTGGACAGGAACGAAGAACCATTCCACCTCTTGCCGCGGCCCGACCTCGATTTCAGAGATGTTGCCCTTGATCTCGGCGACCAGATCGCCCGACTCCTCGGTGATCTCCACCTTGCGCGTGAAGACCTTCTCGATCAGCTCATGGCCGGCGAACTCGTGCTTCTGGTCCTCGTCGAGATTGCGCAACAAGAGGATGTACGCCTGCCCGGTCTCGAGATCGAGGTGGTCGGGTCGGAAATACATCTTCTCGCCATCCTCCGTCGTCCCCATCTCCAGAACGATCTCAATGGGGTTGTCGCGGCTCAGGTCACCTTCCGCGAACGCCGGTCCGCTTAGCAGGAGCGCTGACAGCGGTAGCGCGATTGACACGGATCTCATTTGCTCAAGCCTCCACTAAAGAGTCGCTCACTCGTTGCGAGCACCGGCAATCTCTATATGATTTCCTGACAGAGCCGCTTTGATCCATCTCAATCTTCAGGCCCGATCTCCCAGTGTGCGCCCGACAAGAAACCGGGGCAGGTCTACGGCCGCGGGAGTCATACCAAGGGCATTTGGCTCTGTGCGCCTGACGGGGAGGAGCAGGATTGCGCTCTAAGGAGGTGAGTCACAGCCCGGCGGGCAATATGATGTTTGACACATCACTATCGACGCAATAAAAGCCTGATTCAGAATTCTACACCTTATAACTGATGTATTAGACGTGATTTCGGCTCCGCAGCTCCGTGCCGCCCGCGCCCTGCTCGGTTTTGACCAGCGGCGGCTGGCCGAGCTTTCGGGCCTGTCCGTTCCAACGATCCAGCGTATGGAGGCGAGCGAGGGCGTGATCCGCGGCAACGTGGACTCGCTGATGAAGCTGATCGGCGCACTCGATGCCGCCGGCGTTGAGCTGATCGGCGAAGGCGCCCCGAGCACACAGGGCGGGCGCGGTGTCCGCCACAAGGCGATACCAGACGAGTCGCAACCCAAGCGGCCGGCGGAGGCATAAGTCTGCAGATGCCTGTAGGTGTCGTTCTGGCATTGGTCGCCGGCCTGTTCGCCTCCGCTGTTGTCGCGACTTGTGCCGCCCGTCGGCCGGCGGCTCAATCGATCGTCTACGGGCTCAGCCTTGTCGTGACGCTCGTCCTGACCGGCCTCGCGCTTTCCGAACTGGTCGGCGTGGAAGCGCCTGCGTCGACGCTGGTCCTGCCGGTCGGCCTGCCATGGCTGGGCGCGCATTTCCGTATGGATGCCCTTGCCGCCTTCTTCCTCGTGGTCGTCAATCTCGGCGCGGCGCTGGCCAGCGTCTTCGCGCTCGGCTACGGCCGCCACGAGAGCGAGCCGCAGCGGGTACTGCCGTTCTTTCCAGCCTTCGTCGGGGGCATGAACCTCGTGATCCTTGCGGACGACGCCTTCACGTTCCTCCTGTCATGGGAGGTCATGTCGCTCGCCTCCTGGGCATTGGTGGTGGTTCGCCACCGCGACGCCGAGAACACCCGGGCCGGCTTCATCTATCTGATGATGGCGAGCTTCGGGACGCTCGCGCTACTGCTCGCCTTCGGGTTATTGGCCGGCGCCGATGGCGGCTACGGTTTCGCCGCGATCCGCGAGGCCGTCCGGGAACCTGAGACCACCGCGATCGCGCTTGCCCTCGTCATTCTCGGTACCGGTTCGAAGGCCGGCCTCGTGCCGCTGCATGTCTGGCTGCCGCTCGCCCACCCGGCAGCGCCGAGCCATGTCTCGGCGCTGATGAGCGGTGTGATGACCAAGGTCGCCGTCTATGGCTTCGTGCGCATCGCCTTCGACCTCATCGGCGCGCCGACCTGGGGTGCGGGCCTCGTGGTGCTCACACTGGGCGGGGTCACGGCGGTGCTGGGCGTGCTCTATGCGCTCATGCAGCACGACCTGAAGCGGCTGCTCGCCTACCACACGGTCGAGAATATCGGCATCATCTTCATCGGCCTCGGCCTCGCGCTCGCCTTCCAGGCAAACGGCATGGCCGCAGGCGCCGCTCTGGCCCTCACCGCGGCGCTGTTCCACGTGCTCAACCACTCCCTGTTCAAGAGCCTCCTGTTCTTCGGCTCGGGCGCGGTGCTGACCGCCACCGGCGAGCGCGACATGGAGCGCCTCGGCGGGCTCATCCACCGCATGCCGCTCACCGCCTTCGCGTTCCTGGTCGGCTGCTTTGCCATCTCCGCCCTGCCGCCGCTCAACGGTTTCGTCTCCGAGTGGCTCACCTTCCAGGCGATCCTCCTGAGCCCCGAACTGCCGCAATGGGGGCTCAGGATCGTCGTGCCCGCGGTCGGCGGCCTGCTCGCGCTCTCCGCGGCACTGGCCGCGGCCTGCTTCATCAAGGCCTACGGCATCACCTTCCTCGGCCGGCCGCGCGGACCGGCAGCCGCGGCGGCGGGAGAGGTTGATCGCTTCCAGATCGCCGCGATGTTCGCGCTGGTCGCCCTGTGTCTCGGCGCCGGCGTGGTTCCGGGTGTCGTGATCGATGCCCTTGCCCCGGTCTCCGAACAGCTCGTCGGCCACGCCCTACCGGCCCAGTCCGCCGTGGCGTGGCTGTCGATCGCGCCGATCGCCGAGAGCCGCAGCTCCTATAACGGCCTCCTCGTGTTCCTGTTCATTGCCGCCGCCGCCACGCTGACGGCGCTCGGCGTTCGAAGGCTCGCCTCGCCCGGAGTCCGGCGCGGCCCGGCCTGGGACTGCGGCTTTCCCGATGCGAGCCCGGCGACCCAGTACACCGCGAGCAGCTTCGCCCAGCCGATCCGCCGCGTGTTCGGAACCGTGGTGTTCCAGGCCCGCGACAGCGTGACCATGCCGCCACCGGGCTCGATGGACGCGGCGCGGTTCGCCTCGATCGTCCGCGACCCGGTCTGGGACGGCATCTACGCGCCGCTTGCAGCCGCGGTCGGCGCGCTGGCCACGCGGATGAACCATCTCCAGTTCCTGACCATCAGGCGGTATCTGAGCCTCGTGTTCCTGCTGCTGGTCGGCCTTCTCACCATTCTGGCGCTATGGCCCTGATCGGCGAGCTCCTGATCCAGGGCCTGCAGATGGCGCTGGTGCTGCTCGTCGCGCCGCTGGCGACCGGGCTCGTGCGCAAGGTCAAGAGCCGGCTGCTCGGCCGTCAGGGGCCGCCGCTGGTCCAGCCCTACCGGGAGCTGTGGCGGCTCTTGCGCAAGGACGTGGTGATGGCCGAGAACGCCTCGTGGCTGTTCCGCTTCGCCCCCTACATCGTGTTCGCCACCACCTGGGTCGCCGCCGCCCTGGTGCCGACCTTCGCAGTCGGCCTGCTATTCTCCTGGTCGGCCGATCTCATCGCCATCGTCGCACTGGTCGCCGGCGGGCGGTTCTTCCTGGCGCTCGCCGGCATGGATGTCGGCACCAGCTTCGGCGGTATTGGCTCGAGCCGCGAGGTCATGTTCGCCTCGCTCGCCGAGCCAGCCATGCTGCTGGTCGTGTTCACCCTCGCGCTGGTCGCGGGCTCGACCCAGCTTTCCACAGTCTCGGCCATGTTGGTGACGCCGGGCGTCGGCCTGCGCGTCTCGCTGGGCCTCGCGCTGGTCGCCCTGATCATCGTCGCGATCGCCGAGAATGCGCGTATCCCGGTCGACAATCCGGCAACGCATCTTGAGCTCACCATGGTGCACGAGGCGATGGTGCTGGAATATTCCGGCCGCCATCTCGCGATGATCGAGCTTGCCGCCTCGCTCAAGCTCGTCCTCTACCTGTCCCTGATTGCCTGCGTGTTCGTGCCCTGGAGCATCGCCCCGGCCAGTGCCGGCGTGGCCGACCACGGAGTCGGCATCGCCGGCTATTTGGCCAAGATGGTTGCCGGCACCGTACTGCTCGCCACCTTCGAGACGACGATTGCCAAGTTGCGCGTCTTTCGCGTGCCCGACTTCATCGGCGCCGCCCTCATGCTGGGCCTGCTTGCCACGCTGCTCCTTTTCGTCTCGCGGAGCCTGTGACCCCGTGGGCGATCTCGACTTCGACATAGCGCATCTGCTGGCCGGCGGCCTGGTGCTGGTGAGCTTCCTTCTGATCTATCAGGATCGGCTCTACGCGCTTCTCAACATCTACGCGCTGCATGCAGGGGTGCTCGCGGCCTCGGTGGCCTGGCAGGCCCATGTTCAGGACGCGCCGCACCTCTATGTGACGGCCGCGCTCGCGCTCGGCTTCAAGGCGGTGGTGATTCCGGTCGCGCTCCACCGCATCATTGTGCGGCTCGGCATCCACCGCGAGATCGAGCAGGTCGTCGGCACCGGTCTTACGATGCTCGCTGGCATGGGGCTTGTCGCGCTTGCGATGGTGGTCATGCTCCGGGTCACCGCCGAGGCTGACCCGCTGGCCCGCGAGGACCTCGCCTTCGCGCTGGCCGTGGTGCTCCTCGGGCTCCTCCTCATGGTCACGCGACGCAACGCGGTAAGCCAGGTCGTCGGATTCATGTCATTGGAAAACGGCCTGATCCTCGCCGCGGCCGGTGCCAAGGGTATGCCGCTCGTGGTCGAGATCTCGGTCGCGTTCTCGATCCTCATCGCCTTCATCGTGATCGGCATCTTCCTGTTCCGCATCCGCGAGCGGTTCGACACTGTCGATATTCACGCGCTCGACCGGTTCCGCGGCGAGCGGCGATGAGCTTCCGATGATCAACCCGGTCGCCGCCATGCTCGCCGTGCCGCTTTGCGCAGCGGCGATCCTTGCGCTCCTGCCCGGCTACCGCCTGTCTGCCCGGGCGAACGTCGTGGCGACGGCGCTGACGCTTGTCTCCGCGCTGTCGCTGCTCGCGGTCGAGCGGCCGGCGCCGGGGCCGTTCCTGCTGATCGACGACCTCAATATCGTGTTCGTCGTGCTGACCGCTTTCGTCGGCTTTTCGACCAGCGTGTTCAGCGCGAGCTATATTGGCCACGAGGTCGAGACCGCACGCCTGACCAGCGTGCATCTGCGCTTCTATCACGCGATGTACCAGGTGCTGATGTTCGCGATGAACCTCGCCCTCGTCGCCAACAATATCGGCCTGATGTGGGTCGCCGTTGAGCTCGCGACCCTATCCACCGTGCTCATGGTCGGCATCTACCGCACCCACGAGGCCCTGGAAGCCGCCTGGAAATACTTCATTCTCGGCAGTGTCGGCATCGCGCTCGCCCTGTTCGGCACCATCCTCGTCTACATGGCCGCGCTGCCGGTGACCGCCGGCGGTCTCGACGCCATGGTCTGGACGGCCCTGGTCGCGAGCGCGCACGAGTTCGACCCATTGCTGCTGTCGGTCGCATTCGTGTTCCTGCTGCTCGGCTACGGCACCAAGATCGGGCTCGCGCCGCTGCATGCCTGGCTGCCGGATGCCCACGCGGAGGGCCCGACACCGATCTCGGCGGTGCTGTCCGGCCTCCTGCTGAACGTCGCGCTCTACGCGCTGCTGCGCTTCAAGATGCTGCTGGCCGCCAACGAGGAGGCGATCGCGCCGGGTCCTCTGATGGTGGCGATGGGCCTCACCTCGCTCCTGTTCGCGGCCTTCATGCTCTACCGGCGGCGCGACATCAAACGGATGTTCGGCTACTCGTCGATCGAGCATATGGGCATCATCACCTTCGCCTTCGGCATGGGCGGGCCGCTCGCCAATTTCGCGGGCCTCCTGCACATGACCATGCACAGCCTGACCAAGTCGGCCATCTTCTTCGCGGTCGGCCACATCGCGCAGGTCAAAGGCACCCAGAAGCTCGCCGACATCAGCGGCCTTACTGTCACCCATCCCTGGCTCGGCTGGGGCCTCGTCGTCGGCGTGGTAGCCATCGCCGGCCTGCCGCCGCTCGGTATCTTCATGAGCGAGTTCCTGGTGGTCTCCTCTACCTTCACGCGTGAGCCACTGCTGGCGCTGGTCCTCGTCGCCGGCATTCTGATCGCGCTCGGCGCATTGATGCTGCGCCTCGGCGAGGTCGTGTTCGGCGCGCCCAGGGGGCGTGCCGATCCGGCGAGCGCGTCGTATGTGCCGATGTTTGCGCATCTCTCGCTTGTGCTCTCGGCCGGCATCTATCTTCCGCCGCCGCTGGTCGCGTGGTTCCAGAACGTCGCGAGGCTTCTCGGATGAACCGGATGCTGGACGAGCTGGTGGCCGGCGCGGCCGTCGTGGCTGCCCACCGGCCGTGGCCGCGCGCATCGGTCTCGCGCGAAGTCTGGCTCGCTGCGGCCGGCCGGCTGGCGGATGGCGCGCTGTCCCTTCTCGGCCTTTGGGGCGATGCCGGCGCGGTCCACATGGCATTGCTCGACAGCGCAGACGGTGAGGCCGCCATCCTCAGCCTCGACTGCGCATCGGGCGGTTTTCCGTCGGTCGGTCGGCTCCACCCGCCGGCGATCCGGCCCGAGCGGGCCGTCGCCGACCTGTTCGGCTTGCGTCCCGAAGGCGCGCCGGACGCCCGCCCCTGGCTCGACCACGGCAAATGGGGCGTGCGCTCGCCGCTCGGCACCGCCCGGTCTGGCGAGGGTCTGCTCGAGCCCTATGCCTTCCTGCCGGCAGAGGGACACGGGCTGCACCAGATCCCGGTTGGGCCGGTCCATGCCGGGATCATCGAGCCCGGTCATTTCCGTTTCACGGCCAATGGCGAGACCGTGGTGCGGCTCGAGGAGCGGCTCGGCTATGTCCACAAGGGCGTCGAGGGGCTGATGGCCGGCGCATCGCTCAGCCGCGCGGCGATGCTCGCCGGCCGTATTTCGGGCGACAGCACTGTCGCTTACGCGATCGCGTTCGCGCGCGCCGTCGAGGCGGCGCTCGAGGTCGACGCGCCGCCGCGCGCGGTCTGGCTGAGGGCGCTGATGGCCGAGCTTGAGCGGCTCGCCAACCATCTGGGCGACATCGGTGCGGTCTGCAACGACGCGGCGTTCGCCATCATGCTCGCCCAGTGCGCCATCCTGCGCGAGCGGGTGCTTCGCGCGGCCCAAGCCTGCTTCGGCCACCGCCTCATGCGCGACGGTGCGGCGCCCGGCGGCGTCGCGGCCGATATCGCACCTGAGGGGGCAGACGCCGTGCGCGCCGTGGTGGACCAGGTGGAGCGCCGCCTGCCCGACCTCGTCGAGCTCTATGACGGCAAGGCTTCGCTCCAGGATCGTACCGTCGGCACCGGCATCCTGCGTCCGGAGCTCGCGCGGCAGTTTGCTGCAGGCGGATATGTCGGCCGCGCGTCCGGCCGCGCCTTCGACGCGCGCCGCGCGCTCGGCGGCTACCCACCCTATGACCGGCTCGTCTTCGAGGTCCCGGTCCGCACCGACGGCGATGTCAACGCACGGGTGTGGATCCGCATCCACGAGGCGGAGCAGAGCCTGTCGCTGATCCGCCGCGTGCTCGACAGGCTGCCGGATGGTGCGCTCATGTCGAAGCTGCCGGCTCGCGGCGAGGTCCGCGAGGGCGTGGCGCTGGCGGAAGGCTTCCGGGGAGACATCCTGGCCTGGGTCAGGATCGGCGCCGACTTACGCGTCGAGCGCTGCCATCTGCGCGACCCGTCGTGGTTCCAGTGGCCGCTGCTCGAGGCGGTGATCGAGGGCAACATCGTCGCCGACTTCCCCCTCTGCAACAAATCCTTCAACTGCTCCTATTCGGGCCACGACCTGTGACCATGCGCAGACTCTTGTTCGAAAGTCTCCGCCGGCCGCTGACCGAGCCGGCTCCGCGCCCCATCGAGGCCGAGGCCGCCGAGCTTGCCGCGGCGCTGGAGCGCGCCGCGCGCCGGCGCCTCGGACGCAGCCTCGCGATCCGCGAGGTCGATGCCGGATCCTGCAATGGCTGCGAACTCGAGATCCACGCGCTCGGCAATGCCTTTTACGATCTCGAGCGGCTCGGCCTCAAATTCGTGGCCTCGCCGCGCCATGCCGATGTGCTGATGGTCACGGGACCGGTCACCAAGAACATGCGTGAAGCGCTCGAGCGAACCTGGCACGCAACGCCTGACCCGAAATGGGTCATTGGGGTCGGCGATTGCGCGGTCGATGGCGGCGTGTTCTCCGGCAGCTACGCTGTCGAGGGCGGCGTTGGCGAGGTGATCCCGGTCGACCTGTACATCCGCGGTTGCCCGCCGACGCCGACGGACATCCTTCGAGGGCTCATTACCCTCCTCGATCAGGCGAGCTAGAGCGCAATCCGACCGGAGCGAAGCGAGGATCGATAAGATTATGCGGCCAAAACAAACAGATAGAGCGTCTATCCGATTCAGTTAGATCTGGATTGCGCTTGTCTTAGGCTCCCCGGTTGATCAAGGTCAATGCGGGAGCCGGCTTCGGCGTGGGACCGTACGGCCATGGCCTTCGATCCGCTCGAGCTCGCGCGGCGCGCCGTCCCGCGCTACACGTCCTATCCGACGGCGCCGCACTTCACAGCGGCGATCGGCCCCGCGACCTACGCCGATTGGCTGTCGGAGCTTCAGCCCGATATCGCGCTGTCGCTCTATCTGCACGTGCCGTTCTGCCGCGATCTCTGCCTCTATTGCGGCTGTCACACCAAGGCAGTGAGGCGCCGCGAGCCGCTCGAAGAGTATGCGGCGACGATGCGGCGCGAGATCGCGCTTCTTGCCGGCCGTGTCGGCCGTCGGCGGCTCTCGCACATTCACTGGGGCGGCGGCACGCCGTCGACGATCGGAGTCCGGCAGCTCGAGGCGATCCACCGTGATCTGGACGCACGCTTCGACCTCTGTGCCGTGCGCGAGCATGCGATCGAGCTCGATCCGCGCCATGTGAGCGCCGCGCTCGTCGCCGCGCTCGCACGCATCGGCCTCAGCCGCGCGAGCCTCGGGGTTCAGGAGCTCGCACCTCACGTCCAGCACGCGATCGGGCGTATTCAGCCTTACGACGTGGTGGCGCGCTCCGTCGAGTTGCTGCGGAGCGCCGGGATCGATCGTCTGAATTTCGACCTGATGTATGGCCTGCCGCGTCAGAGCATCGACGACGTGCGCTCCACCGCCGAGCGTGCCTGCGAGCTCCGACCACAGCGGATCGCGCTCTTCGGATACGCGCATGTGCCGTGGTTCAAGAAGCGGCAAAGGCTGATCGACCAAGCGTCATTGCCCGGCACGGCGGAGCGCTTCGCGCAGATGCAGAGTGCGCGTGAAGTGTTCCTGTCCCGCGGCTATAGTCCAATCGGCTTCGACCACTTCGCGCTACCCGATGATTCTCTTGCTCGGGCGGCGGCCACGGGCCGGCTCCGCCGCAATTTTCAGGGGTACACGAGCGACGATGCAGATGCGCTCGTCGGCCTCGGCGCCTCCGCGATCAGCCGCCTGCCAGCCG
>Ga0326597_10013812_pt1 | contig 10595 bp, 7 predicted proteins | sample RVTome_12_FD_203789 | JGI IMG/M metagenome (GOLD analysis project Ga0326597, IMG submission 203789) | Soil microbial communities from uranium-contaminated site in the Upper Colorado River Basin, Wyoming, United States - RVT100D185 | ecosystem: Environmental > Terrestrial > Soil > Contaminated >... | reverse complement strand
GGGCTTTACAGCCCAACCTACGGAGAATCAATCGGAAATTGGCGCGGGGAGGTCCGCTTTGCGCCGTAAGCGGCGCTTGGAACAGGACACTTATCGCACCATGCGATCTGCCCATCAACGACAAGACTTGACGCAACAACTAACTCATACATAGCCAAAAAATGCGATCTGCCGCCACTGCCCCGTTCCGCCGCCCTGCGGGTTCACTGGGCGCGGCACCGCTTATCCGGGCATCTCGACGGCACGATCCCTGTGCCGTCGATCTGGCTCGGCATCCCTGCCTCGCCCCTCTCTTTTCAAGCGAGGGCCTGATCGGCCAATCACCACCGTGCTCGTCGGCTCCAAGAGGGATTGTGCCAGCCGAAAGACGGTGCCCCCGGCTCAAACCATCCATCGAAAACTGACGGCGCCAGTCGCAGAGAATTGATGAGCAAGCGCCCACAGTCCGTTCTTTTACTGTGTATTGGTCCAAGCGGAACAAGATCCATGGGGTTGGTTTTTTTATTGCCAGGGGCACGGCGCCACGATTTGCACGGTCCCCCTTTGGAGCCGGCGAGCACGGGGGCCATTCGGTGGCAACAAAACCGTCCTCCGTTTTCTCCGCAGGCAAAACTCGCTATTAGCGCTGACCGGGGTGTGACTCCCGGCTCGACGGGCACAGGTCGTGCTGGGTCGGGAGCGAGGTAAAGGCGCCCTTGTGGGTGACCGCATGGGCGCCACAGCGGCAGGCGAAGTCGAGGACGGTTTCAAGGCGCTGGCGGTCGGCGCTCAGTGCGGCCAATTCGCTGGCGCCACGCGTCTGCTGTGCCAGGGTATAGAGCAGGCCGCCCACAAACGCATCGCCCGCGGCGGTGCTGTCCACGGTGGTCACTGGCGGTGGCGTTAGCTGGCCCTGGCCGTGTGCCGTGTGGTAGCGCAGCGGCTTACCGCCGTCGGTAATCAGCACCAGTGTGACGCCCCCGTCCAGCATCTGTTGCACCACCGTTTGCGGCGAGCGACCACGGCAGACAAATGCCAGTTCCTCGGCGCAGAGCTTGACCAGATCCGCCTGGACGATGCAGTGCCAGATGGGTTCGAACGGATCGCGTTGCTGGGGCCACAGGTTGGGGCGCAGATTGATATCGAAACTGACGATACACCCCGCCGCCTTGGCCTTTTCGACTCCGGCCTGGGTGGCGGCCCGGATGCCAGGTTCGGTCAGGGTGTTGGAACAGAAGTGAAAGATCCCCGGTTCACCGAACCAGTCATCCTTAAACTCCTCAGCGGTGAAAAACAGGTCGGCGGACGGGGCGCGATAGAACTCAAAGCTGCGCTCGCCTGTGGGATCGAGGGAGACAAACGCCAGCGCGGTCTTGGCCTGGGTGGTAGACAGCAGATAGTCGGTGTTGACACCGGCTTGCTGCAGCGATGTGCGCATAAAATCACCGAACATATCCTGGCCGACCTTGCCGGCGAAATAACTGCGGCCGCCCAGCTTGCCCACCGCGGCGGCGACATTGGCCGGCGCACCACCGGGAAACTTGGTAAAGGCCTCGTTGGTCGTGCCGGACTGGTCGTCGATGCGGTTGGACAGCATATCCACCAACGCTTCACCGAAAGAGATCACTTTGTTCATCAGGCTGCTCCCACGTGACGTTTGCCGGTGGTTTTAACCGCGGCGGCGGGTGATTGGTTGTCTTTCCTGGAGCGGGGCGAGAGGTGCTGTTTGACGATCTCCATCAACCCCTGAGTGGAGACGTCGTAATCGGCGCTCTGGCGTTCGATATTGCGGCTGATTTCGGTTGCCAGGCGTTTGCCCAGCTGCACCCCCCACTGATCGAAGGAGTTGATGTTCCAGATCGCTCCCTGCACAAACACCTTGTGTTCGTAGAGCGCGATCAGTGCACCCAGGTTAGAGGGGCTGAGTTGGTCCAGCAGCAGCACGTTGCTGGGGCGATTACCGGGGCAGCTGGCATGGTCGGGCTTGCCCTCTTTGACGTCGCCATTCATAAAGGCGTTGGCCTGGGCCAGCATATTGGTGAGCAGGGCAAAATGGTGAGCCTCGGTCTCCTCGTCGGCTTTCAGCGAGGCGATAAAATCGATCGGTACCAGCCGGGTGCCCTGATGCAGCAGTTGAAAAAACGCGTGCTGGCCGTTGGAACCGGTCTGCCCCCAGACGATGGGACCGGTGGCAAAATCGACCGGATGGCCATCCATATCCACCGACTTGCCGTTGCTCTCCATATCCAGTTGCTGCAGGAACGCGGGCAGCTGGTGCAGGGCCTGGTCGTAGGGAATCACGGCCTGGGTCTCGGCGCCGAGAAAATTGCTGTTCCAGATGCCGACCAGCGCCAGGATCACCGGCATATTGCTTGCCAGCGGCGCCTCCATAAAGTGGCGATCCATGGCGTAGGCGCCCTCCAGCAGTTCGATAAAACGGTCGTGACCGATGGACAGCGCGATGGGCAGGCCGATGCTGGACCAGAGCGAGTAACGCCCGCCGACCCAGGCCCAGAATTCGAAGATGCTGTCCTGCTTGATACCGAACTCCATGGCTGCCGCCTTGTTGGTGGAGACCGCCACGAAGTGCTGGCCGATATCCGCCTCGCTGGCGCCGCTTTTGTCGAGGAACCAGCGTTTGGCGCTGTTGGCGTTGAGCAGGGTTTCCTGGGTGGAAAAGGTCTTGGTGGAGACGATAAAGAGGGTGGTCTCCGGGTCCAGGCTCTTGAGGGTTTTCTTGATGTGTTGGCCGTCGACATTGGAGACAAAGTGAAAACTGAGATCGGGATGTTTGTCGTGCAGTAACGCGCGGCACACCATGTTGGGTCCGAGATCGGAGCCGCCGATGCCGATATTGACCACGCTGCGAATCCGCTTGCCGGTATGGCCCAGCCATTGGCCGTCGCGGACCCGGTCGCTGAACGCCTTGAGCTTGCTCAAGCCGGCGCGAATGTCGGGCATCACATCCTGGCCGTTGACCACCACCGGCTCCTCACCGCGATTACGCAGGGCGGTATGCAGCACCGGACGTTTTTCGGTGAGGTTGATGATATCGCCGGAAAACATCTGCGCGCGGCGCTGATGCAGGGGCGAGTGTTCGGCCAACTGCAGCAGGGCCGCCATTACCTCGGCGGAGATGCGGTTCTTGGAGTAATCCAGAAACAGCTCCCCCAGGCGCAGACTCATGCGCTCGAAGCGTGTCGGATCGGCGTGGAAATAATCGGCGATCCGATCATGCTGGGTCTTGACGGCCAGCTGTTCGAGCTTTTTCCAGCTGACAGAGGAACTGAGGTTATACATGGGCGCCTCGCGACTTAGGGGGAAATGTTGGGTAAATCTGGAGCCATTTGACGCCCGCCACATAAACAGCAGATGAATGGTGGGTGCGCTGGCTGTAACAATTGACATAATTGCCGGCGGCAGCTGTGCTATTAACTAACGGCGATCAACTTTTTCTGCACTACCCGGTGTGGCTGGCGCTCACCGTAAAATAATAATAAGGAGTCTCCATGACCGAAACGGTTCGCCAACGGATTCTGGTGGTTGATGACGAACTGGCGATGCGCGAACTGCTGCAGGACCTGCTGGAGGACGGTGGCTACGATGTCCTGACCGTGGCCGATGGCGGGGCGATGCGGCAGGCGCTGGATCAGAGCGCCTACGCGCTGGTGATTCTCGATCTGCGCTTAAAGGGCGAAGACGGCATGCAGCTGGCTCGCGCACTGCGTCAGCAATCCAGTATTCCGATCATGATGCTGACCGGTAAGGGTGATGAAACCGATCGCATTCTCGGCCTTGAATTGGCCGCCGATGACTTCCTGATGAAACCCTTCAATAACCGCGAACTGCTGGCGCGGGTGCGCGCGATGTTACGCCGCACTACCCAGCTCAGCGCTCCGCTGGCACGGCGGGAGGACACCTACAGTCACGAGCGGTTGACCTTCGATCACTGGGTCCTGGACCTGACCAGCCGCGAACTGCTGCGCCCGGATGGCGAACCCGAGTCCCTGACCTACGCCGAATTTGGCCTGCTCGAAGTGCTGGTGCGTGCGCCCAACCGGGTGTTCAGTCGCGACCAGCTATTGGAATCGACCCGCGGTTTCGACGCCGACGTATTCGACCGTACCATCGACGTACTGATCCTGCGGCTGCGGCGCAAGATCGAACCCAATCCGAAACAACCCCGTTATATCCGTACCGAACGCGGTGTCGGATACCTGTTCGCCGCCACGGTGGTGCAATGCTGAAGCGGTGCCACAGCCCGGCCGCCCGGAAGGCTTTAGGGTGAACTGGCTACAGCCCTTTGCGCGGTTGCGGGCGCGGACCCGCCTGCTGCTGGCCTTTACGGTACTGTCGAGCGCGGCGATGGTGCTGGCGCTGGTCGGCTGGCTGGGGCTGAGCAATACCGACGATGCGTTGCAGGCGTTTGAGCAGCAGGCGTTGCCCGATATCTCGCGGTCGCTGGAATTGGCCGAGCGCACCGCCAACCTGGCCGCCGTCGCGCCCTATGTGGCCAGTGCCAGCAGTCCCTTTATGCTGGAGGGGTTGAGCCGCACCCTGGAAGATAAGATCGCCACGGTGCTGGCACTGGCCAAGGAGATTCCCCAACTGGATGCCTCGGCACCGAATCTGCAGGCCCTGCTGGAGCAGCTCGAACGCACCGTCGATGAGCTGATCGACCTGACCCGTCAGCAACTGTTCATTCGCGAGGATATCCGCCAGTACGAGTACCAGTTGCGGGTGCTGGGCGAACGGCTGCAGGCAGATTCGCCCGCCGGATCGGCGGTTCGTTTAGGCGGCTTGCGTCTGATTGATCTGTTGAACAGTGCCGCCTACAGCCAGTCCGGCGAGGAGCTGGACGCCAGTCGGCAGCAGTTTCAACGCCAGCTTGCCGAGCAGCCCCTGGCGCCGGGATGGGCCGCGGAGCTGCAGCGCATCGGCAACGGCGACGGCAGCCTGTTTCAGCTGCGCCAGCAGCAGTTGGGGCTGCGGGAGCGGGGCGCTTTTCTGCTGGCATCGACGCGTGCTATCTCGGAGCAGTTGAGTGGCGAGGTGAAGCGCTTTGTCGATCAGGTGCAGGGGCGCATTGCCGCCCAGAGCCGGCGCGTGGGCGTGGCGGTCGCTTCGGGCAAAACCGGTATCCTGGTGATCACCCTGCTGTGTGGCGTGGTGGCTCTGGGCGGGGTGTTGATGGTGGGTGATCTGGTCACCAATCTGGGGGCGGTGACCGGGGTGATGAGCCGCCTGGCGGCGGGCGATAAACTGCAACAGACGCCAGCCGTGGACCGTCACGACGAGATCGGCGACCTGGCCCGGGCGTTCCAGATCTTCCGCGAAAACGCGGTCGAGATCGACCGCATCAGCCACGACCTGCAGGAGCAGTCGCGACTGCTGGAGACAGTATTCAACAGTATCAACGACGGCCTGAGCGTGTTTGACCGCGAGGGCAAACTGGTGGCGTGGAATCCGCAGTACCTGTCGATTCTGGCGCTGCCCGGCGAGCAGCTGCGGCCCGGTATGTCCATCGACCAGGTCCACGGCCTGCTCTCCAAGGAGGCGCAGGAGAGCTGGGCCCTCGACGGGATGGCGCTGGACAAGGACGAGATCAACCAGTTGCGCCAGCGCCAGGCACAGCGCTTCGAACGCCACTTCGCCAATGGTCGGGTGGTCGAGTTTCGCAGTAGTCCGATGCCGGAGGGGGGCTTCGTCACCCTGTACAGCGATCTGACCGAACGCAAGGCGATCGAGGCGCAGCTGCGCCAGTCCCAGAAGATGGAAGTGGTGGGCCAGCTCACCGGTGGTGTGGCGCATGATTTCAACAACCTGCTGGCCGCCATGTTCGGCAACCTGCAACTGCTGGAGGCGCTGCTGCCCGCCGATGGCAAGGCGCTGGTCTACACCCGTCGGGCCCTCGCCGCCGCCGAGCGCGGCAGTAACCTGACCCAGCGTTTGTTGGCGTTTTCGCGTAAACAGCATCTGACCCCCGAGTCCACCGCCGTGGACGCGCTGATCGAGGGGATGCAGGACCTGCTCGAATACAGTGTCGGTTCGACCATCGATATCCAGCTCGATCTCGATGCCCAGCCCTGGATCGTCCACGTAGACCCCGGCCAGTTGGAAAACGCGTTGCTCAATCTGGCGATCAACAGCAGCGCCGCGATGCCGGAAGGCGGCACCCTGCGCTTGACCACGCGCCGGTTGCGCGGCGTAGCGTTGAATCAGACCCCGTGCGATGCGGTGCAGATAGCGGTGGCCGATACCGGCTGTGGCATCGATGAAGCCCATCTGCGACGGGTGTTCGAACCCTTCTTTACCACCAAGGAGGTGGGCGAGGGCAGCGGTCTCGGGTTGAGTATGGTGTACGGTTTTGTCAAACAGTCGGAGGGGGATATTCAGGTTCACAGTATCCTCGGCCAGGGCACCTGCATCGAAATCCTGCTGCCGCGCGCCGTAGCGGCTTCGGAGCCGGCTCCGCCACCCGTGCGGGCAGCCGCAGCGGAGCAGTTGGGGGCAGGGCAATGGGTGCTGTTGGTGGAGGATGATCCTCAGGTACGCACCAGCGCGGCCGAGCTGCTGGCTCAGTTGCACTACCAGGTGGTGGTCACGGCGGCGGCCGATGAGGCGCTGGCGGTACTGCACCAGCGCGACGACATCGCGCTGGTATTTACCGACATCAATCTGGGTACCGCGGTGAATGGTCTGCAGTTGGCCGCACAGATTCGGCAGCAGTGGCCGCAGTTACCGGTGTTGCTCACCTCGGGGCTCAGCAGCGGTCAGTTGAGCGAGCGCTATGCCATGGCAGATGAGCAGCCGGTGCTGGCCAAACCATACCGCCGCGAACAGCTGGCAGCAGCGTTGTCCGCGGCACTCGGTGAGTCGCTGCCATCAGCAGGAGGTGAGGTATGAAGCCGCTCCAGGCGCGGTTTAGGACGCTGTTCGGCACGCAGCGGCATCCGCTTCCGGTGCGCTGGTCGTTGGCGCGCACAGTATTGCTAGTCATGCTGCTGATCGGGCTCGGTAGCCGCGCACTGGCCGGAGAGCATCTCCGGATCGGCGTGTCGGTGTCCGATCTGGGCAATCCGTTCTTTGTTCAGATCGCCCTGGGCGCCGAGGCCAAGGCACGTCAGCTGGCGCCGGGAAAGGTCGAGGTCACGGTGGTCTCCAGTGCTTACGACGTGCAGCGCCAGATCGCCCAGATCGACAGTTTTGTGGCCGCCAAGGTGGACCTGATCCTGCTCTCTGCGGCCAGCTACGAGGGGGTGGCGGCAGCGGTCAAACGGGCGCAAAAGGCGGGGATCAAGGTACTGGCGGTGGATGTGCGTGCCCAGGGTGCCGACGCCACCGTCACCACCGACAACGCGCAGGCCGGTGCGATCGCCTGTCGCTATCTGGCGCAGCAGCTGGCGGGGCAGGGTAACGTGGTGATTATCAACGGCCCCCCCGTATCCTCGGTCAAGGAACGGGTCCAAGGTTGTAAGCGTGCGTTGGACGCTTTCCCGGGCATTCGCCTGCTGTCGAGCGATCACAATGGTGGCGGCAGCCGTGAGGGGGGGCTGGAGACCATGACCCATCTGCTGACCGCCTTCCCACAGATCGACGGGGTTTTCGTGATCAACGACCCCTCTGCCATCGGCGCCGAACTGGCGGCCCGGCAGGCAGGGCGCGCCGATTTTCTGATCGTCGGGGTCGACGGCGCGCCGGTGGCTCAGCGCCGGTTGCGCGATCCCGCCTCGCTGCTGCGGGCGACCGCCGCGCAATTCCCCAACCGCATGGCCGCCAAGGCGGTGGCGCTGGGCGTCGCCATGATGCAGGGCGAGGTGCCCACCCAGAGCGAGGTACTGATCCCCGCCGAACTGATTACCCACGCCAACGTGGCGAGTTATCAAGGTTGGTGAGCGACGCCGCCGGCACGGCGGGCTGGTGGTTTACTTGGTTGGTTGCAGAGCTTGATGGTGCCGCGGGTTGGTTATGGTACCCGCGTTGGGTATCTAGTGATATCGTCCGTACTAATGAGGCCAGAAATAAGCGTCATATAGCTGGTTGTAGCGGCCTGAAGATCGGATTTTTTCGAGTGCGGCTTGCCATAAATCTGCCGTGCCTTGGGGAACGTCCAGGGAAAATGCGAGGTATCCCCGTGTGTGGCCCAGAGGGATTCCTGTATTGACGACCAAGAGCTCCTCATCCTCGCCGGGCTTATACATGGTGGCTTCCAGGTTAGCCCCCAGGGTCATCAGGTCCACTCTACCCAGTTGCACCATCTCCCAGCAGCTGCGGTAGGCATTGGCCTGAAAAAGGTTGTTGAAGCCGAGTTGTTGCAGCCGCTGTTCGTGTGAATTGCCGCGCATCACGCAGATGGATTCGACCTTCGCTGCATCTTTCAAGGATCTGATTCTGGTTGGTTTAAGGCGGTTTTCAAAAAAATTGATGCTGTCTTCCTGCAGCGGACCAACCCAGCGGTAGAGCTGCTTGCGGCTGTCGATCCTATCCACGTTGAAGAACGCGCTGCTTGAGCCACCGGCGATTAACTTTAGTCCGCGGTTGAGGGGCACATTCTCGATGCGGGGGGATAGTCCCAGGTCGAGCATGATTTCGCGAACGAGTTCCACCAGAAAGGCACGCCGTCCTCCGTGCTCGATGCCACGCAGATAGCCATCGGCATCGATAAAGCTGGCGTCGTCTGAGCTGTGCGTATAAACGGCGATCTGTTCGCCAAGGGATGGGGCGCTGAGTACGGCCAGCAGGATGACTGTTAGGAGGACTCGTAGCATAACTACACCTCGCTGGTGCATGGGGCGCGGCGGTTGGCCATTCAGGGATCTATGCGTAAGTTTAATCGCTCTCCTGGGTGAAGCATGGCATGCAGTTTAGAGGGTCAAGGAGCGCCGCCTAGGCTGCGCTCCCGCTTTCACCCACTTCGGTTATAGTCTCTCAATAATCAGGGCGACGCCCTGGCCGACGCCGACGCACATACTGCACAGGGCATAGCGTCCTTGCTGGCGCTCCAGTTGGTTGAGTGCGGTCGTGACCAATCGGGCGCCCGACGCGCCGAGGGGGTGGCCGATGGCGATGGCACCGCCGTTGGGGTTGACGCGGGGATCGTCGTCCTGCAAACCCAGTTGGCGGCAGACGGCGATTGCCTGGGCGGCAAATGCCTCGTTGAACTCGATCACATCCATCTGATCCAGACTTAGGCCTGTCATACGCATAATTTTTTGCACTGCTGGCACCGGGCCCATACCCATGATGCGAGGCGCGACGCCAGCCGTTGCCATGGCAACGACCCGGGCTCGTGGGGTAAGTCCGTGGCGATCGACGGCGGCGGGGCTTGCCATCAACAGTGCACAGGCACCGTCGTTGATGCCCGACGAGTTGCCGGCGGTGACCGTGCCATCCGCCTTGACCACCCCGCGCAGCGCGGCCAACGCCTCCAGCGACGCATCTGGGCGTGGGTGTTCGTCGACACGGATCTGCAGGTCCGGCTTGCGCCCTTGGCTGACCGTGACTTGCATGATTTCAGCGGCGAAAAAGCCTGCTTCCTGAGCGGCCTTCCAGCGTTGCTGGCTGCGCAGGGCAAAGGCGTCCTGGTCTGCACGAGATACCCCTTCCTCCTCGGCGACGTTTTCCGCCGTCAAGGTCAGAGCATCGACGCCGTGCAGGGCCTCCATTTTCGGATTGACCAGGCGCCAGCCGATGGTGGTGTCTTCGATCTGCTGGCCGCGCGCGAACGCCTTGTCGGCCTTGGCCATCACGTAGGGGGAGCGGCTCATGCTTTCGACCCCCCCGGCGATCATCAGCTCGGCCTCGCTACAGCGCAGCGCACGGGCGGCGCTGCCAATGGCATCCAGTCCGGAGCCGCACAGCCGGTTGAGGGTGGAGCCGGGTACCGTAATGGGCAGGCCCGCCAAGAGGGATGACATGCGGGCCACGTTGCGGTTGTCTTCACCGGCCTGGTTGGCGCAACCATAGATCACATCGTCGACCTGACCCCAGTCGAGATTCGGGTTGCGATTCATCAGCTCCCGGATTGGTAGCGCGCCCAGATCATCCGTCCGCACCGAGGAGAGTCCACCGGTGAAGCGACCAAAGGGGGTGCGGATTGCATCACAAATAAAAGCGTCTGACATTGGTTTGACTCCGTTACGGGTTGCTGCTGTCGGTGAGTAGAGCCGGGTCGCCCGACTCGTGGCCCTGGCCGCTGGTGGCGGCAAGTCGAGCGAGCGCCTCATGCAGGGCGCTGGCACCCATCTGTCGAGCGATGAAGATCGGGCCACCACGCCAGCGCGGGAATCCATAGCCGTGGGCCAGGGCGATGTCGATATCTTCGGCGCGCTGACAAACCCCTTCGGATAACAGCAGCAGGGCCTCATTGATCAGCGCCATGATCGCGCGCTGTTGAATCTCCTCGGCGCTGAAGCTTTGCGCTGTGATTCCCTGCTCGGCGCGGTACTGCGCGATGATGGCGGCGACTTCGGGATCCGATACCGGGCGCTTATCATCACCGTAGCGGTAGTAGCCTTTGTCGGTCTTGCGACCGAGGCGACCCGCTTCGCAGATCCGGTCGGGAATGCCGACGTAACGCCGCAGGTGGCGAGTATCTGCCGTCTGCTGACGCATAC
>Ga0326597_10013811_pt1 | contig 10595 bp, 13 predicted proteins | sample RVTome_12_FD_203789 | JGI IMG/M metagenome (GOLD analysis project Ga0326597, IMG submission 203789) | Soil microbial communities from uranium-contaminated site in the Upper Colorado River Basin, Wyoming, United States - RVT100D185 | ecosystem: Environmental > Terrestrial > Soil > Contaminated >... | reverse complement strand
CTTCTTCCGGACCCCCAACCCTGCCCCGACACCAGCAACAGGGCAAGCTCACGGCCACCCCGCCATCCTCAACGTCGCTGTCGCTCTACGTCGTCGCGATGCTCATCTCACGTGGCGCCTGACACCCCGCCAGACGTCGTGCGACACACGCCACGCGACGGACAGCCCGCAAGCATTGGCCGGTCTACCGGTCCCCGCAAGCGGTTGAGCGGGGGACTGTCCGAGGACCGCATCAGCGTGCCGCCGCGCTGGACTATGAGATCGTTCACGGCAAGACGGACCGCTACCGCATCGCGTGGGCCGCTACTTCGGCACGGCCGCGCGGGTTCTGGCTTAACCTGCAGGCTCAGTTCGACTTGCTGGAGCTTCTTGTCGCCAGTGATGGCACCAACGGCCTGCTTGACGCGGCCTTTCGCCTTCTTCGTGTTTCCACCCATGTCGGGCCTCCATCGTTCCTCCTTGGAGTTTCCCCCCGCGGGTGTCACCGGAGCATGGCCGCCGCGTCACCGCCGCGCCTCGCCGCGCTGCCTAGCGGCCGGTCCGCGCCGGATTCCGGGACGGGACGGAACCGTCGCGTTCGACGCGCGATCCGATGCGGGTACGGCGACCCACGAGTCGATTGCCTCGGCCACTGGCAGCAGCGCCGCTGGCGCCGGGTATTCATCGATCAGGAAGGCCAGCTCACACATGTTCAGGAGTCGCCGGGCGAGAGGCGATGGGGCGCGGACGGACAGCGAATGCGAGCGAACGCGAAGTCTGTTGTGGGAGGCGACGAGGGCGCCGATCGTCGACGCGTCCATGAACGTGACGCCGCTGAGGTCGACGACGACATCGGAGTCGTCGAGACCGGCAGCCTGGGCGATGCTGACCGACAGGTTCGTGACGGTGGCTATGTCGTGCTCGCCGACAACCCAGACCACGTTGCGAAGGGGATCGCTACCTGGGTCTGCGGACCCTCGGGGACACACCGAGACTGACGGCGGTTCGTGGGGAACCATGGGTGCTCCTGGTTTCGATCGTTGCGAGCAACGTGCGTTACCAGGGTCTGGAGTATCGCTCCCTGAACCAGCGTCTGTGCTGGTCCGACACGTCAGGGCTTTGTTGTCGTGTCGTCCTCCACCGTACCCCCTTGCCCACCACCTCGTATCAGCTCCCACCGGATCAGTCGTCCGGACCTTGGGTACTCGCGCGTTCTTGCCGGGACTCGATGAAGAAGGCTCCGACGGTCGCCGAGAGCGACGCGAACACGACGATGGAGTCGGCGGGCAGCACGATCGCGAGCAGCCGTCCGGCCAGGGTCACCGGTGGTAGACCAAGCCGGCGGAGATACCGAGATTCGCCGCCCACCACAGGGCGTCGCCGAGCCAGGTCAGCGCCCCCTCGCGGCCACGTTCCAAGTGTCTGTACGAGGCCATCGTCGGCGATGTGGCTGGCTTCACCGGTAGAGGTCATGAGGCATGAGCGTCCGGCCTGGACGAATCTGCGGCGGTCCGGACCGCGGGGTCGCGCACGGGGAGCAGAACGGTGAATCGTGCACCGCCGATGTCGCTGACGCCTACCTGGATGGAGCCGCCAGCACGCTCGACTGCTTCGCGCGTTCCCCCCAGTCCGAGACCCCGTCCACGCTCGTCGTCACTACCTCGGTATCCGGGGTCGAACACTCGGTTCCGTAGCGACTCCGGTATTCCCGGACCATTGTCGTCGACGGTAAGGACCCAGCTGTCGTCGTCCGTCGGCGACAGCCGGACCACCACACGCGTGCCGGCCGTGTTGGTCGCGTACTTGAGCGCGTTGCCCACGAGGTTGATGGCGGCCCGGCGCAAGACGGCGGTATCGAGGGGGATCCTGCCGTGGGGAACGTCGACCTCGAGGCCCGCACCGATCACCTCGACCTCGGGACCCAGGATCTCGCGGAGCCAGCCGGCGAACTCGTGCCCGTCCAGGCCGGGGTCCTGGGCCCCCGCTCGGACCGCGCCGTCCAACAGGCTCTCGATCATGCCGCTCAGGCGGGACGAGCTGGACTCGATCGAGGACAGCATCTTCTCCTGTTGCTCCTGCCCCACGTCGATGGCCCCCAACAGGTTGGACATCCCGTAGATCGCCGTGACGGGACCGCGCAGGTCGTGGGCGACTGACTGGGCGAACTCGGTCAGGGCGAGGTTCGAGCGGTTCAGCCCTTCTACGGCGGCGGCGAGCTCGCTCGTCCGTTCCTCCACGCGACCTTCGAGGTCGACATTCATGGTGGCGAGCTGTCGGTTCAGATGGGTGAGCTCCGTGGTGGCGGCACGGACGCGGCGCCGCATGATCAGTGTGAACAGGCCGAAGCTCACCGCTAGCGCCACCGCGATCGCCAACGCCTGGAAGAGCCAGGCAGGTGTGGAATCCCGAGGCGGGCCCAGGTCGAATCCGGTCCACCGCACGGTGATCAGCGAGATCTCCTCATGGGTGAGCGCGCCCCTTCCTGCAGCCGCCAGGGCCAGGGCGCGTCCGTCCGTGCGCGCCCACCCGGAGAGCGTGACGACCTCGACGTCCTCGCCGACGGGAACGAGGTCCAGATCGTCCGCACGCATCGTGTAGCCGGCGAGGCCGAGGGTGGTGAGATACAGGTCGATGTCACCTCGAGCGGTGGCGGCGAGTCCCTCCTGGATGGTCTCCGTCGCCACGTAGTCGGCCTGCGGGTACCGCGCGCCCAGTGCAAGAACCAACGGCGATCCGGGAACGGTGGAGACGGTCCGACCTGCCAGCGTGTCGACGCCGAGTCGCGACTGTTCGGGCGCCCCGACGAACGTGATCCGCTCCCACGTCAGCGGCTCGGTCGACGCAGCGAAGCTCCCCAGGTCCAGCCGCGGTCCGTGCGCCCCTGCTATGTCGATGGAGCCGTCGCGGAGGGCCTGCACGACAGCGGTATTGTCGTCGAACGCAACGTGTTCGAGTTCCAGTCCCACCTTGATCGCCATGAGATTCCACAACTCGACGCCGTACCCGCCGGCCGCCGTGTCGCCATCCCAGATGGAGATCGGTGCGATGTCGCGAGCCCATCCCACGCGTAGCGGACCCTGGTCCGCCAACGCCCGGAGCTCGGCGGGAAGCGGATCAGCCAGTGGTGTCTCAGGAGAGCTGTCGGCACGGATCAGGAGGAACACGGCCACGATCAGCGACAGGCCCACCACGAGCCAAGCCACGCGACGCGCGGCAGGTGGCATCTGTCTGTCCGCTCCCCGCAACGCGTCGTCCGTCCGTTTCCTCGAGGATACGCCCTCCCGCGAGCCTGGCTTCCGTCACGATGCGATGGTTCAGGCGTGGGCGAGGCCGCCCACTAGGAGGTCGGTGAGCGCGACAAATGAGGTGTCGATGTCCTCGGGGAGGCCGAACCCGCCTCGGCGCTCGAGGTCGACGAAGCCGTGCAGAGCGCAGCGAATGCCGCGTATCAGGTGTATGTGCCGCTCGGGTGGGAGATCGAGATCCGACAGGGCCGCCGCCACCAGGTGGACGGGCTCGGCGAGGGCGGCCGCGAGCGCAGGGTCCTCGTCGGGCGAAGGCGCGTCGGCCTGGATGGCGTCGTACAGGCCCGGATGGAGGTGAGCGAAGGCGCGGTAGGCGTGAGCGAATGAACGTAGGGCCTGCTCCCCCGAGATCCCGAGGGCCGAGTCGGAGAGGGCGGCCGCGATGCGGTGGGCGCCCTCGACCGCGACCAGCCGCCGTAGGCCACTCACGCCGTCGACATGCGCGTACAGACTCGGAGAGCGGATCCCGAGCTCACGCGCGACCGCGGCAACCGTCAAACCGTCGTGCCCGTCGCGATCGGCGATGTCCACGGCCGCTGCGCGCACGTCGTCGAGGCCGATCCCCGCCTTACGTGCCATCAGGCTGCCGCCCGAGCCTCGGCGCGATCGCGCAATGCGCGGTTCATGCTTTCGAAGCCGGCCGCGGTTTGCCTGCCGATGAGGCGCAGGATGGGCCGCGCGAGCAGGCCTCCGAACGTCTCGGCCTGCGCGAGACGCGTACCGCCATCGGAGGTCGGGACGAGTTCGAAGGTGTGGTGGCCGTCGAACACTCCCCGGATCCCCAGCGCGCCGGTCCAGGCGAATCGGCGCGCTCCTTCGACGTCGGTTACCAATGGACGCATGCGCATCGGCCGACGGCCCGGCGGCTGTAGGTCGAGGTCGAGACGGCTGCCGACAATGAGGTCCCCATCGATGCGTGGGATGAACGGATTCCAGGCACCGTAAGCCGCGAAGTCGGTGAGCACCTCCCAGACCTGCTCGGGGGTGGCGGCAATGTCGATGTCGGTATGGAGCTTCTGCACGGGCCGGGCCTTTGTCTACGGGTATTAGACAGTGTGCCTATGGTCATTAGACATGTCAAGTCCCGCCGTTCCGATCGTGCGCCACGCGCCGGACGTCACAGCTCAGCCTCGATCGCCGATGTCGGTGTGCCGGGACGGACCGCACTCCCAGTGACGATCCAGGCTCCGAAGAACGTTGCAGACAAGGCGGCGGACCCGAGGCTCTCCGCGGTGCCTTCTGCCAGGCCGCCGAAGATCATCAGCACCGGCGGCACCCAGCCGGCGACGAGCATGGATACGGATGTCCGGGGTGGCAGTTGGCCGGACCGCTGGACTGCCATGGCAAAGATCGTGGTGGCGATGGGCATCGTGAAGATCCCGAAGGCAATGCTTGCCACGGGCAGGATGGCGAACCCGCCGAGCGTTTCCTCGTCGAGGCCGACCATTGCGCCGATGGCCACACCGCCGAAGAACCCGGCTGGTCCGAGCAGAGCAAGTGTGGTCCACCACCCGCCGACAGTGACGATCCGCTGTGGCCGCTCGTGCATCCGCAGCACGGCCTGTGCGCTGGTGGCGAGCAGCGTGAACGCCACGGCCATCGCGAGCGGGAACAAACCGGTCCGGATGTCACCGCCCAGGTTCGTCGCGAAACCCACGATACCAACGACGAGGGCCACGATCGGTGCAACCGGCCCTACCCGCAGGATCGCTCCTTCCCAGGGGCCAGATGGGACGCCTCTGACGTCACTCTGCATGGCGTGTCTCCTCAGCATCCGTCACGATGCTGGACCGGCAGGTCGGGCCGATCAGGCAGGCTCGGTCCGGTCTCGGGAGGTGACCATCGCGGCGACCCAGACGACCAGCCCGAACACCCCGACCGCTCCGGTGACCGCGCCGGTCGCCACCGCGATCGGCTCCCCGAGATCGACCGAGCTGTCCGCACCGACTACGACCACCGCGAGCAGCACAGCATGGGCAGCGCCGGTCAGGAACATCGTCAGTCCGATCCGGGCCAGGCGGTTCGGCATCGGCAGCCGTCGCTGGGCCGCCCGGGCGATCACGAGCGCAAGCGGCGGTGCGCACAAGGCCGCCGCAGCCGTCTGACTGCCGATCATGATCGAGGCGGCGATCGCGACGCCGAGCACGGCGAGGGCCGCCAGCATGACCGTGTCACGGCGGTCTGCCGGCGGGGGCAGTCGCGTTCCGATGTCACCCTGGGCGGTGACGTCGTTCGCGTCACGCAGGGCGGGGATGAGCACCGCGATCCCGAGGAGTGGCAGAAAGATCGTCCAGAAGAACGGGAAGGTCGGCAACGTCCCGACCGCGATGAGCGTCGAGCCGACACGCCGGTTGCGGCGACGCAGTCCAATGCCGACCAGCATCCCGATGCCCAGTGCGGCGATCACCACTCCGCCGATTGCGGCACCGACCGTCCGGTCCTCGAAGGGCAGGCCGACGCCGAGCACCGTCAGCATCGTGCCGAGCACGCCGGCGATCGCCAGCCACCAGTTGTCCTTGATCCATTGACCCATGGGTCGTCCTCTCGGGTGTGGCGACCGATCCCGAGAGGTCGCGATCTGTGCCTGCCTCCACAGCAGGTCGGCGGGCATGCCCGCCAGGGTCCGCGCCACCATGCTGGTGGCCACGGCCGTGGGGGAGGCGCCGACCTCGCCACCCCAACGACGTTGTTCGAAGCAGTCCGACCCCAGTTCCTGCAGGCGTCGATCGCGTGTGTCATCGACGACCCCGCGCGTGTAGACGCGTGCCCAACCGAGCACGACCGCTTCGGCGCGGTCCGGCGCGGTCATGCGCTGCCCTCCCAGCGCGGTTGCCTTGGGGAGGGGGCCAAGCTGTGTTCCTGCCGCCACTCGGCAAGGCGGCGTTCGCCGAGGCCGGTGACCGTGTACAGCCGACGCCGCGGCCGCCCGTCCTGGTGCGCCAGCTCTACGTCCTCCCACTGCGACGCCAGCAGTCCCGCGTCCTCGAGTCGACCCAGCGCCTTGTACAGCGTCCCGTGCGACGTCAGCTTCCGTCCGGCGCCGTCGCCGGCGATCGAGCGTGCAAGCTCGAAGCCATGGAACTCGTCCTGCCCCTCACGCTGGCCGGACAGGCCGGCCTCGAGGATGTCCACCTCGATCGGCAGCAGCGTCCCGGGCTTGCGTCGTGGCATCGGCTGCGCTCCGGCAGGAATGGGAAGACAGGTGGCCCGAGAATAGGAAGATAGGGGCCCGGCGTCAAGCCTGTGTGCATACACGCACCTGATCCTCGGCGACCCAGCGCGCTCGATCGCCGCTGCTCATGCGCCGAGAGCTGCGAGCAGTTCCTTGAGCGCCGGCGCGTCAGTGACCTGTACGTCGTGTTCGGCGTCGAGGTGTTCGACGGCGTAGCCGCGACGGAGTGCGGGTTCCATCTGCGGGTCGAAGCCGGTGAACCGGTCGCAGCGGATGTAGGTTCCGGGCACGGAGGCAGGGGGCTGGGCTGGGAGGGGGTCGTCGTGGGTTTTCAACGGCATCGCGGTGAGCCGTTCCCGCGCCCAGCTCACGTCGGTTGGGTCGGCGATACCGAAGAACTGCGGTGGCGGGGACGGCACCGCCCAGTCCGAGCCGGCCGCTCGGGCGGACTCGACGAAGCCCGGGCGGGCGCCGGGCATCAGGTCGAAGCACGATTGTCCTGCGTCGGGCACCAGACCGTCGACGAAGACCAGGTGCCGGACCCGTTCAGGGAGGTGCACGCTACCGCTGGGCGTGTCCCACTCGCCAACGACCTCGAAGGCCATCGACCAATGGAGGGCGACGCTCCACGGGAAGATAGGGGTCCGGTGTCAAGCCCCTGCCAGCCATCGATCCATGACTGGTGAGCGCCCGCTCACCGCTGGTCACTGATCGGGGTCGACGCCGAGTTCGGTCATGAGCTGTCGGACGCGCCGGCCGATGTCGTCGCGGATCGGACGTACCTCCTCGATGGGCTTTCCGGCGGGGTCGGTGAGTTCCCAGTCGAGGTAACGCTTGCCGGGGATGACGGGGCAGGCGTCACCGCACCCCATGGTGACCACGATGTCGGCGGCCTCGAGGGTTTCGTCCGTCCAGGGCTTGGGGTACTGCTCGGTGATGTCGATGCCGACCTCGCGCATGGCCTCGACGGCGGCGGGGTTGATCTGCTCGGCCGGGGCGGACCCGCCGGACAGGACCTGGATGCGTTCGCCCGCGAGCTGTTGCATCCAGCCGGCGGCCATCTGCGAGCGCCCGGCGTTGTGCACGCAGAGAAAGAGCACGGTCGGCGCGTCGGTCACGGTCAGTCCTTGGTCGAGATCCAGCGCAGTTCCTCATTGAATCAGATCGATACCATCAATCTCATTCCATATGAGTTGAGGTGCCTGTGGACCCGACTGCTTCCCCGTCGGCGACCGCCGTCGCCGATGCCCGCGACGCCGCGGTCATGGAGCGGCTGTCCCGGCTGGACCGGTTCCTCCCGGTGTGGATCGGCCTGGCGATGGTTGGCGGTCTGCTGCTGGGACGGGCGATCCCCGGCATTGCCGATGCGCTCGATGCGCTGAAGATCGGCACCGTCTCGCTGCCGATCGCGGTCGGTCTGCTGGTGATGATGTACCCGCCGCTCGCGAAGGTGAGGTACGGCGAGTTGAACCGGGTGACCTCGGACCGCCGGCTGCTGATCAGCTCGCTGGTCCTGAACTGGGTCGTTGGGCCGGCGCTGATGTTCACGCTTGCGTGGGTGCTGCTGCCGGACCTGCCGGCGTACCGCACGGGGTTGGTCATCGTGGGCCTGGCCCGGTGCATCGCGATGGTGCTGATCTGGAACGACCTGGCCTGCGGCGACACCGATGCCGCCGCCGTGCTCGTCGCGCTGAACTCGGTGTTCCAGGTCGCCGCCTACTCGCTGCTGGGCTGGTTCTACCTGGTCGCACTGCCGGGCTGGCTCGGCTTGGAGCAGCAGGCGCTCGACGTCGGGCTGTGGGAGATCACCAAGGCCGTGCTGGTGTTCCTCGGCATACCGCTGCTGGCCGGGTTCCTGACCCGCACCATCGGCGAGAAGCGGAAGGGTCGGGCCTGGTACGAGGGCTCGTTCCTGCCGGCGATCTCGCCGTGGGCGCTGTACGGGCTGCTGTTCACCGTGGTGCTGCTGTTCGCCCTGCAGGGCGAGGCCATCACCTCTCGCCCGTTGGACGTCGGCCGGATCGCATTGCCGCTGGTCGCCTACTTCGCGATCATGTGGACCGTGGCGTTCTGGCTCGGCAAGCGCGTCGGGCTCGGCTACGAACGTAATGCCACCCTGGCGTTCACCGCCGCCGGCAACAACTTCGAGCTGGCCATCGCCGTCGCCATCGGCGTGTTCGGGGCCACCTCCGGCCAGGCGCTGGCCGGCGTGGTCGGCCCCCTCATCGAGGTACCCGCCTTGGTGGGCCTCGTGTACGTGTCCTTGTGGGCGCGCCGGAAGTTCTACCCGCCAGCCGCGGCGACGGAGGCAACGTCATGACGGCGACCAGCCTCCCACCGACGGATGTGCTGGACACCGTCGAGGTACTGGCCGATCCGCTGCGGCGCCAAATCGTCCGGCGGCTCGCTGCCGAGGAACTGTGCACCTGTCACCTCGTCGAGATGACCGGTGCCCCGCAACCGACCGTCTCCTACCACCTCAAGGTGCTGCGCGAGGCCGGCTGGGTGAGCAGCGAGCCGGCCGGCCGCTACACCTACTACGTCCTCGAGGTGTCCGCGATCACGGCGTTGGCGGACACGCTGGGCGGCCTCGCCGCACAGGTCGCGTCGGGCGTGGGCCGGCGCCCCGCCTGTGACTGAAACGAGGTCTTCGGCACACGCCGGGTAGCGCGCCAGTGTGTGCAGTTCCGGGGGTGTTCAGGTCGTCAGCCATCGGCCAAGCCTACGCCCCACGACTTCCGCGCCCCGTGACGTTGGTGTCCATGAGGAGCACGTCGCGGCCAGGGAACGGCGTTGGGTTAGCGCAGTCGCTGGCCAGGCTGGCTCGGGGCGGTGTGATCGCCGTAGGTCAGGTGCAGCCGGGCATGCGCGATCGCGTCGTCGGTGCTGTCGAACAGGTGGTTGCCGCGGCGGGTGATCTGTTCGAGGATCCCGGTGCGTTCGAGCACCTGGCGGGGCTGGTCCTGCAGGTGGGAGACCAGCACGAGGATGTCGCGCCGCGCCAGCCGATCGACAAGTGACCGTAGCGCGGTCGCGCCGGTGACGTCCATGACGGGCACGCCCCGCATCCGTAGCACGACCGCGCGGATGCCGTGGTCGACACGGAGGAGTTCTTCGAAGAACCGGTCGGCGGCACCGAAGAAGATCGGCCCGTCGATGCGGTAGACGACCAGGTCGTCGGCGCGGACGCGGCGTTCGGCGTCGCCGGCGGTGGCGTCTTCGTGGGAGGGCTGGTCGGTGCCGAGCAGGATGGTGGGGTCGACCTGGAACAGTTGCGACATGCGGGTGACGAAGAGAGCCCCGGCCACGATCAGGCCGACCTCGATGGCCAGGATCAGGTCGAACGCGACGGTGACCCCGAGGGTGAGCAGCATGGTGGCGGCGTCGGATTTGGTGGACCGGGCGATCTCGCGGAACTCGTGGGCTTCGACCATGTTGGCTGCGACCACCATGAGGATCCCGGCGAGGGCGGCCAGCGGGATGCGGGTGGCCAGCGGGGCCAGGGCGAGCACGATGGCGGCCAGCACGAGTCCGTGCACGATCGCTGCAGCTCGGGTGCGGGCGCCGGAGCGGACGTTGACGGCGGTGCGGGCCAGGGCTGCGGTGGCGGGGATGCCGCCCGCGACCGCGCTGGCGATGTTGGCCAGGCCCTGGCCGAACAGTTCCCGGTCGGGGTCGTGACGTTCGCCGATGGTCATCCCGTCGGCGACCACGGCCGACAGCAGGCTCTCGAGCGCGGCCAGCAGGGCGATCACCAGCGCGGCCCGGACGATCGCGGTGACCTCCAGTCCTGCCAGGTCGGGCATCTGCGGTACGGGTAGACCGGTCGGAATGGCGGTCACGCGCGCGATGTCGACAAAGGGCGGGGTGAGCGACACCACCGTCACGGCCAGCAGCGCAGCCATGCTGGCGGGGAATCCACGTACCCGCTCGAGCCGGCCCCACAGCACCATCACCGCGACGGTGAGGCCGCCGAGCACCGGCGTCGCCCAGCCCACGGCGCCAGGCACCCCACGCAGGACCCGCCAGGTCACGACCAGGATCTGCTCGCCCTCGGCGTTGGGTACGCCCAGGAAGCCGGGCAGCTGCTGCAGGAAGATGATGACGGCGATCCCGATGGTGAACCCGGTGATCACGGG
>Ga0326597_10013810_pt1 | contig 10596 bp, 7 predicted proteins | sample RVTome_12_FD_203789 | JGI IMG/M metagenome (GOLD analysis project Ga0326597, IMG submission 203789) | Soil microbial communities from uranium-contaminated site in the Upper Colorado River Basin, Wyoming, United States - RVT100D185 | ecosystem: Environmental > Terrestrial > Soil > Contaminated >... | reverse complement strand
GTGATGAACGCCTGGGGAAGCGCGGCGATCCGCCGGACGAGGTGCGAGCGTCGGTCCGGATCGAGCTCCGAGAAGACGTCGTCGAGCAGCAGGACCGGCGGTCGGCCGTCGAGGGCGGTCACGATGTCGAGTTCGGCCAGCTTCAGCGCCAGGATCACCGTCCGCTGCTGCCCGCGCGAGGCGAACGTCGCCAGATCGCGGCCATCGAGTTCGAAGACGAGGTCGTCGCGGTGTGGACCGACCAGGGTCGATCCATTCCAGACCTCCTTCTCGGCAGTCTCGTCCAGGCGGCGGGCGAGTGCGTCGCGCGGCGACTCCCCGGGGAGTGTCGGGGCGTTGGTCGCATAACGAAGCGTCAACCGACCGCCGGCCGCCTCGTCCGGCGCGATCTCGGCATGGGCGGCGGCCAGCGGTCCGGCGACGACGTCGAGCAGCCGCCGCCGCTCGGCGACGATCGCCCCGCCGGCATCGAGGAACGCTGCGTCCCAGAAGTGGAGCTCCGCGCGCGATGCGCCGTCCTCGCGGATCGCCCGGAGGAGGCCGTTGCGCTGCTGGAGGGTCCGGCCATAGGTCGTGAGGGCGTCGGCATAGGCTGGCGACCCCGTCGACGCAAGCTGGTCGATGACGGCGCGCCGGAGTGACGGCGACCCGGCGATGAGGAGCATCTCCTCGGGCGCGAACAGGACGACCCGCAACAACCCCGCGAGACCCGTCGCCCGACGACCCAGTCCGTTGACCCGGATCCGCTTGCGGCCCGCCGATCCAGTCCCGGCGCGGACGATCGCGACCTCGACGGTGTCCTGTCCGATCCTGCCTTCGACGCGGGCGAGGTCGGCCCCCCAGCGGATGAGCTCGCCGTCGGCGGTGGTGCGGTGCGAGCGCCCCCACGCCAGGAGGGCCATCGCTTCGAGCAGGGTCGTCTTGCCGGCCGCGTTGGGACCCCACACGAGGTGCGGTCCCGGGCCGAACGTCGCTTCGAGCGACGCGTACCCCCGAAGGTCGAGCAGGCTGATCGTTTCGAGCAGGGTGGTCCGGTCCCGGGGAGCCGGGCCGGCCTCGTGGTTCGGCTGCCTGTTAGGAGGTGGTCCGCACGGGCATGACCACGTGGATGTAGTGGTCGTCACCGATCGGCTTGAACACACCGGGCGACAGCGGTCCGTTGAGCTCGAGCGCGAACTGGTCGGCCGCCACATTGGTCAGCACGTCGGCGAGATAGCGGGCGTTGAAAGCGATGGTGGTGCCGTCGCCCTCGACCGAGGCTTCCACCTGACCGACGTGATCGCCGACTTCGGCGTTGGCGCTGACCGTGATCCCGGGTTCGCCATCGGCGCTGACCTGGAGCTTGACGATGTTCGCCGACTCGTGGGCGATCAGGGCGGCCGGCCGCACGGCCCGCAGGAGCTCCTCGCGGTCGAGGACTGCCCGGGTGGTGTGGCTGGTCGGCACGACCTGCTGGTAGTTCGGGAACTGGCCATCGATGAGCCGGCTGACGAGGTCGATCCCGTCGAGGTGGAAGAGGATCTGGTTCTTGCCTGCCGCGAGCACGATCTCGACCGGTTCGTCGACGTCCGCCAGGATCCGGGCGAGTTCGTTGAGCGCCCTGGCCGGGACGACCACGCTCGTCTCCGGGACCGGATCGAGGATCGCGATGGTCTTGACCGCGATCCGGTAGTTGTCGGCAGCTGCGAGGGTCAGTTGATCGCCCTCGAACCGGGCGAGGACGCCGGTCAGGATCGGTCGGGCCTCATCGCTTGCCGCAGCGAACGCGGTCTCGGCCAGGGCGCGGCGCAGGACGTTCTGGGCGACCCGCGTGGTCGGTCGCTCGCCGGCCGCCCCGATCGCCGGGAACTCGTCCGCGTCGATGCCCTTGATGTGGGTCTCGAAGCGTCCACAGTGCAGATCCAGTGTGTCGCCGGCCTGGAGTGTGAGGTCGACCCGATCGCCGGCCGGCAGCGAGTTGACCAGGTCGGTCAGCAGTCTGGCCGGGACGGTCGTCGCGCCATCCGTCTCGATCTTGCCGGGGACCCAGTAGGTGATCCCGATCTCCAGGTTCGTAGCGGTCAACTTGAGCCCGGCATCCTCCGTCTTGAGCAGGACGTTGGCCAGGACCGGCAGGGTGCTCCGGTTGGACACGGCGCGACTGACGACCGACAGGCCGCGCGCCAGGTTCTCCTGCATGACCGAGAGTTTCACGTTGGGCTCACTCCGCACTGTCTGTCTTATGGTCCGGTCACGGATCGTGGCCGGAGGCCGAGGGCGACGCTCGGCGGCCATCGCAACGTCCGCGCGACCGTCCAGGCCGGTGCCTGATGGGTCGTGGGTATCTTCCCTCTATCTTCTCATCCCGTCATCACCGTAGTAACGCTGTGGATTCTGTGGAGACCCGCGCTCGGCGCCGTTCGGCCCGATGGTGGACGGGTCGGGCCACGGGGTGGATGACTGACGAGGAAAGGACCGGATCAGCGCGGACCGATGGTGGACGGACCCCACCCGTGGGGCTGCGGAGCTCGAACCAGCCTCGAGATGTCCACGACAGCGATCGCGACCCGGGGCGGAACGAGGGTCGGATCTCCACACCGGGCGGCGCTTTTCCACCGGATTCGCGCTTTTATCCACAGCCGAAGGGACGGCCGGAGGGGCGCTCGGCCAGCGGGGGACGACCCGCCGGGCGCTCGGTGGCCCGGTCAGTCGGCGTAGATCAGCTCCCGGACCGCGGCGATCTCACGTCGCAGCTCGTCGTTGACGGCCACCTCGCGGTTGATCTTGTCACAGGCGTGAAGGACCGTGGAATGGTCCCGGCCGCCGAGCTCGGCACCGATCCGCAGCAGCGAGACATCGGTCTCCTCGCGCATCAGGAACATCGCGATCTGGCGCGGCACGACGATCGCCTTGTCGCGCTTCTGCCCCTGCAGCACATCCATCGGGACGCTGTAGTACTCCGACACGACCCTGGCGATCCGCTCCGGCGTGACCTGTCGCTTCCTCGGGTTGTACAGGACGTTCGACAGGACGGCCTGGGCGAGCTCGATCCCGATGGGCATGGCGCCCATGCTCGCGTAGGCCACGATCCGGTTGAGCGCGCCCTCGAGTTCGCGGATGTTGCTGACGACCTTGCGCGCGATGAACTCGATGACATCCGACGTGATCGGGACCGCCCCCTCCTCCGCCTTCGCCCGGAGGATCGCGATGCGCGTCTCGAGGTCCGGCGCCGTCAGGTCTGCGATGAGGCCCCATTCGAACCGGCTGCGCAGGCGCTCCTCGAGGGTCAGGATCGCCTTCGGCGGCCGGTCGGAGGACAGGACGATCTGTTTGCCGTCCTCGTGGATCGCGTTGAACGTGTGGAAGAACTCCTCCTGCGTCCGCTCCTTGTCCGCGATGAACTGGATGTCGTCGATGAGGAGGAGGTCGATCCGTCTGTACCGGGCGCGGAACTCGTCGATCTTGCCCTGCTGGATCGAGGCGATGAACTCGTTCGTGAACTTCTCGCTCGTCGCGTACACGACGCGCTTGCGCGGGAACTTGGCGATGACCTGGTTGCCGATCGCATGCATCAGGTGGGTCTTGCCGAGACCGACGCCGCCGTACAGGAAGAGCGGGTTGTAGGCGTGACCGGGGCGTTCCGCGACGGACAGGCTCGCCGCGTGGGCGAGGCGATTGGCCGACCCGACGATGAAGTTCGCAAACGTGTAGCGCGCGTTGATGAAGGTGGTGCCGCCCTCACCGCCGACCCGCGTCGGTTCGACCCGCACCTGCTGCGCCGTCCCCGCGCTCGCGCTCGCGGCTGGGCCGAGGACTCCTTCGGCCGCGGCATCCGGGGTCGATCCGATGACGAACTCCACCTGGACGCTGTATCCGACGATCCGGGCCAGCGTCTGACTGATCAGCGAGCGGTAGCGGGACTCCAGCCAGTCCTTGGCGAATCCGTTCGGGACGGCGATCCGGAAACGCTGCTCATCGACATCGACCAGCTCGGTGTCGCGCAGCCACGTCTCGAAGTTGGCCGGGGAGAGCGAGACCTGCAGCTCTCCCAGAGCGGCTCGCCAGACCTGCTTTGCGTCCATTCGTCGATGGGATCCTGCGGTTTGGTTGGTCGGATGATGGGTAGCGTTGACCACGGACGGGAATCGATGCCGGGGTTCGCGCGCGTCCTGTTCCTGCCCTTCGTGGCACCGGTCGATCACGTTCCCGAGGATCCTGGTCGGGCTTCGGGGGGCTCCCACGAACGTCTCCGGCGCCGAGGGCCCGGAGAGGATAGCACCGCCCGGAGGAACGCCGCAAGGCGATTCTGCAATACTCCATGGGAGTATCGCAACGTGACCCGACCGACCGACCGACCGGGGCGTCGCGCGAGCGCGCGATCCGGCGACCGACGAGGTTTGACACTCGTCTCGAGCGCGTCATATCATCCGCCGGACGACGACGCGCCGTGCGCTTTCGGGCGCCAGGCGCGTTTGCGTGCCTTCAGGGGGTAGTGACAGACCGTCCCCGAGGCCGGATGGAGAGGATCCCGGACAGTCCTGATGAAGCAGACCTATCAGCCGAAGAAGCGCCATCGCGCCAAGGAGCACGGCTTCCGCGCCCGGATGAGGTCGGCCGGAGGCCGGCGGATCCTGGCCGCCCGCCGGGCTCGCGGTCGAAAGCGGCTGACAGCCTGACCGTCGGGCGCGGCTCGAACATGCCGCGGCTCGTGATGCTCTCCCGCCCGCAGGACTTCGCGGCGTTCCAGGGAGGCGGGACCACCCGGTCCCACCCGCTCCTCACCGCCCGGTTCCGGCGGACCGATCTCGGGACGACCCGTTTCGGGCTGTCGACCGGCCGAGCACTCGGCGGGGCGGTGGTCCGCAATCGTGTCCGTCGCCGGCTCCGCGAGGCGCTCAGGGTGATGGCGCCCTCGTTCCAGCCCGGCTGGGACGTCCTCATCATCGCCCGGCCCGCGATCGTCGCGGCCGACCAGGACACGCTGGTCGGAGCTCTGCGCCGAACCCTCCTCAAGGGCGGCGTGCTCGGAGGTTCCTCGCGGTGAAGCGCATCGGGATCGGGTTCATCAGGCTCTACCGGATCGTCTTCGCCTGGATGCCGTCGAGCTGTCGATACGAACCGACCTGCTCGCGCTACACGGAGCAGGCCATCGAGCGATACGGTCTTGTCAAGGGGAGCTGGATGGGTGCCCGGCGTATCGCCCGCTGCCATCCCTGGGGCGGGAGCGGCTATGACCCGGTTCGCTAGCGAGGCGCCAAGCTCGTGACACTCCGTCGGCTCCGGTGGGACCGGATCGGCTTCATCGTGCTGCTGGCCCTCGTGGTGCTCGTGCTGGCGGCCTGTGCCGCGCCCGGGGCGCCGGGAGCATCGGGCTCTCCGGCCCCATCGGTGCCGGCGCCCCCGCTCGTGCCGGCCGAGCCAGGCGCCGACCCGATCACCTTCCTCGCCTGGGTCTTCACCCCGGTCTTCAAGGCGATGTTCATCGTGCTGGTCGGGGTCTACGACGTCCTCCGGGCCATCGGCGTCCCGGCCGCGATCGGCTGGGCGATCGTCGCCCTGACCCTGCTCGTCCGGGGGGTCGTCATCCCGCTCTACCGCCGCCAGCTCGTGTCGCAGCGCCGGATGCAGCTCCTCCAGCCGGAGATCAAGGAGATCCAGCGGCGTTACAAGGGCGACTCGATGAAGGCCCGGGTGGCGCAGCAGGAGTTGTTCAAGGAGCGCGGGATCAGCCCGCTCGCGGGCTGTCTGCCGCTCCTGCTCCAGATGCCGCTCCTGTTCATCATGTACTCGGTCATCCAGAACGGGCTGACCAATGTGAACCCGAGCGCCATGCTGGAGGTCTTCGGGGTCCAGGTCGTGCCGCTGGCCTGCAACAACATCAATCCGGCGACCGGCCAACCGGATGCCGCCCTCGGGCCGTGCATCGACACGATCATCCCGTTCCTCAGCACGTCGATCGACGTCAGCCAGCCATCGACGATCTTCTCCGTCACGATCGTCGGATTCGTCCTCGGCATCAGCGTCCTGGCGATCGTGTCGGCGGCGCTCCAGCTCGTGCAGTCCAAGATGATGCTGCCACAGACCCGACCCGCGGACGACGATCCGAACACGAAGATCCAGCGTCAGACGATGCTGTTCCTGCCGCTGATCTCGATCGCCTACGGCGGGTTCCTGCCAGCCGGCCTGTTCATCTACTGGATCACCGCGACGATCTTCTCGATCGCGCAGCAGTACCTGATCGTCGGCTGGGGCGGGATGTTCCCGTTGTTCGGCTGGACGCCGGGGTTCGCGACGGGCCATACCCCGCGCTTCCCGGTGTCGATGCCACCACCACCAGAGCCAGGCAAACGCGCGGCCATCCTGACCGAGGCCGAAAAGAAGACCACGGCCGCTTCGACGATCCGCCCCCGCGAGCGGGGCCGTCAGGGCCGACGAGGGAGACGACGCTGATATGAGCGAGTACCAGGAGTTCACCGGGAAGTCCGTCGAGGAGGCGCTCAAGCTCGCCCGCGAGGCGTTCGGTGCCGAGCTCAACGACCTTGACTTCGAGATCCTGACGCCGGGGAGTCGTGGCGTCCTTGGCATGGGTGCCGAGCCCGCCAGGATCGTCGCCGCCCCGCGCGCCGCGCTCGGGGGTGCAGCTCCGAAACGTGAGGCGGCCGCGGCCGTCCCGCTGCCGCCGGCCCCGCCCCGGCCCCGCGACGACCGACCCCCGCGCCGCGATGACCGGCCCCGCGATGACCGGCCCCGCGATGACCGCCCACCGCGACGAGATGACCGACCCCGTGACGACCGACCCCGCCGTGACGACAGACCGCGCCGCGATGACCGCGAGCGGGCTCCGGCCGGTCCCGGCTCCGCGGGCCTGTCCGCCTCCGAAGCGGCTGAGGTCGCGGCGGCGCGAGGCTCACTGGCCGCCGAGCGGGCGGATCTTGAAGCAGCCGAGGCGTCGCCCGAGGCCCTCGCGGCCGGCAAGGCGATCCTCGAACGCCTGATGGGTCACCTCGGGTTCGACGTTCGGGTCGAGGTCGAGACCGGCGAGACGAGCCGACTCAACGTCGTGGCCGACGGTGACGAGAAGGAAGCCCTCGGCGCCCTCATCGGTCGCAAGGGCGAGCGCCTCTCCGCGCTGCAGCACCTGGTCAACCTCATGTTGTCGAAGGAGATGGGTTCCTGGACGCGGGTCCTCGTCGATGTCGAGGATTACCGAGGCCGGCGCGAGCGCCAGTTGCGCGAACTCGCCGATCGGGCCGCGGCCCGCGTCGTCGAGACCGGCAAGATGCTCCAGCTCGAGCCGATGTCCGCGCTCGAGCGCCGCTGGATCCACCTGTCGCTGCGTGACCACCCGGGCGTCGTCACGCAATCGATCGGCGAGGAGCCGAACCGGCGCGTGGTCCTCGTGCCGCGCACCACCGGCTGACGCCCGCCCGTCACGCTGCGGATCCGGCCGTCGTCGTACGTGCCGTCGCGAGCGCCTCGCCCCGAACCCGCCTGAGATAGGATGTCCGCCCAACGATGTCGACCACAAACGGATCCAGCGAAAGCATGACCGAGACGCGACGGACGTCCGCGCGCCTCCGCTTCACCGTGGCCTTCCTCATCGGGCTGGTGATCACCCTCGGGCTCGGGGCGGGCGCGCTGTACGCCTACGACCAGCAGTACACCGGTCGGATCCTGCCCGGCGTCCAGGTCGGTGGTGTGGACCTGTCCGGTCTCACCGCAGACGAGGCGCGGGCAAATCTCGATGGGGCCTTTCAGGACCTGGCGGATGGGCGGATCGTCCTGACCGGTCCGGACGGGACGGAGGTCATCACCTACGCCGCGATCGATCGCCACCTCGACACCGACGCGCTCATCGGCGAGGCCATGGCAGTCGGTCGCGATGGCACCGCCATCGATCGCGCTGTGGCGAACGCACGCACCGCCCTCCGCGGCGTCGTGATCGCACCGCGACTCACGTTCGACGCCGAGAGACTGACGCGCCGGATCACGGCGATCGCCGACAGACTCGCGGTCGCCCCGGCCGAGGCATCCGTGGTGGCCGACGACGAGCTGGCCTTCCAGCTCGTCGCGGGCGGCTCCGGGCGGACGGTCGATCCGACCGAGGTCATCGGATCCGTCACCCTCGCGGTCGCCGCGCTCGACGCGCCATCCGAGGTGACGGCGACGCTGCCGGTCGCCGTCGTCGAGCCCGTCGTCACGACAGCGGAGGCGACCGATGCGAAAGTGGACGCCGAACGGATCGCGGCGGACATCACGCTGGTCGTCGGCGAGAAGAAGGTGCCGATCGACACCTCGAAGTTGCGCCCCCTGATCACCTTCGCGCCGACGGCCGACGGAGGCTACGAGCCGGTGGTCGACTCGGCGAAGATCCCGACCCTCCTCGACGGACTCGCCGCCAAGATCGACCGGAAGCCGGTCAACGCCACGTTCAAGACGAGCGGCAGCAAAGTCACCGGCGTCATCGCGAGCAAGGACGGGTACGCCCTCGACGTGGCGGCCACGGCCAGGCAGATCGAGGCGCTTCTCGCCGCTCGGTCGATCGGTACGGTCTCGACCGAGGTTCACCCGGCGTTGACGGTCACGGAGCCGGTCCTGACGACCGCCGAGGCCAAGGCCGCGGCACCGAAGATGAAGATGATCTCGCGCTGGACGACCTATTTCCCGATCTCGGAGCGGAACAACTTCGGGGCGAACATCTGGATCCCGGCCCTCGCGATCGACGGCACCGTGGTCGGGCCGCGCGAGACGTTCGACTTCTGGAGGTCGGTCGGGACGGTGAACCGCGCCAAGGGCTATGGGCTGGGCGGCGCCATCATCAACGGCAAGACCGAACCCCAGGGAGCCCTGGCGGGCGGGATCTGCTCCTGCTCGACGACGCTGTTCAACGCGGCCCTCCGCGCCGGCTACGAGATGGGCGCGCGACGGAACCACTACTACTACATCGACCGCTATCCGCTCGGGCTGGACGCCACGGTCTTCATCAGCGCGTCGGGTTCGACGCAGACCGTGTCGTGGACGAACGACACAGACTACCCGGTGCTGATCCGTGGCTACAAGATCCGGGACGGCAGCCGCGGCTACGTCCGATTCGAGCTGTACAGCGTTCCGAATGGTCGCTCGGTGACGATCGGCGCGCCCATCGTCAAGAACGTCAGACAAGCCAGCGACACCGTCCAGTACACGTCGTCGCTGGCGCCCGGTGTGCGGAAGCGGATCGAATACCCCGTCGACGGCAAGCAGGTCTGGCGCACCGTGACGGTCCGTGACTCGAAGGGCGCGATCATCCACCAGGTGACGTACTACTCGAACTACGCGAGGATCACCGGGGTCGTGCTCGTCGGCAAGGGCATCACGCCTCCGCCTCCGCCTCCGCCGCCGCCCGTCACCCCGTAACGGTCGAGGCATCCTCCCGGGCCGCCAGGCCGCGCCACACTCGCGGCGCCGTCAACGGAAGCGCCCGGAATCGGACCCCGGTCGCATCGGTCACGGCGTTGGCGACGGCCGCGGCCGCACCGCAGACCGGACCCTCGCCGATCCCCTTGGCGCCGTACGGACCATCTGGCGCCGGGACCTCGACGATGATCGTCTCGAATTCCGGCACGAGCGGCGCGGTCGGCAGCGCATAGTCGAGGAAGGTCCCGGTCAGGAGCTGGCCGGCGTCGTCGTAGACCATCGCCTCGTGGAGCGCCCAGCCGATCCCCTGGGTCGCGCCGCCGTGCAGCTGACCCTCGATGAGAGCCGGGTTGAGCGCCCGGCCGACGTCCTGGGCGATGACGTAGCGCAGGACGCGGACCGCTCCGCTCTCGCGATCGACCCGGACGTGGACCAGGTGCGCCGACGTGAGTGGCGCCAGGACCGGCGGGACCGTCCCGCCGTGGCCCTCGAGTGGCTCGAACGCTGACGACCAGCCATCGAGCGACGCCCCGATCTCGGCGAGCGTCACACCGCGTCGGGGCGTCCCCTTCGGGCGGACGGCCCCGTCGACGAGCTCGAGGTCGCGCACGTCGATCTCGAGGAGGAGCGCCGCGTAGGCCAGGATCTTCTCGCGCAGGGCGTCCGTCGCACGCTGGACGGCGCGACCGGTCGAGTAGGTGATGGCGCTCCCGCCGCTGACTGGCGAGCGCGGCGCGGACGCGGTATCGGCGGCGACCACGGAGATCTCACCGGGTGCGATTCCGAGCCCCTCTGCGGCGATCGTCGCGAAGCCGGTCATCGTGCCCGAGATGTCGACGACGCCGGTCACGACCGTTATCCGCCCGTCCGCCTCGAGGCGGCAGATCGCCGAGGCCGGCTGGCGGCCGCCCGGCCACGCCCCGGCCGCCACGCCGACACCCTCACCATCGGGGAGCGACGCCCGGTCGCGCCAGAGCGGATGGGTGGCGATCCGGGCGAGGCACTCGTCGAGGCCGATGCCGCCCCACGGCGTCCCATCGGCCATCTCGTCGTCGGGCGCGACCAAGTTGCGCCGGCGGAGGTCGATCGGGTCCACGTCGAGTTCGAGGGCGAGTTCGTCGATGAGCTGCTCGAGGGCGAAGGTGGCCTGTGGTGCGCCGGGCGCCCGGTAGGTGCCGGTCCCCGCCCGGTTCGTCTCGACGCCATAGGCGACGACCTCGT
>Ga0326597_10013808_pt1 | contig 10596 bp, 10 predicted proteins | sample RVTome_12_FD_203789 | JGI IMG/M metagenome (GOLD analysis project Ga0326597, IMG submission 203789) | Soil microbial communities from uranium-contaminated site in the Upper Colorado River Basin, Wyoming, United States - RVT100D185 | ecosystem: Environmental > Terrestrial > Soil > Contaminated >... | reverse complement strand
TCGCCGTACACTCGATACGGTATAACGAACCGGTCCATCTTTAGGGCGGTCTTGGTTTGCGGCATGACCCAAGCGGCCATCAGCGGTCTCCCTGAAGATCAAGTCTCTTGCGGTGGTCGTCCGTCTTACTTCTCAGCCATTGCATGGATATCACTATACTCTATATATGCGGCTACTTCGCCCCTGGAGCCCGTCCGAAATGTCTTTCAATCGGTTATCGACATCATGCCTGGCCAGATAGGCGTGGTCCGCGTATTTGACATGAAGCGACTTCCGGTCGGCTTCGGAGTATACCGCGACGGTTTCCATATCCAGCTCGCGCGGCAGGCGCGGGTGATGCGCACGGCGATCTCGCCGCGGTTGGCGATCAGGATGCGCTTAAACATGAGCGCAGTACGGAGTTGCGAGTCCTGACTGCTGAGTGAAAAAGCAACAACTTGGAAACAACCTGCTTTGCTCAGCACTCAGCACTTCATTTACAGGGGAATATTCCCATGCTTCTTGGGAGGATTGTGCAGTTGCTTGTTCTTGAGCATCTCCAAGGCGCGGATCAACGTTGGGCGAGTTTCCTCGGGGTTAATCACGGCGTCGATGTAACCCGACTCCGCGGCCTTGAAAGGATTGGCGAAGGTGTCGCGGTAATGTTCTATCATTTCGGCCTTTGCCTTGGTGGGATCATCGCTCTTTTCCAATTGGTCGCGAAATACGATATTGATGGCTCCCTCCGGCCCCATTACGGCGATCTCGCCGGTGGGATAGGCGAGGTTGATGTCGCCGCGCAAATGTTTGCTCGACATCACGATGTAGCCACCGCCGTAGGCTTTGCGGGTCACCACGGTCACCTTCGGCACCGTCGCTTCCGCGTAGGCGTAGAGCAGCTTCGCGCCGTGGCGAATGATGCCTTGGTACTCCTGCACCGTCCCGGGGAGAAAACCGGGCACATCGACGAAGGTGACCACGGGAATATTGAAGCAATCGCAGAACCGGATGAAGCGCGCGGCTTTCACCGACGCGTTGATGTCCAGACAGCCCGCCAAGGCCGCCGGCTGGTTGGCCACGATGCCGACGGGCCGACCGCCCAAGCGGCCAAACCCGATGAGGATATTACGCGCGTACTGGCGCTGCACTTCGTAAAAACAACCCTCATCTACGACCGCCGCGATCAGATCCTTCATATTGTACGGCTTGTGCGGATTGTCCGGCACCAAGTCCCTAAGACGTTTGTCGCGGCGCAGCGGATCGTCGTCGGTGCGGCGAAAGGGCGGCTCATCCTGATTGTTGCTCGGCAGGAAACTCAGCAGTTCCCGGATCATCAGCAGGCAGTCTTTCTCTGTGGCCGCGGTGAAATGAGACACGCCGCTTTTCATGCTATGGGTGTCGGCGCCTCCGAGCTGTTCCTTGGTTACCTCTTCGTGAGTCACGGTCTTGATCACGTCCGGTCCGGTGATGAACATGTAGCTGTTGGTCTTCACCATAAACACAAAGTCCGTGATGGCCGGCGAATAGACCGCGCCCCCGGCGCATGGCCCCATAATGGCGGAAATCTGCGGCACGACGCCCGACGCCATCACGTTGCGTTGAAAAATCTCGCCGTATCCGGCAAGGCTCATCACTCCTTCTTGAATGCGGGCGCCGCCGGAGTCATTGATGCCGATGATCGGCGCGCCGTTTTTCACCGCCATGTCCATGACCTTGCAGATTTTTTCCGCGACCACGCCGCTCAAGCTGCCGCCGAAGACGGTGAAGTCCTGCGAAAAAACATAGACTGGCCGCCCGTCGATGGCGCCGAAGCCGGTCACCACGGCGTCACCGAGAAATTTTTGCCGGTCCATTTCAAAGTCCCGGCAATCATGCGTCCGCAGCCGATCGAGCTCGACGAAGCTGCCGCTGTCCAACAAGAGGTCGAGACGCTCACGCGCTAACAGTTTGCCCTGCTCGTGCTGACGCCGGGCGCGCGATTCGCCGCCGCCGAGTTCAGCCGTTTGGTTGAGGTCGCGAAGTTTGTCGAAGTTGTCGGTGGTTGTCATTGCGGGAAATCCTTCGGCGCAGAGTAAAACTTATCTCGATTGCGAGTGCGGAAATCATAACAGAAGCGCCCCGCCTGTCAACAGAACTTGCTACTTCCCCCAGTAAAAACCTTGCAGTTCAGCCGTGAAATTGCTAGTTTTTTTGTTCTACCGTTTCAGGGACTGACATCGCTTAACAATCTCTATGTTTATTTATGTTCCCAGCCCAAAGCACCCGGTCTGAGGCAAAAGCAATCTTTCCGGCGGAGAGCAATCCCCGCCGGCTGCGCAGCGATCAGGCGCTGCTTCTGGTTTCGGCCAGCGAAGGCGACGCTAACATGCTCTACGCCGCCGGATTCTTTGTCCCCGACCCTTTTGTTTTCTTTCAGCACAAGCAGAAGAAATACGTCGTCATGAGCGACCTGGAGATCGACCGCGCCAAGAAACAGGCCAGCGCCGACCATGTGCTGTCGCTGTCGCTTTACCAGCGTAAGCTGCGCAAGATGGGCCGGACACCGGCGCTGATCGACATTCTCGATCTCTTGTTCCGCGAGCGAGGCATCCGTCGCGTCGTCGTTCCCGCCAACTTCTCCGCCCTTTATACCGATCAACTGCGGGCCAAGGGCTACAGCGTGCAGATCAAGCGCGATCCTTTTTTCGCCGAGCGCGAGACCAAGACCGGCGCCGAAGTGAAACATATCGCCGAGTCGCTCCGCGTCGCGCGGCTCGGCCTCGAGGCCGGCATCCGGGCGCTCAAGAGAACCAGAATCAAGCGCGACGGTTATCTGTATCTCAACGGCGCGCGGTTGACGTCCGAAACTCTAAAGACCATCGTCAACACGACGATCATGGCGCAGGGGTGGCTGCCCAGCCACACGATCATTTCTTCGGGCAACCAATGCGTGGACCCGCATCACGAGGGCAGCGGCCCGGTCAAGGCGCACAGCTCGATCATCTTCGACATTTTCCCACGCTCCCAGAAAAGCGGCTATTTCGGCGATCTGAGCCGGACCGTGGTGCGCGGCCGGGCCTCCGACAAATTGAAAGAGATCTACGCGACGGTCCAAGCCGGCCAGCAGATCGGCTTCGACATGATTCGCGACGGCGTTAACGGCAAAGAGGTTCATCAAAAAATCCTCGACCTCTTTTCGGCCCGCGGCTTTCCCACCGGACGGCTCAACGGCCGGATGCAAGGCTTCTTTCACGGCACCGGCCATGGCCTGGGCTTGGATATCCACGAGCCGCCGCGCATCGCCCCGGTGGACGGGACGCTCAAAACCGGTCACGTGGTGACCGTTGAACCGGGGCTCTACTATCTCGGCGTCGGCGGCGTGCGTCTCGAAGATGTCGTCGTGGTTACCGCCAAAGGCAATCGCAACATCACCGACTGTCCGCAGTTCCTAGAGATATGAGAGTGTGTGAAAAAATCCGTTCATGGTTCGACGCGCTCACCACGAACGGGATGGTGTAGACAAAAATTCAAGTACTTAGCCGTTCGTTCCTTCGATGAACTCAGGACTGGCTCTGAGGCACTCGAAGGGCGGATGGCTATTTTTTCACACACCCTGAGAATTTCAACTGAGATTGCGAGACGTTCTCTGTCAGCGCATGGACGAAAACCAGACCGCAGCGCTGTTCGCCGACCTGGAGAGTTCGAACAAACCGACCATCCGCGCGGCGGTCGATAAACTCGTTAAACTCACCGCCGACGCGCCCACGCTGGCGGACGAATTGAGTCGCCTGCTCGACGATTCACGAGGTAAACATCGATGGCCCGCCGCGTACATCCTGGCGCATCTTCCTCATCCTTCGCAGCGGGTATTCAACGTCTTGATCAACGCCCTCGACCATCCGGACGCGGACATTCGCTGGGCGGTTATGCTGCTGTTGGTTCGCCTGGCGAAGACAGACGGCGAGATCGTCCGTCTTCTGTTTGAGTTACGTGAGACCGGAACTCCAACCCAGAGGAGAATGGCGCTTTACTGCATCCGCGATTTAAACTTAACTGACACCGCCAGCTTGCAGGCGTTGCTTGACTCACTGCGCGACGACGACCCCACGGTCCGCGTCGCCGCGGTCACCAGCCTGAAGGGGCGATTGGGGATCGATTCCGGCGGCAGGAAAATGCTCTACGACATTTTCGTGAACGATCCGGACTTAAGAGTGCGCAATGCCGCCGCCGTTACTTTGGCGCAGTTAGGAGCGCCATCTGGAGAGTTTTTGGCAGCGCTGAAACTGGCGGAAGCGAGCGAGCATGCGCAGCTGAGAAAGGCCGCAACCGCGGCGCTCTCCATAATACAAAAAAGAAGGTCCGCTCCAGCCGGCGGCTGACGCCGCGGCCGGAGCGGACCTCTAGGTGGACTGAGGGGGATTCCGAGGCTCCAGGCCCGAATCCCCGTCAAAAATTCCGCCTAGAGCCTAGGTCTCAGCCACCTCGCAGACAATACATATATCATCAATCATGTCTGGACCACCTCCTTTCTCTGCTGAAACACAGTTTACGGAAGCGGTCCGAATCTGTCAAATAAAAAATGAAGAAGTTTTTGCGACAGGCAAGAGAGAAAGGCCGGCTCATGTGTTATCGGCTGTTCTTACTCATGCCTATTGCCTGACGCCTACTGCCTACGAGACCCAGCCGATAAAACTCATTTGGCGGCCGGTTTCTTTCTTTTCCCGGCGGTACGAAAAAAACTCGTTGGACGCGCAGCTCGTGCAGGGGCCAATCTCAAAAAGCTGCTTCGACGGTACGCCGGCCGATTCCAGGATGCCGCGATTGAGCTTACGCAGGTCCACGAACGATTTGCCGCCTCTGATTTGAATATTTTCCTCAGCGAGCCGGCCCCACTTTTCGCGCAGCGGCCCTGTCACGTCGTCGTTAACTTCGTAACAACACGCACCGATGGATGGTCCGAGCGCCGCTTCGATTTCTTCCGGCACCACGCCGTAGCGATGGTCGAACTCGCGAACCATCTTCGCAGCGATTTCCATCAAGGTCCCGCGCCAGCCGGCGTGCACGGCCGCGACCATCTTATGCTTCGGCGCGAAGATGAGGATCGGCACGCAGTCGGCAGTCAGCACGCCGAGATGAATTCCCGTTCCCGCCGTCACCATAGCGTCGGCTTCGCCGGCTTCTTTGAGTGTCTTGTCCTTGACCTCGACAATTTGATCGCCATGCACCTGCTTCATCGTCACAATCTTGCCGTCGTGAATCCCGACCAGGTGCTTCACATCGCAGACGTTTTGGCTGACGACCTGGTTGTCGTCGCCCACGCGGTACGAGACGTTTAGTCCAGCAAAAGGCCCGACGCTTCCTCCGCCGCGCCGCCCCATGAAGCCGTGCAGCAAACCGTCGTACCGTTCCCACTGCGAAACCTTTAGCCACGTAATTTCCATAACGGACGGGATCGCGCAGGCCCGCTGCCGCTCAATTCGGCAGCGAGGTTTTCGACCGCTTGAAGTCTTCGACTTTGAGGTCGTGCTTTTTTAAGAGATCGTAGAAGTCCGCGCGGTATTTGCCGGCGAGCTTGGCGGCTTGAGTGATGTTTCCTTCGGTCATAGCGAGGACCTGAACCAAGTAATCCCGTTCGAAAGCGTCCCGCGCATATTTGAGCGGCCGGAGACCCTCGTCCGACACCTCCTGGCGCTCGCGGCCGAGTCCGCCTTTTCCCCCGTCCGGCAAACTCCCTTTGGTGTGCAAAATATAATCTTCGGTAATCATGTCCTTCTGCGTCATGGCAACGGCGTACTCGATGGTTGTTTCCAACTCACGAACGTTTCCCGGCCAGTCATGAAGCATCAGCTTTTTCAAGGCCTCGGGCGTCATTCCTTTCACGTCCTTTTTCATCTGCTGGCCGAACTTCCTTAGGAAATGCTCGACAAACGGGAGAACGTCTTCTTTGCGCTCTCTGAGCGGCGGAACGCGAATCGGTATCACATGAATTCTATAATACAGATCATCCCGGAATAATCCTTTTTGGACCAATTCCGCGAGGTCTTTGTTGGTGGCAACGATGACTCTCACGTCGACTTCCATCAGCGATTCGCCGCCGACGGGGTAGAACTGTCGCTCTTGGAGAACGCGCAGCAGTTTCGATTGAGTCGATAGCGGCATATCGCCGATCTCATCGAGAAAGAGCGTGCCGCCGTCCGCCTGCATAAATCGGCCCTTGGTGCTCTTGACCGCCCCGGTGAAAGCGCCCCTCTCGTGACCGAACAGCTCGCTCTCCAAGAGCGTTTCCGGCAACGCGGCGCAATTGAGCGCGACGAAGGGTTTGTCTGTCCTTTCACTGGCGAGATGGATCGCTTTGGCGATCAATTCTTTCCCCGTGCCGCTCTCGCCGAAGATGTAGACCGTCGAATCCAATTTAGCGATCCGCGTGACGACGTCCAACACCGAGCGCATTTTTTCGCTGCGCGCGATGATGTTGGCGAAATCATATTGCTCATGGAGCAGTTCCTTGAGCCTCTTGATCTCGGTGTTGAGGTTGCGCTTTTCAAGCGCTCGCTCGATCTGCAACAGCACGTCGCGCGGTTCGAAAGGTTTGGTGAGATAGCTGTAGGCCCCCCGGCGCATGGCCTCCACCGCGTTCTCGATGGTGCCGTGGGCGGTAAGAATAATCGCCGGAACTTCGGGATTCATCGCATGGAACTCTTCCATGAGGGAAATCCCGTCCCGATTGGCGAGCATCAAGTCGATGATGCAAAGATCGAAAGCCTCCGCTTTGAACGCAGCGACGGCTTTTTCCTCCTCGCGAGCGGCGGTGACCTGGTACTCGGCCGATTCAAGCCGCATTTTAATCAGCTCCAGGAGGTTGGCATCATCGTCGACAATTAGAATTTTCCCCAGTGACATCGCTCACCCTACTTTCCACGAATACGCCGCTTCTGTTCAATTTCAATATCAACCTGACGCGATTTATGAAGAACTTGCCTGGATTTCTCCACTTCCTGTTTGAGTTTTTCGATTTCCTGCTTCGATTGATCGAGGAGCTGCTTGGATTTCTCTATTTCCCGCCGCGATTGCTCGAGGGCCTGCTTGGATTTCTCCACCTCTAGCTTCGACTCTTCGATTTCCCGTTTGGTTCGCGCCAGGTCTTCAAGGACGGCGATCCATATCCTCGACTGGTCAACCCACGGACTTTCGGGGTGGCGGGCGATCACCCCCCGGAAACCCCCGATGGCCTGCTGGTTATCCCTTTGGGGATTGCGAGGATCGGCGTAGATCAACGCTATACTAAAGGATGCCGCGTCCGAAGGCGAGGTCTCCCGGGCCAAAGACTGCACCCGCTGATATTCCTTGAGCGAGCCGGAAAAATCACCTCGATCAAATAGCGCTTGGCCCTGCAACATCGCGTCGCGAATCTCCGCGCGCTCTCGCAAATCCGTAAGCAGGCTGCAACCCGATACTAGGCCGAGCAGGGCAAGACAAAGCAAAACTTGCTGCCCTGGCCGAACTGGCTTTCCGCCCATATTTCACCGCCGTGGGAGTTTATAATATTTTTGGCAATCGCCAAGCCTAGCCCGGTACCCGGTCTCGTATGCGCTCCTTTATGATTGCCTTGATGAAATTTCTCGAATATCGCCGTCAGGTTTTCGGCCGGTATGCCCGGCCCCGAGTCTTGCACGGATACTTGAAGCTTTCCGTCAACAGGACTTGCGGTCACGGTCACTTGCCCCCCCTTGGGAGTGAACTTGACGGCGTTGCCGAGCAAATTCCGTAGTACTTGCAACATGCGTTCCGGATCCAATCGCGCCTGGGGAAGCGGCCCTTCGATCGCCGTCTCCACCGTGATCTGCTTGGCTTCGACGAGCGGAGCGATTTCGGCGACCGCCCGTCGAATCAACGGATCAAGGTTAACGGTCTCGAATTCGTAATTCAACATCCCCGCTTCCAATTTCGATAGATCCAACAAAGAATTGACCACGCCGATCAGCCGATTGCTCTCCTCGGCTAGAATCGTCAAGAGTCTTCGTTGCTTGTCCGTGGTTTCGCCGCCGACGCCGTCGAGCAACAAACCCGTGCCCTCTTTGATCGAAGTCAAGGGCGTGCGCAACTCGTGGGACATGGAGGAAAAAAAATCGGCTTTCATGCGATCGAGCTCGCCGAGCCTTTCGCACATGCGGTTGAAGGCCGCCGCCAATTCGGCGATCTCCGGCGGCGAGCTGATGCGCAGGCCCGCGTCAAAGCGTCCTTCTGCGATGTCGCGGGTCTTGCTCTTAAGCAGCGCGACGGGCCGCGTGATGCTTCGGGTAATCAGCAGCGACAGGAGCAGGATGGCGATCAGGCAAGTGGAGGTGATAAAGAACGAAACCCGGCGTGCTTGATCGGCCGCCTCTGCCAGTTCTCTCACCTTTACGTTCATCGCTTGCCGCTGATCCTCTTTGAGAGTATCTAATGAGTCCACGATCCCAGAAACGATTGTGTTTTTGTTTTGCTTATACTCGTTTTGAGGATAGACCTTCTTCGCTCGAAGCAGTTGAACCTCGTCAGCAATCAATTCCTGGTAATTTTGGTAATGCTGTTGAATTTCCTCGAGGATGCCGCCGATCCGTGACTCGCCCAAAGCAAGCGCGTTCGTTAGTTGCAGATCGAAATGTTCTTTATCGCGAAGAAACTGTTTATATTCTGCTTCGTCCTTACTGAACATGAACCTTTGCTCGTATCGGCTTTGTGAAAGAAGTGACTCGCGAAGTTTCTCCGCATAATCCAGAACCTGGTTGTCTACCATGAGAACGGAATTCGCACGCGCGGCGACATGTCGCAGCTGATAAATCGCATAAACGCTGACCGTGGTTACCAACAGGAAGATGGTTAGATAACCGAGCGTCAGACGGGAAAATAAGCTCAACCGCATGGTAAAAACCGATTCTTGTCCTGGAAATGCGGCGTTAACCCGTCTCGCGTTCGAGGGCGGGAATCGTCGCGGGGTCCCCGGGTGCGATCTCAGCCGAAAGAAGTTTCTGCTCGAATTGTTCGATACGCTTGTCGGCGCTCTGAAAACTCGACTGGGCGTGTCCCAGATGTTTTCCCACCAGGTCGAAATCGTCCCTAAAGCGCGCGAAGTCGCCCTGCAGGCGGCCTATATAACGGATGATTTCCTTGGCGCGCGCCTCGACCTTCATCCCTTTGAGACCGAGCACGATGGCCTGGAGATAGGCGTAAAAACTTCCCGGAGAAACCGGAATCACCCGTTTGTTGAGCGCGTACTCGCTTAACGACTTTTCCGCGGTAGATTCATCCTTGATGATCGTTTCATAATAGACGTTCTCCGCCGGGATATACATCAAGGCGAAGTCATAGGTGCCCTCATCGGGCAGAATATATTTCTGCGCGATGGCATCGATATGCTTCTTAACGTCCGCGGTGAACTGTTTTTTCGCGCGCGTTCTCTCTTCATCGCTCTCCGCTTGCAGGGCACGTTTGAAATTCTCCAGCGGGAACTTCGCGTCCACCGGCACCAGGGAGGTGCCGAGCTTGATCACCGCGTCGGCCTTCTCGCCGCTGCGAAAACTGTATTGCGCCGAAAAATGATCCGCCGGCAGGACTTGAGCGAGCAAGTCCTCCAATAAAAACTCCCCAAAGCCGCCGCGCAACTTCGGCGCCCGAAGAATTTCCTGTAGCGATGCGATATCTTTGCCCACCTCGTAAATCCTCCGGCTCGCCTCTTCGAGGCCTCCCAGGCTCTTTTGCACGTTGCCGACGACCCGGGCGGCGTTGTCCAGCCGCTCGCTGAGGCTCTGCTGGGTCTGTTGCAGGACCTCGGCGTTTTCCTTGAGCCGATCGTTCACGTGGCCGAGCACCTGGCCCAACTGTTGTTGGATCTGCCGCGTCCCGTTATCCAGCGCCTGGCTGATCTGAACCCGTAGCTGGTCGATCTGTTGCTGCATCAGCTGCAACGATCCGTCCTCGCGCTTTTCCCGAAGCAGCGATTGGAGGCGCAGCAGAAAAATCCAACCGAACAGAACGAGGCCGGACAGAAACAGGAGAAGGAGCGTCAGCGGCGATAGCGATTCCACGATTGACCGTGGCGAACTTACATGAGTCTTAGGGCATATTCGAGAATTTCGCTGAGCTTGCGGATCTGGACGGCGCGTATCGACCTTTGTTCGCGAGGCGAGATAAAATAATCGTCGAGGCTTTTTTTCAAGTTCCACTCGAGCAATTCCACGCATTGTTCCATGCTGACTCTCTCGGAGCGGCGCTGGCGCGCCTGGTGCAGTTCCCGGATCTGGATGATCTGAGCCATACCTAATGCTAGATTATGAGTGCGCGCGCCAAATTGTCAAGTGTGCGAAAGAAAAATCCTTGGTTCTTGCTGGGTCACACAATGAATCGCGCCCAGACCGACGACGACCTCGTTGCAGCGCAAACCGATTACCTTCCGGTCCGCAAAGAGTTCGCGCAATACGCCCAGCGCCTGCCCATCGTTGGGATCGTCGAACACGGGTGCGAGCACGATTTCATTGGCGATATAAAAGTTCGCGTAGCTTGCCGGCAAACGCGCCCCGTCGGAATAGATCGCGCTCGGGCAGGGCAACACCACGACGTTCAGTTTGTTGCCATCTTGGTCCCTCGCGCTTTGCAGCCGCT
>Ga0326597_10013807_pt1 | contig 10597 bp, 5 predicted proteins | sample RVTome_12_FD_203789 | JGI IMG/M metagenome (GOLD analysis project Ga0326597, IMG submission 203789) | Soil microbial communities from uranium-contaminated site in the Upper Colorado River Basin, Wyoming, United States - RVT100D185 | ecosystem: Environmental > Terrestrial > Soil > Contaminated >... | reverse complement strand
AGATCACGCTCTACGACCCGGAGGTCTACGTGAAGCCCGTGACCGCGAAGTTCAGCTACGATCTCGACGAGGAAGACAACCTGGCGCTCCGGCCGATGTTCAACACCTGCTCGGACACCAACGGGCCCTCCGCGAAGGTCTTCATGGACGAGAAGGGCCTGCTCAACGAACGGACATCGGGCGATCCGCTCTATTGGAATGCCGCCGATCCGCGCCCGTGGGGCAGCTGGTTCACCGAAAGCGACCGGCGCTACGAGCAGTACAAGAAGACCCAGGGGCGGTAACACCGGCTGCTTACCTGAACAGAACGCTCTGTGTTCTATCCTTAGGTTGATGGGGCCTGTAAGAATGTTCTGAAATCAACCTAATGAAAGTGCTCGGAGTCTCGATAGAAACCTCCAGGAGATTGCTCGACATCAAAGCTACGAACAAAGCGCATGAACGTGCCTGACAGTTGATGGATCGCGCAGGATTGAACTCGATATCCGTGAAACCAGCGTATTGGCGAAGCCTTCTAAGCCATTCTCGATGGGGGAAGATCGCATTCGTGTAAAGCCAGTCGTAGAAGATTGTCTTGGGTTCAAGAGGAAAAACAATCTTCCCAAACTTGAATCCAACGAGTCGACCAGAATTCTGCAACCTCGAATCTCGTTTAGCCGTTCTGACATCAACGGAATACAGGTCAGTGTAAGGACCCCCTTTCTCAAATACTTTGCTTCCTTGGAAAGCGCACTCCAGTGGAATCTCACCCAGTTCGTCGCTACGCACGATTAGGTGAAAAGCGCTAAGGTGTTGTCCTAACTTCTCGTCAGACTTCGTAGAAATCTCCAACAGGGGTCCGTAGCCATTCGCAGCAGCCGCCTCATGCAGGGCTTTGATGTTCTTCTTCTTCTGGATGGGGGCAAAACCAGGATTCCAGTCTATGCGGAAATAGATCTCCCGGACTAATTCAGGTTCATTCGGTGCCGGGATAAAGATTGGACGTTCAGCCATCGGGAAGATTCCTGATTAGTTCGAGTGGTATGAACCTCGGGACGAGAATCTCATATTTCTCCGCTTGCTGCAATCTTTGCTGGATTGCTGGATCACTCCAATTTGTACGCGTGTAAAGCACCTCAAAGTCAATCATCCCTTTTGCTTCTTCAATTGTGTAGGATTGCACACCGGACTTGTTCGCTACATCGGGTGTAAACCTAACACCCTCCCATTGCAGCACCTCTGGGTGCACCTCCAGAAAAATCGAGTCGCCAATACGGCCATCCGTCCGTGCAACGTGTTCCATAGGATGATTATTCCGAAAGCGAAAGTGCACGTAGTGATCCATCCCCATCATTGCATCGGCGTCTCTGCTCCATTGATTCCCACCCGGTGCCGGAATCTGAATGCCCATTTTGTTCAGTTCAGCAAGAGGGTGCAGCCCTTTGAGTTCGCGAATAAGCGCAATATTCCGGCGATCGGTAAAGTGAAATAAGAAAGAGATTCGGAGAAGTGGATCGGATGGTGGCATCATTCTCTCCAATCATTGAGGACAGCATAACGTAATACGCATGATGTTCAAAACGCTCAAATGGAGATTCTCATTCCGCGGAATAGAGGCCCGGTTGCAGGGGGCCGGCGTAGCCTGTCATTTCGAGATAGCCGCGGCCTTGCACGGGCTTTCCATTGCGTGTGCCGCGAGAGAGAACGCTCCCTTCCCAGTAGGTAACGCCGGTGGTTTCCTGCGTGATGAGCTCCTGATCCTCCATCGCGGCGGCGAGCGTCACGTCGAGGCCTTGCGACGGGACTTGAATGCGCCAGCGGATGGGGTAGTGGCCGCCGCTGTGGGGGCTACGCCACTCGTCGAGCGGAGTCATCTCGAAATCCGCGGCGGAGAGCTGCACGGAGGTTCCGTCGGGAAGGGCGAGCGAGCCGGCCGAGTGCGGGTCCTTTGTTCCACTTGCTGTTCCACTTGCGCCGCCATTTGTGTTGCCGCCTGCCGCTCCGCTGGTGTCGCCCTCGCCGGCGCGCCGCCGCAACTGGAAGAACATCCAGTCGGTGCCGTCGTCCAGTTGCAGGCTGACCCAGTCCCAGCCGACCTGATCGGGCTGCAACTGGTTGGTCGAAAACTCATGGTCCATCCAGGAGAGGCCGGAAACCTCGAAGGAAGTGCCGGCGGTTTCGATTACCCCGGAGGTCGCGAGGCGGGTGAGCGAATAGTAGTGCGAGGCGTTGCCTTCGCCGCTCGCCTTCTGGCTGACGCCGTCACGGCCTTGAATGACGGGCGGGCGGAGCGGGTTGAGCTCGAGGCGAATGCGCTGGCCGGCCTCGGAAGCGCCTTCAGAGGCGGCTTCCAAACGCCAGGCCCTGCCGTCGAGCGTCGCCGACCAGTCGCCGTTCCAGATGCGGCCCTTGGCAGGGTCGGCGCCGGCCATCCCGATCCCGGCGCGATGCAGGCGGTCCGTGTACGAGAACCGCTCGGCGGCAATGTCGCTGACGGCGAAATGCGCGAGGTAGAGGTCGTCCACGCGCCAGCGCGAGGGATTCGGGTACGGGTTGTCGACGCCTTCGCGAAAGAACGTCAGCTCAAAGCCGAAGCGGCGGCCGTTCGGGTCGCTGAGGTTGCCGGTGAAGTACCACCACTCGGTGCGGAAGCACGGGTGCGAGAAATGGTCGCGGGGGAATTCGAATTGAAAGCCGGGGAGGGCTTTGCAGAAACGGGGCTGGGCGGCGAGGGCAGGAGAAGGCGGAGGCGGGGCGGAAGGCGAAGTCTCCTGGGCTGAGGCCGGGGCCTGGGCCGGGGCTGGGGCCGGGGCGAGCAGGAGGGCGAGGGAGGCGAGCGCGGCCAGAATAGTCCCAGAAGTACTAGTTTGGGTTCGTTTCGTAAAAAATTTGCAACACATTCTGGTTCATTAGTTTGCGTCAAAGCATCGAGAGGCAACCGGGCCGCGAAACGCTTCGCAAAACGTGCTGCGGCCAAGCGCACGACAAACCTCTGATGGAAGCCCCCGCCCTTCGCGAGCTTTGCGGCATGGCTGAAGCCATGCCCTTACGAGGGTCGAACTCGGCCAACCCAGCGTTCATACACACCTCCCATGCCAGGATGGGTCCAAACGGAAAACGAGGTCAAGAAGATTCTACCGAGAGTTCCGAGGGAACCTCGTGGAAGGCGAAGCAGAGGAAGCCAAGGAGGCAGAGGAAGAGCAGATCCCTCGGCTTCGCTCGGGATGACACGGAGTGCAGCGAAAGCCGCAGAGTTTGAAAAACGGAAGCACTGCGCTACCCGGCTTCGGCTTGGTCAACTTGCTCAGCGGTTATTCGGGCACTCTGGAGTCATCAGTTCGGGGTCGAGACGGTCTCGACCACACATAACACTCTTCAACATTTCCTATCTGAGCTAAGAATCCCGTCCCGTCTCTTGGTATGGTTGTTACAGTTCCTATAATAGAGACGTATTCTCTGTTAAGTTGCTCTATATCTTCTATCATCTTGTCACTGGGAAAGACGGGGATTGACTGGGGCAGCCAGTGCTCGGCGTCTTCCTCGTGGAGATACAGGAAAGACCGAACAGGGTGGCGTGGCTCTTGAATTATTTCTAGGTAACCAATGACCTCAATTCTCTGCCCATCAAACTTTTCCGCCGCGACCAAGAGTTCAACTATGCTCACCAGAGTAGGTGCACTCTTTTCTTGACCGAAGGAGAAAGAGCCAAAAAGGCTCAACCAAGCTAGAAACAGTCCCAGTGCGGATTTCATATTTCTGCAACCTCCCTTTATTGACACCTTGGAACAGATACGTAACTGATTCCGGGTCCCGGTGGGCGGCCCAGGCAATCCTGGCTGAGGTCGCCTTACTCCACACCGTTTTCAGCCAGTTCACCTCATCGTAAGTATACGCCTCGGCGCGGCGTGAGGTGCAAAGAGAGATGTCGCTCCGCCAAGTCTCCGCGACAGCCTACGGCAGTGAGGTATCGGATTTTCTCCTAACCGTCTTTCGGCATGGCTGAAGCCATGCCCTTACGAAAAGCAACAAGCTCAACCCTGGCTCTGCGCTGCACGGGTCAACCCCTTCGGGGTTGGCTCCTTCTCGGATTCTGTTCCGTAGGTTGAAACCTACGGCTATTCATCGTTTGCCCCTTCGGGGCAATTCAGCTTGGTTTTCACACAGACTCTGAAGCCATGCTCTCGGGAAGCCCGCTGAAGCGGGCTGAGCAACCAATCCCAGACCGGTGACCCAGCGCTGAAGCGCTGGGCTAGGGGAAAAACACTCATCCCGCAAGCGGACGGAGGGTTCAGAGGAACGATTCATTCAATGGCGATGACCTCGGAGGGGCGGAAGCGTGCGGCGACGCGGGCCGGGTACAAGGCGGCGAGGATGGAGACGAGCCAGATGGCAAGGCCGGAGAGGGCGAGGAACTGGGCCGGGTAGCTGAACTGGATGGTCCATCCGAACGATTGGCGGTTGACGGTGTAGATCAGGATCAGCGAGAGGATCAGGCCCATGGCCCAGCCGACCAGGTTGCCGAGCAGGCCGACGAGGCCGGCTTCGGTGAGAATCATCTTGCGCAACTGGCCGCGCGACGCGCCGAGGACGCGCAGGATGCCGAGCTCGCGGCGGCGCTCGATGACAAAAGCCAGCAAGGAGTTGGCGATGCCGAGGGCGGCGATCAGCAGGGCAACGACTTCGAGGGCGTAGGTGATGGCGAAGGTGCTATCAAAGACGCGCAGCACGGCAGCTTGCAGCGTGGCGTTGGGCGTGATCAGGAACTGGTAGCCGCGGTCTCCCAGATCGCGGTCGAGCTGCGCCTTCACGTCCTGGCCGTCGGCGCCGGGCGCGAGGTAGATGGCGAGCGTGCTGGCCGTGTCGTCGCCATAGAGGCGGCGGTAGGTGCCGCGGTCCATGACGACGGTGCCGCGGTCGTTCGAGTAGTCGTAGTAAACGCCTTTGATCTCGAAGGAGTAGGCTCCGGAGGGCGTGTCGAGCCGGATGCGGTCGCCGGGGCCGACGCGCGAGTGAATGGCGAAGGGCTCGGAGACGATCACGGACTCAGGCAAACCGCCGGACATGACTTCCTGGGGCGAGCGGCCGTCGACGAACAGGAGATTGCCGTAACGCACGAGCGTGGGCCACTCACCTGCGCCGAGCAGGACGCGGCGGTCATCGTAGACAATATCCAAGGCCCGGAAGGCGTCCACGGCTTCGACCTGAGGGTTTGCGCGCACGAGCGCAATGGCTTCGGGGGGAATGCGGGCGTCGCTGGCACCGGCGACCTGGGCGGAGGGCTTGAGAAACAGATCCGCGCGCAGCGTCTGCTCGGCCCAAATCTGGACGGTGTCGCGGAAACTTCCGACCATGATCGCGACGCTTGCCATCATGGCGACGGCGGTGGCCAGTGACATGGCGAGGACGGAAATGCGCGCGGGGGAAGCGGCAAGGCCGCGGGCCGCGAGGCGGCCTTCGATGCCCGCCAGCTTGCGCACCGGGACATCGAGAACGGACATGAACGCAAACAGCAGAAGCGGCATCAGGAAGGAAAATCCGACGATGACGAGAAAGGCGGCCAGATAGCCGAACAGCGGAAGACCGGCGACGGCAGGCAGCAGGGAGGCTCCTGCAGCGAGCGCAAGGGTGAGAATACCGAGGGCCGCATAACGGCGGACGGCGATCTTCCGCTGGCGCTCGTGCGCGCCGCGTTGCAGCGCCTCGGCTGGAAGGACGCCGGAGGCCTCAAGCGCCGGGTGGAGCGCTGAAAACAAGGCCGTCACGCCGCCGATGGCAATGGCTACCCAGATCAGATTCCGGTCGAGGAGGACGGGCGCGGGCGGAGCGGCTTCATACAGAGTATTCACGGTGCCGGAAACCAATTGGAGAGCAAAGCCGGCCAGGACCCGCCCCAGGCCGATGCCGGCGACACCTCCAGCGAGGCCGAGCAGCAGGGCTTCAGAGAGAAACAATCGCAGCACCTGACCGGAAGTCGCCCCGAGAGCGCGGAGCGTGCCGATCTCCGCACGGCGGCGGACAACCGAGACGGCAATGGTGTTGTAAATGAGGAAGGCCCCGACAATCAGCGAGACATAGCTCAAGGCCGTCAGGTTCCAGCGAAACGCGCGCAGCATTTTTTCCGTCTGCTCGGCGCGCTCGGCGGGGCGCTCGACACGCAAGCCGGGAGGCAATTCGCGCTCCAGGAGCGCCTGCGTCTCGGAAACGCGGTCCGGCGGAACGACCAGATCCACACGGTCGAGCTTGCCGAGGCGTCCGAAGGCCAACTGAGCCGCGGCGATGTCCAGGATGGCGATGTTGCCGGCCAGAACCTTGCCCACGCCCTGCGGCGCGAGGACGGCGCGGACGGTGAATTCCTCCTGGCGGTCGCTGACGAGCAGCGGGAGCTTCGAGCCGGTCTGCAAGCCGTGGCGGAGTGCGAAGGCTTCTCCGACGATGATGGAGCGCGGGTCGGTGAGCAGCAGCAGAAATTCCCGGGGAGAAAGCTCCGCCTGCTCGAGACGGGTCTCGCGGACCGGGCTGTCCTGCACGATGTCGGTGCCGAGAATCCGCAGGGTTTCGCGCGTCGAAGGAACAACGGCAACGGCTTCGATGACGGGCGAGATTTCGACTTCGGGACCGAGAACTTCGCGGAGCCGGGGGAGCACCAACTCGTCCACACCGCCGGCGCCCAGGATGGAAAGGTTGGCGCGGCCGGCGATCTCGGTTAGCGAGGACTCAAAGGACTGGATGGCGCTGCGGTTGGCAAGCTGAATGGCAAGCACGACCCCGACGCCAAGGCCCACGGCAAGAATGCTGAGCACAGTGCGCACGCGGTCGCCGGGACGGCCGATGCCAGCCAGATGGCGCACGATAAAGCTGTGGAAGAAGGAAGTGAGCCGGACTTTTGGGGGTGGGGGAGAATCCGGTTTCAGGAAATCCGGCGGCAGCGAATCCATTGAGTCCATAGGCAAGCTTCATTATACGGCGGGAGTGGTTGCCGGGCCGATGAATCGCGAGAGTTCACGGCACAGGTCCGTGGAGTTGTCGATTTCGGATTCCGGATATTCCGGATTCCGAATTCCGAACAGAAGATAGTGCGATCTCAATAGGCAGCGAGAACAAGAACAAACCCACGGCACAAAGAGCGTGCCGTGGCTACTCGGCCAGAAGGGGTGAGTGGTGAGTCGTGAAGGGCCGCCGTCCCGGCGGCTATGAGGCCAGCGAGACGCTGGCGCTACGGGGACGGGATTCAGGACTGCGTCAGCGCTTGGCGGCGGGGACGTAGTCCCGCTCCGCATGCCCGGTGTAGATCTGGCGGGGGCGGCCGATCTTGGTGTCGCTCGACTCGACCATCTCTTTCCATTGGGCGATCCAGCCCGGCAGGCGTCCGACGGCGAACATGACGGTGAACATGTTGGTGGGAATGCCGATGGCCTTGTAGATGATGCCGCTGTAGAAATCGACGTTGGGGTAAAGCTTGTGCTGGATGAAGTAGTCGTCCTTCAAGGCGCGCTCTTCGAGCTGGCGGGCGATGTCGAGCAGCGGGTCGTCGATTCCGAGCTTATTCAGGACGGCGTCACAGGCCTTCTTGATGATCTTGGCGCGGGGATCGAAATTCTTGTAGACGCGATGGCCGAAGCCCATCAGGCGGAAGGCGGACTTCTTGTCCTTGGCCATGTCGATGTACTTGTCGACGTTGCCGCCGTCCTCGTGAATCACCTGGAGCATGGACATGACTTCCTGGTTGGCGCCGCCGTGCAAGGGGCCCCAGAGAGCGCAAATTCCGGCGGCAATGCTGGCGAAGAGATTGGCCTGGCTGCTGCCGACCATGCGGACGGTGGAGGTGCTGCAGTTCTGCTCGTGGTCGGCGTGGAGAATGAGGAGCAGGTCGAGCGCGCGGGCGACGTCCGGGTCGACGTTGTATTCCTCGGCGGGCACGGAAAACAGCATGTGGAGGAAGTTCGAACAGTAGTCGAGCGAATTGAGCGGATAAGCAAAGGGCTGGCCGAGGGATTTCTTATAGGAAAGGGCGACGATGGTGGTCATCTTGGCCAGGAGGCGCGCGATGGTGATATCGAGCTGATCGAGGCGGTTCGCCTCCAGGGCCTGCGGATAGTAGCTCGACAGCGAGCAGACCATGGCGGAGAGGATCGCCATGGGATGCGCCGTGCTGGGGTAGCCGTCAAAGAACCGCTTCATGTCCTCGTGGATCATGGAGTGGCGCGTCAGGAGGTTGTTGAACGCGTCCAGCTCTTCCCTGGAGGGCAGGTTTCCGTAGATGAGCAGGTAGGCCGTCTCGGTAAAGGTGGAGTTCTCCGCGAGCTGGTCGATGGGGTAGCCGCGGTAACGCAGAATGCCCTCTTCGCCGTTGATGAAGGTGATCGAGCTGAGGCACGAGCCCGTGTTCATGAAGCCATGATCGAGGGTGACGAAAGAGGTCTCCTTGCGGAGCTGCGAAATGTCCACCGCCCGTTCGTTTTCCGTCCCCGTAACAACCGGCAGAGTGACGGTTTTGCCGCCAATGGTAATCGAGGCGGTCTCGGTGGCGGTGTCTTGAGCTGTGTTGGTTGCTGGCATGGAATCCTGTCCTGTAGGAGGTTTTCGTCTCTACTGTCCGTTCAATCCGGGGCAGTAAGACCTCCGCCCCTCATCCTGTAAAAGGGTTGCCTGCGATTCGGGCTCCGATGCGGGAACCCCAGTCGAAACCCAATGTTATTTGACTTTCGATTCTATCGTACTGCCCCTCCCTACAAAAGTAAAGAATAGAAGAAGCGGGGCGGAAGGGTGCGATTCTACAGCAGGAGGGCCTCGGCGCGGGCGGCGATGTTCGCCGGGGTGAAGCCGAATTTCTGGAACAAGACTCCGCCGGGGGCGGATGCGCCGAAGCGCTCCATGCCCAACACGTCGCCGCGGTCGCCGACGAACTCGCGCCAGCCGAACGGCGAGGCGGCCTCGACGGCCAGGCGAGCGTGAATCCAGGGAGGCAGCAGCTCCTCGCGGTAGGATTTCGGCTGCTCCGCAAGCAGCTCCCAGGAAGGCATGCTGAGGACGCGGGTTCCGATGCCTTTGGCTTCGAGCAGTGATCTGGCCTGGAGAGCGAGGTGGACTTCCGAGCCGGTCGCGAGCAGGATGACGCGCAGCGGAGTCTTCTCCGCATCGGCCAGAATGTAGGCGCCTTTCGCGGCGAGGCCGGCCGAGGCGTGGGGGCCGCGGGCGAGCCCCGGGACCTTCTGACGCGTGAGAACGAGCGCCACGGGACCGGAGCGCTCGAGGGCGACCCGCCAGGCCACGGCGGTCTCGGCGGCGTCGGCCGGGCGGATGACGGTGAGATTCGGAATGGCACGCAACGAGGCCAGGTGCTCGACGGGCTGGTGCGTGGGGCCGTCCTCGCCGACTCCAATGCTGTCATGCGTGAACACGTAGATGACCGGCAAGCGGGTCAAGGCCGCGAGGCGGATGGAGGGCCGCATGTAATCGGCGAAGACCAGGAAGGTTCCACCATAGGGCCGGACGCCGCGGTGCAGCGCCATGCCGTTCAGAATGGCGCCCATGGCGTGTTCCCGAATTCCGAAATGGAAGTTCCTGCCAGCGGGATTGAGATGGAAATCCTCCTGATTCTTGAGAACGGTTTCATTGCTGCCACCGAGATCGGCCGAGCCGCCCAGGAGGTTCTGGACAGCGGGGACAATGGCGTTCAAAACCTTTCCCGAGGCAGTTCGGGTGGCCAGATCAGCGCCTGAGGGGAACTGCGGCAAGCTTTGCTCCCATCCCGGAGGGAGTTGCCCCGCGAGCGAGCGCAGCCACTCGGCGGCGAGGTCGGGAAAAGCCGCCTGGTAGGCGTCGAAGCGGGTCTGCCACTGCGCTTGCTGGCTCTGGCCGCGCTCGACGGCTTCGCGGAAGACATAGAGGACGTCGGGGGGGACGTAGAAATCGGGCTCCGTGGGCCATCCGAGAGCTGCCTTGGTCAGCTCGACCTCCGCCTGGCCGAGCGCGGCGCCGTGGGCGTCGGCGGTGTCCTGCTTGTTGGGACTGCCGAAGCCGATATGGGTGCGGACGCGCAGCAGCGAGGGGCGGTTGATCTCGGCGCGGGCCGTCGAAAGGGCATTGGTGAGAGCGCGTAGATCGTTCCCGTCGACTTCCTGCACCTGCCAGCCGTAGGCCTCGAAGCGCTGCGTGACGTTCTCGGAAAACGCCAGGTCGGTCGCGCCCTCGATGGTGATGTGGTTGTCGTCGTAGAGATAAATCAGCTTGCCGAGCTTCAGGTGCCCGGCGAGCGAAGCGGCCTCGGACGCGACGCCCTCCATCAGATCGCCGTCGCTGACGATGGAATAGGTAAAGTGATCGACGATGGTGTGGCCGGGACGGTTGAAGTGGGCGGCGAGGAAGCGCTCGGCGATGGCCATGCCGACGCCGTTGCCGAAGCCCTGGCCGAGCGGGCCGGTGGTGGCTTCGACGCCGGGCGTGAGGCCGTGCTCGGGATGCCCCGGCGTTTTACTCTCCCACTGGCGGAATTTGCGAATCTCATCGAGCGAGAGATCGTAGCCGGTCAGGTGCAGCAGAGCGTAGAGCAGCATCGAGCCGTGGCCGGCAGAGAGCACAAAGCGGTCACGGTTGGGCCACTGGGGGTCGGCGGGATTGT
>Ga0326597_10013806_pt1 | contig 10597 bp, 14 predicted proteins | sample RVTome_12_FD_203789 | JGI IMG/M metagenome (GOLD analysis project Ga0326597, IMG submission 203789) | Soil microbial communities from uranium-contaminated site in the Upper Colorado River Basin, Wyoming, United States - RVT100D185 | ecosystem: Environmental > Terrestrial > Soil > Contaminated >... | reverse complement strand
AGTTCAGGCCGCGCCGGATGGTGGCGGTGTCCCAATGGAAGGGCAGGCCCGGCGGCGCCCCCCTCAGGTAGGGCTGGAGCGGCCCGAGGGCGGCGGCCAGGCGCGCCATGTTCGCCTCGTCTCGCGCGTAGACGACGTCGAGATCAAACGTGAGCCGTGCGGATCCGTGCGCGATGGCGGCCACTCCGCCGACGACGATGAACTCCACGTGCGCCCGGCTCAGCAGTCCGAGCGCCTCGCCGAGCTGGATCATCCGAAGCTGCGGCGCCCCGCTTCGCGCAGCTCCCGGGCGAAGGCCTGCATGCTCATCAGGTCCCGAAGCCGCTCTTCCACGCTGCGCCGCAGCCGCTCGCGCAGCAGCGTGCGGTCCAGATCCTTCTTGTAGGCCTCGATCACCGGGTCGAGCTCGAGGCCCGCTTCTTCGAGCGCCGGAGATCGTCCGTCGGCATCCATCCCCTCAAGCTTATCACCCAGCCTCGGGGCGTCGGTGCCGGGAGCCACGCAAAGGGGGTCGTGTCTCCCTCACCCGAGCCTGGGCGATGTCCACGAGCACACCTTAGAACCGGCTGATCTCAGGCATTCACCTCGGCCTGACCGAGACTCGGGAACACCTGCTCCGGCCTCTTGCCCGTTAGGCGCATGCAAAGCGCATCCGGGCACAGATCGATGTCTTCACCCCACGCTATCTCGCCGTAGGGCCCGAGCCTGACTGCCTCGAAGGCGCTGACGTCCTTCCACGCCTGGAAGACACCGCGCCCGACGAGGCTGGAGAGGTCCACTTCTCCTTCCGTCCCGTCGTCGTAGCGAAGCCATTGTCGAGGACCTTCATGTAGTAGTCGCCGGGGCTCAGGAAGAGCGTGCCCTTGGAGTTGACCTTGACCGTGCCGTAGCTGCCGGGGGCGAGCGTCCGGGTGCCGCTGGGCGGCACCGTCACGTTCGCCCCGCCGGCCGAGTAGGAGAGGGACGGCAGGGTCAGGGCCGGGACCGACGTGTTGGGCGTGCGGGTGCCGGTGATGACGGAGCCGGAGGCGAGGGTGATGCTGCCCGCGCTCTTGACGTTGCCCACGATCGTGTTCTTGGTGTCGATGGTGACGTTGCCGCGCGCCTGCAGGTTGCCGACGTGGGTGCCGGGGGCGCCCTTGCCGAACTGGAGCGGACCGCCGGCGTGGATGTCGCCCTTGGAGCCCTCGTTCTGCACGAGCTTGACCAGGCCGTTGCTCACGAGCACGAAGCCGTAGGCGGTGACCACCACCTGGTTAGGCCGGTCGCGGGCGACCAGAGATAGCTGTAGCCCGGCGTGCCCCCGCTCGCGGTGGGACTGCCGCCCAGGGTGACGGCCTGGCCATAGGCCGCGACCTTGTCCGGCCCCGCGTTGGCCACCGGCGTCGGGTTCACGAACACGGTCACCGGGTCGCTGGCCGAGCCTCCCGACTCGGCGGTGACGGTGACGGTGTAGGTGGTGGTCACGACGGGGGAGGCCAAGGGGTTGGGGCTCGTGGGATCGGAGAGGCCCGTGGCCGGCGACCAGAGGGTGGTCCGGGGCGGCATGCCGCCCGCGCCGGTGGGGCTGCTGCCCAAGGCAACGGAGCTGCCGAGGCACATCTCCTGGTCCGGTCCGGCCTCGGCCGTGACGGGGAGCAGGGCGGAAATCTCGTTCGTGACCGTGAAGGACGACATGCCCTCGGCCTCGATCTCGAGCCTCGAGAACACGTCGAAGGCGACGGTGGGATCGAGCGCCACGACGTGGATCTCGTCGATCTGCACCTCGTTCGCCGCCATGGGAGCGGCGGCGAACGAGGATCTGGCTATTTCGTTGGCTATTCCGTTGCTGAGCCCGTTGTTCGGTCCGTTGTTCGGTCCGTTGTTCAGGACGGTGGTGATGATGGCCCCCGGCCCCGGCGTGAAGGTGATGAGCTCGCGGGGCCCCACGATCCAGCAAGGGCCGACACCTTCCGCCTCGTCCGCGCCTACCGTCAGACCGATGAGGCGCACGCCCGTGCTGCCGGCGCTGTAGTCGGGCCCCCCCCACCACCACGCCGTTCGGGTTCTCGAACGCGGCCACGAGCTGGCCCTCGCGGTAAAGCTCGAAGCGCAGGATCGTCGCCCCCAGGCCGCTGAAGTCGGCCGACATGTCGAAGAGGTTGTCCGTCCCGGAGAGGCCGACCTGGCCGAGGATCTGGGGCCCCTGATTTCCCGCCTCGCCCGTGGCCGTGGCCTGGAAGGAGCCCGCGCCCGTCGCCGGCAGGTCGAGCTGCCCGAACTGCACACTGGCCGCGGTCTCCGGGTCGCCCACCCCGTCGTCCACGTTGATGCTGAGGCCGTTCGTCGCCGGGCCGTTCAGGAAGTGGCTCCCCAGGTGCGAGACGACAAGGCTTTGGCCGTCGTCCTGGAGGAACGCGTGGCCGAGCGGCACCTGCGTCAGTCCGAAGAACGTGACGGCGTCGCCGAGGGCACGGCGGGCGTCTCGTTGGTGATCGTCAGCTCGGAGATGTTGGCCGCCAGCACGCTCACGGCCTCGAGGCTCGTGACGCTCGCGATGGCGTCGGCCGGCTCGATGTGGATCTCGTCCACCTGGTAGACGTTGCCGTCGGCGCAGGTGAACGCCCCGACGTCGTCGAGGCCGACCATCATGCAGGGGCCCTGTTGTCCCGCCTCTTCCGTCAGGGCCAGGGCGAAGCGGATGACGCAAGGACCTGAGTTCCCCGCCGGGTTGTTCCTCGCAACGGTGAAGGTGCCACGAGCCAGCCCTGCTTCTAGGCTCGCGATGCGCGGTGCTATACTGACGCCAAGACGTCATGTCGCAGGTCGCCCACCCCGCCGTGCTGACCCTCGAGGAGGCCGCTGCCTATCTCCGGCTTCCTCCCGAGACCGTCGCCCGCCAGATCTCGCAGGGGGAGATTCCGGGGCGCCAGGTCGGCACCGAGTGGCGCTTCCTCCAGTCTGCTCTCGACGAGTGGCTGAGCATGCGTGATTCCCGGCGGGCCCTGCTCCGCCACGCGGGCAGCTTTGCGGACGACGAGTCGCTCGGCGAGCTTCGCAGCGAAGCCTATCGTCAGCGCGGCCGTCCCGAGACAGACCCCGATCCAGGCGCCTAGTGCGCCTGCTCGACACGGACACCCTGACCCATCTCCTCGCGGGTCAGGAGGCGATCGTGCGTCGCCTGTCCCGCTTGGAGGATCCCGAGGTCGGGACCACCGTCGTGACGAAGATCGAGCTGCTGCGGGGCCGATTCGATTTCCTGCTCAAGGCGGCCAGCGGACGGGAAGTGCTGCGCGCCCAGGAGTGGCTTTCGAGGACCGAGCGCTTGCTTGGAGACGTCCTGGTCGTTCCCTTCGACACCCATTCCGCCGAGCATTTCGAACGGCTCCGCAACCTGCCTGGGCTGCGCAAGATCGGGCGCGCGGACCTGCTCATCGCGAGCATCGCGCTCGCTCACCGCGCGACCCTGGTGACGCGCAACATCCGGCACTTTCGACCGGTCCCGGGCCTCACCGTCGAGAACTGGATCGCCTGACCGGCGCCGCCGCGCTCCGACTCAGTAGTCTTCGTCGGGGTGCTGGGCCGCGAGCCAGAGCTCCGGGAACTTCTCGCGGACGTAAGGGTCGAAGTACTCGTCCGCCTCCGCGAGGAGCGCGTCCATGCGGCGGTCCACTTCGGCAGCGGTTGGCTCGGCCACGTTCCTCCCCCCGCCATTGCAGCGGCTCGCGGCGGTTAGCCACCGGCCCGGGCCTTTCCCGGCAACCCCGAGGCCCCGGCCCGGATCGGGCCCTCATCATCGCGCCCTACGGAAGGTCCGAACGGGCCGGGGAGACTCGGACCCCCCGGTCCCGTTCGGGGCATCAGAACCCCGTCGCGGTGTGCGAGTAGAACCTCACCTTCGCGTCCAGGGATGACGTTGGCGAGGACGGCGCCCTTGATCCGGCTGTTGCCGTCGAAGTGGTCCTCGGCCCCGGGCACGATGAGGGTGCCGTAAAGGACCGCAAGCGTCTTGATCTGGACCCTGGTCGTCTGCCGGCTGGCGATCACCACCTTGTCCGACGTCCCCGCGGTGAGCTTCACCTGCACGCCCTGGTCGATGTCCAGGCCGCCCACCACGAAGAGGTTGACCGGCCCGCTGGCGTCGATGGACAGGACCGCGTTGAGGTCGGTGTCGAGCACCTTCATGTAGTAGTCGCCGGGGCTCAGGAAGAGCGTGCCCTTGGCGTTGACCTTGACCGTGCCGTAGCTGCCCGGAGCGAGCGTCCGGGTGCCGGTGATGACGGAGCCGGAGGCCAGGCTGATGCTCCCCGCGCTCTTGACGTCGCCCACGATCGTGTTCTTGGTGTCGATGGTGACGTTGCCGCGGGCCTGCAGGTTGCCCACGTGGGTGCCGGGGGCGCCCTTGCCGAGCTGGAGCGGACCGCCGGCGTGGATGTCGCCCTTGCTGTCCTGGTTCTGCACGAGCTTGACCAGGCCATTGCTCACGAGCACGAAGCCGTAGGCGGTGACCACCACCTGGTCCGAGGCCTGACAGCCCTTGGCGTCGGTCACGGTCACGGTGTAGGTCGTGGAGCTGGATCCGCCCGCGGGGGTCAGGGTGGCCTTCGGGTTGGACACGGTCGTGCTGCTGAGGCCGGTCGCGGGCGACCAGACATAGCTGTAGCCCGGCGTGCCCCCGCTCGCGGTGGGACTGCCGCCCAGGGTCACGGCCTGGCCATAGGCCGCGACCTTGTCCGGCCCCGCGTTCGCCACCGGAGGCAGGTTGACCATCACCAGCACCTGGTCGCTGGCCGTGCCTCCGGCCTCGGCGGTGACGGTGACGGTGTAGGTGGTGGTCACGACGGGGGAGGCCAAGGGGTGGGGGCTCGTGGGATCGGAGAGGCCGGTCGGCGGCGACCAGAGGAAGCTGCGGGGCGGCATGCCGCCCTGGCCGGTGGGGTTGCCGCCGAGGGCCACGGAGCTGCCGAAGCAGATCTCCCAGTCGGGTCCAGCGTCGGCCGTGACCGGGAGCAAGGCCGGAGCCTCGCCGATGACGGTGAACGACGGCATGCCATCCCCTTCGACGTCCAGCTTAGCGAAGACGTCGAAGGCGACCGTGGGATCCAGAGCCACGACGTGGATCTCGTCGATGCCAAGCACCTCGTTCGCCGCCATGGGAGCGGCGGCGAACGAGGATCTGACTATTCCATTGCCCGTTCCGTTGCTGAGCCCGTTGTTCGTCCCGTTGTTCGGTCCGTTGTTCAGGACGGTGGTGATGATGGCCCCCGGCCCCGGCGTGAAGGTGACGAGCTCGCGGAACCCCACGATGACGCAAGGGTTGACGTTCCCCGCCACCTCCACACCCACCGACAAGCCGGTGAGGCGCACGGCCGTGCTGCCGGCGAGGTAGTCGGGATTATTACTAGCGGCCTGTGAGCCTTCGCTTCCGTGTGCTGGGGTCGGGCAGTACCGGCAACGCGACCCTGGTGGAAGCCTTTGGCACCCGGCTCCTGATCGACGCGGGCCTCGGCCCGCGCAGCCTGGCGGAGCGGCTGCAGGACGCCGGCGTCGATCCCGCCTCGCTCTCCGCCATCTTCATCTCCACGAGCACAGCGACCACGCCCGCGGGGCCGCGGCGTTCTCCGCGAAGTGGGGGGTGCGCCTGTGCGGGTCGCGGGGGACCTACGCGGCCGCCGGCTTCGGGGCGGAAGAGATCGCGGGCTACGACGTGGTGGCGGCCGGGGGCTCGCGGCAGATGGGGGCGGTCACGGTCACCGCGGTGGGCCTGCCTCACGACGCGGCGGAGCCCCTCGCGTTCGTGGTGAGCGTCCAGGGCGTGAGCCTGGGACACGCGACCGACTTCGGGCAGGTGAGCCGAGGCATGGTCGAGGCCTTCCGCTCCTGCGACGCCTTGCTCATGGAGTCGAACTACGACCCCGGGATGCTTCGGGACGGCCCCTACCCCGCGCGGCCACGAACGGGAACGGCGCGAAGCAGCTCCGCCTCTTCTGACCCGGATCATTCGCGAGGCCGCGCGATCGTCCGAGTGAATGATCCGCCCTGGAACCGTCAGAACTACCCCTTACTGCCCTCGAGACCTCTGCGCCGGACGACTACCCCTTAGACGTCCGGACCACGCTGCAAGAGGGGGCCCGAGGCAGCACCGCCGGCCTGCGAGCACGGCGACTGGGAAGCGCGCTCGTGGCCACGGAGCTGGCCGCCTCGGTGGTGCTGCTGAGCGGGGCGTTCCTGATGATTCGCAGTTTCCAAGAGCGGCAGCGGGCCGACCTCGGTTTCGAGGTCCGGGACGCCCTGGTCGCCCGGCTCACGCTTTCGGGCGAGCGATATGGCGAGCCCTCCGCCCGCTACGCCTTCCTCGACGAGGCCCTCCGCCGAGTGCGTGCCCTGCCCGGAGTCGAATCCGCGGCCGCGACCACCTCACTGCCCATGAGCGACGAGCTCGGGGGCGGCTGGTCGATGCTGCCCTTCGCGGTCGAGGGGCTCGCGACTCCCGTCGCCGAGCGGCCCACGACCGTGGTCCAGGCGACGACGGACGAGACCTTCGTCGCCCTGGGGATCAAGGTCCAGGAGGGGCGCGGCTTCCGCGAGGAGGAAGTCGCGAAGGGAATCGAGGTCGCCGTCGTCAGCGAGGGTCTCGCACGTCGTTTCTGGCCGGGCACGAGCCCCCTCGAACAGCGGCTGCGCCTCGCGGACGGGCCTTGGCTCCGCGTGGTGGGAGTGGCGCGAGAGCTTAGGGAGCCGAACAGCATCCTGGGCTCCGACATCAAACCCTCGTGGCAGGTCTACATCCCCTACACCCAGCGTCCGTCGTCCACCGTGACCCTGGTCGTGCGCGGGAAGCAGCCGGCGACTTTCGCCGCAGCGGTGAGGGAAGAGGTGCGGGCCCTGGATCGGCACCTGCCCCTTCTATGACGTCCGCACCCTGGCGGAGGCGCGGCGGCGCGCCGACTGGGTGGCCCGGCTGTGGGGGGAGATGCTGGGCTGGGCGGCGGGGGCCGGCGCGCTGCTCGCTTGCGTGGGCGTCTACGGTGTGGTCGGGCGGAGCGTCGCCCGCCGCACGAACGAGATCGGCGTGCGGATGGCCCTGGGCGCGGACCGGGGAGCGGTACTCGGCCTCGTCTTCTCGGAGAGCCTGCGGCTCTCGCTGGCGGGGCTGGCCGCCGGCCTGGTGGGGGCGCTCGCCTTGACCCGAGCCCTCGCCGGGTTGCTCTACGGAGTGTCGGCGAGCGATCCCTGGTCGCTCCTCGCGAGTGCTTTGGCCCTGGGCACGGTGGCCGCGCTCGCGACCAACCTTCCCGCCCGGCGGGCCGCCACGGTCGACCCGATCGCCGCTCTTCGCAACGAGTAGGAGGCTTCCGCGTAGAGGCGTCACCGGGCATGGATGCGCTCGAGTGCGGCGATGGCGGCGCCCCGCGCTCCGGCCATGTCGAGCTGGGGAACGACCTCGAAGCGAACTACCGGGACCTGCTCCGGCCGGAGCGTGGTGCTCTCGCGCACTCTTCCGAGGAACCACGCCCGGAAATGGGGCGCGGCCTCCACCACGCCCCCTCCGAGGAAGTAAGCGTCGGGGTCGGTGAAGTTCGCGGCGATGGTGAACAGCCGGCCCACCGCCTTCGCCTGCTGCTCGAACATCGCGAGGGCCATGGGATCTCCCTTCTCCCCGTATCCGCGCACGAGCTTCGCGGCGTTGGCGAGCGACTCGGCTTTTCGGAGCTCGTGGTCGGGGTACCGCGTGAGCCAGAAGGGTAGGAGGTTCTTCTCGATGGCGGTGAGCGAGGCCACGCTCTCGGCGTCGCCGTCGAAGCCGCAGTTGCAATGGGGTAGCGGCTGCCCCGGCTCGAGCAGACCCTGCATCGGTATGTGCACGTGCCCGAGCTCCCCCGCGAACCCGGCCGCCCCCTTGATGATCTGCCCTTTCTCGATGACCCCACCCCCCAGGCCGGTGCCGATGATCGCGGAGATCGACGCGCGCTGCGAGGCGAGCGGCCCGAAGAGTTGGTGGTGCGCGTAGAGGGCGGCGGCGTTGCCGTCGTTGTTGTAGACCACGGGCAGGGAGAGGCGCTTCTCGAGGGCGCCGCGGACGTCGTAGCTGCGCCAGCCGGGGTGGGCGAAGTTGGTGGACCCGCGAGAGGAGATGACCCCGGTAGCGCTCGCGGGGCCGGGAGTGTCGAGGCCCACCGAACGCACGTGCTCCCGGGCGATCCCGGTTTGGCGCAGGACGTCGTCGAACGACCGGACGAGCGCCTCGATCGCGACCTCCGGGCCCTCGGTCACCCGGCTCGGGCTCTCCAGCAGCGCCTCGACGAGGAATCGCCCCGAGGCATCGAGGACGGTGGCGTTGTTCTTGTTGCCCCCGTTGTCGAGCCCCACCACCACCCACGGATCGTCGCTCGTCATCTCCGCTCCTGCGCCGGGATTCTAGCCCCGGTGGCCTGGTGCGGGCGGCCCCGCCGGGTCTAGCTCCCGTTCCCCCCCAGCGACCGCCACGAGGTCATGCAAGGCAACAACGCCGACGCCGTCACCTCACCGGGGTGGCGCTTCGCCGGGGCCGGCTTCCCGCTCGTAGGGCCGTCCGACGTAGTTCTCGGCCAGGCTGCGGGCGGCTGCCTCCGAGCCGCTGACCTCCTCGAGCTGGGCCCGCTGCAGCCGCCCGAGGAACCCGTCGCTGCCCGGCAGCCGGTGCAGCATCGAGCTCATCCAGGACGAGAACGCCTGCGCGCGCCAGACGCGGGGCAGGCAGGCCGCGGAGTAGCCGTCCAGCAGGTTCGTCGAGCCGGTGCGATACCACCGGGCGAGCGCGCGGGCGAGGACGTGGACGTCGTGGATCGCCAGGTTCAGCCCCTTGGCGCCCGCGGCGGGCACGATGTGGGCCGCGTCACCCGCCAGGAACAGACGGCCGTGCTGCATCGGTTCCACCGCGAAGCCACGCATGGGGGCGAGGCTCTTCTCGAGCACCGGCCCGTCCCGCAGGGTCCAGCCGTCGCACGCGAGCCGGATCCGCAGCTCCTCCCAGACCCGGTCGTCGGGCCAGTCCGCCAGGTCCGCGTCGGGCTCGACCTGGATGTACAGGCGGCTGATCTCGGGCGAGCGCAGGCTGTGGAGGGCGAAGCCGCGCTCATGGGCCGCATAGATGAGCTCGTCGGTCGAGGGAGCGACCGCGGCCAGGATCCCGAGCCAGGCGAACGGATACTCGCGGCTGTAGGTGCGCAGGGCCGAAGGCGGCACGGCTTCCCGTGCAACTCCGTGGAAGCCGTCGCAGCCCGCGACGAAGTCGCATGCCAGCTCGCGCTCTTCCCCGCCACGACGATAGCGGATCCTCGGCCGGGGCGAGTCGATGCCGTCGAGGCTCATCGCCTCCGCTTCGAACCGGATCTCGCCTCCGGCCCGAGCGCGCGCCGCGATCAGGTCCTTCACGACCTCCTGCTGGCCGTAGATCCAGATCGAGCGGCCCGTGAGGTCTGTGAGCGCGATGCGGTGGCGGGCGCCGCCGAAGCGCAGCTCGATGCCGTGATGGACGAGCGCCTCGCGGCGGAGTCTTTCCCCGAGGCCGGTCTCGATCAGCAGCTCGACGCTCGCCTGCTCCAGCACGCCGGCACGCACGCGGCGAAGGGCGTAGTCGCGGCTACGGGCCTCGAGCACGACCGAGGCGACACCCGCGCGGGCGAGCAGGTGGGAGAGCAGCAGGCCGGCGGGGCCGGCCCCCACGATTCCGACCTGCGTTTGCATGCTGGCACGCGATGATAACAGGCGGGATACAATCTCCGCCGTTTCCATGCACCACGCGGGCTACAGACGGCCGGAACCAGGCACCCAGCCGAGTCCCCTGCATCCCGCCTACAAGTCCTCGATCAAGCGCGCGCCGGGCCGAGCGCTCGTCCGCCTTCCGCACACGCTCTCGGAGGTGACCGGGCCGACGTTCGGATCGGAGACGGTCGACGTCGCGGCCTGCGACCTGACGCGCCAGCATGCCGGCGAGCCGCTCGGCGAGCGGATCGTCGTCGGCGGTCGGCTGCTGGACGAAGACGGGCGCCCGCTCCCCCGGACTCTGGTCGAGGTCTGGCAGGCGAACGCCGCGGGACGCTATCTCCACGCCGTGGATCAACACAGGGCACCGCTCGATCCGAACTTCACGGGCTGCGGGCACACCCTGACTGACGACGAGGGCCGCTACCGTTTCGTGAGCATCCGGCCGGGCGCTTACCCCTGGGGCAACCACCTCAACGCCTGGCGGCCCGCGCACATCCACTTCTCGGTGTTCGGGCCGGCCTTCGCCACGCGCCTCGTCACCCAGATGTACTTCCCCGGAGACCCGCTCCTCCCGTACGACCCGATCTTCAATTGCACGGCGGACGAGAAGGCGCGCGGGCGTCTCGTCTCGTCGTTCGACTGGGATGCGACGCTGCCGGGGCACGCTCTCGGCTTCCGGTTCGACCTGATCCTGAGCGGGCGTGAGGCCACCCCGCTGGAGGCGTGAGGTGGGCCTGCACGCCACGACATCCCAGACCGTCGGACCGTTCTTCGCCCTCGGCCTCGCCTGGCTGAACCGGGACGAGCTGGCCGGCCCCGGCGTGTCGGGAGAGCGCGTGACCATCGCGGGACGTGTGCTCGACGGCGACGG
>Ga0326597_10013805_pt1 | contig 10598 bp, 12 predicted proteins | sample RVTome_12_FD_203789 | JGI IMG/M metagenome (GOLD analysis project Ga0326597, IMG submission 203789) | Soil microbial communities from uranium-contaminated site in the Upper Colorado River Basin, Wyoming, United States - RVT100D185 | ecosystem: Environmental > Terrestrial > Soil > Contaminated >... | reverse complement strand
CCAGCGTCGAGAGGAAGACCGCGCCGTACATCGGATGCCGCACGAGCCGATAGGCCCCCCGGTCCACGAGGAGAGAGTGCGGACGGGGCTGAGGAGAGGCAGTGATGTGAGTTCCGAACGACCTCACAGCTGCAACACCCAGGACCAGACCCCCCAGGGCCGTCAGGGCGCCCATCCCCAGCCAGATCGAGGATCCGGGGCTCGCCGAGGACACGACTGCGAGTACCCAGGCCGTGACCAGCCCGACCTGACCCGCCACCCACCAGCCGGCCTCGCGCCCCAACCGTGGTGCCTCGTCGACCCACGCTCCCTCCCATCGGTGAATGGCCTGAGAGAGCGTCGATCCGATGGCCTCCACGGGTGTCGATCCGTCGGCGAGCACGACGTCCGGCGCCACTTCGAGCAGCGGAGCGAGCACGAAGCGGCGCTCGTGGGCGCGGGGATGCGGGACCTCGAGACGCGGCAGCGAGATGGGGCGGTCCCCGAACGTGATCAGATCCAAGTCGAGGGTACGGGGGCCCCACCGGACGTCGCGCATCCGCTCCGAGCCCCCTTCGATCGCGAGAAGAGAATCCAGCAGCTCGTCGGGACCCAGCTCGGTGTCGATGGCCACCGCCGCGTTCAGATACCTGCCCTGGGTCGGGCCGCCGATCGGTTCGGTCTCGTACAGCCCCGAGACGGCGACCACATCTCCGAGACGACGAAGACCCTCCACTCCGGATCGCAACTGTCCGAGACGGTCCCCGAGATTGGAACCGAGGGCAATCGTCGCCCGCGTCACTCAGCGGGACCGTTCGATGGTGACCGACACGTCCTCGAAACCGAGCGGGATGGGCGCCTGCGGTTTGTGCACGGTGGCGACGACCGACTCCACCCGTGCATCGAGCCCCAGGACGACTTCGGTGATCCTCGTGGCGACCCGTTCGATGAGATCCCAGCGCTCCGAGGAGACGACCTCGTGGACGGCCACGGCCATCGCCCCGTAATCGAGCGTGTCGGTGAGATCGTCGGACGCCCCGGCCGTCGACAGATCGACAGTGACGACCAGGTCGACGAGGAAGAGTTGGCCATCGGCCTGCTCGTGGTCGTACACGCCGTGACGGGCCTGGACCTCGAGGCCCCGCAGTTCGATCTTGTCGGTCACCTCAGCCCCGGATCAGGGCCCGACCCTCGGGGCCGAGCGCCCTTCCCAGGATCTCCTGGATGAGGGCCGAGGCGAGAATCGGGTCCTTGACGAGCCCGGACGCCACGAGATAGCCGCCGAGCAACCCGCCCAGGATGTCGTCGATGATCTCGCGATGGACGAGGACCTTCGTCTCCGGTTCGGACAGCAGCCGGTCGAGCAGGTCGAAGAGCGGCTTCGGATCGATACGCCCCGCCTCGCCCGAGATGGGAACCGTGTATGTGTCGAGACCGGCAGCTTCGTACGCGGCCAGATTCTGGTTGCCGGCGAGCAGGGTGACGACCGCGGTTATCCCGCCCTCGCGGACGAGCCAGTTGATCTCCTCTTCGCGGCGGACGCGGCGATGCTGGAAACCGTGACCCCCGATCCGCTCGGAGACGGCCAAGCGGTTGGCGATCACCCACGTGAATCCACGTGGCTTCAGACCGGTGATCATCCTGTGGCGGCTCCTTCGACATCGATCGGGACCCAAGAGGCCCCGTCCCCGCGCACGATAGCCCACGCAATCCTGGCCGCCTCGAGGGTCATGGCGACATCGTGGACACGGATGACGGCCGCTCCCCGATCGATCGCCAACCCTGCCGCCACCGCGGACGCCAGGTCGCGCTCTTCGGGCCTGGAGCGACCGGTGATCGTTCCGAGGAAGCGCTTGCGGGACGCTCCCACCACGACGGGGTATCCCACGGCCGCCAACTCGCCGAGTCGGTCGAGGAGCACGAGATTGTGCTCGACTGACTTGCCGAAGCCGATACCGGGATCGACGACGATCGACTCGGGGTCGACTCCGGCGTCGACAACGGCAGAGCACCTGTCCCGCAGGAACTCCGAGATCTCACCGACCACGTCGGCGTAGACAGGGTTGTCCTGCATCGTGCGCGGCTCCCCCTGCATGTGCACGACGACGACTCCTGCCCCGCGCTCGGCCGCCACGCGCCGCATGTCCGGATCCCGCATGCCCCCGACGTCGTTCACGATCCGCGCCCCGGCGTCCAAGGCTGCAGCCGCCACCTCGGGTTTCATCGTGTCGACCGAGACGATCACACCGTCTCCGGCCAACGCCGAAACGACGGGAATGGTTCGTTCGAGTTCCTCCCGGAGTCCAACCGGTACGGCACCGGGACGGGTGGACTCGCCCCCCACATCGACGATGTCTGCGCCGTCGGCGACGAGCGCCCGACCATGGGCGATGGCAGCGGTGGAGTCTGCGAAGCGTCCCCCATCGGAGAAGGAATCAGGGGTGGCGTTCACCACACCCATGATCACGGGCCGCCGCAGCGGGATGACACCACCGCAGACGCGCCAATGACCAGCCATCGACCGGAGGCTACCGACGAGACGTCAGGTGCCGACGTTGACGGAGTCGTCGTCGAGATCGTCTGCCGCCGACTCCTCGGACGACTCGGACGCAGTTTCCGCAGCCTGCTCCCCGGGCGCCGTCCGATGTCCGTTGTCCGACTGCGTCGGCGGCTGGATACGCAGCGATCCACTCGACGAATGCTCCCACTTGGGCACGTCGTGGAAGATCTCCGCCATCTCGTCGCGATCGACGGTCTCCTTGTCGAGCAGCCGATCCACCATCCGCTCCATGGCGTCGCCGTGGGCGTGCAGGATCTGGCGAGCTTCTTCGTGGGCGGCGCTGATGAGGGCACGGACCTCGTCGTCGATCGACGCCGCCACCGCATCCGAATAGTCCTGACCGCTCGTGTAGTCGCGTCCCAGGAACACCTCCCCCGCAGGTTTGCCGTACTGCAGAGGACCCAGCCTGTCGCTCATCCCGTACTCCATCACCATGCGGCGGGCGATCGAGGTCGCCTTCTGGATGTCGTTGCTCGCACCTGTGGTCGGGTCGACGTAGATCAGCTCTTCGGCCGTTCGCCCACCGAGCAGCATGGCCAACTGGTCGACCAACTCGCTCCTCCTGACCAGGTACTTGTCATGGGTGGGGAGCGCGAGCGTGTGACCGAGTGACCTGCCGCGGGCGACGATCGTCACCTTGTGGACGGGGTCGGCATTGGGGAGGGCCCATCCGACGAGGGCGTGACCGGTCTCGTGGTAGGCGATGAGCCGCTTCTCGTCGTCGGACATCACCTTCGACTTGCGTTCCGGGCCGGAGATGACCCGATCGATGGCGTTCTCCAACTCGATCATGCCGATCTTCGAACCGCGCGCCCGGACCGTCAGGAGGGCCGCTTCGTTGATGAGGTTGGCCAGATCCGCTCCCGTGAAACCGGGAGTACGGCGAGCGAGGACCTCGAGCTCGACATCCTCGGTGAATGGCTTGCCCTTGGCATGGACCTCGAGAATCGCCTTGCGGCCTTCGATGTCGGGGGCGTCCACCGTCACCTGCCGGTCGAATCGGCCGGGACGGAGCAAGGCGGGATCGAGGATGTCGGGACGGTTGGTGGCGGCGATCACGATCACGCCGCTGGTGCCCTCGAAACCGTCCAACTCGACGAGAAGCTGATTGAGGGTCTGCTCGCGCTCGTCGTGTCCCCCGCCCAGACCCGCGCCACGATGGCGGCCGACGGCGTCGATCTCGTCGATGAAGATGATCGCAGGCGCACTCGCCTTCGCCTGCTCGAACAGGTCGCGAACCCGGCTGGCGCCGACGCCCACGAACATCTCGACGAAGTCAGAACCGGAGATCGAGAAGAACGGCACGCCCGCCTCGCCGGCGACGGCCTTGGCGAGGAGGGTCTTGCCTGTCCCGGGCGGGCCGAACAGGAGCACGCCTTTGGGGATCTTGGCCCCCATCTGGCGGTACTTGTCCGGGTGCTGCAGGAAGTCCTTCAGTTCCTCCAGTTCCTCGATCGCCTCTTCCAGACCTGCCACGTCCTTGAACGTGACCTTCGGCTGGTCCTTGGAGATCGTCTTGGCCTTCGCCTTGCCGAACTGCATGACCCGGTTCCCCGAACCCTGCATCTGCATGAAGATGAAGATCATGAAGCCGACGAGGAACAGCCACGGGAGGATGGAGACGAGGATTTCGACGAAACCGGGCGGTTCGGCGTCGTTGTCCACATCGATGCCCGCCGCGATCATGTCGATCGCGAGTTCGTCCTCGAGTTCCGCCGGGTAGCGAACGGTGAAGTCGAAGGCGGGGGCCTCGACCTCGCTGTCCACGAAGCGACCCTGAACACGGTTGGATCGCTCGAAGATGGTCGCCTCGGCGATCGTCCCCTCCTCGATTTGCGCCGAGAGCTCGGAGAGGGTGATCTCGGCCGGTGCCGTCACCTGGTCGAACCAACGCTGCGCGGCGATGGCGAGCAGCACGAAGACGACGCCGTAGACCAACAGCGTGCGAAGGGTGCGATTCACCGGACTCCTCGATTCAGGGACAGACTGACCAGCGTGCCAAGAGGCGCGGGACCCCATGGTAAGGAAGCGCGCACCCTAAGAAAACCTCGCACCGTCCAGGGCGGTACCGTTCGACGATGGACGTCATCGGCCTGATCGCCGGATCCGGCTGGGCATCGGGCCTCAACCTCTACCTGGTCACGCTCGTGCTGGGGATCGTCGGCCGCCTCGGATGGGCCGACATTCCCCCGGTTCTGACGCGTACCGACGTGCTCGTCATCGCCGGCATCCTCTTCTTCGTCGAGTTCGCCGCCGACAAGATCCCGTTCCTCGACAGCTTCTGGGATGCGCTCCACACCATCGTGCGTCCTCTCGGCGCCGCCGCCCTCGGATTCGTCATCGCCGGTGAATCGGAGTCGATCGGTCAGGCGGTGGGCGCACTCGTGGCCGGCGCCCTCGCCCTGTCGAGCCACTCGGCCAAGGCGACCACACGCGCGACGGTCAACGCCTCACCCGAGCCGATCTCGAACGTGACGCTGTCCTTGTTCGAAGACGGAATGGCGACCGGCGTCACCGCGCTGGCTCTCGCGTTCCCGGTCATCGCTCTCGTGGTGTCGGTGCTCTTGGCGGCGGCCTCCGTCTGGGTCGTGTGGAAGCTCTGGTCGGGTGTCCGGCGACTACTGACGCGATGGCGTGGGCCAACCGCGCCGGGGTGAGCGGTCATGTAAAGGACATCGGCACCGTGGGTCCGCCACGGGGCTGAGGTTCCAGGGTTGGATAGTCATCCCGGCTGGTTCGACGGTCATGAACCGGGGCATCCCCTACGTCATCTGCGACACCGACGGCCGTCCCGTCACCGCCAATGAGGCCAAGATGATCATCGCGGAACGCTTCACCGTTCCCGACGAAGTCCGGGCCCGCCGCCGCAGCAAGAAGACGGGGAAGGCCCCCCAAACCACCCAAACCGGGCGGCAAACACGGGGCGACCTTCCCCGACACAACATCATCGGCCAACACCCCCAGCACGAGCAACAAGTCCCCCGCCAAAGGACCGCTTGACAACGGATCCTCTATAGGGAATCAGTCGTCTTCGATGACGCCCACGAAGGGGAGATTCCGGTACTTGCCGGCATAGTCGAGTCCATACCCGACGACGAATTCGGGTCCGATGGTGAATCCAGGGTACTTGATGGTGAGCTCTGCGCGCTGGACACCGGACTTGACGAGGAGAGAAGCCACCTCGAGTGACGCCGGCTTGCGGACGCTGAGACTCTTCATCAGATAGTTGAGTGTCAGCCCCGAGTCGATGATGTCCTCGACGATGAGCACGTGGCGGCCGACGATCTCCTGGTCGAGATCCTTCAGGATCCGGACCACTCCCGAGGACTGGGTCGAGGCGCCGTACGACGAGACCGCCATGAAGTCGAACTCGACGGGGATGTCGATGTGCCGAGCGAGGTCTGCCATCACCATGAACGCGCCCTTGAGCACACCGACGACGATCAGATCCTTCCCGTGGTAGTCCGCCGACACCGCCTTGCCGATCTCCCCCAGTTTCTCGTCGATCGCCTCGGCGGTGATCAGGGTTCGAATGTCTGCCAATTGGGCTCCCGGAACGCGACCACGCAAAGGTAGCGGCCGGGCGTGTGCACCGGCCAAACCCGGCCGCGAACGGACGGAATCCAGACGGGTTCACCACCGCACGTGACCAGCGGCCACCCAGCGCGCTCGGATGCAGGCACGCCTGCGTCGGCCAGTGCGTCCTTGACCCGGCGCCCGGTCACCCGGTCTCCACTCCCCGCGATGCGCACCTCCCACGGTCCGGCATCCGACGGGGCGGCGACTCGCCTGGGCGACAAGGGCGCCACCATCGGTCCTTCGACCTCACGCACCTCGAATCTCCAGTGCGACCACTGGATGCTGTCACCCACGAGTTCCGTTGGAGGCGGCGTCTCGGGTTCGGGTGCAGCCGCGGGCCCCACGACGAGGAACGCGCCGGACACCGATGCCCGCAGGCCGCCGCCCGCATCCGTCGCCGTCACCCTTCGGTGAACCACGTCGAGGACTCGCTCCACCGAAGAGCGATCGGGTGGATATGGCCCGGCCAAGACGGTCCATGCGGTTCGCACCGCCCGCGCCGCGGCGACATCGCCGACGCCGAGCAGCGCCCCGAGCGGGAGTCGGACCACACCGTCGAGATGCTCGATGGGCACCCGACGGGCCAAGTCGTCGAGGAGTGCCGACTCCTCGGCGGCGCCGGAGGCGAAGCTCGCGAGTGCCTCGCGCGCCGGCCGCCCCAGCGCAAGCTCCAGCGCGGGGAACACATCCAGACGTATGCGGTTCCTGAAGATGGTGCGATCCTCGTTGGCCGGATCGTCCCGGAACGGGAGTCCTGCGAGTGTGGAGAGCTCACGGGTCTCCTCACGCCCGATGGTCAGCATCGGGTGCCAGATGTCCCCGCGATGGGTGGGGATCCCCGAGGCACCCGTCACCCCGGTCCCCCGCAGGATGCGCATGAGAACGGTCTCGGCCTGGTCGTCGGACGTGTGGGCGAGGAGGATCGGACGATCCTCCGCCCGCTCCGCCAGAGCGACCATGCGCGCCTCCCGGAGATGGAGTTCGGAGGTTCCCGCCGGATCGACGAACGCCATCTCCATTCTCACGCCACACGCCGCCGCCACCTGTCCGGCGGCAGTCGACATGAGGCTCGAAGCGGGGAGGCCGTGAAAGACGTGGATCCCCTTCACGTCCACCGAGCGCTCGGCGAGGAGCCAGAGGAGAGCTGCGCTGTCGGCACCGCCGGAGAGCGCCACCACCACGGGACCGGAAGGCAGGACGAGCCTGTCGCCGAGCGACTCGGCCAGTTGCTTCAGGCGGTCCGGGTCAGCCACGTCTGGGGATCCTCGATCTCGGCGGCAGTCGGAAGGTTCGCCGGCCCGGACCAGGCACGATCGAGGGCGTGCCAACCCGCCTCGCGCTCGACGGCGAGGACGAACCGCTCCCCCAACTCGTACTGGCGGACTTTCATCTCGAGTCCTGTCAGTCGGAAGAAGGCCGCCGTGCGAGGATCCGCCCGCCGGGCCTTCAGCAGCGCCGCCATCCGCTCCTGGGACATGAGCAGGCGAGCACCGATCCGATCCATGACGACATGGCCGTGACCCTCCAGCAGACACATGAGTCCCTGGATCTCGTCGAGCACCTCGCTCTGCTCCGGAGTCGCGAAGAGCCCCATGAGGCCCCGCTCGTCGAGGAACCCGGCGCCGGTCCGCCTGGCGGAGAGGGCCCGGTCGAGGAGAGCGCGCGCTCGCCCGATGCGGGTGGGCTGGGCCGCAGACACCATCCGCTCCACCAAGGAGAGGAAGTGTCCCCGCAGCCACGGCACCCCGACGAACTGGGCGCGGTGCGCCGCCTCGTGGAGGGCGATCCACATGCGGAACTCGGATGGACGGAGCTGGTGAGTCCGCTCCATCGCCAGGATGTTCGCACCCACGAACGCGATCGTGTCGGCGTCGTCACCGGTCGGAAGCACCAGTTCGTACTGTCCGAGGACGCGCCTCGAGAGAAAGCCGAGCAGCGCCCCCGTCTCCGCTGCCACCATGCGCCGGCCAACCGCCGCCGAGATCTCGTTGGACTCCACGAGCCTTCGCTCCGCCGGGGCGAGGATGTGCCGGAAGGAGGCGATGTTCCTCTCCACCCATTCCTTCCGCGTCACGAGAACCACGTCGGGGTCGCCGGGAAGGAGAAGACCCGTCTCGGTGGTCACCATCGTGTTCGCCCGCGCCACGATCGATTGGAGATCGGAGACGAGATGCTGCGAGTGGTAGCTCTGAGCGAGCGGATGGCTCCCGGCGATCAGTCCCGCGACGCGACCCGCGAAGGGCCACGGGACGTCCTCACTCACTCGACGACTTTGTACCTCGAGCGCACGACACGGACGAAGTACTGGACCACCGTGACGAACACGGCGATGGTGGCGAGGGCGATACCGGTCGGAACCAGGAACTTGGTCGTCCACGGTTGTTCGGCGACGTCCGCCGGTGGAGCCTCGATGACGTTGGCAGGAATGTACTCGAAATCGACGACCTCGGTCGTGGCAGGGGCCTCCTCCCCACCTCCGTCGTCGCTCTCCGCACCCATGGCGGGAATCGCGGCGAGCGAGATGACGAGGACGAGCAGGCTGAGGAATGCGAAGCGAATGACGGTGCGCATGGCTACGTTCAGCCTACCGACACGCCGTGGCAGGGCGAAACACCGGGTCAGAGGATCTCGGAGCGAATGGCGGCCCGCAGCCGGTCGACGACCGCCGGTGGGATCTCTTCACGCAGCCCGCTGCGGATGACCACCATCAGACGCTCTTCGAACGCGAATGCGCCGCCGCACGGAGGGCACTCTTCGAGATGCACGCTGATCTCGGTGACCGTTTCGGTGTCGAGCTCTCGATCGAGGTAGGCGTAGAGCCTGTCGAGTGCATCTCTGCAATGGTCACTCATCTGACGGGTCACTCATCTTCCGGATCCGGGTCGGGGAGCAGTCCCCGGTGGCGTGCGAACTCTGCCAACGATGCCTGGAGCGCTTTTCTTCCCCGATGCAGACGAGACATGACGGTACCGATCGGGATGTCGAGGATCTCGGCTATCTCCTTGTAGGCGAAACCCTCCAGGTCGGCGAGGAGCACCGGGACCCGAAAGTTCTCCGGGAGCGCCTCCACCGCCTGCTTGATGTCGCTCTCCACCAGACCGTCGAGCACCCGATCCTCGGCACTTCGTGAGGAGTCTGCCGTCTCCGCCGAGCCGATGCGCTTGTAGAGGTAGAGATCTTCGAGGTCGCCCAACTCGGACTCGGTCGGGCGGCGCCTGTCCTTGCGGTACTTGTTGATGTAGGTGTTGGTCAGGATCCGGTACAACCAAGCCTTGAGGTTGGTGCCCTCGGTGAAGGAGTCGTAGGCGCGGTATGCCTTGAGAAACGTCTCCTGGACGAGATCCTCGGCGTCGGTGGGGTTTCGCGCCATGCGCATCGCCGCCGTATACAGCTGCGGCGCGTACTGCATCGCATCGGCTTCGAAGTCGGCCTGATCTGCCACGGCGGGGAACGGTAGCGGTGCCGGAAGGGGGCCCGGACGGGGGGTCGACAGGGGTGGGTTATGCTTTCCGGTCACACCCCCGCCGGAGTAGCTCAGGGGTAGAGCAACGCACTCGTAATGCGTAGGTCCGGGGTTCAAATCCCCGCTCCGGCTCCCATCACCCGCCCCCACCCGTTCCGTGGGCTCCCAGGTACCCGGCAGGTACCCAGCAACCCTGGGTACGGAAGAATCAGTCGGTGGCGAGGGTGGTGAACAGGTTGGCCAGGACGAGTTGGGGACGCAGATTCGCCTGGAGGTCGAGCACCGCGTCGAGGGCGAGATCCGCGTTGCGGATCGCCTTGCCCGCAGACACCATCGTGAGATCGGTGACGTCGAGATCCGTGTTCCGGACAGGTCCCCCGAACTGCAGCGCGGCCGCATCGGCGTACCACGAAGCCAGCATCTCCAGCCCACTGGCGAGGAGCGCCTGGCGCGCCCTCCTCCTGTCCCTCTCCTGCTGTTCCTTGGTGAGGTCGTCGCGCGGTTCAGGCGTCACCGCCTCGGCCATCTCCAGCATCTCGGCGGCGAGGAGAAAGGCTTCACCCGTCCGATCGGTCACTCGACCGGGAACCGACAGCCACTCGCGCCGGTATCGGCCGACCTCGGGCCGTTCCAGCAAGCCGAGTGCCAGGCCGGGCCTCCCGCCTGCCACCCTCGCCAGATCGGCTGCGCGAAGCCGGTCGACGTCCGGACGGACTTCGAGCGCGGCCGCCAGATCGGCATCGGGGACCCGGCCGAAATGAACCGTGCGGCAGCGACTCGCCACCGTCGACGGGAGGTCGTCCTCCGATTCGACCACGAGGATGAACACCGTCGTGGCGGTCGGCTCCTCCAATGTCTTGAGGAGCGCATTGGCCGCCTGATCGGTCATGGCGTCCGCCTCGGGAAGGATGAAGACCTTCCTGATCGATTCCACCGGAGTCATGACCGCATGGGCGATCGCCTGCCGCGCCTGATCGACTCCGAGACTCTGACGACCTTCCGGCTCGACCACATTGA
>Ga0326597_10013804_pt1 | contig 10599 bp, 10 predicted proteins | sample RVTome_12_FD_203789 | JGI IMG/M metagenome (GOLD analysis project Ga0326597, IMG submission 203789) | Soil microbial communities from uranium-contaminated site in the Upper Colorado River Basin, Wyoming, United States - RVT100D185 | ecosystem: Environmental > Terrestrial > Soil > Contaminated >... | reverse complement strand
TCCGCGGTGTGCTCGCTGCCTTCAACTATCGGAACCTGGACGATGAGCCGTCCCTTTCGGGTCGCAACACCACGACCGAATCATTGGCTCGGGTTGTGTTCGACCGGATGGTCGAGGCCATCCTTCGAGGCGACCTTGGCGTGGGCGTTTCAGATATCGCGAGCATGCGCGTCACCCTTCGTGAATCGCACATTGCACGTGCGGCGTACGAAGGTCTCGTTGGTGACGCGGTCTGAACCATGCGATCGCTGGTCTTGGTGGTTCCAGGACGGCTCGACACGCGTACGGGTGGCTACGGCTACGACCGGCGCTTGATTGCTGGTCTTGCTGACCTGGGCTGGCACGTATCCGTGCGAGAACTCGACGACAGCTTCCCGAGACCCACCGCGAGGGCTCTGGACGAAGCCGCCCGCGTGCTGGCCGACATCCCCGCCGACACGACGGTCGTCGTAGACGGGCTCGCCCTCGGTGGCATGCCCTCGGAGGTAGAGCGCGAGAACGCCCGGCTGCGAGTGGTGGCGCTCGTGCACCACCCACTTGCGGCCGAGACCGGTATCGATCCGGTCACCGCTGCAGAAATGGCGTCTGCCGAGCGTCGGGCGCTTGCGGCATCGCGACTCGTAATCGTGACGAGCGGGGCCACGGCGCGCGCCCTCGCCGACTACGACGTCCCCGTTCATCGAGTCGTGGTTGTCCCACCTGGAACCGACCAGGCCCCGCTGGCTCGCGGGTCAGGCGGAAGTCAGTTGCAGCTCCTTGTGGTCGCTGCGCTCATTCCACGGAAGGGGTTCGACGTACTCTGGCGCGCGCTCGAACCGTTGGCCGAGCTGGACTGGACCTTGACCGTGGTGGGCAGCCTCGATCGGGACGCTGCGACGGTGGCAAGGGCCCGAGAGGTTCTTCGCGACGGAGGTCTCGAAGGGCGAGTCCTCCTGGTCGGTGAGGCGAGCGAGGTGGCAGTGGCTGTCTATTACGATCGTGCCGATGTCTTCGTTCTCCCGACGTTCTACGAGGGCTATGGAATGGCGGTCGCGGAGGCCCTGGCGCGCGGCTTGCCTGTGATCAGCACCCCGACCGGAGGCATCGCTGAGCTCTTGTCTGATGGTGCCGGTCTGTTGGTTCCACCTGGTGACGTCGAGGCTTTGACCGAGGCGCTCGCGCAGGTTATCCGTGACGAAGAGATCCGCTCCTCGCTCGGTGCCGGCGCCAGGCGCGTACGTGACCGGCTACCTGGATGGGACCACACCGCGACCCTTGCCGCCGAGGCGCTGGCGCGGGTGTAATCATGTCTGGTTTCAGTGCCAACTGGCTTGCGCTGCGTGAACCTGCCGACCGGGAGGCACGGTCGGTGGGTTTGACCAAGATCATCGATCGTGAAATTCGAGCCACCGGATCCATGCGCGTCGTTGACTTGGCTGGAGGCACCGGGTCGAACGTGCGCTTTCTCGCTGAACATCTTCCCTGCGAGCAATCCTGGGTTGTCGTTGACCATGACCCTGAGTTGCTTGCTCGATTGCCGGCCCAGATGCAGTCGTGGTGTGACGACCAAGGGTTCGCGTTCGACCAGGATGCGAGCGGGTATCTCATCCACGGCGATCGACCGACTTGTCATGTCTCGACCCAAGACGCGGATCTCGCCGTCGACGTCGAGCGGGTGATATCGGACGGAGTGCATCTGGTCACTGCTTCGGCGCTGCTTGACCTGGTGTCGGAGCAGTGGCTCGATCGGCTGGTCAGGCGATGCGAGCAGATCGGATCGGCAGCGCTGTTCGGTCTCACATATGGCGGTCAGGTCAGGTGCTCTCCTGAGGAACCTGAAGACGCGCTGGTTCTTGGCCTTGTGAATCAACATCAGCGAAGAGACAAAGGCTTCGGGCCCGCTCTTGGTCCTGATGCAACCCTGAGAGCTCAAGACCTGTTTCGCGCACACGGGTTCCAGGTTCGTCTTGACAACAGCGACTGGGTCCTCGGGGGGCGATCGGAAGCTCTGCAGCGAGCGCTTATCGAAGGCTGGGCGGAGGCGGCGTCCGCCACGGCGACTGATGGAGTATCAACGATTGAAACCTGGAAAGAAAGGCGACTGACCCATGTGAGTGACGGGCATTCGAGCCTGACAATTGGCCACCAGGACATGGTCGCCTGGCTTCCAGAGTCCCCCGGCCGGCGCTGGCCATAATTGTGAAATGCAGTACTAGGCTAAATGATTCGTGACAGCGGCGGCAAACGGTCCTCGACTGAAGGCGTGCTCGGGCTCGCGCCCTCCGTGAAGTCGCAATCGAACAAGACGTCGCTACCCATGCGAAAGACGCGATACCGAGGCCTGTGGCAGTCGCGAAGCGCGGTCCGAGCCGGCAGTCGTATGGCCGGCCGGCCATCGCCGATGATGAGCGGCGCGACCGCGACCTGCACACGGTCCAAGAGGCCCGCTTCGAGGAAGGCTGAGACGGTGACCCCTCCGCCTTCGACGAAGACGCGGGCGCAGTCCCGAGATCGCAACCAAGCGAGGACCTCGTGCAAATCGAGGGCATCGTCGATGGTGGGAATACCCACAACCGCAGCTCGTCCGAGTCGTGTCTCGTGGTCCCGAACCAGTGATTTGTCGCACATGTAGACCGTGTCGGCATCGGTATCGGTGAAGAGTCGGTATTGCGGAGATAATCGTCGACTAGGGTCCAGGACGACGCGTACTGGACTGGATCCGCGTACGTGTCGAGTCGTGAGGAGCGGGTCGTCAGCTGCAACGGTTCCTGCGCCCACGATAATCGCATCGCACAGGGCGCGGAGCCGGTGAAGGTGCACGATATTTTCCCCACCGGTCACGTTATGAGATTCCCCGGTTGGCATCGCGATGAAGCCATCGAGGCTCTGACCAAGATGCCCGACCACGATCGGACGGCGGCTGGTCGCGCTGCAGATTGGGAGGTACAGATCGAGCAGATCGTGACGCGGGTCGTCGCGCGCGAGCAGGACTGTCCAGCCCACTGGGGCTTGCCACGCGATGACGGCTTGCAGATGGCCCGTCGGCACTGGCTCGAGGCTCCCGTCGTCTATGGCAAAGCTCGTAGGACGATTCGACGCTGACGCCTGCTCGGCGGTTCGAGCGGCCGCGAGAGCGATGGCCCACGCTTCGTCGGTGGCGGATCGCGCGCCAGTTGGAACCGTACTGAAATCGTGTGTGCTCACCGTGGAATCATCCCGCTCGTTAGATTAGACCACTATTACCCATGGCTCACGAACAGACCATTGCGGCGTATTACGATCGTCTGAGCCGCTGGTCATGTCTCATGTCTGCGCTGGGACGCGCGCCTGATGGGGCAAGCGTCCACCGGGCCCTTGCCGACCCACGGGCGAGCGGCAGGGCCACCGGCACGCGGATCCACGACGTTATCGTCGATCACTTGCCGCCCAAGAGGGCGCCACGTGTGCTGGACGCCGGCTGCGGTCTGGGAGGCACGATCATGGCGCTGGCCCCACGGCTCGGTGGCCAATACGTGGGCATCACCCTCAGTCCCCGCCAGGCCCGGGCCGCCATCCGGGCGGTCGAACGGGCCGGTCTGTCTCGCTCGGTAGAGATCCTGACATGCAGCTTCGACAAACCTCCAGCCGGGCCGTTTGACTTGGTCGTGGCGATTGAATCGTTCGCTCACAGCGCCGATCCGACGTCGACCCTCTCGGCGATCGCTGCCAGGTGTGCCCCTGGCTGCCTGCTCGTCGTGGTGGATGACATGCCCGAAGCCAAGGACGGGGAATCGGTCGAACTGGCTCGATTCAAAGCGGGCTGGCAATGTCCCGTCCTCTGGAGCGGGAGCGCCTATCGCAGCGCGCTTGGCGCGCTCGGCGCATCGATCCTCGTCGATCACGATCTGACGGAGGAGTGTCGCCCCCGATCGCTCGGGGGCATCCGTCGGCTGGAGTGGCTGAATCGGACGCTGTGGCAGGTCATTCCGGCTTCGGGCTGGCGGGCCCTCATGGACTCTCACTATGGAGGCCTCGCTCTCGAGCGCCTCTACCGTTCCGGTCACGTCCGCTACCGGCTGCTCATTGCCAAGTTGCCATGAGTCAGATCGCGCGCGCGTGGGGGATTGGACGCTCGCTGGCGATGTATCACCTGATCCCCTTCCGGCAACGGCGGCTTCGCCACTTGTACTCACGTTTTGTCGTCCCCGGCGACCTGGTCTTCGACGTCGGGGCACATGTCGGTAACCGTACGAGAGCCCTTGCCGCCCTCGGGTGCCGCGTGGTGGCGGTTGAGCCGCAGGCCGACTTCGCCCTGCTTCTCCGGACGCTATTTGTGGGGGCGGCGGTCACCGTTGTTGAAGCGGCCGCGGCGGAGGCGTCCGGGAGACGGAGTCTGGCAGTGAGTGAGCGCACACCCACCGTGTCGACAACTAGGGAGAGCTGGCGCAAAGCCATTTCGCGACAGCCCGGCTTCGACCGTGTTCGCTGGAGCCGCACCGTTGATGTCGACGCAACCACGATCGACCAGCTGATTGAGCGGTTTGGCCTTCCCGCGTTCGTCAAGATCGATGTCGAGGGTTCAGAGCCTCAAGTGCTCGACGGTCTCAGTTGCGCGGTGCCTGTCCTGTCGTTCGAGTACCTTCCTGGCTTGCTGGAGTTGGTCGAGCGCTCGACGGCGCGTCTCAGTACCCTCGGAGCATATGTGTTCAACTGGTCACCGGGTGAATCTTATCGGCTGGCGGAGCGGTCCTGGCTGTCGGCAGCAGACCTCATGGGAGCACTGAGTAGGGAGAGAGCTCAGCGCAGCTCGGGTGACGTCTACGCGGCGATTCAGACGGAAGGTCTCACGCCCCAGAAATTCACCAGCCCGCAAGAGACGCTGTCGGGCTATAGTGTGCAGTTGCAGCGCCCCGCAGCTGATGCGGCGCCTCAGGCGGAGCACGAAGTGCGCCGCTGCGATCGGGTTGGCGAGGAAACGTCGCATGAGCTCATCAATCGAACCCCTGTCTCACGTAGACGAACGCGGCTTGGTCTCGCGTCGCAGCGTGCCGTCGGCTCTTCCCGCCAGTGGCACGGCGCCATGGGCGCGGCGCGCCGTTGGCCCGATGACCAGTCGCGTGTCGACGCGCATGCTGAACCAGGGCGACGGTCCGCCCGAGCTGTACTCCACTGACCCAGACGGCCTGAGAATCCAGCTCGAGGACGCCGGTCATTGCGGCGGCGGCTATCTTGGCAGCGGGTGTCCCCACGACTAGCGAAGGGGCGCCCCGGCAGGCCTCAGATCACCCGGTCCTGGTCCTAACCGACGCGACCGTGATCAAGAACGACGTGCGTGTGCTCGATGGCCTCACCCTCACGATACGGGCCGGCGAGCACACAGCGATCCTCGGTCCGAATGGAGCTGGTAAGACAGCCCTCATCAGCCTCCTGACGTACGATCACTATCCGCTCGCCCGTAGCGACGGGCCGCCGCCGGTGCAGGTGTTCGGAGCGGACCGCTGGGAAGTCTCAACTCTTCGGTCGCAGCTCGGCGTCGTCTCAGAAGACCTCCAACGAGAGTTCGTTCGGGGCCACTCGGCCGGTCGCATCCGTGGAATCGCCGCTGTGCTCTCAGGCTTCTTCGCGACCAAAGGCTACCTGACATATGTCACCGTAACCCCCGCCATGCGCCAGCAAGCGGTTGAGGCGCTTGCTCGTCTGGGCGCCGGCCACCTGGCCGACCGATTTCTTGACGAGATGTCCACTGGGGAAGTACGCCGTGTGATGATCGCCAGAGCTCTCGTCGCCCGTCCTCGGGCACTTGTTCTGGACGAGCCGGCCGCCGGCCTCGATCTCGTGGCACGGCAGCACTTCCTCGAGCTGGTGAGAGGAATCGCCCGTCAGGGCACCACGCTGATATTCATCACCCATCACGTCGAAGAAATCATTCCTGAGATTCGACGCGTTCTGCTGCTCAAGCGGGGGCGGATTCTCGGCGCCGGGGACAAGGAAACACTGTTGACGTCATCTCGGCTCAGCCAGCTGTTCGACGAATCGGTGAGTGTCGAGAATCGAGATGGCTACTACTTCGCCCGCCTGGCCGAGGTTGAAACGAGCTGACGTGAGCTCAGACCAGCGGAGACGCCGATAGCGAGCCGTAGCCGTCAGGGAATGAACGTGAACTTCGACTGGGCCGTAATTGCCGATGTCCATCCGAGGAGAGACGAGCCGTTGGGTCGGGCCGTCGCGCTGATCTGCACGTAGTAGTCGCGTCTCGGGTCCAGAGTGCTCGTGTCGCACAACGGCAATCGCGTGAGGGTCGTGAGCCACTGCTGGACAACGGCTTCGTCCTCGGTGACGAGCGACTCAACGATGTGCCCGTCAACCACGCGCTGCAGGCTATGGCGTCTCGTCAGGTTGTCGTACTGGTCGGAAATGCTCACGACCGCGGTGGCGATCGTTCGATCGACCCAACCGGCGACGCTCATGCGCAGGTCGATGTTGTAGGTGAACGTCGTGCGCAAGCCCGTGGAGATGGCCTCACGAACCTCTTCGGTGTACCCACTGGTCAGTTCGAGGGAAACCACGACCTCCTCGCCTCGCACAAGTGGGACGATCTGCACGGCGTCGCTGTCCTGGGCATGTGCTTGAGCACCCAGGAGAACCACCACCAGCGCAATCACAGGTACGAATGTTCGACGACTCATCAATCACCCACGTTCAGTAACGCACGGCAACCGCCATGCTGGCCCGCCAGAACGACAGCTTCTCCCGACCGAGGCTGACCCCTTGTTGACGGCCTCTCAGACTTCGAAACCACCGCAGGTCCCAGTTGAGTCCAAGCCGGTCCGTCAGGAAACCGGTAACCCCGCCGCCCACATCGAGCGCCGCTATATTAACCGGACTCACGCCATCGTACAAGCCAAAACCCGGGCCCTCGGTCACGCTGACTCGCATCAGCCCCCCTCCGCCAACGATGTACGGACGAAGTGTGTACTCGGTCAGCCGCCTCGGGACCGCGATGACCACGTTGGCCGTGTAGGTTGTCACCATGCTGCTGGTGACGCAGGTCTCGTCGCACATGACGTTGCCTGAGATCCGGTCGAGCGGCGATCTTTCACCGTCGCGATCGAACAGCCCAGGCATGAAACCCACATCAGCCTCCAAGCCGAACACCTCTCCCAAGAGCGTCCCATTGACGCTGAGGGCTGGGTTCGGAATGCCAACGGCATCCTCCCAATCGACGAACGTCGTCTTCCCTCCGAACGTGACGCCAACCGCTGGTTTGATCTGCCACTCGGCGGCCGCACTTTTCGGGGTGAGAACCGCGAGTGCCATGGCCGCCATCCGAACACGCCAGACGATGGCCCGTCGATTACCGAGCAAATAACCCCAAGAACAGCCGGACGAACGGTGAGACCGTCACGTCGCCTTCCTCCAACGAGAATGGCTTCACCAGGCCCTGGCTGTTCGCGAGCATGATGAAGGTGATCTCTCGTTCGGGCAGGCTGACGACGAGCGAGGACGACGCGTCGTCTCCGATGCCGTATTGCCACACGATCGTCTCGCCCTCGGCCTCCTGCGTGAACCAACCCATGGCGTGCGGAAGCGGCCTCCCGCCGCCGCCCGTCGGGCGCTCCCAGGCAGACGCGAGCGTGTCTGGCTCGAGGAGCACGCCGTCCTTCAGGGCAAGGTCGAATTTCGCTAAATCACGTACCGTCGACACCAGCCCCGACGTGGGCGTCAGCCGCTGCGACGGGTACACCGACTCGCTCGCTCGTCCCCTCTGATCCACGGAGTAAGGCGTTGCGAGGCGTTCGAGCACACCGGCGTATCGTTCGAGCGTGACGGGATCGGGGATGCCCTCTGCTGGCGGCTCAAGCTGGAGGATGTCCATGCCAGGGACAGAGTCCGTCATCGCAAGGCGCTCGAGAAGGTTCCCAAGGGTCTCACGATACGAGTCGTCGGAGCACAGGCGCACCGCTGTGCCGAGAGCCCCAAAGCGCTCGGGACGGTACGCGTAGACGAGTGATTCGCCACTCGGAGACGTGTGGGTGAGGACCTCGCGAATTGTGGTGTCTGTGTCTGGCTCGCCCGCTCCAAACTGTTCCAGGTGGTCGTCCAGCGAGAGGCTGCCCTCCTCGACACAGCGCAAGACCAGTGCAGCCGTGAAGATTTCCGTGAGGCCGTCGACGCTAAACGGCGTATCGGTCCGCATGGCGATGCGGCTCGCGATATCCTGTTCGCCGAAGGCCTGCTCCCATTGGATCGACGTTCGACCGACGATGGCCGCCGCCACGCCTGGAATGCCCGCCTGGATGCGCAGCGACTCGATATAGGATCCGAAGCGGCCTAGCACGAGCTCGTCGGCTTGCACCGGCGCCAGGAGGGGCAACACAAAGAGCGTCAGGGTGAGCAGGAGCCTGCGCATTGAACCTTTCAACCACTCGGGGAGCCCTGCAATCATAGCGCCGATCGGCCCCCGGGCGGAACTGATTTGGACAACCCGTGCCGTGGCCGCGGCAACCATGAGCAGCCTAGGAAGGTTAAACTGGCGCGTTGCACATGAATGCACAAACCCTTCGCGACTACAGTCAGTTGGCGGTCAAGGTTGCCCTGAACCTCCAGCGAGGCCAGCGCCTCCTGGTTGTTGGTCCGCTCGCCAATTCCGGCGTGTCTCTGGATGCGGCTCCCGTGGTCCGGGGCGTGGCTGCCGCTGCCTACGAGGCTGGCGCGAGCCTGGTCGAGGCCATCTGGGGTGACGAAGGACTGCAGACGATCCGATTCAAGCACGCCTCGTCGGATTCGTTCGGGGAGGTGTCGGCGTGGCTGCCGTCGGCTTTGGTGGAGCATGTGGATGGCGGACACGCTGTTCTCTCGATCTACGCGAACGACCCCGACCTTCTCAAGGACGAAATACCGGATCGAGTGGGGACGTTGCAGCGGGAGACATCGCGAGCCTTCGGTCGCTTCAGAGAGCACATCTCGCGCAACGAGACGAACTGGGCGGTGATCGCCGCGCCTTCCCCAAGTTGGGCAGCGCGCGTCTTTCCAGGACTTGCCACAGACCAGCAGGTCATGCGGTTGTGGGAGACCATCGTGCACGTGTGTCGGCTTGACCTGCCGGACCCGCTGGACGCCTGGGAGCGGCATCTGCGGGGCCTTGCTGAGCGTGCCGCCCACCTGAACGAACGCCGGTACACCGCCTTGAAATACCGCGGCCCCGGAACTGATCTTCACGTCGGCCTTCCCGACGAGCACCTCTGGGTCAGCGGTCGAACACCGACCGTGGCGGGTATTGTGTTCACGGCCAACGTGCCTACGGAGGAGGTCTTCACGATTGCCCACAAAGACCTCGTGCACGGTGTCGTCAGGTCGACAAAACCCCTCAGCTACGGCAGTCGGTTGATTGAGGGTTTTGGCCTGCGCTTCGAGGCGGGTCGAGTCGTCAGTTTCTCGGCTGATACAGGGGAGGCCGTCTTGCGGCAGCTCGTGGAGACCGACGACGGCGCCGGCCGGCTCGGGGAGGTCGCGCTGGTTCCCCACAGTTCGCCAATCTCGCAGTCGGGCCTCCTCTTCTACAACAGCCTCTTCGACGAGAACGCGGCCAGCCACCTGGCCGTGGGTTCGGCCTATCAGTTCACGCTGTCTGGAGGCGGAGACATGGACGCCGCGGCGTTTGCAGCGGCCGGAGGGAATCGAAGCGCCGTGCACGTGGATTTCATGATCGGGTCGGCCGATCTTGATGTGGACGGTTTGCGCCGGGATGGTGCTATCGAGCCGGTCATGCGGCAGGGGGAATGGGCATTCGGCGGGAGCTGAACTCGTCGTCCGAGTTTCATTTCCGACATCAGTCCTGGACCGGGGGATTGCGAAATCAACGGCTTAGACGCTCTCTGTGTCCGCACGGTATTTGCAGCTGGGCGCACCGTGCAACTCCGTCTCTTCACCCTGCTCACCGCGACATCTGCGCTCGTAGCCGCTTGTGGGGGCGGCGCCCCCTGTGCAGCCGTCCGAGGCCTCTCCCGATCGGACGCTGGTGGGTCAAACTGTAAACGCACTGGATGGCTCTGCAGCCGTCGGGCTCACGGTTCACGTGGGCAGCGCCAGTCCGGCCACGACGGACGCTAACGGTTACTTTCAGGCAATCGTTGACGGTCCGGGTACATATCCCGCAACAATTGTCGGAGCCGGTATCGTCGCGCGCGCAACGACCCTTAGCGGGCCAACTCCGGACGTCACCCGACTCACTCTGATTCCCTCCTCATTCGATCTGGCCGCGTTCGACGAGATGTTCCGAGGCACCAACGCGCAGCTGCAGCGATGGACGGCGCGGCCGAAGCTGGTCGTCTCGGGCAACGTGATGAGTTACAGCGCCAGCGGCTTGAGCGACTACCCCGCGAAGGAAGAGTCCATCCCAAACGAGGAGATCTCCGAGATGGTGGCGCATCTCACGGAAGGGCTATCTCTGTTGACGGGCGGTACCTATGAGAGCTTTGCTTCCGTGGACGTCGAGCGTTCCGAGGCAGGTGAGCGAGCGTCAACGGCGCGTACTGGCACCATCGTCGTCGGGCGGTACTCGGGAATCGTGACATTGTCGAACACCATCGGACTCGGTCGCTGGGCCGAAGATGCCAACGGGTCGGTCGTGGCGGGCGCGAT
>Ga0326597_10013803_pt1 | contig 10600 bp, 14 predicted proteins | sample RVTome_12_FD_203789 | JGI IMG/M metagenome (GOLD analysis project Ga0326597, IMG submission 203789) | Soil microbial communities from uranium-contaminated site in the Upper Colorado River Basin, Wyoming, United States - RVT100D185 | ecosystem: Environmental > Terrestrial > Soil > Contaminated >... | reverse complement strand
AAAATCCTGCCGTCATTGCCCGCCTCCCCAGCCAAACAAGGCGAAGTGAATCAGACCGATAGCTAAAGATCAATAGGTTGATTGGGTATCGACCCTAGGCCAGCGGCGGCGTGTCGGGGGGCTTGCCCCCCTCGGCCCGTGCCGGGCCTCTCCCCCCAGGATATTTGTGCAAGAAAGAAGCGGCAAGGGGTTCAGGGCAGGCCGTGGCTTGCGCTATAGAAGCGGGGCGGAAGGGGCAATGCATGAAGATCGTGTTCATGGGAACGCCGGCGTTTTCGGTGCCGGTGCTTGAGGCGCTGGTGGCGCGGCACGAGGTTTTGGCCGTCTATTGCCAGCCGCCGCGGCCCGCCGGACGCGGCAAGGCGCTGCGAGCTGGCGCGGTGCAGGCGCGGGCCGAAGCGCTTGGTCTGCCGGTGCGGTATCCCGCCAGCCTGAAGGGCGCGGCCGAACAGGCGGCGTTTGCGGCGCTTGGTGCCGATCTGGCGGTGGTGGTGGCCTATGGGCTGTTGTTACCGCCGCCGGTGCTGGCGGCGCCGCGGCTGGGTTGCCTGAACATCCATGCCTCGCTGTTGCCGCGCTGGCGCGGGGCGGCGCCTGTGCAGCGCGCGATCTGGGCGGGGGACGCCGAGACCGGGGTTTGCATCATGCAGATGCAGGCGGGGCTTGACACCGGGCCAGTGCTGCTGCGCGCGGCGGTGCCGATCGGCGCCGACGAGACCAGCGGCGCGCTGCACGACAGGCTGTCGGTTCTGGGCGCACGGTTGATCGTGGCGGCGCTGGAGCGGCGGCCCGAATTGGTGCCGGTGCCGCAGCCGGATGCCGGCGTCAGTTACGCTGCCAAGATCGACAAGGCCGAAACGCGGATCGACTGGGCGCAGCCTGCGGTGCAGATCGACCGGCAGATCCGCGCGCTGTCACCGCACCCCGGCGCCTGGTGCGAGGTAGCCGGAGAGCGGCTGAAATTGCTGCGCGCCCGCCCGGTGGCGGGCAACGGCGCGCCGGGTGCGGTGCTTGGCGGCTTTACCGTCGCCTGCGGCAATGGCGCCATCGAGGTGATCGAAGCGCAGCGCGAGGGCAAACGCGCCCTGCCCGCGGCAGAACTGCTGAAGGGCCTGACGCTGCCGGCGCAGTTGACCTAGCGCGACGAAAGCCGGCGGCGCGGCCTTGATGCCAGCGCGCCGATACCCCCATATGCTGGGAGACGACGTCGAGGAGGCACGCATGCCGATATTTGCCCTGATCATCGTCGGCGCCGCGGCGGGGTTCATCGCCACCCGGACCATGAAGCTTGAGACCGGCCTGCTGGCAACCGTCAGCATCGGCATTCTGGGCGCGCTGATCGGCGGTCTGGTGTTGCGGATCTTGCTGACCATTGCCGGCTGGATGGCGGGGTTCGTCGGCGCCGTGCTGGGGGCGATGGCGCTGATCTGGCTGTGGCGTGCCTACGGCCCGCGGCGCTGAGATGCTATCCGGCGCGCGGCAACTGCCGCTGCCCGATTACCGCTTCGGCGCATCCGGGCGCGGCGGGCGCGCCTTGTAGTCCGGCAGCGACCAGCCAAAGGCAAGGCCCCCCGCCCGCATCGCAAAGGTCACGCCCGCGCAGGCCAAAAGCGCGGGCAGCCCGGGCCAGCCAAGTGCCGCCACGGCAAGCGCCGCGCCGGCGCCGCAAAACGCCGCGGTCAGGTAGAACTCGCCCTTGCGCAGGATCAGCGGCACCTCGTTGCACACGACATCGCGCATCAGTCCGCCAAAGGCGCCGGTGGCGACCCCCATGATCAGCACGATCACCGGGCCGTGGCCCAAGCCGATCGTCACCCCCACACCTACCGGCACCGCCACGGCAAGCGCGCAGGCGTCCAGCCAAAGCAGCGCACGGTAGCGGCTTTCCAGCAGATGCGCGGTAAAGAACACCGCCACGGCCGCAACCGCCGCGATGACGATGAATTCGGGGCGGGCGACCCAGAACACCGGGTCGCGCCCCAAAAGCAGATCGCGCAAGGTGCCGCCGCCGACCGCAGTCAGGCTGGCGATGAACACGAACCCCACCAGATCCAGCTGCGCGCGACTGGCCACCAGCGCCCCGGTCAGCGCGAAAACCAGCACCGAGGCATATTCCAGTGCCGCCAGCGCGGTCACGCGGCGCGCCCCTTGTAGGGCGCCATGCCGGCGCGCGCCAATTCATCGGCACGCTCATTCTCGGCATGCCCGGCGTGGCCCTTGATCCATTTCCACGTCACCTTGTGGCGCGCCTGCGCGGCATCGAGCCGTTGCCACAGGTCGACATTCTTCACCGGCTTGCGGTCCGCAGTTTTCCAGCCGTTGCGCTTCCAGCCCGTCATCCAAGTGGTGATGCCGTTCTTCACATAGGCCGAATCGGTGGTGATGGTGATCGTGCTGGCGCGCGACAGCGCCTCCAGCGCGGCGATTGCCGCCATCAGTTCCATCCGGTTGTTGGTGGTCAGCGCCTCGCCGCCCGACAATTCGCGCTCTTTCATTACGGCGTCGCCGGCAAGTGCGCGCAGCACCACCCCCCAGCCTCCCGGCCCCGGGTTGCCGCTGCAGGCGCCATCGGTCCATGCAAACAATTCGGTCATCTCTTCTTCATTGCGCAAATATCCTCGGGGGGTGCGGGGGGCAGACAGCCCCCCGGCTAGGTGCGTTCCAGCGCAAGGCGCAGGCCAAGTGCCGCGAACGAGGCGGCAAAGGCGCGCCGCAACCAGGCCATCACCCGGGCGCTGCCCAGAACGTGCCGCCGCCCCGAAGCCGCAAGCGCAACATAAAGCACGAATGTCGCAAAGGTCATCGCCGAGAATGCCGCGCCAAGTTCGAGCATCAGCCCGAGCCCTGCGCCCGCGGGCATGAACTGCGGCAGGAAGGCCACGAAAAACAGCGGCAACTTGGGATTGAGCAGGTTGAGCAGCACCGCGCGGCGCACGATGCGCGCCGCCGAACCCTGCACCGCCGGCCCCACTTCGATGCCGCCCTGGCCCTGCAGCATCGTCCAGGCCATCCACAGCAGGTAGGCGACGCCGGCATATTTCACCGTCTGAAACAGCACGGCGCTGGTGTGCAGCACCGCCGCAAGACCCGCCATTGCCACGCCCAGATGCAGCACTGTGGCCAGCGTGCAGCCAAAGGCGGCGATCAGCCCGGCGCGGGCGCCGCCGGCAAGTGTCGATGACAGCGTGTAAACCACGCCGATCCCAGGCGCTATGCAGACCACGAAGGCCGTCAGCAGAAATTCCCAGCTCACTCCCGTCCCTCCCTTTCAGACCGCCGTGCGCAGCAGCCGCGGCACTTTGAACTCGATATCCTCACGCGCGGTTTCGACCGGCACCAGCGACAAATCGAAGCGCGCGCGGAATGCGGCAATCACTTCATCGACCAGCACTTCGGGCGCGCTGGCGCCTGCCGTCACCCCCACCGCACCCGGGCTGCCAAGCGCGCGCCAGTCGATATCGGCGGCGCTTTGCAGCAGTTGGGCATAGCCGCAGCCAGCCGCCCGGCCGACCTCGACCAGACGGCGCGAGTTTGATGAGTTCGGCGCCCCGATCACCAGCAACGCGGCAATCTTCGGCGCGATCGCGCGCACCGCCGCCTGCCGGTTGGTGGTGGCATAGCAGATATCCTCTTTCGCGGGCCCGACGATGGCGGGAAACCGCGCCTGTAGTGCCGCGACCACTGCAGCGGTGTCATCGACCGACAGCGTGGTCTGGGTGATCCAGGCCAGCCGCGCCGCATCGCGCGGGGCAAGGCGCGCCACATCGGCCACGGTTTCGACCAAAAGCACCTCGCCGGGCGGCAGCTGGCCCATGGTGCCCAGAACCTCGGGGTGGCCGGCATGGCCGATCATCACCATCTGCAGGCCGTCGTCATGGTGGCGCGCGGCTTCAAGATGCACTTTCGAGACCAGCGGGCAGGTGGCATCGACATAGACCATGCCGCGCGCCGCCGCCGCCGCGGGCACCGATTTCGGCACGCCATGCGCGGAAAAGATCACCGGGCGGTCGTCGGGCACATCGTCCAGTTCTTCAACGAACACCGCACCCTTGGCGCGCAGGCCATCGACCACAAAGCGGTTGTGCACGATTTCGTGGCGCACATAGACCGGCGCGCCCCAGCGTTGCAGCGCCAGTTCGACGATCTTCACGGCGCGGTCCACGCCGGCGCAAAAGCCACGCGGCGCGGCAAGGTAAAGGGTCAGCGGCGGCTTGGGCATCGGCGGGTCCGGACTGGGGGCGGGCAGCCCAGAGGTAAGGTGCTGCGCGCGCGAGATCCAGCCCTAACCGGCCAGGCCCCCTATCCGGCCAGCCCCGTCGCCTGCGCCGTCAGCCAGGCAAGTGCCGCGTAGCGGCCGGTCTTGGCCAGCGCCACCAGCGCCCCGAACAGCCACAGCGGCGTGCGCAGCACCCCGGCGACCAGCACCGCCAGATCGCCGCCGGGTGCCCAGCTCAGCAGCAGCACCCAGACACCCCAGCGCGCAAACCAGCGCTCGGCGCGCGCCATCTGTTCGGCGTTGGCGGGAAACCAGCGCCGGTTGCGCCAGCGCCCGGCGCCGCGCCCCAGCCCATAGGTGATGAAAGCGCCAAGCGTATTGCCGGCACTGGCGACCAGCACCAGAAGCCAGGCGTCATGGGTCGTGGCAAGTTGCAGCCCGACAAACACCACTTCGGATTGCAGCGGCACCGGCGAGGCGGCCAGCAACGCTGAAACGAACAACCCCGAAAGTGTGGCAAGGCCCTGCATGGTTGCGTCGTGGCGCAAAAATCCGGGGGGCGCAAGCGCCCCCCGCGATCATGCCAAATGTGTGCCCGGCGTCAGGTTTCGGTCGGGGTTTCCTCGTCGCGCTCACTGCGCGGCTCGCGCGGCGGCCGCCCGATCACGTCGCGCAGCGCGTCAAGCTCGATGAAATTGTCGGCCTGGCGGCGCAGTTCATCGGCGATCATCGGCGGCTGGCTGCGGATCGTCGAGACGACGGAAACCCGCACCCCCTGCCGCTGCAGGCTTTCCACCAACGGGCGAAAATCGCCGTCGCCGGAAAACAGCACGGCGTGGTCAAGCCGCGGCGCCAGTTCCATGGCATCGACCGCAAGTTCGATGTCCATGTTGCCCTTGACTTTGCGGCGGCCCATGCTGTCGGTGTATTCCTTGGCCGGCTTGGTCACCATCGCGTAGCCGTTGTAATGCAGCCAATCGACAAGCGGGCGGATCGGGGAATATTCTTCATTTTCCAGCAGCGCGGTGTAGTAGAACGCCCGCAGCAACTTGCCGCGCCGTTCGAATTCCTGCCGCAACAATTTGTAATCGATGTCGAAGCCAAGCGCCTTGGCAGCCGCATAGAGGTTCGACCCATCGATGAACAGCGCAAGCCGTTCGTCCTTGTAGAACATAATCTTCCTTTCTCGAATCGCGCCGGGTTCCATGCATGCAAAGAAAGAACTTTTCAATAATCGGAACGCGGCGATGTTTGTCCTTGATGATAAAGGCATTGGCGGGGGAAATGGTATCTATACAAAAAGGCAGTTTCAGGATGCTGATCGCTTTGGGGGGAAATCTGCCGGCAGGCGCGGGCGATGTCCGCGACACCTTGCGCGGTGCCCTGCAAATGCTGGGGCAAAGAGGCTTTGCGCTGCTGGCGCTGTCGCGGTTTTTCGTCACGCCCGCATTTCCGCCCGGCGCGGGGCCGGATTATGTGAACGCCTGCGCCGAGCTTGCGTGCGACCTGCCGCCGCAGGCGATTCTTTCGGTGCTGCATGAGGTTGAGGCGGTCTTCGGGCGCCGGCGCGCGGCGCGCTGGGGGGCGCGCAGCCTTGATCTGGACCTGCTGGCGGTCGGCGACGCGGTGCTGCCCGACGCCGCGCGCGAGGCCTGGTGGCGCGGGCTGGCGCCGCAGCAGCAGGCGGGGCAGGCGCCGGATCAGCTGATCCTGCCGCATCCGCGCATGGCCGAACGCGCCTTCGTGCTGATTCCGCTGGCCGATATCGCGCCGCTCTGGCGCCATCCGACGCTGCACAGCACCGTTGCAGAGCTGCTTGCGGCGCTGCCCGAGGCGGAAAAAGCCGCGATTCGCCCGATTTGACCGCCCGAATGGCCGGAATCGGCGCTTGTCAACGCCCCGGCGAGCGCCTAAATAGACGCTCCACCTCCCCCGTTCGACAATGGAGTTGCCGATGGCCCGCGTGACGGTTGAAGATTGCGTTGACAAGGTTCCGAACCGGTTCGAACTGGTCATGCTTGCCGCGCATCGCGCCCGCGAAATCCAGTCCGGCGCGCCGATCACCATCGATCGCGACAACGACAAGAACCCGGTGGTCGCGCTGCGCGAGATTGCCGACGAAACCCAGTTGGCCGACGATTTGCGCGAGCGGATGATCGAAAGCAACCAGACCCAGATCGAGGTTGACGAGCCGGAAGAAGACCGCATGGCGCTGCTGATGGCGGGCGAGCCTGATCGCTTGCGCGACGACGACATGAGCGAAGAGCGCATGCTGCGGGCATTGATGGACGCGCAGGGCCGCGACTGACGGAGATCGGCGGACGGCATGATCGACGTCGAAGACCTTATCGCGCTCGTCCGTAACTACAACCCGCGCACCAACGCCGACCTGATCCGCCGTGCCTTCGACTACGGTCGGAAGATGCACGAGGGCCAGAACCGGCATTCGGGCGAACCATATTTTTCGCATCCGGTCGCGGTGGCGGCAATCCTGACCGAGCAGCGGCTTGACGATGCCACGATCGTCACCGCGCTGCTGCACGACACCATCGAAGACACCCGCTCGACCTACGCCGAGGTGGCCCGCATGTTCGGCACCGATATCGCCGAACTGGTCGATGGCGTCACCAAGCTGACCAACCTGCAGCTGTCGTCGTCGGAAACCCGGCAGGCGGAAAACTTTCGCAAGCTGTTCATGGCGATGTCGAAGGATCTGCGGGTCATTCTGGTCAAGCTGGCGGACCGGCTGCACAACATGCGCACCATCCGCAGCATGAAGCCGGAAAAGCAGGCGCAGAAGGCGCGCGAGACGATGGAGATTTTCGCGCCACTGGCGGGCCGCATGGGCATGCAGTGGATGCGCGAGGAACTTGAGGATCTTGCCTTCAAGGTGCTGAACCGCGAGGCGCGCACCTCGATCATCCGCCGCTTCATCACCTTGCAGAAGGAAACCGGCGACGTGATCCCGCGGATCACCGCCGATATCCGAACCGAGCTGGAAAGGGCGGGAATCGAGGCCGATGTCTTTGGCCGCGCCAAGCGCCCGTTTTCGATCTGGCGCAAGATGCAGGAAAAGCAGCTTTCGTTCTCGCGCCTGTCGGACATCTATGGCTTTCGCGTCATCACCCGAACCGAGGCCGATTGCTACGCGGTGCTGGGGCTGATCCATCAGCGCTGGCGCGCGGTTCCGGGCCGGTTCAAGGATTACATCAGCCAACCGAAGTCGAACGGCTACCGCTCGATTCACACCACCGTATCGGGGCGCGACGGCAAACGTGTCGAGGTGCAGATCCGCACCCGGCAGATGCACGAGGTGGCGGAGGCCGGGGTCGCCGCGCATTGGTCTTACCGTGAGGGCGTGCTGGCGCAGAACCCATTCGCGGTGGACCCGGCAAAGTGGATTTCGGCGCTGGCCGAGGGCCTTGATGAAGGCGACCACGACGAATTTTTGGAAAACGTGAAGCTGGAAATGTACACCGACCAGGTGTTCTGCTTCTCGCCCAAGGGCGACGTGGTGAAACTGCCCAAGGGCGCCACGCCGATTGATTACGCCTACGCCATTCACACGCGGATCGGCAATTCCTGCGTCGGCGCCAAGGTCGATGGCATCCGCGTGCCGCTGTGGACGCGGCTGAAGAACGGCCAGTCGGTAGAGATTATCATCGCCGAGGGGCAGCGGCCGCAGGCAACCTGGCTTGATATCGTGGTAACGGGCCGCGCCAAGGGTGCCATCCGCAAAAGCCTGCGCGAGGCGGACCGGTCGCGTTTCGTCAAGCTGGGTGCGGAACTGGCGCGGGTGGCGTTCGAACATGTCGGGCGCAAGGTTTCCGACAAGGCGCTGCGCACCGCTGCGAAAACGCTTGGCCTGCCGGATTCCATCGAGCTTTTGGCCCGGCTGGGCAGCGCCGAACTGACCGCGCGCGAAATTATCGCCGCACTTTACCCCGAACTGGCCGCCCGCCCTGCCGAAGAGGTCGATGCCCGCCGCCCGCTGGTCGGGCTTGATGCCGACCAGACCTTTCGCCGCGCCGGCTGCTGCCAGCCGCTGCCGGGCGAACGCATCGTCGGCATCACCTATCGCGGGCAAGGCGTGGTCATTCACACCATCGACTGCCCGGCGCTGGCCGAACTGGAAGACCAGCCCGACCGCTGGGTCGATTTGCAGTGGCATTCCGGGCGGCACCCGCCGGTCTATACCGCCCGCCTGGCGCTGACGATCGCCAATGGCGCCGGCGTGCTGGGCCATATCTGCACCTTGATCGGCAGCCAGAAGGCCAATATTTCCGACCTGAATTTCGTCGACCGCAAGCCCGATTTCTACTCGCTGATCATCGAGGTCGAACTGCGCGACGTTGAACACCTGCATATGGTGTTGACCGCGCTTGAGGCCGAAAGCGATGTGGCGCAGGTGGAACGGCACCGCGACCTGTCGTGCAAGCCCTGACGGGCAGGGAAGGGAAGAGTGGTTTTCAAAAGACGCGAACGCAGGACGTTCTGGCAGTCACTCGGCCATCTGGTCTGGCCGCGTGGCGGCTGGCGCCGGGCGTTCCAGTATGTCAGCCACCGCGTCCGCCGCCTGCCCGACCAGCCGCACCGTCTTGCGCGCGGCGTGGCGATTGGCGTGTTCGTCTGTTTCACCCCGTTCTTCGGGCTGCACTTTGCGCTTGCGGCACTGCTTACGCTGATGATCCGCGGCAACATTGTGGCATCGCTATTGGCCACGTTCTTTGGCAATCCGGTCACATTTCCGATCATCGCGGTTGTGTCAAGCAAGCTGGGCCACTGGATGCTTGGACGCCATTTCAGCGACCAGAAGGCATTGTCGCTTGGCCGCAACTTCCTCGCGGCGGGGCGCGACCTGAAGCACAATTTCCTGGCGCTGTTCACCGATGCGCGCAGCCAGTGGGATGCGCTCGGCAGATTTTTTGAAGAGGTGTGGCTGCCCTATCTGGTGGGTGGCGTCGTGCTGGGCGTCTTTGCCGGGCTGGCTGCCTATTACCTGACGTTGCCGGTGATTTCGGCCTATCAGCACCGCCGCCGCCTGCGCATCAAGGAGCGGCTGGAGGCGCTGAAAGCCAAGCTTGCCGCAAGGATCGACGACCGGCACGACAAGCACTGAGCCCATTTCCCTTGCCGCGCCCGCGCGCTAACCTGTTCACGTTTTGGGGAGCCCACGCATGACCAGCACCAAGCACCTGCGCCTTGGCATCAACATCGACCACGTCGCCACGCTGCGCAATGCGCGCGGTTCAGCCTACCCGGACCCGCTGCGCGCCGCGCTGCTGGCCGAGGCGGCGGGCGCCGACGGCATCACCGCGCATCTGCGCGAAGACCGCCGCCATATCGTCGATGCCGATATCGCGGCGCTGATGGCCGGGCTGACGCGGCCCTTGAACTTCGAAATGGCCGCCACGTCCGAGATGCAGGATATCGCCCTGGCGCACCGCCCGCATGCCGTCTGCCTGGTGCCCGAGCGGCGCGCGGAACGCACCACCGAAGGCGGGCTTGACGTCGCCGGCGACGAGGCGCGGCTGACCGCCTTCGTGGCGCCCCTGCGCGCCGCCGGCATTCGCGTCTCATTGTTCATCGGCCACGCCCCGGCGCAGATCGCCGCCGCCGCGCGCAGCGGTGCCGCGGTGGTTGAACTGCACACCGGCGCCTATTGCGATCTGCACGCCGAAGGCCGACTGGCCGAACGCGACGCCGAACTTGCAGCGCTGCGGCAGGCTGCGGCACTGGCGCATGGTCTGGGGCTGGAGGTGCATGCCGGCCACGGGATCAGCTTTGACACGGTGGCGCCGATCGCCGCAATTGCGCAGCTGCGCGAACTGAACATCGGCCACTTCCTGATCGGCGAGGCAGTGTTCATCGGCCTTGGCGCCGCGATTGCCGAAATGCGCCGCCGGATGGATGCGGCGCGGGCTTAGGGGGCACGCGCATGATCCTGGGGATTGGCACCGACCTGTGCAATATCGAGCGCATCGCCCGGGTGCTGGAACGCCATGGCGACCGTTTTCGCAATCGCGTCTTCACCGAAGTCGAACAGCGCAAGGCCGGGACACGCGCCAACGAGGCCGGCACCTACGCCAAGCGCTGGGCCGCGAAAGAGGCATGTTCGAAAGCGCTTGGCACCGGGTTGCGCATGGGCATCAGTTGGCGCGACATGGCGGTCAGCAATCTGCGCAGCGGCCAGCCGGTGATGCATCTGACCGGTTGGGCCGCCGAACGGCTGGCCGCGATCACCCCGCCGGGGCATCAGGCGATCGTGCATGTGACGCTGACCGACGACCACCCATGGGCGCAGGCCTTCGTGATAATCGAGGCGCGCGCGCTTGCTTGACTTGCCGCCCGGCCCGGCGCAAAGGGGTGCGGGATTATCGGGCG
>Ga0326597_10013802_pt1 | contig 10601 bp, 7 predicted proteins | sample RVTome_12_FD_203789 | JGI IMG/M metagenome (GOLD analysis project Ga0326597, IMG submission 203789) | Soil microbial communities from uranium-contaminated site in the Upper Colorado River Basin, Wyoming, United States - RVT100D185 | ecosystem: Environmental > Terrestrial > Soil > Contaminated >... | reverse complement strand
AAACGCTGGTCGACGATACCATCGAAATTAGTGTCCTCGTCTTGTCTCGAAGTGCCGCCCGGCCCGGCTGAAATCGCGACATCGGGCTTGCGATCGTTGTTCGTGTCGACATCGGTGCGCACGCGCTCGCCGCCTTCATACACCTCGCGGGTATCCGCCACGCCATTGCCCGTCGTATCGATCAATGCTTCGACTACGACTCCCCCGACGACGATCGCGCGCACATTGAGCTTCTTGCCTTCGGCATCCAGGAGGCATTGCGCGGTCACTTCACCGGCGGTGTCCAGGAACAACTTCTTGTCCGGATGGGGAGCGCCGTTGCTCGCTGCCTCCTGTACGGTCACGACTCCCTTCGCATCAAAATGGTTCAAGACCTGCGGCCGGCCCTTGCCCAGCGTGTCCTGACCCTGCCGCACCAGAACGTCGCTCTCGAAGTAGCTCCAGATGTCGATCTTGCAATCCCCGGTGCTGTCCCGATACTCGGCTCGAACCTTTCCTGCGTCATCGAACCACTGCTTCAGGTCCACGCAGCCCCCCGCATCGGTGTCCTGCTCGAGGCGCTCGACCTTGCCATCCTTGAAGAAGACGATCAGATCCGCCTTTCCGTTTCCGTTTTGGTCTTCTTCCTTCTTGACGACGTTCCCATCGGCGTCGCTCGAGAGCCACGTGTCGATCTTGCCATCGGCATTGGTGTCCGCTTCCTGGATCCGTTCACCTTTTGCGCCGGTCCGGGTGCGCACATCCACGACTCCGTCGAAATCGGTGTCCTCTTCCTGGCGCGCAATCTGATCGCCCTCGAAGTAGATGAAGACATCCGGCTTTCGATCGCCGTTGCGATCCTTCTCGGCCCGAACCTTCCGGCCCGCCTCGTAGAAGGTGACGGTCTCGAATCGCCCGTCGTGGTCGGTGTCGTCTTCGATGCGCTGCGGATTCTCGTCTGCGCCGAAGTGGGTGACGAGATCAAATTTCCCGTTGGTATTTCGGTCTTCGCGCTGCACGGTCTTTCGGCCGTTTTCGTATTCGATCAGCAGATCTGCAGATCCGTCCCCATTTCGGTCGACCTCCGTTCGGTGGGGCTTGGCCGCCTTGTAGGTCGTGATCATCTCGAATCGGCCGTCCAAATCCTGGTCGACTTCGTCGCGAACCAGTTCGCCGTCTCGGTAGAGGTTCTTGTGGTCTGGCCGCCCATCCGCGTTGGTATCGATCTCTTCCCTCTCCGGGCGGTTTTCCTTGTCGAGGTAGACGACCACATCCGGTTTGCCATCGCCATTGGTGTCTCGGGTCTGGATTTTTTCGCGACCGTTCTCGAAAACCATCGTCGAATCGAATTTTCCGTCGCCCTGGGTATCCTGTTCTTGTCGGATCTGGACGCCCTGCTCGAAATGGGTGACGACGTCGACCATGCCGTTGCCTCGGGTGTCTCGCTCCTCCCGGATCTTCACACCGCCAGCATAGGTGATCGCGGTATCGAATCGACCATCCCCCGTGGTATCGCGCTCTTCGCGCAGCGCGGCGCCAGACGCGTCGAGCGTGCCGCGAAAATCGATCTTGCCATCGAAGTCGGTGTCTTCCTCGAAGCTCGCAGGCTTTCCGTCCGCGAATGCGACCTTGCGATCGGGCTTCTCGTCCCGGTTGCGATCTTCTTCGAGCACAGCAGGCGAACCGTCGCGATTGTTCTTGCGCCAGCTGTCGATCTTCTGGTCAGCATCGGTGTCGCGTCGGACAGCGAGCTCTTTTTGGGTCTTGGGATCGAGATCGATCCAGGTGTCGATCGTTCCGTTGTGATCGGAGTCCTGCTCCTGGCGGACCAGTTCGCCGCTCGGTGCGTGGATGTTCCAGAGATCGGGTCGACCGTCGCCGTTTTCATCCACCTCGACGCGAGCCAGCTTGTCGTTTTCGTAGAACTCGACACGCACCGCTTGCTGCGTTCCCTTCGCCCTGGTGAGCCGACGGGTGCGCTTTCCGGCCGCGTATTCGCTGCTGATCTCGAAGTGCCCGTCGTGGTCTTCGTCGAGTTCTTCGATCTGAACAGCACCCTTTGCGTCGAAGGTGTACCAGACGTCCGGCTGTCCGTCGGCATTGCGATCTTCGGATTGCTTTGCCTTTTTCCCATCCCGGAATTCGATCACCGTGTCCTTGCGTCCATCTCCCGTGGTGTCGGCCTCCCGGTGGATCGGCGTATCGCCATCCACCACGGTGATGATTTCGGCTTTGCCGTCCGCGTTTGAGTCTTCTTCTTCGCGCACGCGTTTGCCGTCCGCGTAGAAGCGGAAGAGGTTGGCTCTACCGTCGCGGTCGCTGTCGATTTCCTCGCGCTCCATTTTCCCGTTGGAGTCGAGGTGGACTACTCGTTCCGGTTTTCCGTCGGCGTCTTCGTCCTGGATCTGGGTGCGCTCGATGCCATTTTCGTAGAGAGCGACCCGGTCGAAGTGGCCGTCGCCGGTGGTGTCGGCCTGCTTCTTTGCGATGACACCCGCTTTGAAAAAGGTCACGACATCCTTCTTTCCGTTACTCGTCGTGTCCTCTTCGAGCCTTACCTTGACGTCGTTTTCGAAGTAAAGGATCGCGTCGTACTTCCCGTCTCCGCTGGTGTCCTGCTCCTCGACGCTCTTGCTTCCGTCCGGATTGAACTGTGCGCGGACTTCCGGGCGCCCGCTGTGATCCTTGTCGGCCTCGATCACGGCGACGGCGCCGTTCTTGTAGGTGGTGATGCGATCGGGCCTGCCATCGAAGTTGGTGTCTTCTTCGAGGCGCTCGGGTTGATCGCCCTTGTAGTTGAGCGTCGTGTCGACCTTGCCGTCGGCATTCTTGTCGTCGAGCTGGGTGCTCGGCTTGCCGCCCTGGTACTGGATCCAGCGATCGGCTTTTCCGTCCCCGGTGGTGTCCTGTTCCTGCCGGCTCGGCTCTCCGTCCCGCCCGTAGAAAATCCAGATGTCGAATGCGCCGTCGAGGTCGGTGTCTTTTTCGGCTCGCTCGGGCGTGCCGCTGGCGTAGTAGACGATCTCGTCGTACTTGCAGTCCTTGTTGTGGTCGACGCGCTTTTCGTGGATGTCTTCGTTTTCGTCGTAGAGGAGTTCGATCGGGGCACACGCTGCGCGCGCACTCGCGAGTGGCGCGGCAACCACCGCCATCAGCGCAATGAGCGGCGCAAGCGCGCGCGTGGCCGCGCCCACGCCGTGCCCGGCTCCGCGGGATCGGGTGCGACTAGCCTGCAATGGATGAGCTGGTAAAGGTCGCGGTGACGTGCCTGTTGGCGAGACATCGCACGCGATCGGGCATCGGGGGGAAGGGGGAGGACGCTCGCATCGCGTCGACGGCGCTCGCGCCGATCGCGTTGTCGCCCGTGACGAGTTGGATGCTCGAGGTGGACCCCGCCACGTCGATCTCGAAGCGCAGCGTCACGCGTTTGTTCTCGACTCCGTAGGGCAGGGTCCAGCGCGAGTAGATCCGCTGATACAGGAGTTCGAGATAGGCCTGGACTTCGGGCCGCTGGGTGCAGTCGGTTCCGGTCCCGTCTGGCTGGAGGCCGGTGCCGGTTCCGCCCGGACCGCTGAGGTTTCCCTCGCCGACCGCCGTGTCGACGCTGACGAGTACGGGGCCGGACGGCGAGCCGACGACGTCACGGGAGGTCAGCACGCCGTCGCGAACCGACGAACCCTGGTTGATTGCGAGCGAACCGGTTCCGAAAGTGTTCCCGTCGGTACCGGCCACTTTGCGCGGGCCCACCGAGGGGCCGACCGGCGCAACCACTCCGATCGGGCCGCGAACCGCAGGGCCCGCCGCCTGATTGACTTCGACCTTCGAGGCCTGGTAGCCGCCGACCGCGCCGATGGTCGACACGCGATCGACGTCGATTGCGGAGCGTTTCACCTGGGTCGGAGCCGCAGCGGCGTTGAGCGAATCCATCTGGAGCATTTCCGCGTTGATTGCCGGCGCGGCGTTGGCGATCACGCGCTCGTTGACGATCTGGGGTTGAACGGTCTGCATCGCCGGCGCGAAGTCGAGCTTGCGACGCTCGGCGAGGGCCCTGCGAGCGGGCGCCGGCGGCTTGGGAGCCTCTTCGCGAAGGAGCTGGACGGGGATGATCTCCTCGATGATCTCGGGATTGAGGGACGCGAAGAGAAACAGCAGGCCGATCGCACCGAGGTGAATGGCCGCCGAGAGGCCGCCCGTCGCGAGCGTGCTCTTGCCCCCGTCCGGTTCGCGAAAATCCATCGGGAATTCGGGCACTCCGCCGCCCACGGTGGCGGCTTGGACGAAGGCCCGGCCCACTCGCTGCCTGGCGCGCTTGCGTTCGCTGCGCGGCCGTAGAATCGAATGCTGTGTCATGGTCGACGCGATTGCTCCGAAATTTCCGACTGAACCATCCGTTCGAGATTTCGCTGGCCCGATCTCACGGGTGTGCAACACCGTCGGCCGCCGCTCGCCGTCACGGTTTTCCAGCGCCTGCTTGTGATTCCCGGTCTACGTCCCAGCCCGTTCGACCCCGGAAACGCCGCGTGGGTTTCCGATGCGATGATAGCGACGCCAGTGGGGCGTACACGCCTGGTGGCTTCTTCGGCCAAACGGCGCTTAAATGAGACCCGAAAAATTTTCCCTTCAAGTTGTGGGAGACAAAGGGTCGAAGGGCCGATTGCGAAGCGCCGGAGACGGGCGGGTTGGTGTTGCTCGTTCCCCCCGGGTTGCCGGTGCCGCTGGCCTGCGCTGGTGGGGCGCGTTCGTTCGGGTAACCTGGCGAATCAAAAGCGGGAATGGCATCGGCCGGATGCCGGCAAAATGCTTTGCCGGGAGCATCTGGGAAGATTCAAGCGAGGAGGGTCGCTGATGGACGCGCGAGAATTACTCCAACTGCTGCAGGATGGCGGTCTTACCGTCTATCCATTGGCATTTGCTTCCGTGATCACGCTCACGATTCTTTTCGAACGGATGTGGCGCTATCGGGGCCTCGAGCGCCAGACGCGCGGGGTTACCCGCGAAACCATCGAGTTGCTCGTGAAGCGCAATGTCAATGGCGCGCGCTCGCTGTGTGAGAAGTCCGAGGCGCCGATCTCGAAGATCTTCCTCGAGGCGATGCGCTGGAAGAACATTGCAATCGAAGATCTCGATCGCGTGCTTCTGACCGCGCGTCAGGAGGCCGTGACGGATCTCAAGCGAGGGCTCTGGGTGATCGGAACGATCGGTTCGCTCGCCCCCTACGTGGGCCTGTTCGGAACCGTCGTCGGAATCATCCGCGCGTTCCAGAGCATGGCGATCGAAGGTGTCGGCGGTTTCGAAGTCGTTGCCGCCGGGATTTCGGAAGCGCTGGTTGCTACGGCCGCAGGCCTCTTCGTCGCAATCGTCGCGCTGATGTTCTTCAACTACCTGCAGACGCGCGCCAACGCGCTGGGCACCACCTACGCGCGATCTTGCGAGCGATTCCTGCAGGCGCTGATCTTTGTCGAGACCGCGGCGAGCGGCGGGTCCAATCAAGCGGAGGTGCAGAGTGGCAGCTTCGTACCAGCCTGATCACGATTCAGACGGCGACATCGTCGCCGAGATCAACATCACGCCGCTGACGGACGTGTTTCTGGTGTTGCTGGTGATCTTCATGGTCACGACGTCGGTGATCCAGAATCAGGGCAAGAACATCGATCTGCCCGGTGCAGATGTCAGCGACGAGACGCCGCAGGGCGTGACGGTATCCGTGGGCGCAGACGGCGAAATCATGATCAACGACGCCGTTGTGGCGGAAGATCGGCTCTTCGACGTGCTCGAGGCGGCGCTGACCGATGCGCGCGAGAAGGTCGTCGTGTTGCGCGGCGACCAGGCCGTGCTGCTCGGTCAGGCAGTCAACATCCTCGACATCGCCCAGCAGGCCGGCGCCCGCGGCATCGCGCTGGCGACAAAACCCAAACCAAAAGATTCTTAGATCTCAGCGGCCCGTGCCTACCAAAGCTGGTGGTTCGGTCGGTGCCAATGGCCGGGTTCCAGCTGCTTGCGTCCGCCGCTTCGGCTCGCCCCGCTTCGGGATTCGCTTCGTTCACGCGGATCCCTCCTTGCCACCCGGTCGGGCACGTCTACTCTATGCCGCGTGAGCAGAATTGATCACCGCCCCGCCAGCGGGGCCGGCTCTTGCGCGCGCTGCGAGGACAGCCTCGGGCTCGCTTCGATCAAGGTGGATGGCGGCTGGTATTGCAGCACTGCCTGTGCGGAAGGGCGGGCGAGGGTCGAATCGAAGTCGGACCGCGTCCCCGAGTCCTGGCTCTTCGCGCGGCCCAGGCGCTTCTTTCGCAAGCGCAGGCCGACGGAGTTGCATTCGAGCGGCCCCGAGACGCCTTCGGCCGCGGGAAGAGTCCGGCGTTGACACCCTCCGGGGGCTCGGGCACAATCGCCCATCTCGCCGCTTTTCCCAATGAAACCATGGGTTTAGTCGCCGCGGAGCATTTGGTCTAAATATCGGGTCAGCGAGCACCCAACACGTGCCGGGCGGCGTTTGCCCGAGCGCCTCGGAGAGATGAATCGTGGCAAAAGTACTGGTGAGCGACACGCTGGCTCCGGAGGGACTCGAAATCCTCGAGCGGGCGCCGGGTCTCACGGTGGTGTGCGAGCCGGGGCTGAAGGGCGACGAACTGCTCGCCGCCGTGGCCGACATCGACGGGCTCGTGATTCGCAGCGGCACCCAGGTGACCGCCGAGGTGATCGCCGCCGCCGAGAAACTCAAGGTCATCGGCCGGGCGGGAATCGGCGTCGACAACGTCGACGTTTCCGCGGCCACCGCGCGCGGCATCGCGGTGATGAACACACCGAGCGGTAACAACATCACCACTGCGGAACACGCGGTTGCGCTGTTGGTCGCGCTCGCGCGCCACATCCCGCAGGCGACCGCATCGATGAAAGCCGGAAAATGGGAGAAGTCGCGCTTCACCGGCATGGAACTCTACAACCGGACCCTCGCGGTCATCGGCTTCGGAAACATCGGGCGCATCGTTGCGAAACGCGGCAAGGGCCTCGAGATGAAGGTGATCGCGTACGATCCATTCCTGTCTGGAGCGGCCAAAGCCGGGGCAGACGTGGAACTCGTTTCTTTCGACGAAATGTTGGCGCGCGCGGACGCGATTTCGATTCACGTTCCGCGAACGCCCGAGACGACCGGCCTCTTGAACGATGAGGCTTTCGCGAAGATGCGACCGGGTGTGCTGATCATCAACGCCGCACGCGGCGGTATCGTCGACGAAACTGCACTGCTGCGCGCCCTGAACTCGGGACGGGTTGGCGGCGCCGCGATGGACGTCTTCAAGAAGGAGCCGCCGAGCCCAGACGATCCGCTGATCCTGCACGATCGCGTCATCTGCACTCCGCATCTCGGAGCGTCTACCGAGCAAGCCCAGGTGAACGTAGCGATCGCGGTGGCCGAGCAGGTGCGCGACTATCTCCTGGAGGGCATCGTCGGCAACGCGCTCAATGTGCCGTCGATTTCGAAGGAGCTCTACAAGAAGATCCGCCCCTATCTCGAACTCGGCGAAAAACTGGGCCGTTTCCAGGGGCAACTCTGCCAGGGATCGATCGATCGGATCGAGATCGAGTATTCGGGTGACGCCGCGGCGCTCGAGGTCGCCCCGATCACGGTGTCGATCTTGAAGGGCATTCTGGAAACGCTGAGCGATGAGGTCAACCTCGTCAATGCTCCGCTGATCGCGCAGCAGCACGACATCGAGGTGGTCGAGTCGAAGGTAAGTCGATCGCGCGACTTCGCGAGTGCAATTTCCACCCGTGTCGTGGGTTGCGGCAACCGCTATATCGTCGGAGCCGTGTTCCACGGCCAACAGCCGCGCATCGTCCGAATCGACGATTTCATGCTGGAGGCGATCCCCGAGGGATCGACGCTCTTCATCCAGAATCAAGACCAGCCCGGGGTCGTGGGAGCCGTCGGCACGGTGTTGGGGAAGGGCGGGATCAACATTTCGCGCATGCAGCTCGCGCTGATACCAGAGCGCTCCCTCGCTGCAATGCTCGTGAACATCGACCGGGCGCCGGAGGAAGCGGTCATGAAACAATTGCACGATCTGCCCCATCTGATTTCCGCACAACTCGTGGAGCTCGGGTCGTGACGGCGCTGGTTGCAGTGGGCGCTCAGTGGGGCGACGAGGGAAAGGGGAAACTCGTCGATTGGCTCGCCCCCCACGCGCAGCTCGTGGTTCGTTTTCACGGCGGAAATAACGCCGGGCACACCCTCGTCGTCGACGGTGTCAAGACCGTGCTCCACGTCGTTCCGGCGGGTGTCCTCAATCCGTCGATCGTCAACCTGATCGGACCCGGCGTGGTCGTCAATCCGGACGGCCTGTTGATCGAACTCGAGGCGCTCAAGGAGCGCGGCCTGCTGCGCGATCCGTCGCGGGTTCGGCTCTCGGGTCGCGCTCACGTCATCCTTCCCTGGCACACGACACTCGACCAGGCGAGGGAAAAGGCAGCGGGTGAACTCGCCATCGGAACGACCGGGCGCGGTATTGGCCCCGCCTACGAGGACAAGGTGACGCGCCGCGGAATTCGGGTCGCAGATCTCCTCGATCCGGAAGGGCTGCGCGAATTGCTGGTGCGGATCGCGAAGCAGAAGAACTTCGAACTCGTCGAGTACTACAACTGGGAACCGATCGACGTCGATGCGCTGTACGAGCGGGCCATCGAGTGGGGGCGGCAGCTCGAGCCGTACGTGGATCACACGGTTCACACGCTCGAAGAGGCGCTGAGCGCAGGCAAGAACGTTCTCTTCGAGGGCGCGCAGGGCACCTTCCTCGACATCGATCACGGCACCTATCCCTATGTGACGTCGTCGAATTGCGTCGCGGGTGCCGTGTGTGCGGGTGCGGGCGTCGGGCCCACCCGCATCGATCGCGTCCTCGGGATCACCAAGGCGTACACGACGCGTGTCGGCGGCGGGCCCTTCCCGACCGAAGACACCGGCGAATTCGGGCAGTTGCTCCAACAGGCCGGCTCGGAATTCGGCGCGACCACCGGAAGGCCGCGACGTTGCGGATCTCTCGACGTCGTCATGTTGCGCGAAGCCGCGATCGTAAACGGATTCACCGCGTTGGCGATGAACAAGCTCGATGTGCTCTCGGGGATCGGTGAAATTCGCGTCGCCACCGCTTATCGCGTCGATGGCAAACTGACCAATGCGTTCCCGATGACACTCGCGGAACTCGAGCGAGCGGAGCCCGTCTACGAGACCCTGCCGGGATGGAGCGAGGACATTACGGGATGTCGTCGCTATGAGGACCTCCCCGACGCCGCGCGGACCTACGTGGAGCGCGTCGAGGCCCTCGTAGCGGTCCCGGTGGAGATCATTTCGGTGGGTCCCGGGCGCGATGAGACGATCGCGAGGATCGATCCCTTCCGCCCGATCTAGCCAGCAGCGCGGCGATCCGCGTCGCCATCGGAGCGCCTCTCCCGACGAGTGCGGGCATTCGCATCGCGGCCGAGTTGCGGCGCGGTGCTCGCAGCGCTGCTCGTGATCGGCGCACTCGGGGTGACTCGCGCCTCGCGCTGATCGCCGAAGTCCATCATTGCGGCCGCGTCCAATTTTTTGATCAAACGGACTCGCTGACCGGTCGATAGGTTCGCGGCGGCACGTCGGAGGCAGGGTGGGATCGCATCTGCGCATCTTTTCGGGAAATCTGATGAACGGGCGAGCCGATCCAGAAGCCTTCGCGGATCTGGTTCGAAGCAGCGGCGCCGACGTCGTCGCGGTGCAGGAACTCTCACCCGAGCAGGCCGACGCGCTGGCTCGCGTGTTTCCCCATGGAAGGTTCGAACCCGCGCGTGATTTCACCGGAATGGGGTTCGCCGTGCGCCATCCCGCGGAATTCGATCGCGTGCCGCTCGCGTACCGAGACGCGCGAATCGCGCGACTCGATCCCGCGCACTGGCCCGCGCAGACGCGCGAGATCGAGATCGTGAACGTCCACTTCGCTTCGCCCACCCTGGGTGTGCGGGCTTGGACCCGCTTCGTGCATCGGCGGTCGCAAAGTCGCGGCCTGCTCGAATATCTGGACAGGTCGTCCGGGCGCATCCGCGCCGTGCTCGGCGACTTCAATGCCACGCCCTCGTGGCCGCTCTACCGAGTGGTCGCCGAGCGCCTGGAGGACCTGGCGCTGAGTCACGCGCGAAGCCGCAATTCAAAGCCCGCGAGAACCTGGGCGCGTTGGGTCGGGGGGCCGCCGCTGCTCCGAATCGATCACTGCTTTGGAAGCGGCGTGCGGGTCGACGATTTCCAGGTGGTCGCGATCCGAGGCTCGGATCACTCCGGCCTCGTCGTCGATCTCTCGGTCGAAGATCGCGTGAATCGAAGGTCTTCAGAGCGTTAGGCGAACCTAGCGGTGGGCCGGGCGTTCAGGGAACCGCCCCGGCCTTCGTCTGGATGATCGTATTCGCGTAGTCCGAGACGGTTTCCGCGCAACTATCGATCGATCCGAGCTTCTCAACCGCCGCCTGATGGGATTCGCGATAGATCCGATCCAGTGCCGCAGCCTGTTCGTCGGTGCCACCGTGCTGTCGGTAATAGGCGAAGAACTTCGCAAGTTCGGCTTCGGTATTCATCATGGAGAGCTGCGAGTAACGACGCACTT